>Ga0157369_10002467_pt1 | contig 22168 bp, 16 predicted proteins | sample C25metaG_FD_113461 | JGI IMG/M metagenome (GOLD analysis project Ga0157369, IMG submission 113461) | Corn rhizosphere microbial communities from Kellogg Biological Station, Michigan, USA - C2-5 metaG | ecosystem: Host-associated > Plants > Roots > Rhizosphere > Soil | place: USA: Michigan...
GCAAAGCAGTCTTCCGAAGTTTTCAAGGCGGTCATAATTTTCTGCCCGAAGGTCCCATCGACGACTTCGCGCTGGAACTGAAAGTGGCGATGCAGCTTAACGATGTCACCCTCGCACGCATCCTCAGTATTGAGAGTGGTCACCTCACCCTTGTATTGGCGAAGTATTTTCCGGAGCTCAACGTTCGCAGCATCTGATCGAATAGCCTCATTGAACAAATAGTCGTACTTCTCCTTCGCACGCGGAAAGCGCAGCACCCAATCCAGCTTGATGGTCTTGGTGTCGTACATATCGGGCGGATATCGCTTGCCGTCCTGATTGATTTCCGCGCGTTCGTCGTCGGTGGTCGGAGAATAATTGAGCCTCCCCGCAAACCACCGCTCCATCAGCGCGGCAGACATCGGCAGATGCGTCTTACGCATCGCGGCCGGAATATCCTGGATGTCGAATGGGGGTACCGCATTTTTGTCTTTGACAGGCTTCGCAGGCTTAGGCGGCTTCGGCGGATCGGGTGTCTCCAGCCAAGTTTGGAAGCGTTCGTACATCTCCATCATTTGAAGCAAACCGTCCCCCGCCCGAGGTTTGGGGCGAGGCTGTTTCGGGATAGGCGCACGCGGCGGCTCCGGCTCCTCCAGCAAAGGCGGCGGACGATCAAGGGATAGCGAGACATCGCGCATAAGTCGAGCGCCGTCCTCTTTGGTCCAACGCCAGATGAACTTCCTGATTCTGAAATACGATAGCTCCATCAGCCCGACCTCCAGTGCCTTAGTTTTGAAAGTACTTAGAAAGGCAAAAAAACTATCTGGAGATCGCACGCACGCCTATGCGATGTTTCTTATATTTTTGCCAACTCTTTTCGTCGACGTCGGCTGGTCCCTATTCCGATGTTATTTCGTGGCCCGCGCTCCTTCTGCCTTTTGTACGTCCGGCGTTGTCCGTATGGCCTCGCTTGCGTCCGAATCCGAGTCCGCGCCCCCGTCCGAATCCACACGGCCGCAGGCCCCCTCGCTCGGCACGAGTACATTGCGTAGCGGATTCGCGATAACAATGCCGCGCTCGCGGAAGGTCTCGGCGATGCGGCGGTTGAATTCGCGCTGGATCGGCCAGCGCTTCGAATCACGACATTGCAGCTGGCCGAGCAGCGTCACCATCGAGCCGTCGACTTGATCGACGCCCCAGAAACTGAAATCGGCGACGATGCCGTCTTTGAAGTTCGGATCTTCCCGCAACGCCGCACCGATTTCCGTCAGCGTCTGGACAGCCAGATCGATGTCTTGCCCGTAGGCAATGCTGATCTTGACCGACGCATTGCCCAGGCCGCGATTCGAATTGCTAACCGTCGACACCGAGCTGAACGGTATGGTATGGAGCGCGCCATCGCCGCCGCGCAAGCGCACGGTTCGGATCGACAGATACTCGACCGTGCCCGATAAACCCGCCAGCGTCACCCAATCGCCGACCTGCATCGCATTTTCCATCAGCAGAAACGTGCCCGTGAGGAAATCCTGCACGACCTTTTGCGCGCCCAAGCCGAGCGCCACGCCGAATACGCTGGCGCCGGCTAGCAGCGGGCCGATATTGACGCCGATTTCGCTCAAGCCCGTGAGCCCGACAATGAGCCCGATCCCAATCATGAGCGTCGAACGCAACATCGGCAGCAACGTGCGCAGGCGCGCCGCCCGCATCAGATCGCCCGCATCGGTCCACCTATGCAGGCGACGCTCGATCGAGACGTTGATCGCTTCCCAGACGAGCATCGCGACGAACGCCGCGATGGCGATGGTCAGACACGCGGACGCAAGCCTGCGGCCGACAAAATTCGTCGTGAACAGATGCCAGAGATGGATATTCCATACGAGCAAAACAAGCGTTGCGGCGGCGACAAGGATGACGAGCCAAATCAGGCGCCGCAGCAACGGGTAGTACCGCTGCGCGCGTTGCACGACGATCGATCTGCTGCCACCGTTATCGCCGCCAAAGACGCGGCCCAGCACGCCGAACGTGACGATCGCCACGACCCGTGCGCCGATCAAGATCAGCAAAGACAGCCCGCCGCGCTCGAGCAAGGTCTGATAACCGTTGCGCACGTCGGCAGCCCAGATGAACCAGAGCGCCATCACCAAGAACACGGCGAGCGCAGCCCAGGTATCGGCCAACCAGTTCGCCAAGAAACGGAGCAGCCCCGACGGCGCGCATTTCGATCGCAACCAATTGGCGACGGGGCGGCGGATCTGCAAAATAATCAGCGAGATCATGACGTGGCCGGCAAGCGCCACCGCTTTGGCGATACCCAGGCGCGCCTGCTCCGTGAGGCCGAGCGATACCGGCGTTTCAGCCAGCGCCACGCCGAGGCCGAGGATGATCACGAGCCGCAATATCCAGTGTTCCCCGAACGCCGCCCACGCGTCGCCTAGCGGCAGCATTCGCAACCTCGGCGCTTTCGCGGCGAACAGAAACCCACCCAGCAGGACGACCGCGCGAGCGACGGCATAGACTTCGATGACGGTTTCGACGACATCGGCCTCGGGCGTCCCGTCGTCCGTGAGCAGCGACATCGCGACGATCGCCACGCCGATGAACGCCGCCAGCGGAAGCGCGGCGAGCAGGGTATGCAGCAGCGCATACGGCAGCCGTTGCAGCAACGTCCAATGCTTTCCCGCATGCCCCGCATTGCGTTGGGCGCGCGCCGCGCGCAGCGCGTTCTCGTCGATGCTGCCCGCCGGCACATTGGCGTTGAGATCGCGCACGGCGGCATCCGCGCGGGCATTGGCGCCGTCAGCCGAATCCGGCTTCCCTTCGCCCTCTTTGCCATCGCCCAGCCCCGATGGGGAACTCGCCTGCGCCTCACCGACGGCCAGCGCCCGCACGCGTTTTCTCACGAGCAAATACACGAGCCAACTGACGAGCCAGGCGGGAACGAACGTCGCGGCGATGGTCGAAGCCAACTGCTGTAGCTGCGCTCTTCCCTCGTTGCTCGTGACCTCGTAGCCCCACCAGGCCCGCACGGATCGCACGTCGAGCAACGCCGCCGCCGAGTGGCGCAACGAAGCGCCGATCGAGCGGATGCCGCGAACGACCTGATGCGAAACCTGCGAGACAAGCCCGTTCGACGCGATCGCCGAGAGCACGGCCGACGCCGAGCTTGCCGGCGCAGCCGCGGTGGCGCTGGCTGGAGGAGTGGCTAAGGCGCCGGCGGCGGCGATGGCGCGCAGCGTGTCCTCCATCTGCGCGCGCGATTTCGGATCGCCGAGCACTTGCAGCGCATGCTTAGCCTGCTCGGGGGTGAGCGCAACCGTGGAGGGATTGGACACCGGCTGCGCCGCGGCAGGCGTGGAAGCCGGCGCGGCGTAGGCAGACGAAAGACAAAATAGTAAAAGCAGTAGCCCGACAAATGATGATTTGCGCATAGAGACGTGAGGAAGAAACAGCACCGACGGATCGGGCGCGCGCATCGCAGCGGCCCGCTCGATCCTCATCTGACTTCGTTCTCACCTGAACGATCCCCGAAATCGGGCCGCCGCCCATGATCGGCTGTCAAGCCACGACGACGCGCGGCGTTGCCCCGATGACTTCTCCGATTACCGCCGCGCGAGCGAACCCCTCGGCCTGAAAACAGGCGAGCACATGCTCTACGGCATTCGGCGCGCATGCCACGAGTAGACCGCCCGAAGTCTGCGGATCGGTGAGCAAGGCGCGTGCCACCTCGGGTAATGCCGCGTCGAGTTCGATCTCGGCGCCGTACGACGCCCAGTTCCGCGCCGATGCGCCCGTTATCAAGCCACGTGCGGCTAGCGCTTCGACGTCTTCGAGGAAAGGCAGGTCGCGATAGGGTAGACGAATGCCCAAGCCCGCGCCGCGCGCGAGTTCCAGCACGTGGCCAAGTAGCCCGAAGCCCGTCACGTCGGTCAGCGCATGGACATCGGGCATCTCGGCGAGCGCGATACCGGGGCGGTTAAGGCGCGTGGCCGAATCGATCATGGCCCTATACCCCGCTTCGCTCAACTCGCCCTTCTTTAGCGCCGCCGATAGCACCCCGACGCCGAGCGGCTTGCCGAGCACGAGGACATCCCCTTCGCGCGCCGTCGAATTGCGCTTGACCCGCGCCGGATGCACGACGCCAAGCGCGGCCAAGCCGTAGATCGGCTCGACCGAATCGATCGAATGTCCGCCGGCCACGGGAATGCCTGCCTCGGTGCAGATACTCTCGCCGCCGCGCAGGATCGCCGCGATCGTCTCGCGCGGCAAGACGTTGATCGGCATGCCCACGATCGCCAATGCAAGCAGCGGCCGCGCGCCCATCGCGTAGAGATCGGAGAGCGCATTGGTGGCCGCGATGCGCCCGAAGTCGTAAGGATCGTCGACGATCGGCATGAAGAAATCCGTCGTCGCGACGATCGCTTGTTCATCGTTGAGACGATAGACGGCCGCATCGTCCGCCGTTTCCCGGCCCACTAGCAAATCTTTAAACACCGCGGCCGGCGTACTCGCCGCTTGCGTGGCCAGCAATTCCGCGAGCACCCCAGGCGCGATCTTGCAACCGCAGCCGCCGCCATGCGATAGGCTCGTCAGGCGCGGCGCCTGCGAGTTCGGTTCCTGTCGATCGTTCATTCGCTTCCTTCGTTGCTTCGTTGCTTCGTTGCTTCGTTGTCTTCTCTATCCGCGTTCCAATACCGCCATTTCTCTGACCAGCACGAGCAGCATCGATAAGCTCGCGCCGCCCGAGGCACGTTGCTCCGCCACGAGTTGGCCGAAGCGTTCCAATTGTGGCGCGCGCTGCTCGCGCCACGCCGCCGCGATCGTTTCCGCCGTGGCGCGCTCGCGCGCATGGGCCAGCGCGCTCGCCGTCAACGTGCGCTTGAGCCGCGCCAACTCCGCCAAGGCGGCCGCGCGCGCGAGCATGTCCCAGTGGGTGTGCGTCGGCAAGGCGCTGGCCCGCTCGCTGATAAACGCGTAATCGAGCATCGTGCCGAGCGCGAAATAGACGCCCGCGACGAGTTCGAGCGGCTGCGCCGCGCTCGACGCCACCTCGGCAATATCGAGCACTGCGGCCGAGATCTCGCCGTTCGCCACGCGCCCGGCGAGCTCCGCATCTACCCCGGCCTCTTCCAAAGCGCGCCGGCGCTCGTCGAGCGAAGCAAGTTCGGCGCTCGGCAAGAGCGCCGGCAGACGCGGCGCCAAGCGCGCCGCCGCCTCGCGGCATCGATCGATCAACGCGGTGACGCCAGCGCTGTCGCGCGCCACCTGCGCCGTCTGCAATTGCCGCAGGAACCACAGCGCCGCGCGCTCGACGAGCCCCGCCACCGCGACGAACATCCGCGCTTGGACGTCGTCCGCGACGCGATTGTCGAGCGCATCGATACGCAACCACAGATCGTCGATGTCGAAAACGTCGCGCGCCATGATACAGGCATGCACGATGTCGCTCGCCTTCGCGTCCGTCTCTTCTTGCAGCCGATGCACGAACGCGCAGCCGACCCGATTGACGAGCGCGTTGGCCAGATGCGTCGCGAGAATCTCGCGTTTGAGCGGGTGGCGCGCCGCGGCGTCGGCAAAGCGCGTTTGCAGCGGCGTCGGAAAGTAGTCGCGCAGCATGTCCGCGACGAGCGGATCCTCGGGCAGGCTCGAATCGAGCAGTTCGTCGTAAAGCCACATCTTGCTGTACGCGAGCAGCACGGCGCGCTCGGGCGAGGTCAGGCCGAGTTTCGCCGCTTGCCGTTCGGCGATTTCATCGTCGCTCGGTAAAAATTCGATGGGTCGATTCAAACGGCCAATCCGTTCCAGCGAGCGAATGAGCCGCGCCTCAGCTTCGAGCAACTCGGCGGCGTAGCGTCCAGCCGTCGAAAGGGCTTGGGTCTGCTGATAGTTGTCGCGCAGCACCAGCAGCCCCACTTCGTCCGTCATTTCGGCGAGCAGCGCGTTGCGCTGTTTCTCCGTCATTTCGCCGTCGGCCACTACAAGGCCAAGCAAAATCTTGATGTTGACTTCATGGTCGGAGCAGTCGACACCGGCCGAGTTATCGATCGCATCGGTGTTAATGCGGCCGCCCTTTTGCGCGTATTCGATGCGGCCCAATTGCGTGAGCCCTAAATTGCCGCCCTCCGCCACCACCTTCGCGTGCAACTGCGCGCCGTTGACGCGCACGCCGTCGTTGGCCCGATCGCCAACCTGAGCATGGGTTTCACGCGTCGCCTTCACATAGGTGCCGATGCCGCCGTTGTAGAGCAAATCGACAGGCGCGAGCAAGATCGCGCGGACCAATTCGTTGGGGGCAAGCGCGGTGGCTTGGATGCCGAGCATGGCCTGCACGGCGGGCGAGATCGGGATCGCCTTCGCGGTACGGGGATAGACGCCGCCGCCGGCTGAGATTTTCGTTGCATCGTAATCGGCCCAGCTCGACCGTTCGAGCGCGAAAAGCCGCTCACGCTCGGCGAAACTCGTCTGCGGATCCGGGTCGGGATCGAGGAAGATATGCCGATGATCGAACGCCGCCAAGAGCCGAATATGGCGCGAAAGCAGCATGCCGTTGCCGAATACATCGCCCGACATATCGCCCACGCCCACCACCGTGAAATCGGTCGTCTGCGTATCGACGCCCATCTGGCGGAAGTGCCGCTTGACCGATTCCCACGCGCCGCGCGCTGTGATGCCCATCTTCTTATGGTCGTACCCGACCGAGCCGCCCGAGGCGAAGGCATCGTCGAGCCAGAAGCCATACTCGCGCGCGATCGCGTTCGCGTAATCGGAGAACGTGGCGGTGCCTTTGTCGGCCGCGACCACGAGATACGGATCGTCGCTATCGTGGCGAACGACATCGGGCGGCCCCACGATCGCGCCGCTTTGCCGATTGTCGGTCACATCGAGCAAGCCGCGCAGGAACGTTTGATAACAGGCGATGCCTTCGCGCATCATCGCTTCGCGATCGCCTGCGGCCGGCGGATTTTTGACGACGAAGCCGCCTTTCGAGCCGACGGGCACGATCACCGTATTCTTGACCATCTGCGCCTTCATGAGGCCCAACACTTCCGTGCGGAAATCCTCACGCCGATCCGACCATCTAAGCCCGCCGCGCGCCACGCGCCCGCCGCGCAGATGCACGCCTTCCACGCGTGGCGAATACACCCAGATCTCGAACATCGGTTTCGGTTCGGGCAATCCGGGCACCCGCGAAGGATCGAGCTTGAACGATAGGTACGGCAACGGCTCACCGGATGCATCGCGCCGGAAGTAGTTGGTCCGTACCGTGGCGTTGATGACGCCGAGAAACTGCCGCAAGATCCGGTCTTCGTCGAGATTGGGCACTTGGTCGAGCGCCGCTTCGATGCCTTTGAGCAAGGCTTCCGTACGCGTGACCCGCGCCGGGCCGACGGCCGGATCGAAGCGAGTCAGGAACAGATCGACGAGCGCGCGCGCGAGCCCTGGGTTGCCCGTCACGGCGCGTTCGATATAGGCGTCGCTAAACGTGGAGCCCACCTGCCGGAGGTATTTCGCGTAGGCACGCAAAATCGACACCTCGCGCGCGGCCAATTGCGCGCGCAACACGAGCCGATTGAAATCGTCGTTCTCGGCTTCGCCCGACCATACGCGGGCGAACGCCTCCTCGAACAGCGACTTGACACGCTCGATATCGAACTCGACATTGTCGGTCAGCTCAAGCCCGAAATCATGCACCCACGCAGGCACGCCCCCGGCCGGTTCGATCAAGTAAGGGCGCTCTTCATCGACACGCACGCCCAAGTGCTCGAGCATCGGCAGGCTGCGCGAGAGCGCGAGCGATTGCCCGACCCGATAGACCTTGAATCGAAAGGCGCGCGGCGTCGCTTCGATGGGACGATACAGATTCATCGACAGCGTGTCGTTGCGCTGCGCCGTTTCAACGAGCTCGATGTCGCGCACGGCGGAGCGTGCGACGTAATCTTCGCGATACCCGGCCGGGAACGAATCGCCATAGCGTTGCAGCAGCCGGTTGCCCTCCTCTTCGCCGAAGCGTTCCAACAGCGCATCCGCGAGATCGTCTTGCCAGCGGCGCGTGGCCAGGACCAGTCGCGCCTCCAGCTCTTGCGTATCCACTTCCGGCAACACGCCCGAATTCGTCCGCACGACGATATGAATGCGCGCGAGCGGCGATTCCGACAGCAGCGGCGTGAATTCGACGCTAGTCCCGTTGAACGCGCCGGCCAGCAGCTTCGCGATCCGTCTGCGCAAATCGGTGTTGTATTTTTCGCGCGCGACGAAGACAAGACACGACACGAAGCGCTCGAAGCGATCGCGCCGCACGAATAGCCGCGTGCGCTGATGCTCTTGCAAGCGCAATACGCCGAGCGCGATATCGTAGAGCTCGTCCTCGTTCGTCTGGAACAATTCATCCCGCGGATATTGTTCGAGCACCGTCACGAGCGATTTGTGCAAATGCCCTTTCGCGAGGAAGTTCGCGCGCCGCACGACGTTCGCGCATTTGCGCCGCACGATCGGGATGTCGTTGATCGAACCGGTGTAAGCCGTCGAGGTATACAAGCCGAGGATGCGGCGCTCGCCAATGAGCTTGCCATCCGGCCCATAGAGCTTGACGCCGACATAGTCGAGATAGCCGGGCCGATGCACAGTCGCGCGGGAATTCGCCTTCGTTAAGAAAATCGGCATTTCCTCGCCGATGATCGCGCCGGCAGTTTTCGGCAACGGCGTGAGATCGTGCGCATCGGCCGGCCGTTGGCTCTCGCGCAAAATCCCGGCGCCGGTGCCCGGCACGCCGCGCAACGCGAAGTCGCCGTCGTGCGCCACCAGCGCGTAATCGCGCAACCCTAAAAACGTGAAATGATCGGCCACCATCCATTCGAGGAAGGCGCGCGCTTCAAACGCCTCGTCGCTCGATCCACGCGCGGCCAGCGCTTTGATCGTCTCGTGCGCGACCGTCTGCATCTTCGGCCAGTCCTCCACGGCCGCGCGCACGTCGCCGAGCACGCGCGCAATGTTCGACCGCAGTTCGGTGAGCTTGGCCGCCTCGCTGCATCGATCGATCTCGAAGTGAATGAACGATTCGAGGTGCGAGCCTTGAAGCGCTGTTTCGTCGCCATCGGCCGCGCCGCCAGGTTCGACGCGCACGATCGCGCCTTGCGCATCGCGCCACACACGATAGACGGGATGGATCGCCGAATGCAGCGTGAGCCCGCAGCGGTTCACCTCCATCGTCACCGAATCGACGAGGAACGGCATGTCGTCGTTGACGATCTCGATGACTGTGTGATCGGAGTGCCAGCCATGCTCGTCGAGCACGGGGTTGTAGACGCGCAGCGCCGCGGCGCCGGGCGCGAATCGCTGCGCCGTTTGCCAGTGCGCCATCGCGGCGCCGTATAAATCGGCGATGCTACGGCTTTGCAAGTCTTGCGCGTCGACGAGCTCGTAGTAAACGCTCAGAAACGATTCGATCGGTGGGAACGCGGCCCCCGACCAGCGGCCTCGCGCGAACTCGACTAGATCAGCGAGCAGATGGGCGACGGCTTCTTCGTTGTGTACTAGCATGGTGCCCTCCGCGGCGGATGACGATGCGAGTTCGTATTCGAGTTCGTACTGGGCCTGCTCGGCCGCGTGAGCGATTATGCGCTCGTCGGCAGAGCCTTCACAGCCAAGGCACTCCCCACCCATCCGGCGATCGTGTCGGCAAGCCAAGCGGGATCGTCATGAGCGAGGTCGTGCCCGGCCCACGGGTGCTCGATCAGCGTCGCGCCCCAAGCAGCCGCTAGTTTCGCCGAGCAAGTAGGATGCACGAGCGCATCGCCCCGGGAAGCCAGCACGAGCGTCGGGCAGCGCGGCGCATCGAGCGGGCCGTGAAATCGCGCCGCCGCGAGCAACTGTCGAAGCACGTTCGCACGCGTCGGCGGCGCGTTGCGGTAGATGCCGACCCAAGCGTCCAAATCGGCCTCCAGGGTATCGGTGCGCGCGCACGTCAATGCGTGAATCGCGCCTTCCGCGCGGCGCCTATCGCGCCAACGCCAGCGCCAAGCGGCTCGTGCAATCAGCGGCCAAGCGCTGGGCCGCATTCGTTCGACGAGCCGGCCGTACCGCCCCATGCTCGTATTGATTAGGACGACCCGTTCGATCTCATCGGGAAACCGTTGCGCCCAATCCACGGCCACCATGCCGCCCAGCGACAGCGCGACGACGCAATATGGCGGCGCCCCCCCTCGCTCGGCTAGCCGCGCGCGCAAAAAGCCGGTCGTCTCGACGATGTTCGCAGGCGCCCGGGCCCGAACATATCGCCCGCTGCCCGGCAAATCGACGCCGACGATCTCGCCCTCCAAGCCGCCGGCGCACAGCCGCTCCGGCAATTCCCCCCAATGCCGAGACTCACGAGCCAAGCCGCGCAGCAAGATCCATGCGCTCATGGCAGCGGCCTTCGATACCAGTGCTCGACCGCGCGTGTCATCAGCTGTTGACGTTGGCCCCCTTCCGGCAACCAGCGCGGCGCGCCGTAAGCCGCTCGCGCGAGAAAATCCAGCAGGTTCGCATGGCGGCGCAACACGCGTTCGGTACGGTGAAACTTCATCGGATTGAACATCCCCTCGCGCCGCAAAATCTGCAAGGGGTTCTTCTTGACCCAGCGCCATGAACCGAGCTCGAGCGTCAGCGGAAGAAAGATCGACGGCGCGCGGCAACGGTCGTACGCGCAATCCCATAGATCGCCGTGCGCGAGGTACTGCCGGCTCTGCGGCTCGAACAAGTAACCGTGATGCGGGTGCGCCTGCTCGAACATCGCCTTGAGGACGAACATCTCAGGCAGGTGGGCGATGTGTTTGGTCGATTTCGCGTACGGAAACCAGATGCTGTCGTTAAGGCCGTATCCGGAATGGCAATCGAGCGCGAAGCTAAGCGGCCGCGGCAGCAACTCCTCCTCCACCACGCGCAGCAACGCGGCGGCCTCCTGCTCCATCGGTGCGCCGCGCGCGCCGCGATACCAGGGCAACCAGGGCCCGATGCGCTGGCCGCCCGCGAGAAACGGCACCGATCCCTCCGCGTTTTGCGGCGCATTGCGCATCAGGTCGACCCCGTTCGGATTCGAGCGCGTCATCGCCCACATGCCGCCCGGATTGACGATGGGCATAAAGACGAGCCGCACGTGGCTCAACTGATCGTGGAGCAGCGTGTCCCATTCCAGGCGTCCGATCAACGCGCGCAGATAGTCGAGCAAGAGCAAAGAGCCGATTCGCTCAAGCCCATGAATCCCGGCGAAGAACCCGATGGCCGGCGCCTGCGGATCGCATGAGCCGAGCGTGGCGACGTAGAGGGGGAACGTGTGTTCCTGGGTTCGTACTTCGGACACCACGCGGATCGACAAGCGCTGGCTGCCTGCATCGAGAATCGCCTTCAGCGCCTCGTATTCGGCGAAGGTGGTCTCGGGCAACGGAGAGAGAGAAGCGGTCATCGCTGAGGGCCCGAGCGTCGAATCGAAGAGAAGTCCGCCCCGGACACGGGACGACTTACTCAATATAGGCCGTTTATCGCGATAACTTGAGCGCCGTCCGAACGTTTTTCGTTGCGGGGAGAGCCGAATCAGCCATCGCCCACGCCCAAAGTGGTTCCCTCGTTTTAGCGAAAATGGCTCTGAGGCTAAGAACCAAAGGTGGCTATAGTCGCCCTACCGAGTCGGCGGCTGCACCCGCCGGCCATCCCACCAACGATCCGGCGAGACGAGGAGAACACCGTGAAGAATTCCGATCTGCAAGCCCGTAAGAATGCCGCCACGCCGCGCGGCGTCGGCGTCATGTGCGACTTCTACGCGGCGCGCGCCGAAAACGCGGAGCTTTGGGACATCGAGGGCCGCCGCTTCATCGATTTCGCCGCCGGCATCGCCGTGGTGAATACGGGGCACCGCCATCCGCGCGTCGTCGCCGCGATCCGCGAGCAGTTGGATCACTTCACGCATACGGCTTATCAGATCGTGCCGTACGCATCGTACGTCGAGCTCGCGGAAAAAATCAACGCGCGCGCACCGGGCGCCTTCCCGAAAAAGACGGCCTTCTTCACGACCGGCGCCGAAGCCGTCGAAAACGCCGTGAAAATCGCCCGTGCCGCCACGGGCCGCCCCGGCGTGATCGCGTTCTCGGGCGGGTTCCACGGCCGCACGCTGATGGGCATGGCGCTCACCGGCAAGGTCGCGCCCTACAAGATCGGCTTCGGCCCGTTCCCGTCTGACGTTTATCACGCACCGTTCCCGAACCCGGTTCACGGCGTATCGACAGCCGATTCGCTGCGCGCTGTCGAAACGCTATTGAAAGCCGATATCGAAGCGCAACGCGTCGCGGCGATTATCTTCGAACCGGTGCAAGGCGAAGGCGGCTTCTACGTCGCGCCGCCCGATTTCGTGCGCGGCCTGCGCCGCCTGTGCGACGAACACGGCATCGTGCTGATCGCCGATGAGGTTCAAACCGGCTTCGCCCGCACCGGCAAGCTGTTTGCGATGGAGCATTACGACGTCGCCGCCGATCTGACCACGATGGCGAAAAGCTTGGCCGGCGGGATGCCGCTATCGGGCGTGGTCGGCCGCGCCGATCTGATGGATGCGGCGGCCCCCGGCGGGCTGGGCGGCACCTACGCCGGCAACCCGCTCGCGCTGGCGTCTGCGCATGCCGTGCTCGACGTCATCGATGAAGAACGGCTTTGCGAGCGTGCGACCTTACTCGGCGACAAGCTCAAAGCCCGTCTTGAAGCATTGCGCGCCGAGGTTCCTCAGATCGCCGACGTGCGCGGGCCGGGCGGAATGATCGCCGCTGAGTTTCTCGAGCCGGGCAGCCGTGCGCCCGACGCGGCTTTCGTCAAACGCGTCCAAGCGCGCGCGCTCGAGCGCGGCTTGCTGCTGCTCGTGTGCGGCGTCTACAGCAACGTGATCCGCTTCTTGTTTCCGCTCACCATCGAGGATGCGGTTTTCGACGAGGCGCTTGGCCTGCTCGAAGAAGCCTTGAAGGAAAGTGTCGGCGTAGTGGCGTAAGCTAATCCGTTTCCGCTCTTCCCGATACACACGCACTGGAGCCGATATGCAGACTTTGGAATCGATCGATCTGAAAGATCCGTCGCTATTAAAGACGAAGGCATTTATCGCAGGAAGCTGGCAGGACGCCGACAACGGCGCGTCGTTCGAAGTGCGCAACCCGGCTACGGGCGGTGTGCTCGCGACGGTGCCCGAAATGGGCGCGGCCGAAACGCGGCGCGCAATCGAAGCGGCCAACGAAGCATGGGCGGCCTGGCGCGCGCAGCCCGCGAAAGCGCGGGCTGCCGTGCTGCGCAAGTGGCATGACTTGATGTTGGCCAACGCCGACGATCTCGCCGCCATCATGACGGCCGAGCAAGGCAAGCCGCTCGCGGAAGCCAAGGGCGAGATCGGTTATGCGGCGTCCTTCTTCGAGTGGTTCGGCGAGGAAGCGAAGCGGGTCTACGGCGATACGATTCCGAGCCCAGCCTCCGACAAGCGCATCGTCGTCGTCAAAGAACCGGTGGGCGTGTGCGCGGCGATTACGCCGTGGAACTTCCCGGCGGCCATGATCACGCGCAAGGTCGGCCCGGCGCTAGCCGCGGGCTGCCCGATCGTCGTCAAGCCGGCCGAAGCCACCCCGCTGTCCGCGCTCGCGCTTGCCGTGTTGGCCGAACGCGCGGGCGTGCCGGCCGGCGTGCTGAGCATCGTCACAGGGGCGCCGAAGGCGATCGGCGCCGAAATGACGAGCAATGCGCTCGTGCGCAAGCTTTCCTTCACGGGCTCGACGGGCGTCGGACGGCTACTGATGCAGCAATGCGCGTCGACGGTCAAGAAACTCTCGCTGGAGCTGGGCGGCAATGCGCCGTTCATCGTGTTCGACGACGCCGATCTCGATGCTGCCGTCGTGGGCGCGATCGCCTCGAAGTACCGCAACAGCGGGCAAACGTGCGTCTGCGCGAACCGGTTCTATGTGCATGAAAAGGTGTACGACGCGTTCGCCGAGAAGCTGCGGGCGGCCGTCGAACAGCAGTTGAAAGTGGGCCGCGGCACTGAGCCCGGCGTGACTCAAGGCCCCCTCATCAACGAAGCCGCTTTATTGAAAGTCGAAACGCATATCGAAGATGCGTTGTCGAAAGGCGCGCGCGTCGTGGTGGGCGGCAAGCGCCATACGCTCGGCCATAACTTCTTCGAACCGACGATTTTGACGGGCGTCACCCCGGCCATGAAAGTCGCGAAGGAAGAGACCTTCGGCCCAGTGGCGCCCCTGTTCAAGTTCTCGAGCGACGACGAGGTGGTGCGGATGGCGAACGACACCGAGTTCGGCCTCGCCGCCTACTTTTACAGCCGTGATATTGGTCGCGTCTGGCGCGTTGCCGAAGCGCTCGAATATGGCATGGTCGGCATCAACACGGGCTTGATCTCGAACGAAGTGGCGCCGTTCGGCGGCGTGAAACAGTCGGGCCTCGGGCGAGAGGGATCGCACTACGGCATCGACGAATACGTCGTGGTGAAGTATTTGTGCTTGGGGATTTAACTCATATAGCGATTTAACACGTTGATTTATTAGGGATTCCGAAAGAACGAGAAACGCCGCGCTTTCGATTCGGCGCGCAATGCGCCGATTTCGATTTGTTGCGTTTGCGCGCCAACCGGTGTTTTACTAGCAGCGCCTCAATTTGTCTTGGTATGCTTGGCGCCGCGCTGCCCACCAGGCAGCCAGGAAAATCACCGGGCCGCCTGCCATAGCGGGCGGCGCTTCGATGCGCGCGACGCATCGAAGTCGATCGAACCACTCGAGGAGTCAACGTGAAAAAATTGTTAGCCGCCGTGACCATCGCCGCGCTCGCCGCCTCGGCCGGCGTGGCTCAAGCGAAAGACTGGAAACAAATTCGTATCGGTGTCGACGCGAGCTACGCCCCCTTCGAATCGAAAGCCTCGGACGGCAAGCTCGTCGGTTTCGATATCGACCTGGGCAACGAGATCTGCAAGCGCTTGCATGCGAAGTGCGTCTGGGTAGAAAACGACTTCGACGGCATGATCCCCGGTTTGAAGGCCAAGAAGTTCGACGGCGTGCTGTCGTCGATGACCATTACGCCGGAACGCGAACAACAAATCGCTTTCTCGAAGCCGCTGTTCGATACGCCGACGGCGCTCGTGGCGAAGAAGGGTTCGGGCCTGAAGCCCACGGCTGAATCGCTGAAGAGCAAATCGGTCGGCGTCGAGCAAGGCACGACGCAAGAAAAGTACGCGAAGGACAATTGGGCGTCCAAGGGCGTCAACGTCGTTCCCTATCAGAACCAAGACCAGGTGTATCAAGATCTGATCTCGGGCCGCCTCGACGCCGCCCTGCAGGACAAAGTGCAAGCGGAAGTCGGCTTCCTGAAGCAACCGCGCGGCGCTAACTTCGCGCAAGCCGGCGAAGAGATCAAGAGCGGCGCCGCCGCCATGGGCATGCGCAAGGAAGACACCGATCTGAAGCAGGCTGTGGACGGCGCGATCGACGGGATGATGAAGGACGGCACCTACAAGAAGCTCGAGAAGAAGTACTTCGACTTCGACGTCGCCCCGAAGGGTTAATGGCATTGGCTGGGCTGCCAAGCCCGGGCGATTGAAAACGCTCCGGACCGAGTTGGTTCGGCGCTCGAATCGACCGCACTGCCGCTCCGCTGGTGTTTCGAAGGCTCCGCGTCAAACCGGGGCCTTTTTCTATGGCGCGGACGAGGAATGCGCTCGCACTCGGTGTACGGCGGTTCATCCGCGCGCTCAATCCGCCCCCTGGCCCCCTGCGCTCCCTCTCCTGCGCTTTGTGCAGCCCTTTGTCCGCCGCGCTGCAACCGACGTACAATCGAACACCGTTCACTCGTTGCGTGGCGTGCATGGAAGGCGCCGCGAATCGCTATGCAAAAGAAGCTCCATCCGTTGATTTCGCCCTCGCTTGGCACCGAGCGTACGTTGACGAGCTTTCATTACGGCCCCGAGGGCGGAAAGAAGGTGTACGTGCAATCGTCGCTTCATGCTGACGAGTTGCCGGGCATGCTCGTGGCCTGGGAGCTGCGCCGCAAGCTAGCGGCGCTCGAAGCGGCGGGCAAGCTGCGGGCCGAGTTCGCGATTGTGCCGGTCCCCAATCCGATCGGGCTCAATCAACATATGCTCGGGCAAATGATCGGCCGCTTCGAAACGAACACCGCAACGAACTTCAACCGAAACTTCTACGATCTCGCCGCGCTCGTGACGCCGCGCATCGAAGGCCATTTGACTGGCGATATCGACGCCAACCTGCGCGCCGTGCGCGAGGCGATGCGCCAGGCGCTGGCCGAACAAACGCCGCGCACCGAGCTTGAATCTCAGCGCTTGGCGCTGCAGCGGCTTTCGTTCGACGCCGACATCGTGCTCGATCTGCATTGCGACTTCGAAGGCGCCATGCATCTTTATACGAACCCCGAGCTTTGGCCCGACGTCGAGCCGCTCGCTCGCTATCTGGATGCGAAGGCGTCGCTGCTGGCGCTCAATTCGATCGGCAATCCCTTCGACGAAATCCACAGCTTCTGCTGGTCGGAGTTGCGGGCCCGCTTCGGCAATCGCTTCCCGATTCCTAATGGCTCGATTTCGGTGACGGTGGAATTGCGAGGCCAGGCCGACGTTTCGTATGGGCATGCCGAGCATGACTCGCAAGCGATCGTCGAATATCTGACTGCGCGCGGGCTAATCGACGGCACGCCGGCGCATTTGCCGCCGCTCGCGTTTCCCGCTACGCCGCTTGCGGGTACAGAGCCTTTGATCGCCCCGATTTCAGGCGTGCTTGTATTCCGCACGCCCGCTGGCATTTGGATTGAAGCCGGACAGGAGATCGCCGATATCGTCGATCCGCTCAGCGATCGGGTTGAAACCGTTTGCGCCGGTACGTCGGGCGTGCTCTATGCGCGCCATCGAACACGCTTCGCCACAGCCGGGATGGAGGTGGCGCGCATCGCCGGTTCGAAGCCGTTGCGTGGCGGGAGCCTGCTGTCGGCGTAGGCGTGCAGCTCGGACCTTTTCCGGGATGTAGTACCAAAAGCGCTCGAAAATCCGCTCTTGGTCGGATAATCCGCTCGCGAGAACACGCATAAGCGAGGCTCGTCAATATCGCACCGCGCAACGTTTCATACCGACGATACGAGGATCCGCGTTCGGCGCCGACACGCCGAACGAGAGCTCGCCGTCGTCATTCAAAGAAGGATTCCGTCCAACGTAGACCGAAGTCGTCGTCATCGCTCTCCGGCTGCTTAAGGCTGTCAGCAGGAATGCGGAATCGCTTCGCGGCCTCCTCCCGGTCCATCCCCCTTGAAACGGCCTTGTAGGCCGCTTCCAATTTCATCTTATGGAGGCCCTCCGGGCTGCAAACTCCGAATTGCGCGGCAATCTCCTGCAAGGCCGGTAAGTTCTCGCAAGCGCCGCATGACAACAAGCTGCTACTGACTGCCGCTTGCTCGATCAACTCCATGTGTGGAACACCCTTTTTCGCCGCATACAAGGCACGCTTTAGAGGTCCTGTCTGTTCAGCATCGTACTGGTCCAACGCCGCAATAAATGCCTCGCAGGCTTGCTCGCGCTCTTTGGCAGGCAATGCCAAAATCCGGTTGCCGAGCGTCGCCAAAAGCTCTTCCCGAAACGGGCGCAGCTTGCCTTCAAACACAAACAGTTTCGGTGCAGTCTTACCGTACCCGAGCAACGTCAGAAAGCTCTGCAGCGAGCTTACTTTGCGGCAGCAATCCAGCTGAGCGTATTGCTGCACATAGGGATCAAGGGCCTTTTTCAGGCCCTTGCATGTTGTGGCGAGGCGCACAAGCGCAATCGGTTTGCCGGCTACGAAATCGGCAAGATAGCGGAGGACGTCATTTGGTAATGCGCCGAACGCCGACCGAATTTCCGGGGGATTTTTCTTACCGCCCTTGGCGCCTTCCGTTTCGAATTGCGTTCCGCTTCGTGCCGAAAAGCCGACTCCGTTCATTGCCATTGATGGTTTCCTTCTTGAGAGGTGAGGCCGCGAGAGCGAGCGAACACTCGCTCCCTTGGTCCACAAATCCGCTCGCAAGAACACGCACAAGCGTCACCGGGAAACGCCGCAAGGCGTTACGCGAAGAACGAAGGCACTTCCCTTCGGCGGCGAGCAGTGAGCCTGAAGCAAATCGTGTTGAGGATGCAGATTCGGGCCGCGAATCTTATGACTTTCATGCGCCCGCCTTCATCACATTTGCGAAATACCCCGTAGCCATCCGAACGCGGGACAACGAGAAGCCTTTATTCGGGCTTCGCAGCGCTGGCCTAGAAGCATGGCGAGGGTTCGTCCCGTAGATGTCTCCTGCCCCGAATACAGCTGCGGTCTACCCGGCTCATGCTTGTTTGAGGCAAATCCTACGCGGTCATCGAGCTGCTGGCGGGCATCAGCGGAGACACGGCTGCTGGTCGCGCTCGGCCTCGCCGGATTTGAGATTTCATCATCATCCAACGCGTGAATTCCGAATTGACTCGAGTCAACGCTGTGCGCCGCCTGTGAGTTGGCGATTGAATACGGACAGTTGGCATTCGATTCGTTAGAAGGAAACGCAATGCACTTCATCGGCGTCAATGCGCTATGGCGGGGTCGCTGTGACGATAAACATCGGTGCTCAGGTACCGCAGGCCCGAATCGATCATGATGGTGGCCACCGTCGCATCCGGACCGAGACGTTCGGCCACACGCAACGCCGCGATGACATTGAGCCCCGACGAGACACCCACAAAAATCCCTTCCTCACGGGCCAAGCGTCGGCACATCTCGATCGCTTCCTCGGTCGTTGCTGATTCGATGGCGTCGACCACACCCGGCCGCCAATGCGGCGGAACGAATCCGATGCCGATTCCTTCGATCCGGTGAGCCCCCTTCGGCTTGCCCGACAAGATCGCCGATTCGGCCGGCTCGACCGCCGCCACGTAAAGATCGGGGTTGTATCTGCGCAGCGCTTCTGTCACGCCGTTGAGCGAGTGCGCAGTACCGACCGACTGCACGAAGGCATCCACCTTGCCCTCGGTCTGCTTCCAAATCTCCTCGCCCATCAAGTGGTATCCGCTCGCGGCGTCCCGGTTGTTCAACTGATCGAACCACCAATGTTGCGGCTCTCGGCTGATCCCCTGAGCGGTGTCGATCATCGCTCTGATCAAGGCCTCGGTGATTCTCTTGCCGTCGCTGGGAATCGAGAGGATTTGCGCGCCTAACGCCTGAGTCGTGCGTGTCTTTTCTTCGCTGAACGCATCCGATGTCACGATCTTGAGGCGATAGCCCTTGGCGGCGCAGACGAGTGCGAGCGAGGCGCCCGTGGAGCCTCCCGTGTACTCGACTACCGTGCTCCCCGGCTGCAACCTGCCATCCTGTTCCGCCGCTTCGATGGCGGCTTTGGCCATCCTGTCCTTCATATTGCCGGTCGGGTTCGCCCCTTCCAGCTTGACCACAACGCGGGCACAGCCGGCTGGCGTCACTCGCCGCAGTTGGACGAGTGGCGTATTGCCGATAGCTTCCAATACGTTCGCAGCGATCTTCATGACCTGTCTCCGTTGGCTAGTTCAGGCGGCCTCGGCAGGGTGTGGCGAGGGCCTTGGACGTGAGCACTTTACAATCGGCCAGCCCTGCTCGACACTGTCGCGAATGACATTTTTAGTATCGATCGCGCCATGAACATCGCCGTCCTAGCCTTGGAAGGTTGTTTCGATACGGGACTGACCAGTGTGCTCGACGCGCTAGCGACCGCCAACGAACTGGCGCAGGCGATGAACATTGAAACCGCCGCTTTTCACGTCAGCGTCGTGAGCATGCGACGGTCGGTGCGCACGGCACAAGGGCTGCGAATCCCCGTCACGCCTTATGGTCAATGCGCCGCGCCGGATTGGGTCATCGTGCCCGCATTGGGCTACAAGATGCCGGACACGCTTGTGCCCGCGCTGGATCGCGCCGACGTGCGCGACGGCATCGCCGCTTTGAGTGATTGGGCGGCGCACGGCGCCAAAATCGCAGCCGCCTGCATCGGCAACTTCGTCCTCGCGGAAAGCGGTTTGCTCGACGGCCTCGCCGCAACCACGACCTGGTGGCTCACCCCGCTCTTCCGCCAGCGCTATCCGCACGTGCGCCTTGACGCGCATCGCATGATCGTTCCGAGCGGTAAGCTGCTGACGGCCGGCGCCGGCTTCAGTCATGTCGACTTGGCGCTATGGCTGATCCGGCAGAGCAATCCGGAGTTGGCCAGCCTGGTGGCGCGCTACTTGATCCTCGATAGCAGACCTTCGCAGAGTACTTACATGATCCCGGCGCACCTCGCGCACGCGGATCCGCTGATCGAACGCTTCGACCGCTGGGTCCGCGCTCATTTAGATCAACCCATCACACTGGACGCTGCCGCGATCGCGCTGGCTACCAGCAAGCGCACCTTGACGCGCCGCATGCGCGACACGATCGGCAAAACACCGATCGCGTATATCCAGGAGGTTCGAATCGAGCGTGCAGCCCATTTGCTGAGGACCAGTGACCATAGCGTGGAACGTATCGCCGAGATGGTCGGCTATGCGGACGGCGGCACGCTGCGCACGCTCTTGCGGCGACGCCTAGGGCAAGGCGTGCGGGAATTGCGGCGGATGGCGTGACGGTCCACCTGGTCGACTTCGCGTGGATACATACCAAGCCCCTCGCGAACCGCCCTGGATGGCCGTCGCGCGTCAGGATCCGGGGGTGTCGATGCGAGGATGGCGGTTGGCGGCAGAGGCGCAGAAGCCCGCCCCTGCGGATAACCGTTGGCATCGTCCGTCAGACGATTCGGAATACGATCCGCCAATTCGCTTGAGAAAAACTGCCCCTTTAGCCCGGGGATTCTCGCGGTGTCCTGATGCCGTTCATCGACATTTCTCGTTCGAGCGGTAACGCCCGATACGGTCATGCTTGAGATTTGTGCCACGTTTGGGTCCTTACACCAAGTCGTACTACTTACTCGGAGAAGGCGAGCGAGGTCGGGGGGCGTACTGAGACGCAGTGGCGCGCCTTCGGCGCCGTGCCGCCGCTTGGCAATGGCCTCGTCCTCATCGGTTGCCGTTTCAGCCTCGGACATAAACGTCAGGCCGCCAAACGCCCGGAATTCTTATGGTTCTCTTTTGCTGCTCGTCAATGCTTTTTGTGCGCTCACCCAAATCCGAGACGAAGAAGGCGGAAACGTGTGTAACCGTTGGCTTCATTTCAAAGTTCCATTACTAAACATATCAATTTGAAGTACGCGCTACATCGCGTATGCGTACGAGGCATGCCGCTCGCTCCTGTTAAACGCGGCCTACCCCGAAGAACCTTTCTGCTTCGTAGACCGGTACGGTGACCCACCGGCACGGTAAAAAATTTTCGCAGCAACCAGTCGGTCAAACATAGCGCTCGATTGGTGTGTAATTTGTAGGTGTGCTGGGGCTACCGTGGTCTTGATCGCGTTTCCTGCCCCACCCCGAGATGAGTGATGATCGTTTTTGAGGTACAAGCCAAGACCCAACTGGGAAAATGGATAAGCATTCTTCGCTACGGATACGCTCCTGGTCCGGCGAATCCATGCGCCAGCTATCGTTCAACCCCGACCGTGCAGTCTAATGCCGCCCGGCACGACGTGAAGTCCATTGCCGCGCAGTATGAAGCAGTGGGATCCGCCCAGATCGGCAAGTTCGTTGATGTCTACTGCTAAGTGCGACCAAGCATGGCTGCGATCGCGTTCACTAGATGGAACGCCTGCTTTCATCTAGCCCGGGAAAGGGGAAGAGATATGAGCCACCGCTCACCTTTAACGTATCTCGCACGAATTCATGATATCCCTTCGAACGATCGAAGCGAGACTCGAAGTCTAGATTAACCAAACGCCTATGCTCAAAAAGAGCACGGGTTTGTGCCGCGCCTAGCGCAGTCATATCGCGGTGCGGCATTCCGATCAGCCTGCTGTATTCCTCGTGTATGTCTCGCCTCACCGCGCAAGTGCTAGCACTGCGCAGAGTGCAAGCGTAGTAGGTATCGCACGCAACGGGAATTGCTCCTCCCGCGCGATCAATCGTCTCACAGAGGTGAAGTGGACCGGCCAGGGTTTCATAGACACTCACGAGCCGCTTAGCGCATAGCGCCGCTCAAACTCTACAGGCGACAGGTCGCCAACGAAACTGTGTCGGCGGATCGGGTTGTAGAACATCTCA
>Ga0157369_10002470_pt1 | contig 22156 bp, 27 predicted proteins | sample C25metaG_FD_113461 | JGI IMG/M metagenome (GOLD analysis project Ga0157369, IMG submission 113461) | Corn rhizosphere microbial communities from Kellogg Biological Station, Michigan, USA - C2-5 metaG | ecosystem: Host-associated > Plants > Roots > Rhizosphere > Soil | place: USA: Michigan...
CCTCTGCCGGGTGCTGCTGCACTCACCGGAGCTGCTCGTGCTCGACGAGCCGTTCAACGCGCTCGACGAGCAGGGAGCGGCGCTGCTCGACGAGGTGCTCGGCGAGACGCGCACGGTGATCGTGGCGACCCACGAGCCGCGGCGGGTCGAGTCGCTGGCTACGCAGAGGCTGGGCTTCGCATGACGGCGGGTGTGAGCTATCTCCGCGACGTCGGCGCGCTCGCCCGGAAGGACCTGCTGCTCGAGCTGCGCGCGAAGGAGACGCTGCCGTCGATGCTGCTGTTCGTGATCGCGGCGCTGACGATCTTCCACTTCGCGCTGCCCGCGGGAGCCGGTGACGCGGCGGCGCTCGGCCTCCTCTGGTCGGCGCTCGTCTTCACCGCGCTGCTCGGGTTGACACGCGCGTTCGTCGCCGAGCGCGAGCAGGGGTTGTTCGACGCGCTGATCCTCACCCCGTGCGACCGGAGCGCGATCTGGCTCGGCAAGGCGATCGCCGTCTGTGCATTCCTCGTCTGCGCAGAGCTGGTCGCACTGCCCGCGTTCGCCCTGTTCTTCCACGCCGTCGGCGGCCGGACCGTGGCCGCCGTGGCCCTTGCGGACATCGGCATCGCCACCGTCGGGACGCTGTTCGGCGCGATGGCGGTGGCTGGGAAGGCTCGCGAGCTCCTGCTGCCGCTGCTCTTCCTGCCGGCCGCGATCCCGATCGTCGTAGGCGGGGTCGGCGGCTACCTCTGGTTCCTCGTGCTCTACGACCTCGTCTTCGCCCTCCTGGCCTGGGCGCTCTTCGAGTACGTCGTGGCCGAGGTCTGAGGAGCCGCCTGACGCGTACCATGGAAACGTGCAAAAGACCCTTGCCTCCAACCGCGTTGCGGGGGTTGCGCTGCTGGCCGTCGTATTGATGACGGCAGCGATCGCGCTGATCTTCTTCTACGCGCCGACCGACCCCGACCAGGGCTTCTCGCAGCGGATCTTCTACTTCCACGTGCCGATCGCGCTGACCGCGTACGCCTGCTTCGGCTGGGGCGCCTGGAAGGCGCTGCGCGTGCTCTGGAAGCGCGACGAGGAGGCCGACGTCCAGAGCTACGTCGCGATCCACCAGGGCGTCGTCTTCGGGTCGCTGACGCTCCTGACCGGATCGATCTGGGCGCGCGCGTCGTGGGGCGTGTGGTGGACGTGGAGCGAGAACCAGCTCGTGCTCTTCCTCGTGCTCTTCCTCTTCTACTGCGCCTACTTCATGCTCCGCTTCTCGATCGAGCCGGGCCGGCAGCGCGCGAACATGTCGGCCGTCTATGCGCTCTTCGGCGTCGTGCTGATTCCCGTCTCCTTCATGGCGATCCGCCTCTCGCAGAAGTTCATCCATCCCGTCGTCTTCAACGCGCACGGCCCGCAGATGTCGGGTTCGCAGTTCCTCACGTTCTGCGTCTCGCTGGCCGCGATGCTCGCGCTGTTCGCAACGCTCTACAACGTCGAGCTGACGGGCAAGCGTCTCGACTCGCACCTGCGTGACCTGCGGGAGCTGCTCGCGTGATCGGCGCCACGCTCTCCAACCCTCCCTCCGAATGGCAGTACGTCGCGGCGGCCTACCTCGCCGTCTTCGTCTTCGTGCTCGCCTGGGTGGCGATCATCGCCGCGAAGCTCCAGCGGCTGCAGCGGCAGCTGGCCGAGCTCGTGACGCGCGCCCGCGCCGATGGTTGAGCTGCTCTTCTGGCCGGCGTTGCTCGGCTACGGCGAGGCTGCGCTCGCCTACGCGAACGCGCGCACGTCGCGGGCTGCCACTTGGGGCGTTCGCGTGGGGTGGCTGGCCCAGACCGCGCTCTTGGGCGTGCAGGCTGCGCGCACGGACGGCTTCCCGTGGTCGAGCTGGGCCGGGTCGCTCAACCTGTTCGTCTGGCTCGTCGTCAGCGCCTACCTGATCTGGGGCTGCCGGCCGCGCTACCGCCTGCTCGGCCTCACCGTGATGCCGCTCGCGGTGGCGCTCTTCGTCGTCGCGCGCGTCGGCGGTGGGACGCAGGCCGGGCACAGCTCGAGCTACGGCAATCTCTTCCTCGTGCTGCACGTCGGGTTCGTCCTCGCGGCGTTCGCAGGCTTCACGCTGGCCGCCGCCCTGTCGGGGCTGTACATCTGGCAGGAGCGACGCCTGAAGCGGCGCGCGTCCGACGTGCTGCTGCTGCGCATGCCGCCGCTCGGGTCGCTCGAGCGGCTCTCACGCCGGACGATCGCAGTCGCGGTGCCGATGCTGACGCTGGGCTTGATCGCCGGCTTCGTGCGGTTGCGCACCGACGGCGACTCGATCGATGCGCTCGAGGTGATGACCGTGCTCACCTGGCTCGGCTACGGCGCGTTCCTCGTCGTTCGCCCGACCGGACGGAATGCGGCCTACGCCGCGCTCGGCGGCTTCGTGCTCGTGATCGTGCTGCGGCTGGCGCTTTCGGGGAGCCACTTCGCATGACGCTCTCGCTCGTCGGTCTGTCCCACCGCGTCGCGCCGGTCGAGCTGCGCGAGCGGGTGACGCTCGACCGCGACGCCGCGGCGACGCTGGCGCGCTCGCTCGGCGACGCTGTCTGCCTGTCGACCTGCAACCGAACCGAGCTCTACTTCGACGGCGCATCCGACGTGCAGGCGATCGCCTCGCTCGAAGAGCTGGCCGGCGAGTCGCTCGACGGCGTTCTCTACCGGCGGTTGGAGGAAGACGCTGCGCTGCACCTCTTTCGCGTCGCGGCGGGCCTCGATTCGCTTGTACCGGGCGAGGGCGAGATTCTCGGCCAGGTGCGTGCGGCTTTCGAGGCGGTCAGCTGCGGTCCTCTCCTCGACCATGTCTTCAGCCAGGCGCTCTCGGTCGGCAAGCGCGTGCGCACCGAGACGGCGATCGGCGAGAGCCCGGCCTCGGTGTCGTCGGCTGCTGCCGCGCTCGCCGCCCAGGTGTTCGGCGATCTGGCCGGACGCCGGGTGCTGCTGATCGGCGCCGGTCGCATCGGCGAGCTCGCCGCCCAGAACCTCGCATCGCGCGGAGCCGAGATCGCGTTCGTCGCCAACCGCACCGTCGAGACTGCGAAGGAGCTGACGGTGCGCTTCGGTGGCCGGCCGCTGGCGCTCGATCGCGCCGCGTCGGTGCTCGGCGAGGTCGACGTCGTCGTCTCCTCGACCGGCGCGCCCGACCCCGTGCTCTTCGCCGCCGACATTCCCGAGCGCCGCCACCGGCCACTGTTTCTGATCGACATCGCGGTCCCGCGGGATCTCGACGCGGCGATCGCACGGATCGACGGCTGTTTCCTCTACGACATCGACGACCTGGAGGCCGTCGTCTCGGAGACGCTCGCCGGCCGCAGGGTCGAGGCCGAGCGCGCCGAGGAGCTGGTGGCCGAAGAGACTCTGCGCTTTCAGGCGTGGCGTGCCTCGCTCGAGGTCGTGCCGGCGATTGCCTCCCTGCGCGCCCGTGCCGAGGAGATTCGCTCGGCCGAGCTGGCGAAGCTGAACGGCCGCGTTACAGACGCCGAGCGGCGGACGCTCGAATCGGTGACTGCACAGATCATGAACAAGCTGCTGCACCTACCGACCGTGCGGATGAAAGAGGCGGCGATCGGCGCCGACGGCGCGGCGTACGCAGACGCGGTGCGCTACCTCTTCGGATTGGAGGAGGAACGGTGAGCAGCGAAAGGCGCCGCACCGAACGTCCTTTGCCCGTGCAGTCGCCGACGGTGTTTCTGCGCGTCAAGCTCGGGTACCCGGTCTGCGGCCGCAGCACGCGCGGAAGGAAGGTGACCTGTGCTCGTTCGTATCGGGTCTCGCGGCTCTAGGCTCGCGCTCACTCAGGCGGAGCAGGCCGCCGCGGCGCTGCGCCGGCCGGGCATCGAGATCGCCTTCGTGCCGATCACGACTGCCGGCGACCGCGACCGGACCCGTCCGTTCGGCGAGATCGGGTCGCGCGGCGTATTCGTCAAGGAGATCGAAGAGGCGTTGCTCGCGAAGCGGATCGACGTCGCCGTGCACTCGGCGAAGGACATGACGTCGACCGACACCGCCGGCCTGGCCGTGGGTGCGTATCTCGAGCGTGACGATCCGCGCGACGCGCTCGTCGGCGCCGACGCACTCCGCCCCGGGATGCGGATCGGCACGGCGTCCGTGCGCCGCCGTGCGCAGCTGCTCGCACTCGACCCGACCGTCTCGGTCGAGCCGCTCCGCGGCAACGTCGACACGCGGCTCCGGAAGCTGCGCGAGCGGGGTCTCGACGCGATCGTCCTCGCTGCTTGCGGACTCGACCGGCTCGGGCTGGGGGGCGAAATCGGGCTGCGTCTCGACCCGGGGCAGATGCTGCCGGAGGCGGCGCAGGGTGCGCTCGCCCTGCAGGTCCGCGTCGGCGAGGAAGAGCTCGTCGCTCACGCCGACCACGCCGAGACGAGGGCGCGTGTCGAACCGGAGCGAATCTGCGTCTCGATCGTCGGGGCGGGGTGCCTCGCGCCGGTTGCCGCGTACCACGACGGAACGACGCTGCACGCGCTGATCGCCGACGAGGACGGTGCGTGGATCGAGCGCCGCTCCGGCGACGATCCCGAAGCGCTCGCCCGCGAGCTCGCCGGGCTCGCAGCTGCTCGCGAGGCGGCCCGCGCGCAGCCGGCGTGACCGCGCTGCGTGTGATCGTGACGAGGTCGCAGGCGCAGGCCGGCCCGCTCATCGCGCGGCTCGAGGCGCTTGGCGCCGAGGTCGTCGAGTGCCCGCTGATCGAGATCGAGCGCAGCTCCGACGAACCGGTCGACGCGGCGGGCTACGACTGGGTCGTGATCACCAGCCCGAACGGCGCCGGCGAGATCGCGCGCCGCGGGCGCAACCTGCCGCGGGTCGCCGCGATCGGGCCCGGGACGGCAGAGGCGCTGCGCGAGCACGGCATCGAGCCGGCGTTCGTCCCGAGTGCCTCGTCCCAGGACGAGCTGCTGGCGGAGTTCCCACAGCCTGCGGGCCGGGTGCTGTTCGCGGCGGCCGAAGGCGCTCGTCGCGGCCCGGCCACCCAGCTCGGAGCCGACTTCGTCGTCCTCTACCGCACCCGCCTCCTCACCCCCGAGGCGCCCGCCGGAGATGCGGTCGTGCTCGCCTCCGGATCGGCCGCCCGCGCCTATGCCGCGATCGGGGGGGCCGCGCCCGCGGTGTCGATCGGCCCGGAGACGTCGCGCGTCGCGCGCGGCGCGGGCCTCACCGTGGTTGCGGAGGCGCGAACGCACGACCTCGATGGGCTCGTCGCGGCGGTACGCGATCTGATGAACTCACGGTCGTGAAAGAACCGTCGTGAGCGTCGTCACCTTCCTCACCGACTTCGGCCTGCAGGATGACTTCGTCGGCACATGCCACGGCGTGATCGCACGGATCGCGCCCGACGCACGCGTGATCGACGTGACGCACGGAATCGCACCGCAAGCGGTGCTGCAGGGCGCCCTCGTCTTGCAGAGCACGATCGGCTACATGCCGGTTGGCGTCCACCTTGCGGTCATCGATCCGGGGGTGGGCGGCGAACGGCGGGCGATAGCGATCGCCACGGCCGACGGCCGTCGGTTCGTCGGCCCCGACAACGGCCTGCTGGCCCCGGTCGTCGAGGCGCTCGGGATCGAGGCGGTGCACGAGCTGACCGACGGGCGTTTCCATCTCCCCGAGGTCTCGCACACCTTCCACGCCCGCGACATCTTCGCGCCCGCCGCCGCCCATCTTGCGAACGGCGTCCCGATCGAGGAGTTCGGGCCGCCGCTCGATCCCGCCGGCCTCGTCCGGATCGAGGTGCCCGATCCCGATGTCGGCCGCACCCAGATCTCGGCCACCGTGCTCGCGATCGATCGCTTCGGGAACGTTGCGACAAACGCCCGCCGCGCTCACGTGGATGCGCTCGGCCTCGTCGACGGCGACCGCGTGGAGATTCGTCTCGTGCTCGACCGGTACTACGCCGTCGTCGCCCGAACATTCGCCGACGCGCCGCCGGGAGAGCTGATCCTCTACGAGGACTCGTATGCGTTCATGACGCTCGCGATCAGCCGCGGCAATGCAGCGCGCCTCACCGGCGTCGCGCCCGGCGACGAGCTACGGGTTGTGCGGGAGTGACCTCCTTCGGACAGCGCTTCGCGCGGCTGGTCACGGTGCTCGCCGTTCGCGCTCCGTCGACCTGGCGCCTCCTGCGTGGGCCGCTGACGCGGAACTTCGACCGCATGGCTCCGGAGTGGGACGCGTTGCGGGTCGACGAACAGCGCCTCTCGGCGATCAGGACGGCGCTCGACGCGGTGGCGCCGGCTCCCGAACGGGTGCTCGATCTCGGTACCGGCAGCGGAGCGGTCGCGCGCCTGGCCGCTGAGCGGTGGCCCGGCGCGGAGGTCATCGGCGCCGATGTCTCGACCGGGATGATCGCCGAGGCGACACGGCTCGCGAGCTCGCCGAACCAGCGCTATCAGGTTGCCGACGCTTCGTCCCTGCCGTTCGCCGGCGGCGTGTTCGACCTGGTGACGATGAACAACGCGATCCCGTTCTTCGACGAGCTCGCGCGTGTGACGGCGCTCGGCGGGTTCGTCGCGATTGCCTATGCCCGTGGCGCGCAGACGCCGATCTACGTGCCGCTCGAGCGGGTCCGCGCGGCGCTCGAGCGGCGCGGCTTCACGCACGTTGCGGACTTCGAGGCCCAAGGAGGGCTCGCGCTGGTTGCCCGCAAAGGCGAGCAGTCGTAAGCTCCCGGGCACAGAGGCGTCCGCGACGCGGTTGCACCGGTCCGGACGTCTCTCTTAGGGTCGCGTGGAACGAGCTCTTACGTGCTCTAGACTTCCCCGCGCGCGGCGAGGTAGCTCAGTTGGTAGAGCACACGGCTGAAAACCGTGGTGTCGCCGGTTCAAGTCCGGCCCTCGCCACTCGTAGGTAGTTCGTCAGGCGCCGCAGCAGACACCCGGCGCTCCCACTGCTTCTGCATAGAGTCTCGGCATGTCCCGGATCGCGGACCCGTCGCTGGCCCCCGAGGGTCACAAGCGCATCGAGTGGGCCTCGCAGCACATGCCCGTGCTGCACCGGTTGCTCGAAGAGCGTCTCCGTGACGGTGCGCTCGAGGGACGCCGCCTGGCGGTCGTCGTGCACCTCGAGGCGAAGACGGCCTGCCTCGTGCTGGCGCTGCGCGAGGCGGGCGCTGACGTCGTTGCGGCCGGCAGCAATCCGCTCTCGACCCAGGACGCCGTCTGCGCCGCACTCGTCGAGCGCGGCGTCGAGGTATACGCGCGGCACGGCGTCTCCCAGCCCGAGTTCACCGAGGATCTGCTCGCGGTCGCGGAGACCAGGCCCGAGCTCGTGATCGACGACGGGCTCGAGCTGACGCGTCGCATGGCCGAGCATCGCGCCGATCTCTATGCGGCGCTGAGCGGCGTCAGCGAGGAGACAACGACCGGCGTCGCCCGCCTGCGTGCGCTCGAGGCCGAGGGACGGCTGCCGTTCCCGGCGATCGCGGCCAACACGCGCGTTGCAAGCACATGTTCGACAACCCGTACGGCACCGGGCAGACGACTCTGACCGCGATCCTCGCGCTCACGAACCTGCTGGCCGCCGGTCGCGAGTTCTGCATCGTGGGCTACGGCTGGGTCGGCAAAGGGCTGGCCCGCGCCGCCGACGGGCTCGGCGGGCGCGTCACGATCGTCGAGGTCGATCCCGTGCGGGCGTTGACCGCCCACATGGACGGATTCAGGGTCGCGGCGCTGGCCGACGCGCTGCCGGACGCCGACGTCGTGATCACCGCCACCGGCCTGATCGAGGCGGTGCCGGTCGGGGCGCTCGGGCTGCTCAAAGACGGCGTCGTCCTCGCGAATGCCGGCCATCACGACCGCGAGATCGACGTGCCTGCACTCGCGGCAGCCGCCGGAGCTCCGATCGAGGCGCGGCGTGGTGTGCGCACCTACGTGCTCGACGGGCGGCGCCTGCACGTGCTCGTCGACGGCGCGCTCGTCAACATCGCCGGGCTCGACGGCAATCCGATCGAGATCATGGATCTCTCGTTCTCCGTGCAGGCGCTCTCCGCGCACCACCTCGCCTCGGGCGCCGCACTGCCCGGGCTGAACCGGTTCCCCGACGAGCTCGACGCGCTGATCGCGCGGACGAAGCTCGCCACGCTCGGGATCTTCCTCGACGACACCACCGATGCCCAGCGCAGCTTCCGAGCCAGCTGGGCTCTTTGACTACAGGCTGAGCGCAGCCAGCCGGTCGACCAGGCCGAGCGTCAGCTCGTGCTTCTCGAGCACCGCGTCGGCGCCCGCCTCGGTCGCGGCGCGATGGAGTGCGGGATCCGAGTCGCCGGTCAGGACGAGCACGCAGAGGTTCGGGTGGTCGCGGCGCAGCCGCGCGACGGCCGTCACTCCGTCGAGGAGCGGCATGTGCAGATCGATGACGGCGGCGTCCACGTCGTGCGTGTCCGCCAGCTCGATCGCCTGGAGGCCGTCAACCGCCCTGGCGACGACGGAGAGCTCCGGCTGGCGGTCGATCAGTGTGCGGAGCGACTCGAGGAACAGCGGGTCATCGTCCGCGATGAGCACCTTGATGGGGCTAACAGACATGGGAGTGACGTAGCCTCTTTCGCATGAGCGAGCAGACGCTACGCCCGGTCGCAATCATAGGCGCCGGCCTCGACCTCGGCCAGGGCCGCCGCGGCGTCGACATGGGGCCGTCGGCGATTCGCTACGCCGGGCTCGACGTCCGGCTGCGTGAGCTCGGCCGGGAGGTCGCCGATTGGGGCGACGTGCGAGCCCCGGCCCCCGAGACGACCGACGAGGGCAGCCCGGCCTGCCGCTACCTGGCCCCGATCAAGGAGGCGTGCGAGCGGGTCGCCGTGCTCGTGGAGGACGCGGTCAACCAGCGCCACCTGCCGCTCGTGCTCGGCGGCGACCACTCGATTGCGATGGGCACGCTCGGTGGGATGGCGAAGGCGCGCGGCGCCGGCGCCGCGCTCTGGATCGACGCGCACGGCGACCTGAACCGGCCCTCGACCTCGCCGAGCGGGAACGTCCACGGGATGCCGCTGGCGGCGGCGTTCGGCGCCGCGGGCGACGGGTTCGCGAGCGAGGTCTACCCGTCCCCGTCGGTCACCCGCGCTGCACTCGTGGGCATCCGCTCGCTCGACCCGGGCGAGCGCGACCTGATCCGGAACCTCGACGTGCGTGTCTTCACGATGAGCGAGATCGACCGGCACGGCGTCGAGCGCGTGCTCGCCGAGGCGCTCGAGTTCCTGTCGGACGCCCCGTTCCTGCACGTCAGCCTCGACCTCGACGCTGTCGACCCCATGTTCGCGCCCGGTGTCGGCACACCGGTTCGCGGCGGCCTCACCTACCGCGAGGCCCATCTCGCACTCGAGCTCGTGGCGGCGTCCGGCGTCCTCGATTCGCTCGACGTCGTCGAGGTCAATCCGATCCTCGACCGCGAGAACGAGACCGCGAAGCTCGCCGTCGAGCTCGTCGCGAGCGCGCTCGGCAAGCGGATTCTCTGACGGGTTACTTCCGCGAAGCCTTCGCCGACCGTTCGACCGGCTGCTCGGCGCCGTTGCCTGACGGCTCGTAGTAGACGGTGCCCTGCAGCTCCTCGGGCAGGCAGTCGACCGCGAAGCCCGCCTCCTCCGTGTGCGGATAGACGTAGCCCTCGCCGCGGCCGAGCTTCTTCGCGCCCGCATACGACGCCGACCGGAGCGCCGCCGGTGGCAGCAGGTGCCCGCGCTCCCGCACCTCCTGGGTGGCCTTGCCGAGTGCGACGTAGGATGCGTTCGACTTGGGTGCGCGCGCGAGGTACACGGCAGCCTGCACGAGGTTGAGGCGTGCTTCGGGCAGTCCGACGTGCTCGACCGCCTGAGCCGCTGCGACCGCGACCAGTAGCGCCTGCGGGTCGGCGTTCCCGATGTCCTCCGAGGCGAGCACGATCATCCGGCGGGCGATGAACCGGCCGTCCTCGCCGCCTTCGAGCATCGCCGCGAGGTAGTAGATCGACGCCTGCACGTCGCCGGCGCGCGTCGACTTGATCCACGCCGAGATGAAGTCGTAGTGCTTGTCGCCGCCCTTGTCGTACGCCAGGGGCCGCTTGCGCGCGGCGTCGTCGACGTGGCGTTCGGCGAGCGGCTGGCCCTCGGCCCGCGCCGTCTCGACCGAGAGCTGCAGGATATTCAGCGCGTTTCGTGCATCGCCGCCTGCGCGCCGCGCGATCAGCTCCTCGACATCGGGCGGCACCTCGGCCTGGAGCGACACGGCGCCGCGCTGGATCACCTCGCGCAGCGTCTCCTCCGAGTGCGCGTGCAGCTCGTAGATCTGCGCGCGCGAGAGCAGCGCGGAGTTGACCTCGAAGTACGGGTTCTCGGTCGTCGCCCCGATCAGCGTCAACAGGCCGTCCTCGACTCCCGGCAGCAGCGCGTCCTGCTGCGCCTTGTTGAAGCGATGGATCTCGTCGAGGAAGAGGATCGTGCGCCGGCCGCTCGCCCCGAGGCGCTCGCGGGCGCGGGCCAGCACGTCGCGCACGTTCGAGACCGTCGCCGACACCGCCGACAGCTCCTCGAACTCGGCCCCGGTCGAGTGCGCGACGATCCGCGCCAGCGTCGTCTTGCCCGACCCCGGCGGCCCGAAGAGGATCATCGACGGCACGCGATCCTGCTCGATCGCCAGGCGAAGCGCCCGGCCCGGCCCGATCACGTGCTCCTGGCCCGCGAATTCGTCGATCGTGCCGGGCCTGAGCCGCTGGGCGAGCGGAGCCGAGGCGTCGAGCCGGCGCCCCGCGGCCTCGCTGAAGAGGTCACCCACGCCGGAAGTATGCTCTCGGACGTGAGCGAGCTCTGGCGTTTCGGCAGCTACGAGCGCATCGCGGCGCGATTTGCACCGGTGCAGGACCAGCTCCTGGAGGCGGCTCGGGTGGAGACCGGCGAGCGCCTGCTCGACCTGGCGACGGGCACGGGCGAGGTGGCGGTGCGCGCGGCCCGCGCCGGAGCGGTCGTTACCGCCATCGACATCGCCGAGCCGATGATCGAGAAGGCGCGCCGCCGGGCCGGCGAGCAAGGGGTCGAGATCGCGTTCGACCTCGGCGACATCGAGTACCTGCCGTACGAGGACGCGTGCTTCGACGTGGTCACCTCGAACTTCGGGCTCGTCTTCGCACCCGACCACGCGAACGTCGCAGCCGAGCTTGCCCGGGTCACATGCGACCGCGGGCGCATCGTCTTCACCGCCTGGAAGCCCAACCCCAAGCTCGGCGAGCTGTACCGCACCTTCACCGACGAGCCGATCGAGGGCCGGGAGTCGTACGAGTGGGGACGCGAAGACCACGTGGAGGACATGCTCGGCGAGGACTTCGAGCTCGACTTCTCGGACGGCACGCTCTGGCTGGAGGCCGAGTCGGGCGAGGAGATCTGGACGCTGTTCTCGGAGTCGGCGCCGCCGGTGATCTCGCTGCTCAAGCGGCTCGACGCGGCGCGAGCCGAAGAGTTCCACCGAGCATTCGTGGAGCTGTACGACAGTTACCGCACCGCGGACGGCGACGTGCGCGCCCCGCGCCGCTACCTGCTCGTGCACGGCCGCCGCAAGTGAGCGAGACGGCGGAGCTGCTGCGGGAGCTGATCCGTCTCGACACGACGAATCCACCCGGGAACGAGACGGCGGCTGCGCACCTCCTCCGCGACTACCTGGAGGCGGCCGGCGTGGAGTGCGAGCTCTTCGCCCGCGTCCCCGAGCGCGCGAACCTCGTCGCGCGCATCCGCGGCCGCGGCGACGGCCCGTCGCTCGCCCTGCTCTCGCACACCGACGTGGTGCTCGCCGACGGGCGCGAGTGGGAGCACGACCCGTTCGGCGGCGAGCTCGTCGACGGCGAGGTGTGGGGTCGAGGCGCGCTCGACATGAAAGGGGAGGTCGCGGCGAGCGCCGTCGCGCTGGCGAGCCTCGCCGGCGACGGCTGGCGCGGCTCCGGCGACCTGATCTTCATCGCCGCCGCCGACGAGGAGGTCGGAGACGGCTTCGGCCTGGAATGGCTCGTCGAGGCGCATCCGGATGCCGTGCGCGCCGACTACTCGGTCAACGAGGGGGCGGGCGACCGCGTCGAGCTGGGCGGCAAGGTGCTGTATCTCTGCTCGACCGCCGAGAAGATGAGCTCGCCGTTCGTGCTGCGGGTGCACGGGCGCAGCGGCCACGCCTCGATGCCTGGGATCGCCGACAACGCGCTGGTCAAGGCGGCGCCGCTCGTCGCCCGGCTCGGGAGGTTCGAGGTCGAGCCGCAGCTGATCCCCGAAGTCGAAGGGTTCCTGGCGGCGCTGCTCGGCGAAGTGCCGCCCATCACCGCCGCGCTCGGCGCGGCTCGTGCGGTCGCGCCGCTCGCGGGCGAGCTGATCGAGCCGCTGCTCGGCATGACCGTCGCGCCGACGATGGCGAGCGCCTCCGGAAAGAGGAACGTGATCCCGGCGCTCTGCGAGATCACGGTCGACGTGCGGCTGCTCCCCGGCCAGACGCCCGCCCAGGCCGAGGCGGCGCTGCGCGCGTGGCTCGGCGAGGGCGACTACGAGCTCGTCAACACCGAGGCGCAGGGCGGCACGCGCTCGGAGATCGGAGGCCCGCTCTGGGAGGCGGTCCGTACGTTCGTGGCCGCCGAGGAGCCCGGCGCGGTCGCGGCCCCGATCTGCGTTGCCGGCTTCACCGACTCCCACTGGCTGCGCGAGGCGTTCGGGACGGTCGCGTACGGGTTCTTCCCGGCGCGCGCGCTCGACGCCGAGACCGCCGCGCGGCTGATCCACTCGGCCAACGAGCGCGTGCCGGTGAGCGATCTCGAGCTCGGGACACGCTGGCTGCGGCACGCCGCGCAGTCCGTCTGCGACTGACCGCGATGCTCGAGCTCTTCGAGGCGGCGGGGGCGTTCGAGGCGCTCGAGCGCTACCTCGCCGGGGAGCTGCACGCCGGGCTCGTCGCCGACGTCTACCTCGGCTACGGGCTCTCGGACGTCCTGCGCCGCGAGCCGCGGCCCGCTCCGCCCGAGCCGTGCCGGCTGCCCTTGCTCGCCGCCCGCATCCGGAAGCAGGGTGAACGCGACGAGCGGAAGCCGGCGCCGTTCAGGGTCGGCGGGTGGGTCGCGACCTGGTCGCCGGAGGACTACGCGGCGGCGGTCGGCGAGGTCCGCGCGGCGATCGCGCGAGGCGACGTCTACCAGGTGAATCTCGTCCAGCATCTCTCAGCCGAGTTCGCCGGCGAGCCGGCCGGGCTGGCGGCGGCGCTCGCGGCTCTGCGCCCACTCCACCCGAGGCCGCTTGCCGGCGACGGCTGGGCGATCGTCTCGGCCTCCCCGGAGCTGTTCCTGTCGCGGCGCGGGCGAACGATCCGGACGATGCCGATCAAGGGCACGCGCCCGCTCGGCCACGACGTCGACGACGCGAAGGACGCTGCCGAGCACATGATGATCGTCGACCTCGAGCGGAACGACCTCTCGCGCGTTTGTGAACCGGGGTCGATTCGCTGGCCGGAGCTGATGGCACAGCGCGAGCTGGCCGGCGTCACGCACCTCGTCTCGACGGTCGAGGGACGCCTGCTCGAACACGCCGGGCTCGCGGAGATCCTGGCCGCGACGTTCCCCGGCGGTTCGATCACCGGTGCGCCGAAGATCGCGGCCCTCGACCAGATTGCGCGGCTCGAGCCGGTCGGCCGGGGCGCGTCGATGGGCGCGATCGGGACAATCCTGCCGAACGGCGACTTCGACCTGGCGTTGACGATCCGCACCTTCGCTGTGGCCGACGGGCGCGTGCACCTCTGGGCCGGAGGCGGGATCGTCTGGGACTCCGACCCGGAGGCGGAGGTCGAGGAGTCGTGGGTCAAGGCGCGGCCGCTGCTCGCGGCCGCAGGCTCCCTGGTCGCGGCATGACCCTGCTCACCGTCGCAGTCGCGGGACGCGGTCTGGTCGACCCGGCGGAGCCGGTGTTCCGCGCCGACGACGAGGCGCTGCTTCGCGGCGCCTCCGCCTTCGAGACCGTCCGCACCTACGACGGCAGGCCGTTCCGGCTCGATCGGCATCTGGCCCGGCTGCGCTTCTCGATCGAAGCGCTTGCGTTGCCGCCCGCGACCGGGGTCGACGAGCTGGTCGAGCTCGTTCTGGGCGCGGCCCCGCCTGACCACGTGCTGCGCCTCTACCGCACCGGCCAGGCGCTCGTGGTCACCGCGGCCGCGTTGCCGGACGGCCTCGAGGAGCTGCGCGCGCGAGGCCTCGCGCTGCAGGTGGTTGAAAGGGCGCCGGCCCCGCTGCTGGCCGGGGCGAAGACGACAAGCTATGACCAGGCTTTCGCCGCACGCCGGGCCGCGGAGCGTGCCGGCGCCGACGATGCGCTCTTCGTCGCGGGCGGCCTCGTGCTCGAGACGTCGACTGCCAATATCTGGTGGCGGCGCGGCGAGGAGGTGTTCACGCCGGCGGCCCAGGCGGGTGTGCTGCCCGGGGTGACCCGGGAGCTCGTCCTGGAGCTCGCCGACGCGCGCGAGGGCGACTTTCCCGTCTCCGAGCTCGCCGGAGCCGATGAGGCGTTCACCACCTCGTCGATCCGCGAGGTGATTCCCGTCGTCTCGCTCGACGGGTGCCCGATCGGGACGGGTGCGCCCGGTCACCTCGCCGCTCGGCTGCAGGCCGCGCTGCGGCTACGCTCCCGGCGGTGAGCGATCGCGTCCGGCTCGGCGGAATGGCGCTGGCAAACGGCGTTCTCGTGCACGGCCCACGGGCCTGGGCCTGCGCCGTGCGGACCGACGACGGCACGCTGAAGGTCGTCGCCCGGCGCAAGCTGTTGCGGGCGGCCGATGTCACCAATCCGATCCTGCGCGGCCCGGCGAAGTTCGTCGAGGTGCTCGCGCTGCTCCCGCAGGTCAAGCAGGCGCTGCCCGAGGCGCGCCTGCCGCTCGAACGGCCCCGCGTGCTCGCCACGATGGTCGGCAGCGCATTCGCCCTTCAGGGCGTCAAGCGCTCGCGGCTGCGTCCGGCCGCCCGCGAGCTGCTGTCGGGCGTGCTGTCGCTCGCACCGGCTGCGCTTGCGCTCCGAGGCGGCGAGCTGGCCGAGTATCACGGCGCGGAGCACGTCTCGATCGGGACGTACGAGCACGGCGAGGCGCGGCCGAAGGAACACGAGCGCTGCGGGTCGCATCTGATCGGCCCGATGTTGCTGACCACGGCTGCCGGCAACGTCGCGGCCGAGCGCGTCCCCGCCGGTCTCCGGCCTGTCGCACGCGCGGCGGCTGCGATCGGCGCGCTGACCGCGTCGACCGAGATCTTCGGTTGGATGACGCGCCATCCCGCCCATCCGGTCTCGCGGGCGCTCGCACTGCCGGGCCACGAGTTGCAGCACCGGCTCGGCACGCGCGAGCCGACACCTGCGCAGCTCGAGGTCGCGGAAGCCGCCCTCCGCGCCTGCCTCGAGCTCGAGGAGCCGAATGATCACGACGCGTAAGCGGCTCGACCCCACGGTGTTCGACCTGCCGGTCGAGAAGATGCGCGCCGGCTACTACACCGACGCGTATTTCAACCACGCGCGCGCAACGCTCCTGCAGGACGGCCGCAGGCCGCAGGTGACGATGCAGGTCTTCCAGAAGAACCACTCGTACCTCGGCGGCATGGACGAGGCGATCGCCATCCTCAAGCTGTGCGCCGACGAGTGGAGCTCGCTCGTCGTGCACGCGCTCTATGACGGCGACCTGCTCGAGCCCTACGAGCCGGTGCTGACGATCGAGGGCGACTACACGACCTTCGCCCATCTCGAAACCGTCTACCTGGGCACGCTCGCGCGGCGGACCCTGATCACGACCAACGTCGTGCAGGTGCTCGAGGCTGCCAACGGCAAGCCGATCATCTTCATGCCGGCGCGGCACGATCACCATCGCGTCCAGACGGGCGACGGCTATGCCGCCTACGTCGCCGGCCAGGTGGTCGGTGCCCCGGTGGGTGTGACGACCGACGAGCAGGCCTCCTGGTGGGGCGGCACCGGGCTCGGTACCGTGCCGCACGCGCTGATCGCCGCCTACGACGGCGACACGGTCCTGGCGGCCAGGCACTTCGCCGACTGGGCGCCCCCCGACATGAACGTGACGGTGCTCGTCGACTTCGAGAACGATTCGGTGCGCACCGCGCTCGAGGTCGCGCGCGCGCTCGGCCCGCGGCTCTGGGGCGTTCGCCTCGACACGTCGGAGTCGCTCGTCGACCGGTCGCTCTGGGACGAGCTCGGCGACTTCCAGCCCACCGGCGTCAACCCGCGCCTCGTGCACAAGGTGCGCGACGTGCTCGATGCCGACGGCTTCGGCGACGTGAAGATCGTTGTCTCGGGCGGCTTCACCGTCGACAAGATCCAGGACTTCGAGGCGGCCGGTGTGCCCGTCGACGCGTACGGCGTCGGTTCGTCGCTCATTCGTGGCTCCAACGACTTCACCGGCGACATCGTTGTCGCCGACGGGCGACCGTCGGCCAAGTTCGGCAGGCGGCTCAGGCCGAACCCGCGGCTGGAGCGCGTCACGTGAAGCGCGTCCTCTGGGACGTCGACACGCAGGTCGACTTCATGCGCCCGGACGGCAAGCTGGCCGTACCCGGCGCCGACGAGACCGCGCCCGCAATGGCCCGCCTCGTCGACGCGGCGCGCGCCGCCGGGATCCCGCACGTCGCGTCGGCCGACGACCACGAGCTCACCGACGAGGAGCTCTCGGAAGCGCCCGACTACCTCACGACGTATCCGCCGCACTGCCTGCGTGGCACCGCCGGCGCCGACAAGATCCACGAGACCCGCCAGCTCGACCCGGTGCCGCTTGGGCTGACGGTCGTGCCGGACAGGTGGCTGCGCGGAACGGAGTTTCTGCTGCTCAAGAAGAACTTCGACGTCTTCACGAACCCGAACGTCGAACGGCTGCTCGACCTGCTCGATCCCGAGGAGATCGTGCTCTTCGGTGTCGCCACCGACGTCTGCGACGACGCTGCGATCCGCGGGCTCGTCGCACGTGGACGTACGGTGACGTTCGTGGAAGACGCGGCGAGGGGGCTCGACGAGGGGCGGACGGCGGCCTGCCTCCAGGCGTGGCGCTCGAGCGGCGTCCGGTTCAGCACGACCGCCGAGGTGCTCGCCGCGCTTTAGTACGTACCCGGCCCTGCCGATGGGAGAGGGATGCTGATCGCGACCAGCGTGTCGAAGTTCGTCTCGGATTTCGCCCTTACGTGGCTGCCGGTGATGTTCTTCGCGCTGATGTGCGTGGTCGTCTACCTACTCTGGCGGACGATCAAGCTGATGCCACGCGTCAAGCCGATGGCGATCGCGCCGGGGTCGGAGTCGTCGGTCACCTGGGCGGACGTCGCGGGTCTCGACGAGGCGAAGGAAGATCTGCAGGAGATCGTCGACTTCCTCCGCGACCCGCGGAAGTTCGAGTCGCTCGGCGCGCGGGTGCCGAAAGGGATTCTCTTCCACGGGCCGCCCGGCACCGGCAAGACACTGGCCGCCAAGGCGGTCGCGCACGAATCGGGTGCGCGCTTCTACTCGCAGAGCGCCTCGGCGTTCGTGGAGATGTTTGCCGGGCTCGGCGCGGCCCGCATCCGCAAGCTCTTCGAGGAGGCGCGGAAGAACGCGCCGTCGATCGTGTTCATCGACGAGCTGGACGCCGTCGGCCAGGCGCGCAGCGGGCACTCGTTCAACCGCGAGCAGGATCAGACGCTGAACCAGCTGCTCGTCGAGCTCGACGGGTTCGGCCCGCGCGACCAGGTGGTTGTGATGGGCGCGTCGAACCGGCTCCAGGACCTCGACACAGCGCTCCTGCGGCCCGGCCGCTTCGACCGGCAGATCCTGATCCAGCCGCCCGACCTGAAGGGACGCCGGGCGATTCTCGGCGTGCACACCCGGGGCAAGCCGTTGGCGCCCGACGTCGACCTCGAGGGGATCGCGCGCCAGACCTCCGGGCTGACGGGCGCCGACCTGGCGAACATCTGCAACGAGGCCGCGATCGGCGCCGGGCGCAAGGGCGGCAAGACGATCGCGATGGACGACTTCGAGGTGGCGCTCGAGCGGGTGATCGCCGGTCTGCAGCAGCGCCGGGTCGTCACCGACAAGGAGAAGCGCATCCTCGCGTACCACGAAGGAGGCCACGCGCTCGTCTCGCATCTCGTCGGCAAGGAGCCGCAGAAGGCGACGATCGTCGCTCGCGGCGCCGCGCTCGGGTACGTGCTGCACTTGCCGGAGGAGGAGCGCTATCTGGAGACGAAGGAAGAGCTGCTCGACTGGATGGTGATGGCGCTCGCCGGGCGCGCTGCGGAGGAGCTTGTGTTCGGCCGGGTCACGAACGGCGCGGCGAACGACCTCGAGAAGGTGACGGGGATCGCCCGGGCGATGGTCTTCGAGTGGGGCATGGGCGAATCGGTCACCTCGCGCACGATGCGCGCCGACAACTACGCGCTCTCGGAGGAGACGAAGCGTCTGCGCGACACCGAGCAGGCGCAGCTGACCGACCGCGGCTACTCCGAGGCGCTCCGCCTGCTCGCGAAGCACCGCGCCGCCCTCGACCGGATCGCCGCCGCGCTGCTCGACAAGGAGACGTTGACGCGCGAGGAGCTTGTCGAGATCTTCCGCGGCGTCGAGCCGGACTCGCACTCGTCCGACTCGGTCGGCGTCGTGCGCGTCCTCGGGGCGGAGCCCGGCGCAATCCTCTAGCTTCCTCTGCGTGCCACCCGCACGCAGCGTTCATCACCTTGGCATCGCCGTCGAGAGCCTCGACGAGGCGATCGCCCGCTACGAGCAGCTCTTCGGTGCGATCCTCGAGCATCGCGAGTCGCTGGCCGACCAGGGGGTCGAGGCCGCTTCCCTGCTCGTCGGGTCGAGCCGCCTCGAGCTGCTCCGGCCGCTTGCGCCCGACACGCCGGTGGGACGCTTCCTCGCCAGGCGCGGCCCCGGCATGCACCACGTCGCCTTCGAGGTGGCCGATCTCCCGGCGGAGCTCGCCCGCCTGCGCGCGGTGGGAGCCGAGTTGATCGACGTCGAGCCGCGCCGCGGCCTCTTCGGCCTGCAGGTCGCGTTCGTCCATCCCGATGCGACCGGCGGCGTTCTGGCAGAGTTGGTGTCGAGGAGATGAACAACGCCGAGCGGATCCGGATTGAAATCGCCTTCGACGGCCAGCAGGTGCTGTCGATCGTCGTCCCGCTGCAGACCGCCGAGGACCTCGATCGCTCCCTCTCCGGCGACAACGGCAGCGCCTATTCCCTCGAGGCCGACGACGGGCGGTACACGATCTCGCTCCCGCGGGTCGTCTACGTGAAGCGATTCGCCCGCGAGAGCCGCGTCGGCTTCGGCTCTGCCGCGTAACCCGAACGGGTTACGGGGAACCTCGGGCGGGGAGAATCGATCGGGATGATCGATCCGGCGGCCGAGCGGAAGGAGAGCGAGACGAAGCGCGTCCGCGCCCTGGTCGAGCGCGCCCAAGCGGGGGATCGTGCGGCCCTCGAGGATCTCTACCTGATCCACTTCGACCGGATCTACGGCTACCTGCACGTCAGCGTCGGCAACCGGCACGACGCCGAGGACCTGACGACTCAGACGTTCCTGAAGATGCTCGAGTCGATCGGCAAGTTCCGCTGGCAGTCGGCGCCGTTCTCGGCCTGGCTGTTCCGGATTGCGCACAACCTCGCGATGGACCATTTCCGGGCGCGAAAGCGCTGGCAGCCCGAAGAGGAGGTGCCGGAGCCCGAGGCTGACGAGTCGACGTCCGCCGAGGCGGGCGCGCTCGAGGCGATCGGACACTCGGCGATGCTCGATCTGATCGAGGGTCTCTCGCATGAGCAGCAGCAGGTGCTGACGCTCAAGTTCGTCTTCAACTTCGCGAACGCAGAGGCTGCGACGATCCTCGGCAAGACCGAAGGCGCGGTCAAGTCGCTCCAGCACCGCGCGCTCGTCTCGCTGCAGAAGCAGATCGAGAAGCGCGAAGGCGAAGGGGCCCCGTAGCTACCCTGCGGCCGTGGCACTCGAGGTCGGCATCGTCGGCCCGTCCGGCGGCGGCAAGACATCGCTCTTCACCGCGCTGACCAAGACGGGCGGCGGCGAGTACGGGAAGACCAACGTCGGTATGGCGCCGATCGCCGACGAGCGCTTGCAGGCGCTCGCCGTCGTGGTCAAGGCGCGCAAGATCACGCCCGCGACGATCCGGGTGCAGGACATCCCGGGTTCGGGTGCGGCGCAGCTCGGCAACCTCCGCCAGGTCGATGCGCTGCTGGTGGTGCTGCGCGGCTTCGGCGCCGGCGCGACGCCCGACGACGATCTCGAGACGTTCAGGCTCGAGCTGCTGGTCGCCGATCGCGACCACGTCGAGCGCCGGCTCGAACGGGTCGAGAAGCAGGCCAAGTCGGGCGACGCGAAGATCCGGGCCGAGCTCGAGGAGCTGAAGAAGGTGCTCGCCCATGTCGATGCCGGCGGTGCGCTCGCCGACTACGACGGCGAGCTGCCGGGCGAGCTCGAGCCGCTCACCACCAAGCCGCTGATCGCGGTCGTGAACGGTCCGGGCGGGATCGACCTGAAGCTCGAAGCAGAGCTCGCCGACCTGCCCGACGAAGAGGCCGACGCCTTCCGCGACGGCAGCGAGTCCGCGCTCGACGAGATCGCGGGACGGCTGGCCCGCTCGCTCGACCTGATCACGTTCTTCACCGCCGGAGAGCAGGACACGCGCGCATGGACGCTCCGGAACGGTCAGACGGCACTGGACGCGGCCGCCGCCATCCATACCGACATCGCTCGCGGCTTCATCCGCTGCGAGGTCGTGAACTGGCAGGACCTCGTCGAGGCCGGCTCGCACGCGGAGGTTGCGAAGCGCGGCAAGCAGGGCCTCGAAGGCAAGACCTACGTCGTCCGCGACGGCGACGTCCTGAACATCCGCTTCAACATCTGAGGCCCCCGAAGCGGGTGTCAGACACCGTGTCGACTGCTCGCGCGCGCCGCTAGACCGAGATCAGGGCCACGCCCGCGAGCGTGAGGACGATCCCGGCGCGTTGCGTGGGCGCCACGCGTTCGCGGAGGACCGCCGCTGCGAGCAGCACCGTCACGATCGGGTAGAGCGACGCGAGCACCGAGGTCAGACTGACCAGCCCGTGGCCCGACGCTGCGGCGAAGAGCAGGTTGCCGAGGGTGTCCCCGATCCCCACCGCCACCACGATCACGAGCTCCTTCCGGCCGAGCTTGAGGCTTGGGCGGTCGGCCGCGACGGCGGCCATCACGATGCCGAGCGCGGTCAGCCGGAAGACGAGCGACGCCCACCAGAAGTCGACAGCCCCGGCAGCGTGCATCCAGGGGAAGTAGAAGCCGAAGCCGATCGCGGCGAGCAGCGCCAGCCCGACGCCCGCAGCGACGCGGTGCGAGCCTTCGTGCTGCTCGATCGACGCGAGGCCGACGCCGGCGAGTGCGCATGCGATGCCCGCGTACTGGGTGGGCGAGGGCCGGTCGCCGGTCGCGATCCCGAAGACGACCGGGACGATCGCCGACACGCCGGCGATCGGCGCGACAACGCTCATCGCCCCGATCGCCATGCCGCGGTAGTAGGCGAAGAGCCCGAGCATCCCGCCGAGCGAGGCGGCGCTCGCGAAGAGCACCGCCCAGCCGGCGGGGCCCTGGCCGCGAATTGCAATCGCGAGCCCGATTGCCAGGCAGCCGCCGATCTGAGCCCAGAAGAGCACGCGCAGCATCCCGAGCGTTCGGCTGAGCAGCGGCCCGACGAAGTCGGCGACGCCCCAGGCCAGGCTCGCACCGAGTGCGAGTAGAAGCGCGGTCAATCGACCCTGCGGGTCGCGGCAACCGCGTCGAGCTGGTTCGCGTGGTAGAGCACCGAGGCCTCGGCGGTGCGCGCGGCGCGCGCGTCGTGATGCGTGGCGATGCAGTGGAGGAGCTCGGCGCGCTGCCCGGAGGTCAGCCCGTCGGCGCGCTCTTCGACGAGGCGTAGCCCCAGGTGGACGTGGCCAAGCAGCCGGCCCTCCTCGGTGAGAGCGAACGCGGGGCCGCGGCCGAGCTCGAGCGTGCGGCCGACGTCGTGCAGGAGCGCTGCGGCGAGCAGCAGGTCGGCCCGAAGCCGGGGGTGGAGCTGCGCCGTCTCGCGGCAGAGGGTCGCCACCCCGACCGTGTGCTCGAGCAGCCCACCGGCGTACGAATGGTGATCTTCGGGCGTCGCGGGGTAGACGCTCAGGTCACGGTCGCGCA
>Ga0157369_10002473_pt1 | contig 22139 bp, 25 predicted proteins | sample C25metaG_FD_113461 | JGI IMG/M metagenome (GOLD analysis project Ga0157369, IMG submission 113461) | Corn rhizosphere microbial communities from Kellogg Biological Station, Michigan, USA - C2-5 metaG | ecosystem: Host-associated > Plants > Roots > Rhizosphere > Soil | place: USA: Michigan...
CCGCGAGTCCCTGCTAAAATGCGCTCGCCGCAATGTAGTGGATCGCAGATGAAATTGCTTGATGCCTTGGTCGAACAGCGCATTGCCGCTGCCGCCGCCCGTGGCGAATTCGACGACTTGCCGGGCGCAGGGGCGCCACAGAAACTCGACGACGACTTGCTCGTGCCCGAGGAAGTCCGCGTCGCCAATCGCATTTTGAAAAATGCGGGATTTGTCCCGCCAACAGTCGAGTTGTTGCGCTCGTTGCAACACTTGCAAGAGGAATTGAGCGCTACCGGCGATCGTTCAACGCGTTGCCGTCTGCAAGCTAAGCTGCTTGCCCTCGACATGGCGCTCGAATCGCTGCGCGGCGAGCCTACCGTCGTGCCTCGCGAGTACTGCCGTCGCATTGCGGAGCGGCTGTCGGAGCGGGCTCAAGATGGGCAAGCGCAAGCGGCCGCGCCGCAGCCGGTGGGGCTCTCGTGAACGAATCGCAGGCGCTGCGGCCGGCGCCGGGCGGCGAAGCCTGTGCCGGCTCCGATGCCCCTACACCCGTGCCCGCGGCGGCTGCCACAGTCGTATCGGAACGTGATCGCCGCTATATGGCGCTGGCGCTCGACGCCGCCCAATCGGCGCGCGCCTCGGGCGAAGTGCCTGTCGGCGCAGTGCTCGTGCGCGGCGACGAAGTCATCGCAACGGGCTTCAATCATCCGATCGGCTCGCATGATCCGTCGGCTCACGCGGAGATGGTCGCGCTGCGCCAGGCCGCTTCAACGCTGCGGAACTACCGGCTGCCCGGCTGCGAGCTCTATGTGACACTCGAGCCCTGCCTAATGTGCGCGGGCGCCATCATGCATGCCCGGCTCGCGCGGGTCGTATTTGGCGCGCAGGACCCGAAAACCGGCGCATGCGGGAGCGTTGTCGACGCTTTCGCCAATCCTCAGCTCAATCACCATACGCAGGTTGCGGGGGGCGTGCTCGCGACCGAATGCGGCGACGCGCTGCGGGCGTTCTTCGCCCATCGAAGGCAAGCGATCCGCGCCGAACGCGCGGCGGCCGCGGCGCAGGCACAGGCCTCTTTCCCCGAGCAACCCATCTAGGCGCGGCATCGGCGCGCGTCTTCATCGCTCAAAGAACCGATCATGACCCGTTCGCGCACTATCGAGATCGTCGCTCCCTCCGGTTATCCGCCCGACCAAGCCGCCGCCGAGCGCGGCATCGCACGGCTGCGCGCCGATGGCCATTGCGTCCAAGGCGAGCAAGTTGCGCAGCGTCGCCATCTACGCTTTGGCGGCACTGATACCCAGCGGGCGGAGGACTTGAACCGGCTGGCGGATCCCGCTCGGGCGTTGCCCGATATCGTGCTTGCCCTGCGCGGAGGCTACGGCGCGGTGCGTATCTTGGATTCGCTCGATTACGCCGGGCTCGAGCGCCGTCTCTCCGGGGCGCCGATCGCTATCTGCGGCCACAGCGATTTCACGGCGGTCCAATTGGCGCTGTTGGCGCGAGCGAATCTCGTCACATTCGGCGGCCCGATGCTGACGGCCAATTTCGGCGCTGAGACTGTCAGTGCGTTTACACGCGAGCATTTCTGGCGGGCGCTCGAATCGCCGGTATTGACGATTTCCGAAGCGACTGCGCAAGCGCAAACAGTCGACGTGAGCGGCACGCTGTGGGGCGGCAATCTCGCCATGATCGCCGCGCTGGCGGGTACGCCCTACATGCCGCAAATCGACGGCGGCATTTTGTTCGTCGAGGACGTCAACGAACATCCGTACCGCGTCGAGCGAATGTTCTATCAGCTGCATCTCGCCGGCATCCTCGCGCGGCAGCAGGCGATCATGCTCGGCGATTTCACCGGCGGCAAGTTGTCACCCTACGACAACGGCTTCGACCTAACCGCCGTCATCGAACAGATCGGCCGGGTCACGGGGCTGCCGATCGTCACGGGGCTGCGTTTTGGCCACGGCGCCGATCTAGTGACGCTCCCATTTGGTGCGCAGGCTCGGCTTCGCGCGAATGCCGATGGGTTCACGCTGACTGCGAGCGGACATCCGACATTGCGGTAGAGGCGGCGCCGTCTGGAGGTTGGATTGTTGACAATCCAGAAGGCGACGAATGCACTCGATCTAAGTATGTCCGTACTTGCGATGCCCGCCCTTGGCGCGATTCTGCACCAACTTATGGATTAATAAGAAGAATTCACCAATGCGATGCACGCCGTATCGCAAAATAAATTGTTGACAATCTTTATGTCGCATCTACTATAACCAACATGCCGACGCCGAAATTGTCCGAATCTGCGACGCCTGCAGCCATTGCCGACCGCATCCGCGATGCGATTCTCGAACATCGGCTAGAGCCCGGTGCGAAGCTGACAGAGGCGCAGTTATGCGAGGTTTTCGACGTCAAACGGGGCCCGGTGCGTCAAGCTTTGTCGTTGCTGGCCAGTGAGCATCTCGTCGATTTGGAGCCGAATCGCGGCGCCTTTGTGGCCAGCCCGTCGCTTCAAGAGGTGCATGAGGTGTTCGAGATGCGCCGCATCATCGAGGCGGGCGTGATCGAACGCGTTTGCCGCAATCAAGGCGGGCAAGGCGCGGCGCATTTGAAGGCGATCGCGAAGATGATCGAGCGGGAACGCGCCGCCTTCGAGCATCGCGACTTTCGTTCTTGGATCCGCCTGTCGGGCGAGTTTCATACAGCGCTGGCGGCGCTGACAGGCAACCGGGTGCTCTGTGATTGTTTGGCAGGCCTTGTGGCGCGTTCGACCTTGATATCGGCGCTCTACGAATCGCTGGGACGTAGCCCATGTTCGTTCGACGAGCACGCGCAGATCGTCGCGGCCATCGAGGCGGGCGATACGGCGCGCGCGTCGGTACTCATGGTGCGGCATTTGGAAACGGTCGAATTGAAAATGCTCGATCGGCCCGCGCGCGGCGCCGCCGATCTCCGAGAAGTCTTCGGCGTATAGCTGTCCATTCGCCGGCGCGTTGCGCCGCTCCATCGCCTCATTCGATTTAATCAGGACTACTAAATATTGTGCCGGGCAAAGACTGCAGAGGGCGCCGACTGCGGTCCGTTCGATGTGGCGCTTCATTGCGCGTCGCCGGTAATTCGAGGCGCGTGCGGCAACGTTCCTTCTTCGCAGGAGACGCACATGCCTGACCTGACCGTACCCACCGATGCCGGCGCTGTCGGCTCATCACCGATCCCCGCGGGCGCCGACGTGCCCATCGGTTACAGCGAGCGTCTGTGCAACCGCGATCTCGCGCCGCTGCGCGATCAACACTGGGGCACGTATAACATTTTCGCTTTCTGGATGTCGGACGTGCATAGCGTCGGCGGCTATGTGTTCGCGGGCAGTTTATTCGCGCTCGGCTTGACGAGCTGGCAAGTATTGATCGCGTTGCTGGTCGGGATCGGCATCGTGAATGTCTTCGCGAACTTGATCGCAAAATCGAGCCAGCGCAACGGCGTGCCTTATCCCGTCATTTGTCGCGCCACGTTCGGCGTGCTCGGCGCGAATATTCCGGCCGTGATTCGCGGCCTGATCGCCGTGGCGTGGTATGGCATTCAAACCTATCTTGCCTCGAGCGCTTTCGTCATCGTTTTGCTGAAGTTCGCTCCCCAGTTGATGCCGTATGCCGACCTTCATCAGCACGGCTGGCTCGGATTGTCCACGCTAGGTTGGGCAGGCTTTATGACGCTTTGGGTATTACAGGCGCTGGTGTTTTGGAACGGGATGGAGACGATCAAGAAGTTCATCGACTTCGCCGGCCCCGCCGTCTATGTCGTCATGTTCATCTTGGCCGGATACATGGTGATGCGTGCCGGTGTCCAGAACATTCACCTCAACCTAGGCGCGGTGAAATATCACGGTTGGGCGGCGTTGCCTGTCACCATCACCGCGATTTCGCTCGTCGTTTCGTATTTCTCCGGGCCGATGCTGAACTTCGGCGATTTCTCGCGCTATTGCAAGAGCTATGAGAGTGTCCGGCGCGGGAATTTCTGGGGGCTGCCCGTCAACTTTCTGGCGTTCTCGCTGGTGACGGTCGTGACGACCTCGGCCACGCTTCCCGTATTTGGTGAGTTGATCACCGATCCGGTTGCGACGGTGGGGCGCATCGATCATCCGTTTGCCGTCGTCCTCGGCGCATTGACCTTCATGATCGCGACGATCGGCATCAACATCGTCGCCAATTTCGTCTCGCCCGCGTTCGATTTTTCGAATATAGCGCCCAAGCGCATCAGCTGGCGCGCGGGCGGTATGGTCGCCGCTGTGGCGTCGGTGTTCATCACCCCTTGGAACCTGTTCAATAACCCCGGCGTGATCCACTACACGCTCGACGTGCTCGGGTCGTTTATCGGTCCGTTGTATGGCGTCTTGATCGTCGATTACTACCTCGTCAAACGGCAACGCATTGCACTGGACGATCTCTATTCGATGTCGCCGTCCGGCTCGTATTGGTATCGGGGCGGCGTCAATTGGCGCGCTGTCGCCGCTATTCTGCCGGCGGCCGCCATTGCGATCCTGTGCGTCATGACGCCCGCGCTCGGGCCTCTCGCGAATTTCTCATGGTTCATCGGCGTGGCGCTCGCAGCTCTCTTCTATGCGGTCGCGGCGCGCCGTGCTCCGCATTGACGACCCGGCCAGATCACGGAAGGAGAGGGCGATGAAAATCAAACTCATCAACCCCAATACGACGGCACGCATGACCGATACGATGGCCCGTTGCGCGCGCGACATCGCGGCCGTCGGCACGCAAATCGAAGCCGCGACTTCAAGCATGGGGCCGCCGTCGATCGAGAGCTGGTACGACGAGGCGTTGGCCTTGCCGGGGCTGCTGGCCGAAGTGGCGGCCGGCGAGCGTGAAGACGTCGACGGTTACGTGATCGCTTGCTTCGGCGATCCGGGCCTGTTTGCGGCGCGCGAGTTGGCCAAGGGCCCGGTGATCGGCATCGCCGAGGCGGCGATGCATGCGGCGAGCGTCATCGCCCCGAGTTTTTCGGTCGTGACGACGTTGGCGCGCACCACGGGGATGGCGTGGCATCTGGCCGAACGCTACGGTATGAAGCGGTTCTGCCGCAGCGTGCGAGCCACCGAAGTTCCGGTACTCGAACTCGATCGGCCCGGCAGCGCCGCGCAACGGCTTCTTATAGACGAATGCCGCCGTGCGCTCGACGAGGACGGCGCCGATTCCATCGTCCTAGGCTGCGCCGGAATGGTCGATTTGAGCCGGGCCGTCGAGGATGCGATCGGCGTACCCGTCGTCGAGGGAGTGGGCGCGGCCGTCAAATGGGCCGAATCGCTCGTCTGCTTGCGCCTTGCCACGGCTAAGCGGGGCGAGTACGCGCGTCCGCTCGCCAAGCGCTACGACGGCCCATTGGCCGATTTCAGCCCTCACAGCCCGTAAGCCGCGGCGTCGCGGGAAAACTCGCCATCGACATACGCCCGCGGTGAGCCCCGTTATCGGGCCGCTCGTATGGGCGCACGCGGGCGTTTTCTATACACTGATTCGACCGATATGAGCCGTTGCGGCATGCCGCCCGCGTGCCGCAACGCCGCATCGTCGTCATCCAACGCTTTGCAAAGAGTCTTTGCCATGACCACCGATTCCCGCTATCCGCGCGATTTGATCGGCTACGGCCGGCAGCCCGTACAGGCCGACTGGCCCGCACGGGCGCGCATCGCCGTTCAATTCGTGCTCAATTACGAAGAGGGCGGCGAAAACTGCGTGCTGCACGGCGATCCGGCCTCCGAGCAGTTTCTCTCCGAGATCGTCGGCGCGGCGGCCTATCCGAGCCGCCACATGAGCATGGAGTCGATCTACGAGTACGGCTCGCGGGCCGGCGTCTGGCGCATTTTGCGCGAGTTCGAAAAACGACGGTTGCCGTTGACGGTGTTCGGCGTCGGCATGGCGATCGAACGGAATCCCGACGTCGGGCGCGCATTCGTCGAGCTGGGGCACGAGATAGCCTGTCATGGTTGGCGTTGGATTCACTACCAAGACATGCCGCCCGAACGCGAGGCCGAGCATATGCGGCTCGGGATGGAGGCGATCGAGCGCGTCACGGGCGTGCGCCCGCTCGGCTGGTACACGGGGCGCGATAGTCCGAATACGCGTCGGCTCGTCGCCGAATACGGCGGCTTTCTGTACGACTCCGACTACTACGGCGACGATCTGCCGTTCTGGACGGAAGTGGAGGTGGCGGGGGGCGAGCAGCGGGCGCAATTGATCGTGCCGTATACGCTCGACACCAACGACATGCGATTTGCGACGCCGCAAGGCTTCAACACGGCCGATCACTTCTTCACCTATTTGCGCGACGCCTTCGACGTGCTTTACGCGGAAGGCGACGAAGCGCCGAAGATGTTATCGATCGGGATGCATTGCCGATTGCTGGGGAGGCCCGGACGCTTTCGTGCGCTACAGCGATTTCTGGATCATATCGAAGGGCATGACCGCGTCTGGGTGGCGCGCCGTGTCGACATTGCGCGTCATTGGCGAACGCGTCACCCCTATCAGCCCAAAACGGACAGCACTCACGCATGAAGCCGATGCACTACACGCTGGAACAACTCAATACGATGCCGCGCGATGCATTCGAGGCTGCGCTCTCGGGCATCTTCGAACACTCGCCCTGGGTAGCCGAGAAGGCGTCCGAGCGACGCCCGTTCGCGAGCGTCGATGCGCTTTATGCCGCGATGTGCGAAATCGTGGCGAAGGCAGGCGACGAACGACAGCTCGCGCTCATCAATGCGCACCCGGAATTAGCCGGCAAGGCGGCCGTGCGTGGCGAGTTGACGGCGGAATCGACGCGCGAACAAAGCGGCGCGGGCCTTGCAGCGTGCTCGCAGGAAGAATTCGACAAGCTTCAGCGCTTGAACCGGGCCTACCGGGACAAGTTCGGCTTTCCGTTCATTCTTGCGGTACGAGGCTATGACCGCGCCGGCATCATCGCGAATTTCGAAGCGCGCGTCGATAACGCGCGCGAAGAGGAACTGCGCACGAGCTTGGAGCAGATCTATCGCATCGCACGGTTTCGCATCGACGATCTCGTGACGGTATGAACGCAGGCGTGCGTAGGCAGTATCGTGCGGGCTATGCACGATCGATGCGGTGCTACGACGCTTGTTTGGCAGTACCAACGAATTGACAGACACGAAGGACGATGACAATGGCTCTCCCGATTCTCGACCCGAACGCTCCCGACTTCACACGCCGCTACGTCAATCTGGCCGATCCGCGGCTCGGTGCGCAGGCGCTCGAGGCGAGCGACGAATTCTTTGCTCCCAAGGAGCGCATGCTGAACCCCGAGCCGGCCGTGTTCATTCCGGGCAAATACGACGACAACGGCAAGTGGATGGACGGCTGGGAGACGCGCCGCAAGCGCACGACCGGCTACGACTGGTGCATTCTGAAGCTCGCGCGAGCGGGCGTGGTGAAAGGCTTGGATATCGATACGAGCCATTTCACGGGCAACTTTCCGCCGGCGGCTTCGGTCGAGGCTGCGTATGTGCCGGGCGGGGCGCAGCCCGACGGCGCGACGCAATGGAAGGAAATCGTGCCGTCCACGACGTTGCAGGGCAACAGCCATCATTATCTCGACGTGTCGGATTCGCAAGCGTACACACACGTCCGGTTGAATCTGTATCCCGACGGCGGCGTGGCGCGGCTGCGCATCTATGGCCAGCCGCAAGTGGACTGGGCGAGCGCGAGCCGCAGTGCGCCTGTCGATTTGGCTGCAATGGAAAACGGCGCCTATATCGTGGCCGCGAACAATCAGCATTTCGGCGCGGCGTCGAATCTGCTGATGCCGGGCCGTGGCGTCAACATGGGCGATGGTTGGGAGACGCGGCGCCGGCGCGAGCCCGGCAACGACTGGACCATCATTGCACTTGCACGGCCGGGCGCGATTACGAAAATCGAAGTCGATACGGCGTTCTTCAAAGGCAACTATCCCGATCGCTGCTCGATTCAAGCCGCCTACGTCAAAGGCGGCACGGATAGCTCGCTCGTCACGCAGGCCATGTTCTGGCCGACTCTGCTTGGCGAACAGAAACTGCAGATGGACAAGCAGCATTACTTCGAAGCGGAGCTGGCGTCGCTTGGCCCAGTGACGCATTTGCGGCTCAACATCATCCCGGATGGCGGCGTGTCGCGCTTGCGCGCGTGGGGTGTGCTCGAATGAACGGCGCCCGCATGAAGACGTTGACGATAGAACCACTGACACGGGCGGCGTTCGCGCCGTTCGGCGACGTGATCGAACTCGAGGGCGCGCGTCAGATTCCGATCAACCTCGGCACGACCGTACGCTTCCACGACCTTGCTCGCGTGGATGTGGCGGATCAAGGCGGCCGCCCGCTCGTCAATCTGTTTCGCGGGCAACCGCGTACGTTGCCGTTCGAGGTGACGATGCTCGAACGCCACCCGCTCGGTTCGCAGGCGTTCGTGCCACTCGCGCAAAAGTCCTATCTCGTCGTCGTGGCGCCCGTGGGTCCGCTTGCGCCCGAAGCCGTGCGCGCCTTTGTCACGCGTGGGTGGCAGGGCGTCAACTACGCAAAAGGGGTCTGGCACCATCCCCTTATCGCGCTCGACGATGTCAGCGATTTCATCGTCGTCGATCGTGGCGGGGAGGGGCATAACTGCGACGAACAGAACCTGCCTGAATCCCTATGGCTGACGGCCGAAGCCATGGCGGAAGGGCTACGCTGAGGCGCTCCGCCTTGCGCCCAACAAAGACGCCCGCATAGCGGAACGACGCGACCATTGGAATAGATCCATCCCATGGCGTGTTTTTCCGTATATGCGGGCGTTTTTACTTCTTTCTCAGCGCTTTTTAGCCGGCCGTAGCCCTTGCGAACGTACCTCGTAGGAAAACGCTGACAAGCGCGCTGCCAGATATTACGTCAGGTTCAGCCCAGGCTGATTTGTTTCGACGTGACGCTCGCCGATACTTTCATCACAGGAAAACGTTTGGCGCCTCATCCCCACGGTGCTCACGTTTCAAACCTTGAATCACGGAGAGATCGCCATGAGCCGCTTCGCAAAAGACCTTCTCGAACTGCAACGCCTTTGCCTCGGCGGTTCCGGTGCGCTCACGCAACATCTCCTGCGCGAGATCGCGTGCAATTTGATCGCGGCCGGCGTTGCCGACCAACGCGGCGGTTGCTGATTTCTCTGTCGCTCGCCGGCAAACGTTTGCCGTGCGACGACAAGTTTCGACGATGGACGCCGCCTCAGCCTTGCGCTGGGGATGATCGGACCACCGTCAACCATTAATTCGAATCACGACCCCCTGGCGGAGATAGTTATGAACGGTAGCGAGACCATCGAGTCGATCCGCGAAATCAACCTGTCGTACCTGTCCCTCGCGCAGCGGCTGTTGCGCTCCGACCGCGCTGAAGGCATGGCCCGGTTGGGATTGTCGACGCAAGTGGCCGACGTGATCGCAGATCTATCTGTCCCTCAACTGCTGAAGCTGGCCGGGTGCGATCAGCTGGTCTGCTTCTTCCGCTTCAACGATCGCTCGATGTTTTCGGCGCTATCCGCGCCGGCCGTGCGGGTACCGGCCATCGAAGCGCTCGTCGCGCAACCGGCCTGACCGGCATCCAACAGCCACCGATTTCGACCTTTTTCGCGGGTTTTTCTTGGCCGAGTAGATAACGATCGATGCGATTCCGATGCAGGGGCGACGATCGGCTGTAACATCCGGCGCTCGATCCAACCCGTTCACAAGCTCGGTCGATGAATGCATTTTTCTGGTGGTTGCTCAATATAGGCGTACCGATCGCCGGCCCAATCCTGATGCTCGGTTTATTTTCCGTAACCCACGGGAAAGCCGTGGCGCGGCTGTTGATCGTCGAATCAATCGAAGGGGGCCAGCTTTTATGGTCGGCGATCGCCATTTCCGCCGCAGCCCTCTATGAAGGCGCGACAGCGCTCGAACGGGAGCCGGGACCAGCGCCCCTGCTGGAACTTGCCGTCACCACTTTTCTCTTGATCGCGTTCGCCTGCTCGATGCTCGTCATGCTCATCACGCTCAAGCACCACGACGATCGTTCGCGCGCAGCCTCGCGGCCTTTCAACAGGGACGGCGCGCGCACGGGCGCATTGGTGGCCGGAAGCCCGTTTCCCGAGACCGCGGCTGTGACCGCTTCGATTTGGCTTACAGGCGCCGCAGCCTTGCTGTACGGCGCGCTACATCTGATTGTAAGCTGAATGAAGGGTATGTGTTACACTTGCGCCCATTGAAGGAGGAATGATGAACAGGCTACTTGATTTCGTGGGGTCCCAAGAACGCGTTGATCGGCTCACCATCCGGATAAGCGCAAGCGTTTCCATCTTCGCTCTGATCACGGCCGCCATATTGGTGACAGCGGCCCTCCTCAAATAAACGATCGCGGTGGGCGGTGAGCAGATCGTCCACGCCGTTAGAGCGTCGCGTTCCAGCCCCTTTGGCGTCGGCCGAAGGGGCTTTCCCTTTATGCAGGCGCGTCTAGTCCATTTGTAGCGAGAACTGCCTTCGCGGCGTTGGCGCGTGTCTGTCCGTTACTGCTGGGTGCGCGTATTGAACCAGGCTGCAACCTTTTCGCGCTCGGCGCTCGTCATTTGCGTGACATTGCCAAGCGGCATGGCTTTGAGCACCACGGCCTGTTGATAGAGCCGCTCGGCGTTCTTTGAGATTTCATCGGGCGTGTCGAAGAGCACACCGGCCGGTGCGCTGCCCATTATCGTCGGGTGAGCCGAATGACATGCGACGCACCGCTGTTGCAAAATCGGCTGGATATCGGCCAGTTTGACGACGGGGGCGTTGGCGGCTTGCGCCTGCGGAGCGATCGGCTTGGGCAGCGTCACGGCCAAGGCGAGCGCAAGCAGGACAACTCCACCGACGGGCAAATACCAAAGCACTTGACCGCGATGGCGCATGACAAAGAACTGCCGAATCAACGCGCCAGCCAGCATGATGACGGCCAGCACCGCCCAGTTGTAGGGGTGCGTGTACGTCATGGCGTAGTGGTTCGACAACATGGCGAACACGACAGGCAGCGTGAAGTAAGTGTTATGCACCGAGCGTTGCTTGCCTCGCTTGCCGTAGATCGGATTCGGCGCCTCGCCCTTAAGCATCGCGTTCACCATTTTCCGCTGGCCCGGAATGATGACGAAGAACACGTTGGCCGACATGATCGTTGCAAGCATGGCCCCCACGATCAGGTAGGCTGCACGCCCTGCGAAGATATGGCAGGCCAGCCATGCGGCGATGACGACATAAACGCCGACAATCACACCCAGCAGCCGATCCTTGCCCCCGAGCAGGCGGCACAGCGTGTCATACACGATCCAACCCGCGGCCAAGAAGCCGAGCGCCGCCGCGATCGCCACCACCGGGCCCATATCGAGAACGTTTTTGTCGATCAGGTAAGTTTCTGGCGAGAACAGATAGAGCACGGTGAATAGTCCGAAGCCGGACATCCATGTCGTATACGACGGCCACTTTGACCAGTGCAGATCCTCCGGCATCTGCGCCGGCGCGACCATGTATTTCTGCATGTTGTAAAACCCGCCGCCATGCACATGCCACAACTCGCCGAACACGCCGCGTTCGACGAGCACCGGATCTTTCGGCTTCTTCAAGCTGTTGTCGAGCGCAACGAAATAGAATGATTCGCCGATCCATGCGATCGCAGCGACGACGTGCAGCCAGCGAATCGCAAGATTCAGCCAGTCGGTGATGAAACCTTCCATGAAACGCCTCCAACTCCTGGTATTTGTTTGTCTATCGGTATGGGGTTAGCTGCCGCGATAGGTGCTGTAAGCCCACGGCGAGACGAGGAGCGGCACGTGATAGTGCGCGGTGGAATCGGCGATGCCGAAGCGCAAGACGACCCGATCGACGAAGCGCGGCTCAGGCACACGTACGCCGGCTGCGGCGAAATAGTCGCCCGCATGAAAGACGAGCTCGTATTCGCCGGCAACGAGCGCGCTGCCCTCCAAGAGCGGCGAGTCGCAGCGGCCGTCGTCATTCGTGACGGCGCGCTTGAGCGGGCGCCGCGCGTCGCCTTCGAGCTTGAATAGTTCGATCGCGATACCGGCGCCGGGGCGGCCATGCGCCGTGTCCAGAACGTGGGTAGTCAGCTTGCCCATTCGCAGTTTTCCTTTTTGATGAACGCGAAAAGTATGAGGGGCGACTCGATCCAATACGCAAGCGGCGGATCGAGGCTCCACATCATGTGGCTACATACCCGTCGGCGAGTTGATGCGAGCGCCGTATCGCCATTCTAAGAAGACGGCGGCTGCCCGCGCACGCGCGATAGGAAAGATAAGAGCCGCCGCATGAGGCGATCGTCGCGCGGGGCGCGCCGATTTGGCAGGGAGGCGTCGCTCCGCTGCCGTGCAATATATCGGAACCGTGAAGGAGAGTATGGCAGCGGCATGCATTGCCAGCGCTATTTTGGCTCCTGATCGTTACGTCTACCGTTCAACGAGGAAAGCATCGAATGACGATCGAACAGAGCTCGCACGCGGGCGGCAGCACGCGCCCGAAGACGATGCTCGTCAAACACGCGGATGTCCTGGTGACGATGGACGGCGAGCGCCGGGAGCTGCGCGACGCCGGACTCTTCGTCGAGGGCAACCGAATCGTGGCCGTAGGGCTTACCCATGAACTGCCGAGCGAGGCCGACGAAGTCCTAGACCTGCGCGGGCATCTTGTCATGCCCGGGCTCATCAACACGCACCATCACATGTATCAAAGCTTGACGCGCGCGGTCCCTACGGCGCAAAACGCCGAGCTGTTCGGTTGGCTGACGAGCCTATATCGTGTCTGGGCCCATCTGACGCCCGAGATGATCGAGGTGTCGACGCTCACTGCGATGGCCGAGTTGCTGCTGTCGGGCTGCACGACGTCGAGCGATCACCTCTACTTGTACCCGAACGGTAGCCGGCTCGACGATAGCATCGCGGCCGCGGGGCGCATCGGCATGCGCTTTCACGCGAGCCGCGGCAGTATGAGCGTGGGGCAAAAGGACGGCGGACTGCCGCCCGATTCGCTCGTCGAGCAAGAAGCCGACATCCTCGAGGATACCCAGCGACTGATCGAGACTTATCACGATGAAGGGCGCTATGCGATGTTGCGCGTGGTGGTGGCGCCCTGTTCACCGTTTTCGGTGAGCCGCGATCTGATGCGAGAATCGGCTGCCCTTGCGCGCCGCTACGGCGTCTCCATGCATACGCACCTGGCCGAAAACGTCAACGATGTCGCTTACAGCCGCGAGCGCTTCGGCATGACGCCGGCCGAATACGCGGAGGATCTCGGCTGGGTCGGCCCGGATGTGTGGCATGCGCACTGCGTGCAGCTCGACGCGCCAGGCATCGCGCTTTTCGCGCGCACGCGCACGGGCGTCGCCCACTGCCCCTGTTCGAACATGCGGCTGGCGTCGGGTATTGCGCCGATTCGCCGAATGCGCGACGCCGGCGTTGCGGTAGGGATCGGCGTGGACGGCTCGGCGTCGAACGACGGCGCGCACGTGATGGGCGAGGCGCGGCAGGCGATGTTGCTTCAACGCGTGGGCTTCGGCCCGGCAGCGATGAGCGCGCGGGAAGCCTTGGAAATCGCCACACTGGGCGGGGCGGCGGTGCTCGGGCGCGATGACGTTGGTGCGCTTGCGCCGGGCATGGCGGCCGATTTTATTGCCTTCGACTTGCGTCAGCCCAATTTCGCCGGTGCGCTGCACGATCCGGTGGCGGCGCTCGTGTTCTGTGCGCCGTCGCAAGTTTCGCTAAGCGTGATCAACGGAAAAATCATCGTACGAGACGGCCAGTTGACGACGCTCGAACTGCCGCCTCTGCTCGAACGTCATAACCGGCTGGCTTACACGCTGGCGGAGGCGGCGAGGTCCGCCTAGGCGCCTTGGCGCAACGGCCGGCCATCGCGCTAGGCTTGCGCCACGCTGGAGCCGACCGCTGCGATGCTTGCCTATCGGGGACGATCGACCAGTGTGCGCGTCGCGTCGGCCACGAGGCTGCGCAGCCATCGGACTTCGTCGGAGTAGTGACACCGTTCATGCCAGAGCTGGTAGTACTGCATCGGCGGGAAGTCGAGCGGGGCGGGCAGGACGGTCAGCGGCAAGAACTTGGCGTAGTGATCGGCGAAGAGCCGCGTCGTGGTGAAGATGAGGTCCGACTTGACCAGCACATATGGCGCAAGATTGAAGTACGGCAGCGTCACGACGACGTGGCGCTTAAGCCGCTCGCGCGCGAGATGGACGTCGATCGCACCGCGTTGGCCCACCGAATAGGGGGAGGGCGCGAGATGCGGGGCATTCAGATACTGATCGAGCGTGAGCGCGCCGCGCTTGGCGAACGGGTGGGTATTGCTCATGAGGCAGACGATCTCGTCGACGAACAGATTCGACAGATGCAACTGCTCCGGCGGCTCGGGCCAATTGCCCACGACGACGTCGAGCTTGCCGTCCTCGAGGGCCAGTTCGTAATCGAACGAAGGGCCGAGCGAATGGAATTCGAGCTGAGCGTTGGGCGCCGCTTGCCGGAACCGTTCGACCACGGTGGGCACGAACAGGACGTTCAGGTAATCGGGGCAGCCGATCCGATAGCAGCGGATCGACGTGGCGGGATCGAAGTTATGCTGCTGGAAGCGGATCCGTTCGATCTCGCGCAGCGCGTTTTGCACCGGTTCGAGCAGGCGCAGCCCATATTCGGTGGGGACCATTCCCGACTTGCCGCGCACGAGCAGCGGATCGCCCGTGATGTCGCGCAGACGGCGCAGCGCGGCGCTGATGGCCGGTTGCGATTGGTTGAGCTTGACGGCTGCGCGCGTAACGCTGCGCTCCATCAGCAGGGTGTGCAAGACGCGCAAAAGATACGTGTCGATCGCCTCGCGTTGCTGACTCATGATTGCTCCGATATATGTGTAGGCTGATCGGACAGTGGGTGGGACATGTGAGTTTTAATATGACCGCCGACGCGCGTCAAGGTCGCATATACCCGTGTGGCGCTTCGGTCAAACCGAGTGTGCGCACTGTATTGTCGGCTCGACGCTCGCGCACGATTTGGGTATCGTCGGGCCCAAGGCGTCTCAATCGTCGGCTGAAAGCGGGGCAAAATCAGCGGTCGGGGTGGCTGCCAGGGTGAACAGGGTGAGCAGCGTTAAACGGGGGCGCGTGCGACGGTAGCGGCGCGCGTTGTGCAGCGGTAACAGGCTGAAAGCACATAGCAAAGCGGAAGCAGAAAGTTTCGGCGACGGATTTCATGAGCGAACAATCAAACTACGGCGGCGCGAAAGGTGGTGGCGCCTCGGTCGTGCCGCGTCTGGCGCTTGCAGGCGTCAGCAAGCAATATCCGTCGGTGCGGGCGAACGACGACGTTCATTTAGTCGTCGCGCCCGGCGAAATCCATGCGGTGCTCGGCGAGAACGGCGCCGGCAAGAGCACGTTGATGAAGATCATCTACGGCTCGGTGCGGCCCGACGCGGGCGAAATCCGCTGGGAAGGCGACTTGGTCGAAATCGGCAGCCCAGCGCAGGCCCGCAAGCTCGGCATCGGCATGGTCTTCCAACATTTCTCGTTGTTCGAGACGCTGACGGTGGGCGAAAACATCGCGCTTGCGCTCGACGAACCTTTCGATCTGGCGGCGCTCGGCAAGCGCATCCGCGAGGTCTCGGCGGAGTATGGGCTCGACATCGATCCGCAGCGGCACGTCCATAGCCTGACCGTCGGCGAGCGGCAGCGCGTCGAGATCGTGCGCTGCCTGCTGCAGCACCCTCGCTTGCTGATCATGGATGAGCCGACTTCCGTGCTGACGCCGCAAGCGGTGCGCAAACTGTTCGAGACGCTCAAACGATTGGCGCAGCAAGGCTGCAGCGTGCTGTACATCAGCCACAAGCTCGATGAGATTCAAGAGCTATGCGATACGGCCACGGTGATGCGCGCCGGCCGAGTAACGGGCCACGTCAAGCCGCGCGAGCAAACGCACGCCTCGCTCGCGCAATTGATGGTGGGTCACGCGTTGCCCGACTACACGCGCCGCGCGCACTCGCCGGGCGAGGCGTTGCTGAGCGTCAAGCAGCTGTCGGCGCAAAGCGACGATCCATTCGGCACCTCGCTCGAGAACGTGACGTTCGATGTGCATGCGGGCGAGATCTTCGGTATCGCGGGCGTGTCGGGCAACGGCCAGGCGGAACTGCTGGCGGCGCTCTCGGGCGAGAAGCGCTGCGCCGGGGCGGCCGATTCAATCACGATCTGCGGCCAGCGTGCGGCGCGGCTCTCCGCCGGCGCGCGGCGGCGTCTGGGGTTTGCTTTCGTGCCCGAGGAGCGCCTCGGCCGCGGCGCCGTGCCGGCGATGTCGCTGGCCGAGAACGCACTGCTGACGGCTCATCGTCAAGGCGACATGGTTCGCCACGGCTGGATTGGCGCGCGCGCCATGCGTGCGTTCGCGACGCGTTGCATCGAGGCGTTCGACGTGCGCTGCGGCGGGCCCGACGCGCTCGCGCAGTCGCTCTCGGGCGGCAATCTCCAGAAATTCATCGTCGGCCGAGAGCTGTTGCAGGCTCCCAAGGTGCTCGTGGTCGCGCAACCGACTTGGGGCGTCGACGTGGGCGCTTCAGCGTTCATTCGGCAGCAGTTGCTCGACCTATCGGCGAAGGGCGTGGCCGTCCTCGTGATTTCGGAGGAGCTCGACGAGCTCTTCGATATTTGCGATCGGATCGCGGTGCTGGCGCGCGGACGCTTGTCGCCGGCGCGCAAGACGGGGGAAACCAACGCCGAAGAAATCGGCCTGTGGATGGCGGGCCTGTTCGGCGATAGCGGCGCCGCGCCTCCCGCGCAGCGGCCGGTCCATGCCTAACGGCGCATTCAGCAGTAGCGTTTCGCATCGGGGCGCAATGCCACGGGCAACCGTGCTTCACCGCGCCGTGCCGATGCTCACATTCGAACTATCGACGCTCGCCTAGACCATGTATTTTCCTTACCGACTCGAAGCTCGTCCGACGCCCTCGCGGGCCATGCAACTCGCGGTCCCGGCGATCGCGGCGCTGCTGACGCTCGCAATCGGCTTCTTGATTTTCAGTCTCGTCGGACGCGATCCCGCCCAGGCCATGCGCGCGTTCTTCATCGACCCGCTCGCCGATATCAACGGCTGGTCGGAGTTGCTGCTCAAAGCGTCGCCGTTGTGCTTGATCGGGCTCGGGCTTGCGATCGGTTATCGCGCGAACGTCTGGAACATCGGCGCGGAAGGCCAAATGCTGGCGGGCGGCATCGCGGCAAGCGGCGTGGCGATCCATTTCGATCAAGCGAGCGGCGGCTGGATCTTGTTCTTGATGATGGGCGCTGGTGTGCTCGGCGGCATGGTGTGGGCGGCCATCCCGGCTTTCTTGAAAACACGCTTCAACACCAATGAGATTCTGACGAGCCTCATGCTCACCTATGTGGCCGCGCAGCTTTTGATCTACCTGGTGAGCGGCCCATGGCGAGATCCGCAAGGAATGAATTTTCCGATCTCGGAGATGTTCTCGGGCGACGCGCTGTATCCGACGTTCGGGGGCGATTGGCGCTGGCATTGGCTGCGCGGCACCCGGCTCAATGCCTCGATCTTCGTGACGCTGGCCGCGATTCCTTTGGCTTGGCTTTTCATGCGCAAAAGCTTCGCGGGCTTCCGCATGAACGTCGGCGGCCTCGCGCCGCTCGCCGCGCGCTATGCCGGTTTCTCCGATGCGCGCACGGTATGGATGTCGCTGCTCATCAGCGGGGCGCTCGCGGGGCTTGCCGGGATGGGCGAGATTGCGGGCCCGATCGGACAACTGCAAGCGACGTGGTCGCCGGGCTACGGCTTTACCGCCATCATCGTGGTGTTTGTCGGCCGCTTGCATCCGGTGGGAATCGTCCTCGCAAGTTTATTGATGGCGCTGCTTTATCTCGGTGGCGAAGCCGTGCAGACGTCGCTGCAATTGCCGCAAGCGCTGTCGGGCGTATTCCAAGGCTTGCTGCTGTTTTGCCTGTTGGGCGCCGATTTGTTCGTCAATTACCGGCTGCGACGCATTTCCAGCGCCGTCCACGGGTAACCGATCGACGCTCTATGGACAAGGCGCGGATCGACGTGTCTTTCTCGAAAAACTAGCCAATCGAAGCTCAACGAACGATGGATATTCAACAAGCCGGCACCCTAGCATCGAGCGCCGTCGTCGCCGCGATCCCTTTGATGTTCGCGGGTATCGGCGAGCTCGTTACCGAAAAATCGGGCGTGCTCAATCTCGGCGTGGAAGGGATGATGCTGATGGGGGCCGTGACCGGTTACGCCGTCACCGTCGCGACCGGCCACCCCTGGCTGGGTGTGGCGGCGTCGATCGCGGCGGGCGTCGCAATGGCCCTTCTATTCGGTTTTCTGACGCTGACCATGCTGGCCAATCAAGTCGCCACGGGGCTCTCGCTGACGATCTTCGGCATCGGGCTGTCGGCCTATGTCGGCAAGCCTTACACGTCGGCGTCCGTCAGCGCGACGATCGGCGCATGGCCGATCCCCGGGCTCGCCAAGCTTCCGGTGCTCGGGCCGGCGCTGTTCGCATTGACGCCGCTCGGCTATCTCGCGTTCGCCTCGTTTGCGCTCGTGGCGTGGTTCCTGTATCGCACGCGCGCCGGGCTCGTGCTTCGTTCGGTGGGCGAATCGCCGGCCGTCGCGCATTCGGTCGGTTTTCCCGTGATCGGCGTACGGTATGGCGCGACGCTGTTCGGCGGCGGCATGGCCGGGCTCGCGGGCGGCTACTATTCGATCGTCTATCTGCATCTGTGGCAGGAGCAACTGACGTCCGGGCGCGGCTGGATCGCGCTCGCGCTGGTGGTCTTCGCCACCTGGCGGCCCTGGCGCTTGCTGCTTGGCGCGCTGCTGTTCGGCGCGGTCACGGGGCTGCAGTTCTATGCGCAAGCGGTCGGCGTGCCGGTGCCGACGCAGGCGTTAGCGATGCTGCCGTACCTGGCGACGATCGTCGTGCTGGCCGTCATCTCGCGCAACCCGAACACGATCAAGCTGAACGCGCCTGCCTCGCTCGGCAAGGCGTTCTTTGCCACAAGCTGAGCGCGGCGCGCTCGGCGGACCATTTTCCCCACACCTTTCGGAGAAGCTCGATGAGAAGAAGAACGATGACTCTGCTCGCTGCCGGCGCTGCCTTGGCGCTCGGCGCCGCGCTGGCTAGCACGGCGCAGGCGGCCGATGCGCCCGGGGTCGCCTTCGTGTATCTCGGCAATCCCGGCGATGCCGGGTGGACCTACGCGCACGATCAAGGCTCGAAGGAAGCCGAGGCGAAGTTCGGCAACAAGATCAAAATCACGCGTGTTGAAAATGTGCCCGAATCGGCCGATTCCGAGCGGGTGTTTCGCGATCTAGCGAGCAAGGGCAATAAGATCATCTTCGGATCGAGCTTCGGTTATCAAGATTTCGAACTGAAGGTCGCGAAAGATTTTCCCGATACGGTATTCCTGCACGCGACCGGCTATAAGAAAGCGAAGAACTTCGGTACGTACGATGTGCGCATGTATCAAGGCGCCTACCTGGCCGGCATTGTCGCGGGCCATATGACGAAGACGAACACGCTCGGGTTCGTCGCCTCGGTGCCGATCCCGGAAGTCGTGCGCAACATCAACGCCTATACGCTTGGCGCCCGTTCGGTGAACCCGAAGGTCCATACCAAGGTCATCTGGATCAACAGTTGGTTCGATCCGGGCAAGGAAAAGCAGGCTGCCGAAACGCTGATCGGGCAGGGCGCGGATGTGCTGTTGCAGAACACCGATTCCAGCGCCACGCTCGCGACGGCCGAGGAAAAGAAGGTTCATGCCTTCGGCTGGGATTCGGATATGAAGAAGTTCGGGCCCAATGCGGCGCTGGGCTCGGTCGTCGCCCATTGGGGGGTCTATTACCAGGCTGCGATCCAGCAAGTGCTGGACGGTAAATGGAAAAACGATCCGGTATGGTGGGGCCTGCCCCAGCAGGCGGTCGATCTCGAAGATTTGAACAAGTCCGTGCCGAAGGATGTACGCGCGGACGAGAAGAAAGCGCATGACGAAATCGCCAGCGGCAAGCGCGACGTTTTCACGGGCCCGATCAAGGATCAATCGGGCGCCGTGAAGGTGCCGGCCGGTACGACGTTGTCCGACGCCGAACTGCAGCGGCTCAATTGGTACGTGGAAGGCGTGGACGGCTCGTTGCCGAAATAACGTAAGCCACGCAAGCCACGCGGTCGACCCAAGGGCGGCGTTTGCGCGCCGCCCAACGTTAATCGTCGAGACGCATCCCCACCTTCAGCGTGACCTGCCAGTGCGCGACCGTTCCGTTCTCGATGTGGCCGCGCGTCTCGGTCACTTCAAACCAGTTCAAATTGCGCAGCGTTTTCGAGGCGCGTTCGATCGCGCACCGGATGGCGTCGTCGCACGATTTTGTCGACGAACCGGTCAGTTCGATGTACTTATAGACGTGATCGTTCATGGGGCGCCTTCCTTTTTCGTCGAGAATGGAAAAACCAGTATAGGCAACGGCGCTCGGGCGTGCCGGCGCGGGTGTGCGCTCGGTATCCGAGGTAGCCGGCATGCACTGGGCGCATCGCGTTTTCGTCGAAGGAGAAGCTGAAACAATGGAACTCGGATTTTGCGGAGCGGGCCTGATGGGTGCGCCGATGATTCGGCATTTGCTGAAGGCCGGTCATCCTGTTTGGGTTTGGAATCGGAGCCGCGCGAAGGCGCACGCGTTGGCCGAGCACGGCGCGCATATCGTCGACACGCCGCGCGATCTCGTTAGCCATACGCAGGCTGTCCTGCTTTGCCTGACGGATACGCATGCGGTCGAGGAGGTGGTATTCGGTCTCGGCGGTTTGCTGGGCGAGGACACATCCGATAGCGGAGCAGGCCGAGTACGCTGGATTGTCGATCATTCGAGCATTGGGCCGGCCGCCACGCGCGGCTTCGCGGCGCGCGCGGCCGCCCTTGACGTCGGCTGGATCGACGCGCCTGTCTCCGGCGGTGTGCCGGGGGCGCAGGCGGGAACGCTGGCGGTGATGGCGGGCGGACGTGCGGACGATGTGATCGCGCTCGAGCCGGTGATCCGTGCGTATGCCGCGCGGGTGACGCACATGGGGGGCGTCGGCGCGGGGCAAATGACGAAACTGTGCAATCAGGCGATCGTGTGTGCGACGGTGGCGGGAATCGCGGAAGCGGTAGGGCTTGCGCAGGCCGCTGGCATCGACGCTTCTCGTCTGCCCGAGGCGCTCGCGGGCGGCTGGGCCGATTCCGTGCTGTTGCGCACGTTCGTGCCGCGCATGACCGAGCCCGGGCTCGCGCCGATCGGCTCGCTCAAAACTTTCCAAAAAGATATCGACACCGTGGGCGACGCGGCACGCGCGACGGGCGCGGCGATCCCTGTCGTGGGCGCGGTGCAGCAGGTGTTGAGGCTGGGCGCGGCGATGGGACTCGGCGATGCCGATTTGGCGGCGTTTATCGACATCGTGCGGCCGCAGGCGGGCGTCGCAGGCAAGCGCCGCTAAGCGCGGCAGGGCTGCGGCTTGACGAATCGAGGCAGTGACTAGCCGACGAGCCTACGAAACGAACCCACGAACACCGCTACCACCGCTACCGGAACGAACGCGGTGCGGCGTCGCCGGCATTCTGCCGGCGCGTGCCACGCGCGGCCGCGCTTGCACCGAATTCGGGCAGGATCTTCGTGCGCACGCGGCTAGCGAAGACGAGAAAGCCGAAGCCGTTCGTCTCGTACCAGTAACCGCCGTTCTCGAGCCCTTCGAGCGGTTGTTCGAGCGCGTTCGCGATCGATTCGATACAGCGCCGGCGCAATTCGTCGACGTCGGGGTAGGGCGGTTGCGCGCCGCGCACGGCGCAAAGCAGGACATCGAGCCCGGGCAACACATGTTCGTAAAGCACGGGTTCATCCTGCGAACGTGCGCGGGCGATCTTCGTGTCGAGCTGGACGAAAGGCTTGAACTGGCGCAGCACGGAGAGAAACGACTCCTTACTGTCCGCGGTTGCGCGTCTACGCTTTCTCGGGAAGGACATAAACATTCGCCTGAAAAAGAATTGCAAGAAACACAGCGTCCTCATGCGACCACTCCCGGCTCTCGCGCGCCGCACGTCCGATCTTTTATAGCATACGAAA
>Ga0157369_10002474_pt1 | contig 22135 bp, 18 predicted proteins | sample C25metaG_FD_113461 | JGI IMG/M metagenome (GOLD analysis project Ga0157369, IMG submission 113461) | Corn rhizosphere microbial communities from Kellogg Biological Station, Michigan, USA - C2-5 metaG | ecosystem: Host-associated > Plants > Roots > Rhizosphere > Soil | place: USA: Michigan...
GCCGGTACCACCCATGTCGCTGCTCCTCAAATGGACCAGGCTGAGCGAGATCTGTTCGTTGGTCACCCGGCACTAATCTATACCATCGGCCAGTTCACACCGTTTCTCGTCGTCATCGCGCTCACGGCGGCTGTGGGATACGCCATGACAGCCGGCTATATGGAGCGCTCAGATTCCTACATCTTTTATCTGTGCCTTTTCTTCGTGGTCGCCTGCGCCTTGATTTGCCTCTCCTTCTACACCAGGAGCCGGGGCGTCCACTATCGCATCACGACGCAGAGAATCAAGCTCGAACGCGGGCTGCTCTCCAAAGTCGAAGAGTCTCTCGAGCTGTTCCGCGTCGATCACTTCGAGTTGCGGAAACCCGTCGGCAGCCGCATCCTTGGCCAGGCCTCATTGCACCTCTATTCTTCCGACGCGGAGCTCGAAAACTTTTCGATTTACGGAGTGCCTCACCTCGAAGCACTCGCCGATGAACTGCGCGACTGCCAACTTCGCGAACGCGCGCGCCGCGGCATGACAACCTTCGTCAAGGCATAACAACACCATCACACTTTTCACCACAGTTCCACAAAACTGATTCCCAACCCGCAAGAAAAGGAAACTCGAAAAACATCATGGCCATCACTTACTACGATCACGATGCAGACCTTTCCCTTATCCAGGCAAAGAAGGTAGCCATTATCGGCTACGGCTCGCAGGGACATGCCCATGCGCTCAACCTCAAAGACTCGGGGGTTCAGGTCAAGGTCGGCCTTGCCGCCGGCTCCAAGTCGATTGCCAAGGCGCAGAAGGCGGGCCTTGAAGTCACCACCGTGGCCGAGGCCACCAGGTGGGCTGACGTGGTGATGGTCCTGGTTCCGGATCAGACAGCCGCCAAACTGTATGCCGAAGAAATCGCGCCCAACCTCGCGCCCGGCAAGATGCTGCTCTTCGCGCACGGTTTCAACATCCATTTCAAGACGATCGTTCCGGCCGAGGGCATTGACGTGGGCATGGCTGCCCCCAAGGGCCCAGGCCACCGCGTTCGCGAAGTCTTCACCGAAGGCGGCGGCATCCCCGGCCTCATCGCAATCCATCAGGACGCCACCGGCACAGCCCACGCACTCAATCTCAGCTATCTCAAGGGCATTGGGTGCACGCGCGCTGGAGTGCTTGAAACTACATTCAAGGAAGAGACGGAAACCGATCTGTTCGGCGAACAGGCCGTGCTGTGCGGTGGGGTCAGCGCGCTTATCAAGGCGGGCTATGAAACGCTGGTCGAGGCCGGCTATCAGCCTGAGAGCGCGTACTTCGAAGTGCTTCACGAGCTCAAGCTGATCGTCGATCTTATCTATCGCGGCGGCCTCGCTTACATGCGCTACTCCATCAGCGACACGGCGGAGTGGGGCGACTACGTCAGCGGCCCACGCGTCATCAACGAGGAAAGCCGGAAGGCGATGAAGGGCATCCTCAATGACATCCAGGACGGATCATTCGCCAAGCGGTTCCTCGCCGATCAGAACTCCGGCCGCAAGGAGTTCCAGGCGTTCCGCGATGCCGAAGCCAAGCATCCGGTAGAGATCGTGGGCAAGAAGTTGCGTGCGAGCATGCCGTTCCTCGATCCCGTTACGGTAGAAGAAGTAGCCCGCAACCGCTAATCCGCTGGACTGGAGCACTGCACAAAGGCTCCCGGAAACGGGAGCCTTTTCCCATTTCCGACATTCACGTCGATGCCAGTCTGTATGCGACACTAGCGCCGAGGAACTTTGTGAGATGGCGATGGGCTTCGACTCACTGCTTTTGGGAATGGCACTCATCATCGGGGGCAGCCGCTCACCCCAGCCCCCTACGGCTGCAAGAGGGTATCGGCTCGCGTTCTATGACGATTTCAGAAGCATCGATCTGAGCGCAGACGGTACCGGTTCACACGTCTGGTATGAGGGGGTCTGGTACAGCCAGAAACACGCGCCGCTCTCGAATATCCAATCCACAGCCAGTGGGCTTACCCTCACGTGGACGCGAGGACAACAGCAACCGGACACCAGCATCGCGACCTTCTCCACCTTGGGCGCAATGGCACATCGGTGGCGATATGGGTATTTCGAAGTCCGCATGAAATGGAACCCGGAGCCTGGGGCGTGGCCGGCAATCTGGCTCCTTCCCAGTTCACCGCGTGATTTTACCGACATGGGCGAACTCGACATCTTTGAAGGCAACGCTGATCATCCTCGGTCTTTCTTTGGCACCCTTCACCACTGGCGACGGGATCCGGCGGATCCGAACCGTATGATCCACGTGCAGAACTCCGGCTCACCGACAGGATTTGATTTGCCGCCCGGCGCGGACATGCGCCAGTTTCACACCTATGGAATGCTGTGGGAACCGGATCGTGTCACTTGGTTCTTTGACGGTAAGCCGCTTCACTCGGAGGCAAGCTATGCCGTTTTCAACACACAGGAATTCAGCCTGATCATCGGCATGCAGGCAGGCGTGAATTGGGCACTCGGCATTTTGGACGGAATGATCGCCGACCGAATGACGATGACGGTCGATTGGGTTCGTGTGTGGCAGAAGTGAGTCCAGCGGCATCCATTTCCAACACACCTATCCAATCGCCCTGCCACGAGTTCTGGTCGCTTTACTTACGATCGAGACGGAACGCCGCCGCCTGAAAGTCGCCATGAAATCCCGGTCCCATGTCGATTCCGTGGTTCATCCAGTACGCGCCGCTGGCCGCCGCCGGCGTGCGCGGATCAGCCTTGCCCTCAATGGATGTAAGCGCGTAACGCGCCGACGGATCGAGGCCTTTCAGCTTGAGGATGGGAAACCCACGGCCTTCCTGCGTGGAGTGGATGAACGCAAAGACTACTGACTGGCTCTTGTTGGCGTTGACAGTCTGCGTGGCGGAGAACTCGCTGCCATTGCGCGGCGAGATGAGGCGGTAGAGCTCGCCCTGCGTGATCGTCGGTTGCACCTGGTGGTAGGCGGTAATCAGCCGTTTCGCGAGTGCGGTCTCCTGATCGTTCCACTTTGAAATATCCGCCCCGATGCCCAGCGAGCCCTGCATGGAACTGAGCATGCGATATTCGAGCGAAGTGCTGCGATTGTTGAGCCAGTGCGGCGAATCCGTCACCCAGGCCATCATTACCTGCGGCGTGTAGGCATAGGTGAACCCGTCCTGAATTGAGAGCCGGTCGAAGGGATCGGTGTTGTCTGAAGGCCAGACCTCGTCGGTGTAGCGCAGAATGCCGAGATCGACGCGCCCGCCGCCGCCGGAACACGACTCGATCTCCACGTTGGGGTGCCGCCGCCGCAACTCGGCGAGGATGGAATAGAGATTCTGCGTGAAGGCGACATAGACCTTCTTCTGCTCGGCCGGCGGCAACTGATCCCAGCCGGGCTCGCTCCAGTTGCGGTTATAGTCCCATTTGAGAAACGCGATATCGTTCTCGTTCAGCAGCTTGTCTAATGCGCCGAGGACGTAGTCCTTCACGTCTTCGCGCGCCAGGTTGAGCACAAGCTGGTTGCGTTCCTCGCTTCTCGGGCGGCCGGGGAAGTTCAACACCCATTCGGGATGCTTGCGATAGAGATCCGAGTCGGGGTTCACCATCTCTGGCTCGACCCACAGGCCAAAGTCCATACCCAGCGCGTGCACGCGATCGATCAGCGGCTTCAGGCCGTGGGGAAATTTCTGCGGATTCACATACCAGTCACCCAGGCCCGCGTGATCGTTCTTCCTCTGGCCGAACCAACCGTCATCCATCACGAAGCGGTCGATGCCAAGTGCCGCGGCCTTCTCCGCCAGCGCAATCTGCCCCGCCTCGTTCACGTTGAACTGCGTCGCCTCCCACGAGTTGTAGAGCACCGGCCTTGGGCGCGGCGCCGGGAGCGATGCGGTCTTCTCCGTGCGCGGGAGGATGTTGTGCAATTCAAAGCTGTGCAGCAGGCGGGATGCGCCGCCGAGCCCATGCGCGGAGTATCCGCCATAGAACACCGGCGTCTCGAGCTTTTCGCCGGGATGAAGTACGTACCCGAAATCGAATGGGTTAAACCCGCCCGTCACGCGTACTGCGTCGAGTTGATCCTGCTCTACCGTAATTCGCCAGGAACCGCTCCACGCGAGCGCGCCGAACCAGACTTCGCCATTGTCTTCGCTTGGCTCGCCGTTTTGAATGGCAAACCATGGATTCGCCTGGTGGCTTGTGCTTCCGCGGCGACTCTCGAGCACGCGCGCTCCCGGGTGCAAAGTCTCCTGCGTCAGGTTCCACTCGCCGGCCCAGCGGCCGGTCAGGTAATTGAGGGTGTAATGGCCGCGCGGCAATTCCCACGCCGCGGCCGCAGCCTGCTCAATCGTGACCGGCGCAGATTCACGGTTTTCGATCGTTGCCGAACGGGCCAGAATCCCCGTCTCCGGATCAATCGTGTAGTGCAAAGTCACGAAGATTTTGCGGGAGATGTCCCTCAGCACGACGTCGAAGCCGTTCTTCGTTTCGCGATTGCTGTCGTAATGCAGCACCAGGTCGCGATTGCCATCGGCAAACGTCACCTTGAGCGCCGGCTCCACGAAAAGACCCGCGCCCCAGCCTGCGTATTCCTGTGGTGTGTTCGAGTACGACGAATCGAATGAGGCCCACCCGCGATCGGGAACAGCGGCTGGAAACTTGTCGGAATCCGCCAGCCGTCCGCCCCAATAGATCTGCTGCAGCTCGCCTCGCCCATTGACGCCGAACAGGTAGGTCGCATTCCCGCCGTCAAGCCGAAATTCCTTCGTACTCCCATCGAACCGCGCTGCCGGCTGGGCGCCGGCAAGGGCTAGTGCAGAGAGCGCCAGGCACAAAGCTGAAAAGGTTTTCAACATCCGCCATTCCCCTCGTCTCGGATTCATTTCTTGATACTATAGCGCTCTGCCGCGTCGCCGCTCCCGACATCGGCTATTCTGGTTTCGGGTTCCCCCCGGAGGTCCGGCACATGCTCTCTTCCCTCGCATCCCCGCCAACCACGCCCACTCCCGTGGAGCAAATCGCGGACGCACTGCAGCACGTCGGTCCGCTCCAGGGACTCGCCTATGAGGAGCGGTTGTGGCTCGCCGAACACGGTGAGGAACTAGTGGCCGAAGCCGGCGACGTGCTTTTTGAAGAGGCCACGCCTGCCGACCGCATGGTGCTGATCCTCAAGGGCGAAATCCACGTCCAGCGCCAGAACTCGGTTCCCATGGCGCTCTTTATCGGCCGCACCGGCCAGATGACCGGCCTGCTTCCCTTCTCGCGCATGAAGACGTTTGGCGGACAAGGCGTAGCCGCGACCGACGTCTGGGCGCTCATGATTCCAAGGTCGTTGTTTCCCGACATGCTGCAGGCGATTCCGGGCATGACGCAGCGCGTCGTCTCCACACTGCTGGACCGCGTGCGCGAAGTCACCCGAATCGAGCAGCAGGCGGAAAAGCTGGCGGCGCTGGGGAAGCTCGCCGGGAACCTGGCGCACGAACTCAATAATCCTGCCTCCGCCGCGCAGCGCGCCGCTTCCAGCCTGGTGACGGAGCTCCGCGCCAACCGCAGCAATCGCTTCAAGCTGGTGAACCTGTGCTTGAGCGAAGAGCAGATCCACGCAGTCGAAGCCTGGGAGAGAACCATCTTCGAACGCGCCAAGATGCTCGGAAGCAATGATGCCCCAGCCCAGATCAAACGCGAAGAAGAGCTGCGAAGCTGGCTTTCCGCGCTGCCTTGCGAAAACGCATGGGACGTGGCTCCGGATCTTGCGGAAGGTGGAATAACGCTTCGCGATCTTGAACAGCTTCGCAACGTGCTTGCCCCCGAGGGAACTTGCGTTACCCTGCAGTATTTTGCGCGCTATCTTCGCTCCACGCGGTCGGTGGAAACGTTGCTTTCATCGACAGACCGGATCTTCGATCTCATCAGCGCCATCAAGGCCTACTCGAATATGGATCGCGCGGCCATATCCGAGGTAGACGTACGAGAGGGGCTCGATGCGACACTGCTGATGTTTCAGTCCCGCATGAACGGTGTGCAAGTGGAGAGGGATTACCAGGCCGACCTGCCATGCATCAGCGCGTACGCGGGAGAATTGAACCAGGTCTGGACGGCGCTGATCGAGAACGCGCTCGACGCCATGGAGACTGTCGACAGGGGCAGCGTGCTTCGCCTGACCTGCCGAGTGGAAGGGGACGTGCTTCTGACGCAGATCGAAGACAACGGCCCGGGGATTCCGTCGGAATTACTGGACCGCATTTTCGAACCGTTCTTTACCACCAAGCCGCCGGGGCACGCGCTCGGACTGGGCCTCGATAATGCCATGCGCATTGTTCGCAGGCATCGCGGGCACCTTGGAGTGCGCTCCGAGCCCGCGAGCACATGTTTTCGGGTACGGCTGCCGCTTAATCAGTTTGAAGCTTATTGATCCTGCCATGCCTGAATCGTGGCCTTGTTCGCGACCCGTTCGCGGCGTGATTCGAATCCGGATCGCCGACCGGACCGGGCGAGGGGAACAGGCAACCGCGTGCCTCCAGAGCCGCATCGTACATCTAAGTAGCGAACAGTGTAGGTACTCAAACCGCGGCCTGCTCGCGGCACCCTCGTGCATACGACGGGTTGACACTGGTGCGCCGGCCCCATGGGAGTTTCTTGCAGATGACAGCCGAGACCCGTTCCACCACAATGACGGTCAATTCTGGAACGGCTGCTGGGACTGAGAACCCGCTTCAGTCGGAACGGGTGTTTCGCATGCTTGTGGAAGGGGTGGGCGACTACGCCATCTTTCTTCTCGACCCGAGTGGGAATGTAGCTTCGTGGAACCTGGGTGCGGAGCGCATCAAGGGATATCTGCCATCGGAAATCATCGGGCAGCATTTCAGCACCTTCTATCCGCAGGCGGACAAGGATGCCGGAAAGCCCGCCTATGAGTTGCATGTCGCCGCGGAAACCGGGCGCTTTGAAGATGAAGGCTGGCGCATCCGGAAGGATGGGACGCGCTTCTGGGCGAGCGTGGTCATCACGCGCATCATCGACGAGAATGGTACGCTGATCGGTTTCGGCAAAATCACGCGGGATTTGAGCGAGCGCAGGCTCGCCGAACAACGTTACCGACTTCTCATCGAAGGCGTCTCCGATTATGCCATTTACTCGCTCGATCGGAATGGAACGATCACCAGTTGGAACGCGGGAGCGCAGCGCATTAAGGGCTACAACGAATTCGAGATCCTAGGAAAGCACTTCTCTACGTTTTACACGCCGGAAGATGCGGCAGCAGGTCTTCCCGCAAAGGTCCTCAAAACGGCCGCCGAAACCGGCCACTTCGAGGGAGAAGGCTGGCGCGTGCGCAAAGACGGAACACGATTCTGGTCAAGCGTCGTGGTCACGGCCATCCGCAACGACCAGGGCGAGCACATAGGGTTTTCCAAGATCACCCGCGATGTCACGGACCGCAAACTGCTCCTCGACCAGATTCAAAAACACGCTGAAGAGCTGGAATTGCGTATTGCAGAGCGGGAGCAGACCAACGCGGAACTTGAGGCCTTCAGCTACTCGGTTTCCCACGATCTGCGCGCGCCTTTGCGCGCCATCGAAGGATTTACGCAAGCGTTCATTGAGGACTACGGAGAGAAAGCTCCGGCCGGAAGTCTCGAGTATCTCATGGAAGTCACTTCTGCGGCGAACCGTATGAACCAACTGGTTCAGGATCTGCTGAGTTTCAGCCGGCTGAGCCGGCTTCACCTCGAAATGTTACCCGTCGAAATCTCCCACGCGGTTCGACTCGCGGTGCGTCAACTCACCGCAGGCAGCGAATTCGTCGAATTCTCAAACCTGGAGGGACTCCGCGCAGTAGCTCATGAGCCGACGCTGGTACAGGCGCTCAATAATCTCATCTCCAATGCCCTCAAATTCCATGTACCGGATGCGGATCCCCGCGTTTGCGTCTCCGCACAGCGCGAGGGCGGCCGCATTCGGATCTCTGTGCGCGACAACGGCATCGGCATTGGCCCCGAACACCTCGATCGTATTTTCCAGGTCTTCGAGCGGCTGCATGGGCAGGAAGAATTCCCCGGAACCGGGATCGGCCTCGCCATCGTGAAGCGTGGAATCCAACGCATGGGCGGGCAGGTTGGAGTGGAGTCACAACTGGGCGCGGGCAGCAACTTCTGGATTGAGCTTCCTGAGGCAAGCGAACGGGCATGAATCAGACAATCTTGCTGGTAGAGGATGACGCGTCAGACAGCGTGCTGATCCGCAGAGCCTTTGAGAAGGCTGGGATTTCCGACGACCTTATCCGCGCCAAGGATGGCGATGATGCGGTGGCGTATCTCGATGGCAGCGGCGCCTACCAGGATCGCATGGCGCATCCGCTCCCCTCTCTCGTTCTGCTCGACATCAAGTTGCCGCGGCGGTCCGGATTCGAAGTGCTTTCGTGGATCCGGCGCGACACGCGCCCGCTCCGTCGTATCCCGGTGGTCATGCTCACGTCATCGCGCCATTCGGTCGATGTCAATCGCGCCTACGAACTCGGCGCCAATGCCTATGCGGTCAAGCCGGATACCAGTGCGCAACTGATCGATCTCATCCAGTCGATAAAGTCATTCTGGATGGAGCAGAATGAATTCCCCATCACCGCCACTGCCCAGGCGTCCCCGCCCAAAACGCAGCATCATGGGCCCGAGTCGCAGAATCGGACCATCCTGCTGATTGAAGACGAGCGTTCCGACGCCATGCTGATCAAGCGCGCCTTGACGCGTGCAGGATTCGCGGGCGAGATCGAACACGCGTTCGACGGAAGTCTTGGCCTGGCGTGGCTTCGCCGCCATGCCGAAAACGGCGACCTTCCGTCACTGGTGCTCCTGGATTTGAAACTGCCGGGAATGTCCGGGTTCGAAGTCCTGGAAGAAATTCGCCGATCCAGCCAGACGCGGCAGATTCCCATCGTTGTCCTCGCCGGCTCGTCCGATGCCGATTCAATTAACCGCGCCTACGAACGCGGCGCAAACTCTTATCTCATCAAGAGCCCCGATCCCGAAGAGGTAAACCGCCTCATGTCATTCCTGCAGCAGTATTGGCTCCATGTAAATCAGAACGCGCTCGATGGCTCCCGCATTCACGTTACGGAACGGAAAGCGTGAGGAGCGACCCCGTGCGCACCATGGAGCAAAGTGGTCCCGCAACTCATCTTCTATCCCCTGGCGAGTTCGCGATCATCTTGAACTCCGAATCCCGCGGTGTGTGCGTGATCTCTCCCGAGGGCCTTTGCCGATTTGTCACTCCCAGTTTTTGCACGATGTTTGGCATCGAATGCCGGGAAGTCATCGGCCGTGCGCTCCCGCTATTTCTTAAAGCGCTTTCGGTCAAGCCAAGCGAACCCTCCCTCTCCAGCAATCGCGACCGCGAATCTGTTCTTACGCGCAAGGATGGCTCGACATTCCCCGCGCGAGTGCGCGTGGAGGAGTTGGCTCTCGAGGGCCCAAACACAGGATCTGTCTACTTCGTGGAGGATCTTACGGAGGAGAAGCACATGGAACACGTGCTCCGTAAGACCGAAAAGCTGGCTTCCGCGGGCCGTATGGCCGCCGCGATTGCGCATGAAATCAATAATCCTCTTGAGGCGGTCACCAACCTGCTTTATCTGTTGCGCAGCGAACAACTGAGCGCGGATGCGGGGCGTTACCTGTCATTGCTGGAAAGCGAGGTGGAGCGGGTCTCACGCATCGCACGCCAGACGCTGGCCTTCTATCGCGACAAGGGGCGGCCGACGCGTGTCGATGTTCGCGAGTTGCTGAACCTTTCGGTCGACGTGCAGGCCACGCGCAACCCGGATCTTCGCATACACCGCCGCTACCGAACCAGCGAGTCCATTTCGGGCTTCGCATCCGAACTGCAGCAGGTCTTTCACAACCTGATCACGAACGCGATCGATGCGGGCGCCAGCGATTTGTTCCTCCACACGCGGCGGTGCGTCGAAGCTTCCCCGCCGCGTAGAGCCGGACTCTGCATCACGGTGGGCGACAACGGTTCCGGCATCGATCCTGCCATTCGCGAACAGCTATTCCACCCGTTCATTACTACCAAGGGCGATCGCGGAACGGGCCTCGGATTGTGGACCAGCCGCGGAATCATCGTGCGGCACGAAGGGACCATCCGCGTGCGCAGTTCGACAGCTCCGCAGCGTTCAGGCACCTGCTTCTACATCTTCCTTCCGTGCTGAAGGGCCGAAGCTGCTCTATGCGGGACGTAACGGCCAGATCAGGACCTCCTGCGCCGCAGCAAACTGGACCAGATCCGGCTTGTCGTTGACGCTTATGCCCCGTGCTTCCGCTAGGGTGTTTTCGGCGATCTCAACGTGCGCGTTCTGCAGCAGCCACGGAGCATGGTGGACCTCGCCGACGTACACGCGCTGTGTATCGACTGAGTAGAGACAGTACCTCTCAGTCAGCCAGTGGCTCAACGTGCCGGGAGCGGCTTGAAACTCCGCAGTGGTCGCCTGATACGAGGCTGAGAACGTCGCCCCGCTGCGAATTCGCGCGCCGCGAAACCGAATCGCTGGACCGTCGCGCACGATTGTCATGCGCGCGTGAAAATACGGCAATCGATAGAACATGTTGGCGCCCAGCACCGCAGGCAGGCTCGCTGCGTCCAGGCTGAAGAAATAGACTCCCGGCTTTCCGTTGTGGAGAACATAGGTGCGGAAATTGAGTTCGGGAAACGACCAATTACTGCACATGGCGGAAAGCCCGCGCGGCCGCATCTTCAACAGGAACGCTGCGACGGATACCCACGGACGGCCGCTATATGTATCGAGTTCCAGGATGCGGGGAACCAGCGAGCGCAGGGTTTCAAACGGGACTTCCCAGTGCGCAAACAGGAGGTCGTACCAGCCCTGTTCCATGATCCACGGACCCGCTGGAAGCGGCCAGGGCCGATGCGCCGTCTGGCTCAGAATCTTACTTGCATGCTTCACAGCAATCCACCGGATGTAGGATGCGGGCCGTTCCCCGTCGACGCTAATACTTTCTCGCCAGTCTCGTGACCCGCTGGCAATTGCGCCGGTGAACGCTACTACTCTCAACTCTGAACTGCGAAATTGTGATATGTCTTACGGCTGCCCGCCTTCCTCGTCGTATGTGGGATACGGTTCCGGAACCGCGCTTGTCGGCATCCCCTGCAGGGTCACCAGTTCGGCCTGCACCTGCTTCCATTTGTCGGGGTCCTTCTTCGTCGTGATCGGGGCATCCGGGTTGGCATAGTATGCCTGGATGTCCTCCTTGATGCCGTGAGGGATCGGCACGGTCGGCTGGCTCGTCAGTGTATGGAGCAGCGAAGCGTACGTCTTGTCGGTCAGTGAATACCCACCCGGCCGGACCACCGCTCCCGTGTCCAGGTCGCGGTTGGGCAACGGATGCCGCGGATCGGAATCGATCTCGCTTACGGCCCGCGCATGCGCGCTCTTTGCAAGTTCATGCGACGGCTTCACCGTCCCATCCGCCGACGCGGGAACATGCGGCGGAGATCGCCGTTTGTCCGGCGGCGTAAAGCGCGCCAGCATCTGCCGTAGCCCCGCCACCGAGAGAGACAGGCTGTGCTGGTAATCCGCCTCGGTCTGGGGCGTGGGATCTTTGACTGCAGCCAGCTTCAGCGGTCCGACTTTGGGGGTAATGAATATCAACCCCGCCAGCAGCCACGTCCCGATACCTGCGTGATGGCGATAATCCGACCACTTATCCGCCTTCTCCATCTCGGCAACCTCGCTGCGCAGGGCCACAGCTTCCGCTGTCGCCACGTCGGCAGGCTCATGGTGCCGGTGCAACAGGGTCACGGCATACGCCACTCGGGGAATGAAACGTCGCACTGCGAACCGATACGAGTTCACATTTACCCTGCCGCGGCGCGATCCCGAGAAATCCTGTGAAACGCCGTATGTCTGGTAGAAGGCCAGCGAGAGCTGCCGCATCGACACGTTCAGCCCGATGTGCTTCAAGTAGCTCAGCGGCGCCATGCGATGGTGCGCCACCTCGTTAATGTCAAATCCGAACTCGACCTGCACGTGCTGGCGCGGTCCCTCAGCATAATTCACCGATTGACCGTATTTCGTGCGCAGCTTGGGAAACTCGACCGGCACAGCAAGATTCACAGCGAACGGGTGCCCGATCGAGTCGCCGATGTAGTGGGAAAGCGCTCCCACGGCAAACGCAAGCTCATCCGCATTGTGCGCATTGCGCAACAGCGCCACAACAAAGTCTCCGGACCGCACGTAGTGCATCAGATCCGCCAACTGCACCTGGCCGAAGGGATAGTACCCGATGTCCTGGATGACGCAGCCGCCATACGCGTAGGATCGCGCTTCATCGAGCTGGGCCGGAGTGAGGCCGGGATAGCGGCTCAACAAAAACGGTACGATCGAATCGTCCCATGTGAGGTCAATCAGTTGTTCATGGGTGAGTAGCGAATAGGAAAATGCCGGCGTTGCGAACGCCAGCAGGCACACCACACCGAGCAGGCGGAGAACCGCCAGGCCGAACCTTGCCATAGGGATATAGATGCACCTAAGGAGAAGCACGGGGGTCGAGGGAGTCGAACTTGGGCTCTTTTACTGGCGTGTGGGCCGGCAAGGAAACCCTGAGAGGAGTTGGCGACACGGGAGGGCGCATGGTGGGCAGAGAGGGACTCGAACCCCCGACATCCTGCTTGTAAGGCAGGCGCTCTAACCAACTGAGCTATCCGCCCACACCTTGGTGGGAAGGCCGTAAACAGCCTTCATTCATCATAACAGCGGGTCGGTTTGTGAGCATGACCTTGCGCACCGCCTTGATAGACTCGGACCGTGACCACCCGCCTGATCGTGAATGCCGATGACTTCGGCCTGACCCACGGAGTGAATCGGGCAATCGTCGAACTGCACGAGGCCGGCGTGCTGACCAGCGCGACGCTGATGGCGCGCGCCGCGGCCACCGACGAGGCTGTCGAATTGGCGAGAGCGAATCCGTCGCTTGGAGTGGGCTGCCACGTGGTGCTGGTCGACGGCGAACCGGTTCTGTCCGGGATGCGTGCAATCTCGAATATCGCCGATCCTGTCAATGGCCGATTTGAGCCAACGCTTGGCAGTTTCCTAGCGACGCTCTATCGCACCCCGGGGCAGAAATTCGATTACCAGATCGAGATTGAGGCACGGGCGCAGATCGAGTCCCTGCAGTCCCGCGGCGTCGCCTTGACTCACGTCGACACCCACAAGCACACGCACATGTTCGCGCGAGTGCTCCGCCCGGTTCTCCGCGCGGCGAGAAGCTATGGCATTCGTGCGGTGCGCAATCCATTTGAGCCTGCGTGGAGCATAGCCGCCACGCCATCCGCGCCGATGACCCGCCGCGTGCAGGTGCGCCTGCTCCGCATGCTGGAGAAGCGTTTCCGGCGGATCGTGGCGGAGGAGGGGTTTGTCACAACGGAGGGTGCGGTCGGCGTTCTTGCTACCGGGACGCTGGATGCCGGGACCGTTGCGGCGCTGGTGCGGGCATTCCCTGCGAACGGCGGCACGTACGAATTGGTCACGCATCCGGGGTATAACGATGGCGATCTGGGAAAGGTCCACACGCGACTTCTGGAGTCGCGGGACACCGAGCGGGCGGCACTGCTGGGGCTACGTGGGGTTGTGAATTTGGAACTGACTTCGTTCGGGGGCCTGGAGCCGCCGACCGCGGACTGAACACGCCTGCGGTTCTGCAACGTTCTGCATCCTGCGGCCGGTTCGGAACGTCCAACGCGCAAGGCACTGGAATAGCGAGATTTTCATGCGGATCGGCATCACCTGTTATCCGACGTACGGCGGGTCGGGCGTAGTGGCCACCGAGCTCGGCATCGAACTGGCGGGGGCTGGGCACGAGGTGCATTTCATTTCGTACTCGCAGCCGTTCCGGTTAAACGGCCGCGACGGGGGCATCTTCTACCACGAGGTGCCGGTCTCGAATTATCCGCTGTTCGAGTTCCCTCCATATGACCTGGCGTTGGCTTCGCGAATGGCTGAAGTGGCTGAGTTTTATGAACTCGACCTGCTGCACGTTCATTACGCCATACCCCATTCGGTGAGCGCGCTGCTCGCACGCCAGATGCTGGCGCAGCGAGGGCGGAAGCTGCCGTTTGTGACAACACTCCATGGCACAGATATCACGCTGGTCGGGCTCGACCGCAGCTATCTACCGATCACCCGTTATGCCATTCAGGAGAGCGACGGCGTCACCAGCATTTCGCAGTACCTGAAGGAGAAGACGCTAGCCGACTTCGGCGTGACACGGGAGATCGCGGTGGTTCCGAACTTTGTGAACTGCAACGTGTACCAGCCCTACAAGGATGAGGCGAAGCGGGAGGAGGCGCGGGCACGGTTTGCCCGGCCGGAGGAGAAGATACTGCTTCACCTGTCGAATTTCAGGCCGGTAAAGCGGGTCGTGGACGTGGTAAAGGTCTTCGCGAAGGTTTCGGCGCAAGTGCCTGCGCAGCTTGTACTTGTTGGCGATGGGCCGGACCGGTCTGCGGCCGAGTGGCTGGCGCACGACCTGAAGATTCAGTCGCGTGTGCACTTCCTGGGCAAGCAGGAACGCGTAAACGAGTTGCTGCCGCTGGCCGACCTGATGGTGATGCCTTCAGAGCTCGAATCGTTCGGGCTGGCGGCGCTGGAGGCCATGGCGTGCAAGGTGCCCTCGATTGCAACGCGGGTGGGAGGAATGCCGGAATTGATCGACGACGGCGTGACCGGCCTGCTGTATTCGGTAGGAGCCGTAGACGAGATGGCGGAGGGCGCAATTGCCCTGCTGAGCGACGCGGAGCGGCTGAAAACGATGCGCGACGCGGGGCGGAAGGCGGCGCAGAAACGTTTCTGTTCCACGCTGGTGCTGCCGCAGTACGTGAAATTCTACGAATCACTGCTGGGCGCCTAGTTCACGGATTAGCGGAAGAGCAGGAACTTTTAGGCGAACCGGCGTGGTTAGCCGCTGACCTGCTGGATGCTGGGATAGAAGCCGAGGCGGCGCCAGAATGACTCGACCAGCGCGGCGGCTTCGGGGGTGGTGCGAGCGGTGGTCTGGAGCTGGATGGGCGAGCCGGGCGATTGAGTGGATAGGGCGCGCGGATCGGCTGCAATGGCGATGCACTTTTCGGGGCGGTAAGTGCAGGCCGCGAGATCGGTGATGGCCAGGGCTGTGGTCGGGGTGGCGAACACGGTTTTCGGCGGCGCCATGCGATCGAGGAGCCAGAGAATTTCGAGTTTGGATTCGAGCTCGTCGGGAACGCAGTCCATGACGAGATCGGCCTCGCGGACGGCGTCTTCGACGGTGGAGACGAAGATCACTGAATTGATGGTGGTATCGGATTCCCCAGGTTGAGAGGTGGGGCGAACGAACGCTGCGCCTTCGGCGAGCTCTGCGGAAGGCGGGGTTAGCTGCTGGCGGAGATATTCCTGGGCGTGATGGAGGTTGGACGGCATCACGTCTTCAAGGAAGACTCGGAAACCGGCGCGCGCAGCGGCGAGGGCGAGCCAGCGACCCAGCGGGCCGGCTCCGATAATGGCGATGGTGATCAAGAGACAGCCTTCAGCTATCACCCCTCAGCTTTCAGCTCGTCTTCTTCCCGGCATTCGCCTATGGGTGGACGGCCGGCAGCCAGCGGCTCGGTTATTCGGCTTCGAGGGCGGTGACGATGTCGTCGACGCTGGGCTTGGAGTGGCGGAGGTGCTCGTGGATGCGCGCCCGCTCCTCCGGGGAGAGCGTGGGGATGTACACCAGCATTCGGCGTAGCGTAACGGACACGTCGTCGATGTAGTTCATGAGGCGAATGGCTTCTCCGGATAGCGGCATGAGGGGACCTCTCCTAAAAGACTCAAAGACTATTGTAGGGGCAGCCGGCGGCGCAATCGTGCCCTGGTGGGGAATGGATCGCCGGAATATCCCGTATGCAATTGCCCTGGAGATCACCACTCCGTATGTTGCGGGAAGTAAATGAATTCGGGCTGGGCAACATATTCCAAACTCTGCGCCATATCAGCCCCTGAATAGAACGCTGGAGCAACTCAAATCCTGTTTGCCTGGTTCGATACCTCTGCCCATCAGGCTCGCTGACCGCCACCGATATCAGCGGTATCCAATGTCGCGCTGCAGAATCCTTTCGGCCATCTATGAAGCGGGCGGGCTCGATCATGAGCCCGCCCGCTTTGTTTTGCCAGGCTCTTGCTTCAATGGAGAGCTACCCAACCAGCGTGACTACGCTGTGGGCGGCGATGGTAACGGTGAAGGTGCCGTTTACGCTTACCGGGAGCGCGGATTGCGGGGCCTGGTTCTGCGTGCTCGAGGTGACGTAGGGCGTCACGGTCGAGGGCAGCGAGGAGGCATTGGCCAGGGTGACGGTGACGGTCTGCGAGCCGGAGCCGGTGTTCGAGAGAACGAGGGCAATTTTGCCGCTGGTGGGCTGTGCCGCCGTGGATTCGACGCTGGATAGCGACGAGGTGGACGTCAGCAGCGTGGAGCCGGGACGGATGAACCGGCTGAAGTTCCCGATCGCATACACCCGCTTCGGAATTTGATAGGTCCAGTTCGTGTTGCTGTAGTTGATCAGGCCCCCGTTGTCGTTGGAGTAGGTCATGGCCCACCAGTAGAACCATGCGCTAAAGCCGCCCTGGTTCAGCGCCTGGTAGATGGAGGTAGTCCAGGTCTGGGCCTCGGTGATGGTGCCGGTGTAGCCGCCGGTGCTGTTCATCACCTCGGTTTGCCAGATCGGCTTGTTGTATTGCTTGCAGACGGTGCACGGCTGGGCAAGATTCTGAAGCTGACCGTATCCGTGAGTGGACATGAAGCTGATGTCCGAAGCCATAACGTTATCGCTGAGGATCGGCGTAGCCCAATTCGAGGCGTAGTACGACGAGCCTCCGTACACGCTGGGCTCGGGCACAGTGTACTGGCTGGTCAGCCCGGCATTGCGCATGGCGGGCACCATGTACCCCGTTGAAACTGCGTTGACCTGCGCCGGCGTGTAAATGCACGAGTCATAGCTGACGTTCTCATTCGGCTCGTTTTGCAGGCTTTCTACGTTGACCTCGCTGCCTACCGCGGACTTCCAGTCTTGCAGCCAGTTGACCATTGTTGTGGCGAAGTCCCCGTAGTTGGCTGTATTGAGCGAGCCGCCGTTTGAGCAGCTGTTGTTGGACTTCATCCAGGCCGGAGGCGTCCAAGTGGAAGCGAACACGTTGTGCGCTCCATATGCCGCATTCACGCGCTTCACCCAGTTCACTTCCCCCTGAATTGTGGAATCGTTGAAGTTGTATGTGCCCGCCGAGGGATTGAACTGGCACAGCATGGTGCCGACGCGGATCCAGCTCAGCCCGGCGGACGGAACATTCGTGTTATACAGCGCGTCGAGGATGGCCGTCTGGTCGGCGGGCGCGAAGTTAGGCAGGTCTGCGGCGATCCATGTAATGGAAGCGCCAAAGCCCTGGATGGTCTGAAGAGGCTTGCTGTAGTCGACGGTGACGGTGGCGCCGCCGCGTCCGGCAGCAGGAAGAGTAGGTGTGGTGGCAGCGACGAGGAGCGCGGACAGGGCCAGGTAAAGAACCTTTCTCAGCATTGTGTTTTCAACCTCCAAGGGGATGTGAAGCCGGAGAGGTATGAAAGGGGAAGACGCAACGGAAAGGAAAGTAGAACGGCGGGAATTTGTCTGTCAAGAGAAATCTGCGCCGTAAATCGCTTTAGTTCAAGGAGAGAAATTGGAGTGTTGGGTGCGGTGGTGCAGGGGCGGGTTGCCAGGCATGAGGCCGGCGGGAGCGCAGAAGCCGGTGGTGCGGACTCAGTGGAGCTCGCGGAAGTAGGCGCGAGCGGCGTGTGTTGGGGCTCACATCTTTCGCGTGGAGACGGGCGTAGCATTGCGTTCCCATAGGTGCGCGAATGCGCAATTTGGGAGGGTGCGGCCATGAACAATGCTTGTACGAAATGCGGTGGGCGCCTGGATGAGGAGTGGACCTTCTGCGCCCGGTGTGGGGCAAAGGTGGAGGGCCCGACGGCGGAGATTGCCCCAGCAGGACACGAGCATGAGCCTGCGCCCGTAACCGGAGCCTTCAGCGGGGCCATGTTCGGACTGATCGCGGCGCCGATTGCGATCGTGTTCGGCGTGATGCTATGCCTGACGGGATTGGGCATGGTCGTCGGAATTCCGGTGATCGTGCTGGGTATCCTTGCACCGCTGGCAGGACCGCTGCTGGGAATGGGAGCCGCGAAGGGCAAGGTGCTTTAGAGGCAGTTCACAGTTCACGGTTGTCAGTTGGTTCCTTGTCGATTTTGAACTCTCGGGGACTGGGGAGGTTCCCGGTGTCGCGCCAGTGCCGCGCGGGACTACACTCGGCGGATGGGCGAGACGATGCGGGATGTAGTTGAAGTTGCGCGGGAGTTCGTGCAGGCGATCAATCGGCAGGATTTGGATGGGCTGGTCGGCTTGATGACGCCCGCCCACCGGTTCACCGATTCGCTGGGCAACGTGGTGCGGGGACGTGACAGCGTGCGCGAGGGCTGGAAGCTCTACTTCCAGATGGTTCCCGACTATCAAATGGAAGTCGCCGAGACGTTTGCGAACGACTCCGCCGTGGTGATGCTGGGCACGGCTGGGGGCACATATTCGCACGGATTTGAGAGTGTGCGCGCGACGGGCATGCCGATTGTGCTTCCCGACGGATCGTCGAAGGTGATGAACCGGTGGCGGACTCCGGCGGCGGTGCGAGGACTCGTGGCCGACGGCAAGGTGGCGGAGTGGACCATCTTCGCGGACAACGAACCGATCAGAAAACTGATACGGGGAGAGACGGGATCGAATCCGGGATAAGATGTGCGCACCGAGAACATGGCTTCGAGCGGAACGGATAGCTGGGGCGAAAATCGAGTGACAAGCGAAGGGACCCCATGAAGGGATTGGCAGTACTGATCACGCTGGGCATGGCAGCAGGATGGGCCATACCGCAGCCGGGGCAGAGCAGGATTGTGAGCGGGCCGTTCTCGAACGAGGAGTTGCAGAGCTTTCGCGCGGTTGCTCCGATTGATGCGCATGCGCACGTGTACGCGGCGAATGGATTTGTGTCGTTGCTCGAGAGGCTCAACCTTCGCATTCTCGACATTCTGGTGGTCGACGACATGTCGCCCACGCATAAGGATCTGAACAAGCAGCGCAGCGAAGCGCTCGCAGTGGTGCACGCCAGCAATGGCCGCGCCGTGCTGTGCACCAGCTTCGATCCGTATTCGTTCAGCCAGGCGGATTACGCAAAGGACGTGATCCGCGGATTGAATGTCGACTTCGATCGGGGCGCGGTTGCGGTGAAGATCTGGAAAAACGTGGGTATGGAGATCAAGGATGCGAACGGGCATTATTTGATGGCCGACAATCCCGTGTTCGCGCCGATCTACCAGGATATTGCTGCGCATGACAAGACACTGGTGGCGCATCTTGCCGATCCGGATTCCGGCTGGCAGGCGCCGAATCCGGCATCGCCAGATTACGAATACTATCGCGATCATCCGAGCGCCTACCTATATGGCAAGAAAGGGGTGCCATCGAAGGAGGAGATTCTGCGAGCGCGCGATCACCTGCTCGAGCTGAATCCAAAACTGCGCGTGGTGGGCGCGCACCTGGGCAGCATGGAGTCGAACCTTGAGGACCTAGGCAGGCACCTGGACCGCTATCCCAACTTTGCAGTGGATATCGCGGCGCGGATGCCTTACTTCGAGATGCAGCCGCGCAAGACGATGATCGCGTTCATCACCAGATACCAGGACCGGCTGATCTACGGGACCGATGCGGATTACTACGGGAAAGAGTCGTCTCTCGAATGGATCGAGGGAGTGTATGCGAACGACTGGCGCTACTTCGCAACCGGCGACACGATCGAGTACAAGGGCAAGGCGGTGACGGGGCTCGGTCTTCCGGAATCGATTCTGCGGAAGATTTATCACGACAACGCGGTGAAGTGGTTTCCAGGGATTGTGAAGTAACAGCCATCAGCCGTCAGCTAGAGGCCAGGCTGAGGGCTGAAAGCTGAGGGCTGATTTTACGCGAAGAAGATGTTGAGGGCGATGGCGCCGAGGAGGATGGCGACCGCGAGTGCTTCGGGGCGCTTCCACCAGGGCAGATGTCCCATGTCGGGCTTGGGCGTAAGCGAGTGGACCAACCCTACCAGCTCGGCTTCGGGCTTTGGTTTGGTCATCAGGCTGACGATCACCGTGACGATGAAGTTGACGCCGAAGGCCCAGATAGCGCCATAGAAATTCTGCGCCATGTCGCTGGGGTAGCGGTAGAGCACGTGGATCCATCCGCCATGAATGCCCATGTGCGCTTCGATAGGCAGGCTGAGGCCGTGGTGGACGATGGCCGCGCCGGTTCCGGCGATGAGGCCGGAGAATGCGGCGTGACCCGTGGTGCGCTTCCAGAACATGCCGAGCAGGAACGTCGCGAAGAGCGGCGCGTTCACGAAGCTGAACACGAGCTGCAGCGTATCCATGATGTTGTTGAAGCTGATGGCCGCGTAGGCGGTGGCGATAGAGAGGAGAATGCCGCCGACGGTGGCCCATCGCCCGACCTTGAGGTAGTGGCGGTCGCTGGCGTTTTTATGGATGTAGGACTGGTAGAGGTCGTAAGTGAAAACGGTGTTGAACGCGGTGACGTTGCCGGCCATGCCCGACATGAAGCTGGCCAGCAGCGCGGTGAGGCCGAGGCCGAGAATGCCCGTGGGGAAGAAGTGGAGCAGCATGTTGGGCGTGGCCATGTCGTAGTCGAGGAGCGGCTTTCCGCTGGCGTCGAGCATGGCCTTGCCGGTGACGGGATTGATTTTTGGCGGCACGACACCGAGGCCGCCGGCGGCCTGCTGCTGCACCGGCACCACGTAGTGAACGACGGACCCGTCGGGGTTGTGATGGACGACGGTGGAGGCTCCGACGGAGATGGCAAGCAGGCCGGGCACGATCACCAGAAACGGAAAGACCATCTTGGGGATGGCGGCGATCAGCGGAACGCGGCGGGCCGACTCCATGTTGTGGGATGCCATCGCCGTCTGAATCACGAGGAAGTCGGTGCACCAGTAGCCGGCGCCGAGGACGAAGCCGAGTCCCATGCCGATGCCGATGATGTCGATGCCCATGGGATTGGTGGAGGCATGCATGATGCCGTGCCACTCGTGCGTGAGACGTGGATCGATTTTGGAGACATTGGCGAGCATGCCGTGCCATCCGCCCACGTTTTTGAGTCCGAGCAGGACGAGCGGAAGGAATCCGGCAATGATGAGGAAGAACTGGATGACCTCGTTGTAGATGGCGCTGGTGAGGCCGCCGAGGAATATGTAGAGCAGGACGATGATCGCGGAGAGGACTATGGCGAAGGTGAAGATACCTCCCTGCGGCCAGCCGAAGTGTTCGAAGAGCGAATCGAAGACGTGCAGCGCCTGGATGAGGCGGGCCATCGCATACATCGAAATGCCGGATGAGAAGACGGTCATGACGGCGAAGGAGCAGGCGTTGAGAGCGCGGGTCTTCTCATCAAAGCGGAGGCGCAGGAACTCTGGTACGGAGCGCGCCTTCGAGCCATAGTAGAAGGGCATCATGAAGATGCCCACGAAGATCATGGCGGGAATGGCGCCGATGCCGTAGAAGTGGGCGGTTTCAAGGCCGTACTTGGCGCCGGATGCGCCCATGCCGATGACTTCCTGCGCGCCGAGGTTGGCGGAGATGAAGGCGAGGCCGCAGATCCATGCGGGAAGGGCTCGTCCGGCTTGGAAGAAGTCCTTGCTTGTCTTCATGAAGCGCTTGAGGGCGAAACCGATGCCCAGCACGAAGACGAAGTAGAGGACCATGATGGTCCAGTCGACGGCGGTGAGTTTCAAGAGCCGGCTCCTTTGGCGGAAGTGGGCACGGGATGGGTTCTCTTCGAGGAAACTACGGCAGAGTACCGAGTTAACTGTACGGAGCGAAGAGGGGATGCGTCCAGTGGAAAATGCAAACGTTTTCAGGAGTGATTGCGGTTCAGTGGCCGGGTGCGTGGCCTTCGCGTGGCTCGATTGGTTGGAACGGGGGAGGCGGCAGGCGCACTTCCCTGCCCATTCTTGACTCGCATCGGAGCTGGCGATACTCTGGGTTTACACGGGAAAGGAGGTTGATCCA
>Ga0157369_10002475_pt1 | contig 22134 bp, 19 predicted proteins | sample C25metaG_FD_113461 | JGI IMG/M metagenome (GOLD analysis project Ga0157369, IMG submission 113461) | Corn rhizosphere microbial communities from Kellogg Biological Station, Michigan, USA - C2-5 metaG | ecosystem: Host-associated > Plants > Roots > Rhizosphere > Soil | place: USA: Michigan...
AGTAATCGGGGGTACCTGTTTTTACTCATCTCACGACCTCTAAAGCAGCTTGCGCAATGCAGTTGGGTTTTGATCGCCAACACTTCACCCTGCCAAGGGTTGGCATTTCTCTTCGATTGAATAAGAGCCTGCCCGCGCGCCCTAATCGGACGTGTCACGGACCTGCGGTGAGTTCTTATTCGATTTCGTGGTTAAAGGCCTTGTTACAGACCAATTCCATTTGGTGCGGATAGTTGAAAGGCTGCCGGAACCTGGGGTCGCACAGAGCCATCCATCTGCCCCTCGACCGCTCCAATGCTCAAAGTTTGAACAGCACCGGACATTCAGTGCGGGCGATTGTAGTTAGCTAGCGATGTATAAACCATGTCTTATAAAGAAATAATTTTTATTGATTCCAGCAACAATCCTTCACCAATATCGCAAAGGTTCGCGATCTTATCGCGTTCGATTCTCAACAAAAACCACAAAAATTGCCGTGTTATTGGGCAAAGCGCCACACCCCTCCGCCTCCACAAAGGCCTGCAAATCGCATCCAAGTCCCCATAAAACAAGGCATTCACAGAGCCCTCAAAGGCTTGGACGGCGCGACATTCGTGGGGTCGCCCAGACGACGAACTGACAGCATAAATTGACCGCCTGGCGCAAATTTATGCGACGGTTCAACGCGTCAGAAATGTCCTGCGACAGCTTCTGTGTGACAACATGTCGCACGCTGCCCGCCGTCAAAATTGTCCGGCGTCACTGTCCTTTCACAAATCCCTACACACAAAAACGCCCCGGCCTTCTTTCAAAAGGACCGGGGCGTTTTGGTCGATAGGCTCAGACTGCGCGCTTGCGGTTCCGGTATATGCCCAGGGACACCAGGATTACCGTCAGCACGAACGCCACCAGCGCCCATTGCGCCAGGGACAGGCCAAGGATCGGCGGGTAAGGCGTGCTGCAGAAGCCGTCGACCTGGAAGCCCAGGGGGAAGACCTTGGCCAGGGGCAGGTCGTCGACGATCGGTTGCAGCACATCGACGCCACAGCTGACTTGCGGGAAAAATTGGGTGTACACATGATGGCCAGCCGCCGCCACCCCACCGAGGGCGCTGAGTACCACCAGGCCTTCAAACAGCGTGATCGCGCCCTTGGTGCGCATCGCCGCGCCGATAAACGCAAAAATCGCAATCAACAGCAAGGCGTAGCGTTGCAGGATACACAGCGGGCAAGGCGCCTCGCCCAACACCACTTGCATGTATAACGCGCCGCCGATCAGCGCCAGGCAGATGATGCCCAGCAACACCAGAAAGCGCCGCTCCCTGCCCAAACGCATTTCGTCACTCATCTCCGTATCCCTTTGCCTGATTGTGGTTGGCCTGATGGCCGCAAGTTTACACACAGAGAGTGGTTTAAACAGAGAGGGGTTAACGGGGGATTAATCGGGAGGAATGGAGAACTGAATGTGGGAGGGGGCTTGCCCCCGATGGCGGTGTGCCAGCCACCGATAAGCTGACTGATCCACCGCTATCGGGGCAAGCCCCCTCCCACATCTTGAGCAGTGTTGCGCTGGAGACGTTATTCCAGGGCCGCCGCCGGACCGAAGAATTCATAGCGGCTTTGTTGCTCAGGCACACCCAATGCCTTGAGGTGGCGCTTGATCGCCGCCATGAAGCCTTTAGGGCCGAGGAAGTAGGCATCCAGGTCGCGCTGCTCGGGCAACCACGCCGCCAGTTGCTCCTGGCTGAGCAGGCCGACCTTGTCCGCCGCCGGGCTCACGCCATCGTCCTCGTCATAACAGTAGAAGCGCTTGAGCTGCGGGTGCTTGACCGCCAAGGCGTCCACCCACTCCCGAAACGCATGCACCCCGCCGTTACGCGCGCAGTGGATAAAGTGCACCGGGCGCTCGGTGGCCAGGGCGGCCTCGAGCATGGGCAGCGTTGGCGTGATGCCCACCCCGCCACTGATAAGCACCAGTGGTTTATCGCTGGCGGCCAGGGTGAACTCACCGGATGGCGGGAACAGGTCAAGGGTCGCCCCCACCTGCAACTGGTCGTGCAGGTAGTTGGACACCCGGCCACCGGCTTCGCGCTTGACGCTGATACGGTACTGGCCGGCATCGCTCAAGGCCGACAGGGAGTAATTGCGGCGCACTTCCTCGCCATCCAGGTGTAACGTCATGCCGATGTATTGGCCTGGCGCGGCCGCGAGAATCGGGGCGTTGTCCAGCGGCGCAAAATAGAACGACGTGATCTCGGCGCTCTCGTCCACGCGCTTGACCAGCTTGAACGGCCGCGCACCGCGCCAGCCGCCCGGCGCCTGGGCTTTCTCTTCGTAAATGGCCGCTTCGGCGCCAATCAGGATATCCGCCAACTGGCCGTACGCAGCGCCCCAGGCACTCATGACCTCAGGGGTGGCAATTTCGCTGCCCAGTACTTCGGAAATGGCACGCAGCAGGCACGCGCCAACAATCGGGTAGTGTTCCGGCAGGATCTGCAAAGCCACGTGCTTGTTGATGATCTTGGCAACCAGGTCGCCCAACTGATCCAACTGGTCGATATGCCGCGCGTACATCAATACGCCGTTGGCCAGAGCGCGAGGCTGGTCGCCGCTGGCCTGGTGGGCCTGGTTGAACAGCGGGCGAACCTGCGGGTACTCGGAGAGCATCATGCGGTAAAAATGGGTGATCAGCGCTTCGCCGCCGCTTTCCAGCAAGGGCACGGTAGATTTGACGATGGCACGGTCTTGGGCACTAAGCATGGAGCCTCCTGGGCTTCTTTACTGATTGCCATGGAGTACTCAGTATTCGTGCCAACTAATAAAACGTTTAAATTCAATAGCTTAAATTACACGTAGTCAGTATGACCTCCTACACCTTATAGTCATAAGGACTACAAGGAGTCATTATGACTGCGCAATCGCTGCTCACCACCCTGCTCCCCCTCGTCGCCGACCTGTCCCGCGAACTCCCCGAAGGCGAGCGTTACCGTCGCCTGCTGCAAGCCATGCGCGCCTTGCTGCCCTGCGACGCCGCCGCGCTGTTGCGCCTGGACGGTGAGTCGCTGGTACCGCTGGCGGTAGACGGCTTGAGCGCCGATACCCTGGGCCGACGTTTCAAGGTCAGCGAACACCCGCGTTTCGCCGTGCTGCTCGGCAGCCCCGGCCCGACGCGTTTCGACAGCGACAGCGAATTGCCCGACCCCTACGATGGCCTGGTGGACGGCCTGCACGGGCACCTCGAAGTTCACGACTGCATGGGCTGCCCGCTGTTTGTCGATGATCGCCCTTGGGGCCTGCTGACCCTGGACGCCCTCGACACGGAGCGCTTCGAGCGGGTCGAGCTCGACGCCCTGCAAGCCTTTGCCAGCCTCGCCGCCGCCACGGTCAACGTTGCCGAGCGCATCGAACGCCTGGCCCTGCGCGTGGAAGACGAACAGCAGCGCGCCGAAATCTACCGCCAGGCCAGCGGCCAGCAGCACAAGGAAATGATCGGTCAGAGCAAGACCCACAAGCGCCTGGTGGAAGAGATCAACCTGGTGGGCGGCAGTGACCTGACGGTGCTGATCACCGGCGAAACCGGGGTCGGCAAGGAGCTGGTGGCCCAGGCGATCCACGCGGCATCGTCCCGCGCCGACAAACCACTGATCAGCCTCAACTGTGCAGCACTGCCGGAAACCCTGGTGGAGAGCGAGCTGTTCGGCCATGTACGCGGCGCCTTTACCGGCGCATTGAACGAGCGCCGGGGCAAGTTCGAACTGGCCAACGGCGGCACCTTGTTCCTGGATGAAGTCGGCGAGTTGTCGCTGAGCGTGCAGGCCAAGTTGCTGCGCGTGCTGCAAAGCGGCCAGTTGCAGCGGCTGGGCTCGGACAAGGAACATCAAGTGGATGTGCGCCTGATCGCCGCCACCAACCGCGACCTGGCTGAAGAGGTCCGCAACGGCCGCTACCGCGCCGACTTCTACCACCGCCTGAGTGTGTACCCACTGCAAGTGCCAGCCCTGCGCGAGCGCGGGCGTGATGTGTTACTGCTGGCCGGCTTCTTCCTGGAGCAGAACCGCTCACGCATGGGCCTGGGCAGCTTGCGCCTGACCAGCGACGCCCAGGCGGCGTTGCTGGCTTATAACTGGCCAGGCAATGTCCGGGAGCTGGAACACTTGATCGGGCGCAGCGCGCTGAAGGCCCTGGGTAACTGTCGCGAGCGTCCGAAGATTTTGAGCCTGAGCGCCCAGGACCTGGACTTGCCAGGCGTCAGCGCGCCCCAGGTCGAAGCGCCAGCCGATGCCGCCCCCCTCGTCAGCGGCGACCTGCGCCAGGCCACCGAGCACTACCAGCGTCAAGTCATCAACGCCTGCCTGGAACGCCACCAGCACAATTGGGCCAGCGCCGCCCGCGAACTGGGGCTGGACCGCGCCAACCTCGGGCGAATGGCCAAGCGCCTTGGAATAAAATAGCCAGGTCAACGTTTATCAAATGCAAAATAACTTATTGATTAATAAGGATTAAAATCTTTATCAAACGACCGAACTGTGTGGCAAGCAAGCTGCTGTGGCGAGCGGGCTTGCCACAATGCCAGTCAGTGAAGGCTTTTTTTGTAGGAGCGAGCTTGCTCGCGAAGAACTCACAGGCGCCGCGTTCATTCAGGAAGCACGCATTATCGTTGACGTTTTTCGCGAGCAAGCTCGCTCCTACAGAAGGCAACGCACGCTTAACTGACTGGCATTCGGGCAAGCCCGCTCGCCACGTTAGCGGGACCGCCTACATTGTTAGACGGCGTTCGCCTTGAGGGCAGGGCTCACAGGCCTGGGCTTACGGAACACCAGCACATTCCCCAGCATCACCAGCACCAACCCCGCCAACGCCGGCAAGGTCCACTGATACCCCTCGGCAAAGGCCGACACATTCAGCGCCACCACCGGGAACAACACCGTGCAATACGCCGCACGCTCCGGCCCCATGCGCCCCACCAACGTGAGATAGGCGGTAAAGCCGATCACCGACCCTGGGATCACCAGGTACCACAACGCGCCGATATACCGCGCACTCCAGTCCATTTCGAACGGAATGCCGCGCACCAGGCAGTAGGTCGCCAGCATCAAAGAACCATACAACATGCCCCAGGCATTGGTGGTCAACGGCCTGAGCCCGGCCTTCTGTTGCAGGCTCGACAGCATATTGCCGGCCGAGAAACACATCGTGCCGAGCAGCGCCAGGCCCAGGCCAAGCAACGTCTGTGGGCTGGCGGTATGCCCCACCAGTTCCGGCCAGAACAACAGGCCCAGCCCCAGCAAGCCAAGGGCACCGCCCATCAAGACATTGCGCGCCACGCGCTGGCCAAAGAACACCCGGGCATTCAGGGCGTTCCACAGCGTAGCCGTGGAAAACACCACCGCCACCAACCCGCTGGGGATCCATTGGCTGGCGGTCAGGAAACACATGAAGTTGACGCAAAAAAGGCACAGCCCCTGGGCCAGGCAGATCACGTGCCCGCGCCGGTTCATCACCTGCAACTTACGGCTGAGCAGCAACAGGGCAAACAGCACCAGCGCCGCCAGGCCGAAGCGATAGACGATCGACACGGGGATCGCGACAACGCCCAATTGCCACTTGAGGGCGATCCAGGTGGTACCCCAGATCAGCACGGTGAGTAAATACAGGAAAAGGTTCATGGCGGGCTCCGGTGGTTGAGCCACAGTGTCACCTTCAACCACGCACGGGCACTTGCACAATCTTGCGCTTTTGTCGGCCCGAGTGATCACAGCGCCAGCCCGGCGGAGTAGGATGCAAGGCGTCGGAGAGTACACACCATGCCAGCACTGGAATCCCTGCACGTCTTTCAAGCCCTCAACCGCTCGCCCAACGCACGCCTCGAAGCCTGCGCCGAGCTGGGTGACGGCGTGTCTGCGGCCCTGTGGAGCAACCATCACGACGCCCAGGACTACCAGGCGCCCAGTCATCACACACTGTCCTGCTACATCGGCGGCGGCACTGGCACCTTTCGCCGCGAGCAGCCGGGCACCAAGGGTGGGCCGGACAAGTTGTGCATCCTGCCGGCTGAGCACCAGTCGGCCTGGGTGATCAATGGTGAAATTCGCCTGGCCCATGTGTACTTCAGCCCGGAGCAATTTGCCCTCGGCTGCGTCACCCTGCTTGACCGCGAACCGCGCACATTGCAATTGCGGGAAAGCACCTTTCTCGAAGACCCCAGCCAGGCCCGGCGCTTTCACCAGTTGATTGCCCTCAACTGGCAAGAGCCTGCCGAGCGCCTGCTGACCAGCAGCCTGGCCCATGAAATGCTCAGCCACACCCTGCTCAGCCAGGTCGGCGTGCGCGATGGGCTGCACTTGAAGGGCGGCCTGGCGGCCCACCTGCGCCGACGCCTGGTGGAATACATCGAGCACCACCTGGAAGACCCGATCAGTCTCGGCCAATTGGCCGGGATGTGCGCCCTGTCGGAATATCACTTCGCGCGGATGTTTCGCCAAAGCTTCGGCTTGCCGCCCCATCAATACCTGCTGGCACGCCGCCTGGCCCGTGCGCAAACCCTGTTGCGCGGCGCCAGCCTGCCCCTGGGCGAAATTGCCTTGGCGTGCGGGTTCTCCAGCGCCAGCCACTTCACCCACCGCTTTCGCCAGGCCCTGGGCGCGACACCCGGGGAATATCGCCAGGCGTTCTGCGCCTAGGCCATCAAGCCCAACGTCTTGGCCTTGGCCACCGCCTGGGTGCGCCGCTCCACCCCCAGCTTGCTGTGGATACGCCGCGCGTGGGTCTTGACGGTATGCAGGGAGATAAACAGCCGATCGGCAATTTCCAGGTTGGAATTGCCCAGGGCGATCAGTTGCAGTACTTCCAGTTCGCGCTGGCTCAGGGGGTTGTCCGTCGCGCTCGTCGCAGATGCCTGTGGCTCCAGGCCCAGTTCACTGAGCAGGCCGGGCGAACGCAAACGCAGTTCACGGATCGCCTGCTGCACCTGGCAGCGCGCCGCCAGCTCCAGGCCCGCCTGCAACGAGCGACGGGCCAACGCCCCGTCACCGAGTTGCCAGGCCACCTCCCCCAACACCAGCTGCAATTCGGTTTCCAGGCACAGCATGCCGCGTTGTCGGGTGGTCTCCAGCAATGCATTGAGCCGCGCGACCGGTTGGTCGGCACCGCCCAGTTTCACTTCCGCCAGCACCAACAGGTATTCCAGGCGCGGGATCAATTCCAGGGTGGCCGGCGGTGCCTGCTTGGCATTCGGCCCGCGGAAGTGACGCAGCACACGGCGCACCGCTTGCGCCGTCAACTCGGCGCGGCCCTGCTGCAACCAGAAATGCCCGCTGACCAATAGCAACACCGCGCGATACACCGTGTCCGGTACCTGGCGTTGTTGCATCAGGCGCTCAGCATCGCGCAGCTGGATAAAGGCCTGGGCGTAATCGCCGCGGTTGGCCGCCAGCAGCGCCAGGCCGAGGAAGCCGTACAACACGCGCTTGTCCTGGCTGTGCAGGCACATCGTCAAGCCTGTCTCGAAGCACTCGGCCGCCAACGCGTCCTGCCCCTGGCGCAACGCCAGGTGCCCACGGCGCAACGCGATGCGCCCCACCAACGGCCCAGCCTTGAGGTGTTGCTGCAGCAACATTGCCTGCACGCTCTCCAACAGGCTCTGCGCCCGGTACGGTGCACCGCGCTGTTCCAGCAACTGGGCGTGATCCAGCTCCAACAGCGCCTCCAGCAACAACGAGCCATGGGCGCGGGCCAGGCACAGCGCTTCGCGATTCAGGGCCTGGGCCACGTCCAGCTCGCCGCGCAGCAAGGCTTGCTGGGTCAACCCCGACAGGCACATCAGGCGCGATGTCCATGCACTGTCGGGCAAGGCTTGCAGCGCCTCGAGGAAATGCTCGCGGGAGCGTTCGGCATCGCCCCCCAGGTGCAACAACCAACCCCATTGCGCCTGCCAGCGCGCCAGCAAGTGCCGCTGCGCCGCCGCCGTGGGTTGCGGGGCGAAACGCGCCAGTTGATCGATGCATAACGCCGCCTGGTCGAAACGCCCGGCAAACAGCAACGCCGCCGTGACCAGCCCCACCAATTGCGCGGAACACAGCATCAGTTCATCGCCATGCTGCTCATGCAGGCGCAACAGCAGCACGGCGTTCTGTTGGCGGAACAGGTCTTCGAAACTGAAGTGCTGCAACAGGCTGACCGCCACTTCGTACTCTTCGGCCAACAGCGCCTGTTCGAAGGCTGCTTGCCAGTCGCTCTGGGCGCTGAACCACTGACAGGCGCGCCGGTGCCAGGAGCGCTTGGCCGGCCAGGGCTCATCACGCAGCAATCGCGCCAGCGGCGCAAACACCTGCAGCCAGTCGGTGGCATCTTCACAGGGCTGGATAAACGCGCCGAGGGCCTGCAATTCGCGCAGGTAGTGCGCGCCATCACCAAAGCCGAACAGGTGCTCACACAAACTCACATTGAAGCGCGGCAGATGGGCCAGCACGCGCCAGGCTTCGGCCAGTTCCGCCGGCAAGGTGCTGAACAGTTCGTGTTGCAGGTAATCGAGCAAGGTCTTGTCGGGATGACCGTCGCCCAGCAGCGCGATACGCACCCCGGCGCACCAGCCGGCGCTGAAGTGCAGCACGTTCTCGAGCGTCTGGCCGGGCGCCTGGCTGAGCAGTTGCTGGATCTCCTCGGCGTTGAACCCCAACTCGGCGCCGTTGCATTCCAACAGTTCATCATCGAGTAGCAGACGTGGCCAGTTGCACGCCGGACGCCGCCGCGCGCCCAGCCACCAGGTCAGCGCCGGGCTACTGGCACTGAGCAGGCGGTCGAGCAAGGCGTCCAGTTCGGGGGCGGGCAGGCGGCAGAAATCATCCAGGAACAGCCACGCGGGCGTCTGCCAGCGGCTGAGGTCCAGCAGTAGCGTGGCTTCGTCGGTAAACCCCAGGCCAAGGTTTTGCGCCAGGCGCTGGCAGAGTTCGATGGGGCTGAGCACGACACCATTGAGCGCCATCCAGTAAACCTGGCACCCCGCCGGCGCCTGCAACGCGCACTCGGCGAACAGCGCGCTCTTGCCACTGCCACCCGGCGCACACAACAACTTGACCCGAACCTGCGCCGCCAGCAACGGCTCGGCCAGGCGTGGACGCAACAGATGGTGGGCGGACAGCCGTGGCATGAATCCAGGACGGTCCAGGCAGCGTGTCATGGCGGTCATTGCTGCATCCTGCGTTTTTATTGTTATGCAACTTGATCCCTACCCTAGTCCTGTGGGCGGCGGTTGTTGAAGAAGTATTCAGCGCACTGATTAATAGCCATGCACAAAACCCAATGTGGGAGGGGGCTTGCCCCCGATAGCGGAGTGTCAGCTACAGATAGCTGACTGATACACCGCCATCGGGGGCAAGCCCCCTCCCACATTGGGATTGCATTTCAAACAGGCATCAGCGCACGCCTTCAGACCTCAAGGCCGCCGGTGTGTAATCCGCCGCCTTCGCCGCGAAGCCGAACACGAAGCTGCTCTTCTCCTCGTTCTTCATGCCCAAGGCGATGTAGCGCCCGGCGATGATGTCGTACAGGGTTTCCACGGTGTACGCCGGCACCTGATGGTCGTAGTAGAACTGCGCATGCCCCTCGGCGACGCGCCACAACTGGCCACGGCCGTCGTAGTGATCCACCAGCGCCACCTGCCAGCTGTCTTCGTCGATGTACATGTGGCGCTTGGCATAGATGTGCCGCTCGCTCGGCTTGACGGTGCCGACCACTTCCCACACACGGTGCAGCTCATAGCGGGTCAGGTCCTGGTTGATATGCCCGGCCTTGATGATGTCGTCGTACTTGAGGGTCGGCGAATCGAGCTTGTAGCTGTTGTAGGGGATATACATCTCTTTCTTGCCCACCAGTTTCCAGTCATAGCGGTCGGGGGCGCCGGAGAACATATCGAAGTTGTCGGTGGTGCGCAGGCCGTCCGACGCCGTGCCCGGACCGTCATAGGACACTTGCGGCGCACGCCGCACACGGCGCTGGCCGGCGTTGTAGATCCAGGCCAGGCGCGGCTCCTTCACTTGGTCGAGGGTCTCGTGCACCAGCAGCACGTTGCCCGCCAACCGCGCCGGCGCCGTCACCGATTGCTTGAAGAAACTCAGTACGTTGGCCGCCTTGGCCGCGTCGATATCCGGGATCGCCTGGGGCACCGCCACTTCTTCCTCGAAGCGGATTGGCGTGTAGCTGCCGTTGGTCTGCGGGGTGGCCTGGGTGATGATGCGTCGCAGGTTACCGCCGTGGTAACGGGTGATGTGGTTCCACAGCACCTCCACGCCATTCTTCGGAATCGGGAAGGCGTAGTAACGGTTACCGGTGAAGTTTTCCAGGCCGTTGCCGTCGTTGATCGCATGCACGTTCAGCGCGCTGCGCTTGATCGACTCGTAGATGTCCGGCGGCAGGTTCACCGTGCGGTGGCTGGGGTACACCGGGATCTTGTAAGTCTCGGGGTAGCGCTTGAACATCGCCACCTGGCCATCGGAGAGTTTGTCCTTGTACTTGTCCACCGTCGCGGCGGTGATCACGAACAGCGGTTTTTCGTTGGCGAACGGGTCGGCGAGGAAGCCTTTGCTGTCCACGGCGCCGGCGTTTTTCGGGATACCGCCGGTCCAGGCCGGGATCGAGCCGTCGGCATTACCGGCTTTTTCCGCGCCGACGGGGGTAAGCGTGGTGCCGAGCTTGGCGGCTTCCTCGGGCGATACCGCGGCCATCACGTTGGCGGCCAGCAGGCTGAGGGCCAATACGCCACATTGCAGAATCATCTTGCGCATAAAGTCGTCCTTATCAAACCGTGATCAGAAGTTCGCGCCGACGCTGAGGGCGAGGAAGTCGCGGTCGGTCAGGGTGTTGTAGTGGCCACCGAAAAAGTCGGTGTAGCTCAGGCTGGCGGTGTAGGTGTTGCGGTAGTCGGCATCGACCCCAATGCTGACCGCCTTGGCCCCTTCGTTGAACAAGCCGTTGGGGCCATAACCCTTGACGTCGTGGGACCACGACAGGTTGGGCTTGAGGTTGACCCCGGCGAACACGTTGCTGTAGTCGAGGATCGCGCGGGCGCGGTAGCCCCAAGAGGTCGCGGTGACAAAGCCATCATGATCGCCCTGGTAGCCGTAGACGCCGTAGACCGAGTCACGGCCATAACGCAGCTTGCTCTTGGCTTCCAGGCCCGCCACGTAGGTGACGCCGGCTTCGCCCACCAGCGTCAGGCGATCGGCGCCCATCACTTGGTCGAAGAACTGCGTCAATGTGGTTTGCGCCTGGGTGACTTGCTTGCGGCGGTAACCGGTGTTGTCTGCACCCGCCGAGGAACTGATCACTGAGGTGCCGGGAGCGGCCGGGTTGACCAGGGCCAGGGTCAGGTCAGTGGTGTTCAACTGCACCGGTGCATTCGGCCGGTAGCTGATCTCACCACTCCAGGCGGTGCCGGTGGGCAAGGTGGTCGAGAAGCTGGCGCCGTAGAGCCGAATGTCTTCCGGGTATTCGAGGTAGTACTGGCCACGGCCGAGCATCACGCTTGAAGCCAGCGAAGGACGCAGCGCGCCCGGCACCAGAGGCAGCATGCCGCCCAAAGCAGTAAGCGTGCTCTGCCCTGCACTGGTGGTGCCGACGGTCGGCGTACGGCTGTGGTAGTTCATGAAGTACACCGCGTACTCGGTGTCGTCCCCCAGCCAACGCAATGCTGCGCCCCATTGGCCGCTGTCCCGGGCATCGCGGTCCTTGCCGCGTTGCACCACGATGCCTTCCTGCGTCACCTGGTAGCCTTGCCCGAACGCATTGGCCAGCGGCTGGAAGCCCGCCGCCGCCGCGCTGCCGACGGTGTAGTTGTTGTTGCAGCCGTGGGCCACCACATCGTTGCCAAAGAAGGTGCCGCAGTTATCCACCACGGTGTTTTCCCAGTTCAACTGGTAGAAACCTTCCACCGTCAATTGGTTGGTCAGGCTTTGGGAGGCGAACAGCATGTTCACCGGGATCAGCCCTTCCTTGATCTCCGCACCGGGGCGGCGGAAGGCCGAGACGTCGATGGGGTTGATGCTGTTGATGGAGTTGCCGATAAAGGTGCTCTCACCCCAGCTGACCACCTGCTTGCCCACGCGCACGTTGCCCGGCAGGTCGCCGATGGAATAGTTGTGATAGACGAACGCGTCCAGCAGCTCGTAGCCGGAAGAACGTGCGCCTTCGTCGCGATGGTGGTTACTGATCTGTTTGAACTCACGGTCTTCATCCTGCAGCTCGAAGTCGTACCAGTACTTGCCGCGCACGAACACACCGCTGTCGCCGTACTTGAGCTCCAGGTCATGAATGCCCTTGAAGATTTTCGAGAAGGTCTCGCCCTTCTTGAAGTTCAACCGTCCGTCATCCCCGGTCGACGCCTGGCCGGTACCGCCGTTGGCCACGCCCACCAGCTTCTTGTCGGCATCGCGCATGCCCCAGCTGGCGCCAACCGACAGTGAGGAATCGAATTGCCCTTCGATCTCGCCAATATTGAACGAAACAGCCTGTGCCTGGGCGCAGCAGCCCAGTGCAACCGCTGCAGCCAGCGCCTGTGGCGTGAAGATGGCGCGCATTTTTGTTTTTGTCATGCGTCTTCCCCGGTGAGTGACAGAAGGCCCCACCCTACTGCCGCCCAACGGGAGCGATAAGCGCACCAAGGAGGTATTCGTGTTGTCGCTCGAAAGGATGAATGGGCGCTCTGGCCGGGGTTTGGGCGGGGCCATGGATTGGGTGGATGGCGGGTTATCAGGGGAATGGATGGGCGGCTTGGCGGCAGGACGGGCACCGCGAAGGTACTGTTGCTGATTCAGTAACAGTCCTTGTCACGAAGCGGGATTACTCATTTTGTTACAAGCGACTATTCTTATCTGGCTTTCAGGGCAAACAGCCCACTCCCGCAACCGGGAGACAAGCCAGACTTCGATAGATTGGTGCCTGTTTTCAATCTGTTACCGCTGTTCACTGACGTTGATTTATCGCTCCTTGATCCAACGTCTTACTTCGGCCGCTGCTTTGCAGCGGCCTTTTTTATGCCCGCAATAAAACGGGGCGCCCTCAGCGCCCCGTAGTATTTAATAACGATCACGTAATGATCAAAGGCTGAATTTCTGCAAATTGGCCATCATCTCCTTCAACGCCTCGATATTGTCCTTGGGGTGAGCGGCGCCTTCGAAGTCACAGATCTGCTGCCAGTGCGCGGCCACATCGTCCGGCGAGAACCCGGCCTCCGGGTCGAAGCCCACACCCAGGCTGCGCTCCCAGCGGGTCTTGCCGATCCAGCCGCCGCCGACTTCGAACAGCCCGGCGGTTTCCTGGCATGCCTCGCTGCCCAGGTACACCACCAGTGGGCTGACCAGTTCCGGCTTGAGGCGCTCGAATACCTGCGGCGGGATCAAGCCTTCGGTCATGCGCGTGCCGGCGGTGGGCGCAATGGCATTGACCAGGATGTTGTTCTTGCGGCCTTCCAGGGCCAGGGTACGGGTCAGGCCATACAGGCCAAGCTTGGCCATGCCGTAGTTGGACTGGCCGAAATTGCCGTAGATGCCCGAGGTGGACGCCGTAAAGATCACCCGGCCATAGCTTTGCTCACGCAGATGAGGCCAGGCGGCGCGAGTGACTTTATAGGCGCCTTCGACATGCACGCGGTAAACCAGGTCCCAGTCGCTGTCGTCCATCTTGTGGAAGGTTTTGTCGCGCAGGATGCCCGCGTTATTGACCACCACGTCGACACGGCCGAAGACGTCCAAGGCGTTCTGGACGATTTTCTCGCCGTCGGTGACGGAATCATGGTTGGCTTCGGCAATGCCGCCAGCGTCGCGAATCTCGGCCACCACGCGGTCGGCCGCTGATGCATTCGCCCCCTCGCCCTGGGTGGAACCGCCGAGGTCGTTGACCAGCACCCTGGCTCCGTGCCGCGCGAACAGCAGTGCATGGGCACGGCCCAACCCGCCGCCGGCGCCGGTGACGATCACGACCTTATCCTGGAACTGCACTGACTGACTCATACCAAACTCCAATGGGGACAATGGGAATGGGTCGAGTGTCAGGCACCGCGCTTGCAGTCACAATAAATACAGCCACGGCTGAATGGTGCGCGATAAGGCAGCAGGATGATCACCCGCTTTCCTGTAGGAGCGCCTCTCAGGAATAAGCCCTGCGCGGCGTCGCTTGCCCAATCCGCTCGCGAAAGGCCAGATAATGCTTGAGCACCTGCACCGGCGCCTCGATCTGCGGGTAGTGGCCGATATTGGCCAACAATACCGTGTCGGCGTGGGGCACCAATTGCTGGTAGCGCTCGACCATGTGGGCACCGGAGATCGGATCGATTTCCCCATCGATCACGCGCAACGGCACCTCGCCGCGCTGCATCGCCTCCACCCACCGCTCGCGCAGGCGCCGACGCTGGGGAATGTAGGCGATCAACTTGTGCAGGATGCGCGGGCCGTCGTTGCAGTTGATCAAGCTCCAGAAATCATCGAGGGCGCTTTCGCTGGGGAGGGTGTCGGGGCCGAAAATCTGGTTGAAGCTGTCGGACAAGGCGCTGCGCCCGAACGCGCGGCCGATCATCCAACCCACGGGGCTGAGCAACAGTTTCTGTACCAACGCCGCGCGATGGGTTTCGGGGAACAACCCGCCGTTGAGAAACACACAACTGGCCATCTGAAACCGGCCTTCGTAGTGCCGCGCCAGCAACTCCTGGGCGACGCTGTCACCGTAGTCATGGGCCAACACGTGCACCGACTGCTGCACGCCCAGGTGCTCGAGCAGCGCCTGTTGCACATCCGCCTGTTCCAACAGGCAATAGGTGTGGTCCAGCGGCTTGGCTGAATCGCCAAACCCGAGCATGTCGCAGGCGATCACCAGGTTACGCTGGGCCAGGGGCTGCCACAGGTAATGCCAGTCCCAACTGGCGGTTGGGAAGCCATGGATCAATAGCAACGGCTCGCCCTGCCCGGCCACCCAGTAACGAAGGGTACGGCCGCGAAAGACGAAATCCTGGCCACGCTTGCGCCAGGCTCTGAGCGGGATCTCGGCGAGTGGCATCAGCTTTTATACCCGGGGTCTTGAAGCTCGAGTTTGCGCAGCAGCGCCGGCCAGGCCAGCGCGCCCCCCATGCCTTGGGCACTCTTTGTGACCGCCGCCGCCATTGCCTTGGCACCGGCAAGGATCTGCGGCGCGATGGTAATCAGTTCAGCCCCGCCATTTTGCGCCAGCACCTGGATATCGCAGGCGCGCTGGAAGATGAACATCATCAGGAAGGTATCGGCGATGGTGCCGCCACACGTCAACAGACCGTGGTTGTGCAGCATCAGGAAGTTGTTTTCACCGAGGTCCGCCTGCAAGCGGGCCTTTTCCTCATGGTTCAGCGCCACGCCTTCGTAGGCGTGATAGGCCAGGCTCGACAGCACGAACAGTGACTGCTGGCTGATTGGCAATACGCCCTGCTTTTGCGAGGCCACCGCGACACCGGCGGCCGTGTGGGTATGCAGCACGCAGACCACGTCATGGCGCACTTCGTGGATCGCGCTGTGGATGGTGTAGCCCGCCGGGTTGATCTCGTAGGGACTGTCCATCCGTTTGTTACCGGCCTGATCGACCTTGACCAGGCTCGAAGCAGTGATCTCATGGAACATCAGCCCGTACGGGTTGATCAGGAAATCGTCGGTACCCGGCACCTTGGCCGAGATATGGGTGAAGATCAGGTCATCCCAACCATGCATCGCCACCAGGCGGTAGCAGGCGGCCAGGTCGACACGGGTTTGCCATTCGACGGCACTGACCTGGTCTTTGACGTTCTGTGGCAATGGTGCAGGGGCTAGGCTCACGGCAATGTCCTCCTTGACACGTTTTTTATTATTTTTCTTGAGTGAAGGGCCAGTCTAGTCAGACCTCATGGCTGCCGTAGTTGCCTTGGCAGCCAGCTTGATGACCGAACGAGTCAGCACAGAGAATAGTTGAACTTTGTTTAATTCGCGTCAGAGAAGCGCCGCCAATAAAGGCGCGGCGAACAGGTTGAGCAACCCTGTCAACACCATCACCAGCCCCGCGACAGAGCCCTCTTCGCCGCCCACTTCATGGGCCCGGCTGACGCCCGCACCATGGGCGCCCACGCCAAATAACGCACCGCGCGCCAGCGGTGTACGCAGCGGCAGCCACTTGAGCAACACGCCGCCGAGCATGGCGCCGAACACGCCGGTGAGCATCACGAACACCGCCGTCAGTTCCGGTACGCCGCCCAGGTCGGACGACACGGGCATGGCAAACGGTGTGGTGATGGAGCGCGGCACCAGGGACATTGTCACGGCGCTGTCCAGCGCCAGCGCTTTGGCCAGGCCGAACGAGGTGCCGATCGACGCCGCGCTGCCCGCGACCATGCCCAGCAACAGCGCCGGCCAATGCCGCGCCAGCAAGCGCCGCTGCTGCCAGATCGGCACGGCGAACGCCACGGTAACCGGGCCCAGCACCGCCATCAGCCAGTGGGTGTCGGTCGCGTATTCGGCGTAGGCGGTTTTCAGCGGTACGGCCACCGCCAGCAGCAGCACTGGCACCAGAATCAGCGGCGACAACAGGTAGCGGCCGGTTCGCCGGTAAATCCAGCGACTGAAAACATAGGTGCCCAGGGTCAAGGCCAGCCAGAACACCGGCATCAGTTCAAGCTTCATGGCGCAGCCTCCAACGGCACACCCATTCCACGGTGAACGCCGTGACCAGCATCACCGCCAAGGTGCTCAGGCCAATGACCAACAAGATGCGCCAGCCTTCGTTGCGCAGCAGACCACCGTAGTCCAGCAGGCTCATCAAGGCCGGAATAAAGAACAGCAGCATCTCGGCCATCAACACGCCGGCACCCAATTGCAGGGCTGCCGGCTTGACCAGGCCCGTGGCGAAGGTCGCCAGCAACAGGCCCAGGCCAACCACGCCGCCGGGGACTGGCCACGCCAGCCAGACGGCCAACTGGGTGCCCAGCAGGTAAATGGCCAGCAGCACGACCAGTTCGGTGAGTAAACGGCTGAAATGTTTGAAGCGGAAACGTTTCATGGGCTTTGGATCCTCGCAGGCCTCCATTTTAGAGAAGCTTCCCCCATCCCCACAGCGAATTGTTAGACTGCCAGCCATTCCAAACTGGAATCATGACTGATGGAATTCAAACAGCTGCGCAGCTTTGTCGAAGTGATCCACCGGGGTGGTTTTACCCAGGCCGGGAAAACCCTGCATATCAGCCAGTCGGCCGTCAGCAAGCAGGTCGCGCAATTGGAACAAAGCCTCGGCACGCCGCTGCTGGACCGCATCGGCTCGCAGATCCGCCTGACCGCCGCCGGCCAGGTGGTGCTGCAACGTGCCGAAGCGATGCTGCGCCTGCAAACCGAGCTGCTCAGCGAGCTGGACGACATGCACCAACTGACCCGTGGCGAACTGCGCCTGGGCCTGCCGCTGCTGGGGGGCGATACGCTGTTCGCCGGACTGTTTGCCGAGTACCGGCGGCGTTATCCGAACGTGACGATCCAGTTGCTGGAGGGCGGCAGTCGCAATATCGAGCAGGCGATCCTCAATGGTGAACTGGAAGTCGGTGGTAGCTTGAAGCCCAATGACCCGGCATTCGCCTGGCAGGCTTTCTGCGATGAACCGCTGGACGCGTTGCTGCCGATTGATCATCCCCTGGCGGAAAACGCCCAGGTACGCCTGGAGGAACTGGCCGACACGCCGTTCCTGATGTACCAGCGCAGCTTTGTGCTCAACGACCGACTGATGCAGGCGTGCCGGCAACTGGGTTTTACCCCGAAGGAAATCGGCCGCAGCGGCCAGGCAGATTTTCTCGCGGCGCTGGTCGCCGCTGGCCAAGGAGTGGTGTTGTTGCCCAGCGTGGTCGCCCGTGGGCTGGTGCGACCGGGGGTGGTACGCCTGACGCTCAAGGCGCCGGACTACCTACGCTGGGACATTGCCTTTATCTGGCGCGAGGGCGCCTATCTTTCGAGAGCCGCGCAGGCCTGGCTGGCATTGCTGCGCGAATTCCCGGTCAACCGCGCAGTGCAGTGACCAGCTCGGTCAGCCATGGCTCGGCGTCGGTTTCGGGGGTGACGCTTTCGCTGGCGTCCAGGCGCAACATCGGCAGCACCTCACGCAGGCCCAGTTCGGCGAACAACTCGCGCATTTGCTCGCCGCCACCACAGAAGGTGTCGCCGTAGCTGGCGTCACCCAGGCCGATCACCGCACCGGGCAAGCCACGCCAGGCAGCGGGCAACTGGTCGCGAATAGTCGAGTACAGTGGTTGCAGGTTGTCAGGCAGCTCGCCCATGCCGGTGGTGGAGGTCACCGCCAGAAACGCCTCAGGGGCAAATGCCTGCACGTCCGCCAGGGTGGCGCGCGGGTTGTGCCAGGCGTCGAAACCGGCCGCGTTGAGGATGCCGGCGGCGTGGCGGGCGACTTCTTCAGCCGTGCCGTACACCGAGCCGGAAAGGATGGCGACTTTCATCAATCTGATCCTGTGGTTGAGCGAAAGCCTGGGATATTAGCAGCTGGCGCAAAATTTTCGGCGCACGCCGTGCAACATTCAAGGCATGTCATAAACTGCCAGTTCCACCCACAAGCCATGGACCGCTCAATGATTAACGCCCGACTGATGCAAATGGTGATCAACGCTTCCAACGACGGCATCGTTGTCGCGGAGCGTGAAGGCAAGGACAAGCCACTTATCTACGTCAACCCGGCATTCGAACGCCTGACCGGCTACACCCTGGATGAAATCCTCTATCAGGACTGCCGCTTCCTGCAATCGGGCGACCGCGACCAACCGGCCCTGATAGCCATCCGCGATGCCCTGGAACAGGGCGGTACCTGCCGCGAAATCCTGCGCAACTACCGCAAGGACGGCAGCCACTTCTGGAACGAACTGTCGTTGTCGACGGTGTACAACGAGGCCGACAAGCAGACGTATTTCGTCGGTGTGCAAAAGGACGTGACCCTCCAGGTCAAGGCCCAGCAGCGCGTCGCGCAATTGGAAGCCGAACTGGCCAGCGTCAAGGCCGAGCTGGCGACGCTCAAGGCGACGAGCGGATCTAACAAAATTTAGAAAATACGGTCATTAAAGCGGATAATGGCATTTTAATACTTCCCCCCGTGGGCATGACCGATGCAACGCGACACGCTTCTGACTCAGGACGAACTGGATTTCATCCAGAACATGCAGCACAACCCGCAGCTCAACCTGCGGGATCCGTCGTCGAGCCTGACTGTCAACGGCGGTGCGCAGCTTCGCGACTTGCTCACGCGACTGGCCGCTCACGACCACGTCACTCTCCAGGCGCAATTCGATAACCAGCAACTCACCTTTCCCCTGCACCTGGTGGAAGATGAGTTTCATGCGGTGCATTTGCGCCTGGGCGTACCCAGCATTTTCGAAGACGGGCCGATGATCCGCCCATGGCGCCTGGCCCTGGAAACACCGGTAGCACTGGAAAACATCAGGGGAACACCCAGCGCACTCTGGGTGCATGAGGTGTCTTTCAAAGGCGTGTTGGTGGAGATTCGTGGCCGGCTCAGGCCGCCGAAAACCTTTTCCCTGTGGTTCAGCCCCTCGGGCTATGAACGCATTGCCCTGCGCGGCACCTTCGAGCGGGAAACCGCACGAGGCCTGTTTGCCTATCGCCTGAGCCAAGGTGACGTGGATGAAACCGAGCGCCTGCGCCAATTCATCCTGCACCAGCACCGCCTGGTCCACCCACAAATGCACGCCTGATATCAGGTATCCAGCCCGCCGCTGAGAAACTGTTGCAAGCGGCGCCGCATCAGGCGACCTTCATTGCCAAGACAGCCAACGGACGTGCCGGCCAGGTTGTCCTGGGCAAGATCCGAAGCCGCACCGGCAAGAAACAGCGGGCAATCCAGGGTCAACGCCAAGCGGTTCAAGCGCCCGGCAAAGTCATGGTTATGCGAGTAATTGGAGAAGAGGATCAGCGCCTGTGGGCGAGTCTTCTCGCAGACCAGTGTCAACTCGTCAAACGGCTGCCCCATGCCCAGCACTTTCACGGCCAGGTCATCTCGACTTATCAAGAGCGCCGCCACCAGCAACTCCAACTTACGGCACTCGCCAGCCATGGCCGCCAGCAATACCCGCGGCACGGGTGAAGCACACGCCAATTGCAGGCGCTCCAAGGCACGTACGCGCAGGAAGTTGTCGAAGAACAACCATTCGCTCGCCTGACCGAAACGCCCCTCATGACGCAACAGCTCATTCCACAGAGGCATCAGAATGTCCTGGAACACCACGTCGAGTGGGTAGGTAGCCAGAACCTGCCCATACAAACGTTCCAGTTGACGGTCGTCAAAGTCGCTGATGGCCTGCACCAGCCGCGCCTGCCACTGCGGCCATTCGCCCTCTTCGACGACATCGCGCTCCGCACGAACGGCCTTGGCCTGCTGATCGTCGCGAGCGAGAATCTTGCCCACTTTGCTCACGGCTACGCCGCGCTCGATCCAATCGAGAATACGATGGACTGTCTCTATATCGCCCTTGGAATAGAGGCGATGCCCACTTTCAGTGCGCGTGGGCTGGATTAAGCCGTAACGACGCTCCCAGGCACGCAAGGTGACCGGATTGATGCCTGTCAGTCTCGAGACTTCACGGATCGGAAACAGCTTATCGGAAACCGTTGAATCCAGATGCGAAGCACTATCATGCGGAGCAGTAATCACGGGCATTTTTGACCAAAAAACCAACGTTAACTGGGCGCTCATTTAACGCCTTTACACCTGTCTTTTTCAAGTTCTCCGATTTTCGGACCAATGTCGCTGGTGTATTTGGGTAAAACGGGAATAATCCTTGCCTGTTTTTTTGCGCAGCCGCAACACCCCGCGACTACGCCTGTGTGCCACCTACCCGGTTCCGCACACCCGAATATTGGAGATACACAATGTCTACCTCACCCGTCACCCTGATGGTTGCGCGCCGCGTGGCCAAAGGGCGCTATGAAGAATTGATGGCCTGGCTGCGCGAAGGCGAGCAATTGGCCACCGATTTCCCCGGTTACCTGGGCTCCGGCGTGCTGGCCCCACCGCCCGATGACGATGAATTCCAGATCATTTTCCGTTTCGCCGATGAAACCACCTTGCATGCCTGGGAGTTCTCCGCTTCACGCAGCGCGTGGTTGGGCCGTGGCAGCGAACTGTTTGCCGACCCGTCCGAGCATCGCGTGCGTGGCATCGACGGTTGGTTTGGCGCCGCAGGTGCGCGACCGCCACGCTGGAAACAGGCGGTAGCGATCTGGCTGGCGTTTTTCCCGGTGTCGCTGCTGTTCAATTTCGTCCTGAACCCGCTGCTCAGCGAGCTGGAGCTGGCTCCGCGCGTGCTGGTCAGCACCCTGGCCCTTACGCCGCTGATGGTGTACTGGTTCATCCCGCTGTCGACACACCTGCTGGCGAACTGGTTGCATCCCACACCGCCACCGCGCAAGGCCACCGAAGCCGCAGCGTGAATACAGGGGCGGCCGGTCGCTGGTATAGTTCCAACCTGCCAGCGATTCGAGCCTCCCATGACCGCACCAAACGCCCCCATCCTGATCACCGGTGCCGGCCAGCGCGTCGGCCTGCATTGCGCCCAGCGCTTGCTGGATGAAGGGCAACCGGTCATTTTCAGTTACCGCAGTGAACGCCCCGGTGTACACGCCCTGCGCGAGCGTGGTGCGATCGGCCTGTTTGCCGATTTCTCCAGCGAGGCCGGCATCCTGGCCTTTATCGCTGAACTCAAGAGCCAAACTGATAGCCTGCGGGCCATCATCCACAACGCCTCGGCCTGGGTTGCAGAACCCCCTGGCGACGAAAGCCGTGCCTTGACCGACATGTTCAGTGTGCACATGCTTGCGCCGTACCTGATCAACCTGCATTGTTCACCCTTGCTGCAACGTTCTTCACCCGCCGACATCGTGCATATCAGCGATGATGTCGTGCGCAAAGGTAGCCGCCAGCACATCGCCTACTGCGCCACCAAGGCCGGGCTCGATAGCCTCACGCTTTCGTTTGCCGCGCAATTTGCGCCGCGGATCAAGGTCAACGGCATCGCCCCGGCGATGGTGATGTTCAACGAGGGCGATGACGCGGCCTACCGCGCCAAGGTCCTCGCCAAGTCGGCGCTGGGCATCGAGCCCGGGCCCGAGGTGATCTACCAGAG
>Ga0157369_10002476_pt1 | contig 22133 bp, 20 predicted proteins | sample C25metaG_FD_113461 | JGI IMG/M metagenome (GOLD analysis project Ga0157369, IMG submission 113461) | Corn rhizosphere microbial communities from Kellogg Biological Station, Michigan, USA - C2-5 metaG | ecosystem: Host-associated > Plants > Roots > Rhizosphere > Soil | place: USA: Michigan...
ACGATGTAGAGCGGCGCCTTCACTTCGCCCACACCGCGCATCAGGGCCTTCGCCATCGCATAGAGGAAAGTGAAAGGCAGGGCGACGAAGATCACGCGCATGAAGCTGAGCGCGCCGCCATAGACGGCGGGCGACACGCCCATCTTGTGCAGGATCGCGGGCGACAGCGCGTAGCCGATCGCGCCAAGCACGATCGAGAGCGCAAGAATGGTGAGCAATGTCTGCGCCGCGACGTGGTCCACCATGTCGTGGTCGCGCGCGCCGGTGTATTGCGCGATCAGCGTCGTGCCGGCGATGGCAAATCCCATTCCCGCCGCGATCAGCACGAACATGATCGGCATCGTCACGGAGACGGCGGCCACCGCGTCCGCGCCGAGCCTGCCCACCCAGAACGCATCGATCACCTGATAGGCGACCTGAAGGATGTTGGCGCCCATGATCGGCACCGCGAGCAGGAACAGCGAGCGCGGAATCGAGCCTTCGAGAAGGCGCGGATCGAACGCGCGGCGGGTCTGCCTTGCGGGATTGGACATTCTCGTGCACTGCCGCTGTTGCTAGGGTTGGTGCATGAACCTTCGCATCCTCTCGGTCAATATCGCCCGCCCACGCATCATCGGCATGTGGAACGGCGAGGCCGTGCTTTCGGGCATTGCCAAGAAACCCGCGGCTGCAGACACACTGTTTGTTGGCCGGACGAACATCGATGGCGACGGCCAAGCCGATCTCAGCGTGCATGGCGGCCCCGACAAGGCCGTATATGCTTATCCGTCCGCGCATTGGCAGTGGTGGGAAGGCGAGAAACATCTCGCCTGCGGGCCGGCAACCTTCGGCGAGAATCTCACGCTCGAAGGCGCGAACGAAAACGATGTTGCGATCGGCGACCGTTTTCGCTGGGGCGATGCGATCCTGGAGATCAGCCAGCCGCGCGCGCCTTGTTACAAGCTTGCCATCCACACCGCGCGTCCCGATGCGCCCGGGCTCATGACGCTGTCGGCGCGATGCGGCTGGTATCTGCGTGTGATCGCCGAAGGTGCGGCACCCGCGCGCGATGCGACGATGGAACGCATCATCGAAAGCGATGGCCCGAGCGTGCGCGATGCATTCAAAGCGCTCTTCGATCCGCGGATATCCACAGCTGAGCGCCGCCGCGTTCACGATACGCAGGCGCTCGCTGAGGCGTGGCGCCGCGGATTGGCGGCGAAATTGGCGAATTCAGCCCGCTAGGACTCACTGTCACGAAGATGTAAAATTGCCACTGTCATTAAAAAAACATCAGGTTTTTCATGGACCCAGAAAATAGTTGAAACCTGTGGCCGCAATGCATAAGTTCATTCTCGAAGGACGGACACCGATCCGGCAAGCACTGCCCCCCCGCTCGCAAGCCGGGTCTCGTCCTTCGCGGTGACCGGTCATCCCCTCCCGGCACCAAGCGCGTAACGGCGCATCCGGCGCCCGATCAGCCCCCTGGTCGGGCGCCATTTTATTTGGTCACACGCCGCAAAGTGAGGTTAACGCGACCTCCACCCTGAAGGAGCGTGGAAGTGCCCGCGATCACGCGATCGATGCCGTGATAGGCGAGCCGCGCCGGTCCGCCGAAGGTCAGCACATCGCCCGAAATCAGCTTCACGCTCTGTGTTGCATCGCGGCGAGCGGTTCCGCCGATGCGAAACAGGGCGTCATCGCCCAGCGAGACCGAGAGCACCGGCGCGTCGGTGGCCTCCTCGTCGCGATCCTGGTGCTGGCCCATGCGGGCGCCATCCCGATAGAGATTGACGAGGCAGCACTCGGGCGGCGCGGGATATCCAGTCGTCGCGTTCCAAAGCTCGATCAGCGCCGGTGGAATAGCTGGCCATGGCTTTCCGGTTTCGGGATGTGTGGGCGTGTAGCGATAGCCGGTGCGATCCGAATACCAGCCGAGCGGTCCGAAATTCGTTTCCTCCACCGAGAACGGCGCGTTCGATTTCGGCATGCGCGGTTTGTAGAACGGCGCATCCCTCACGCGCGCGAGCACATCGGCGAGCAGCGATTGCTGTGCGGCGCGGTCGAGCCTTTCTCGCCACAGCGTGACGCCCGGCGCGATCGCGAGTTTCATTTCGGACCGGGCGGCTTCCACGGTTCCCATATCCCGTTGAACGAGCCCGGCTTCAGCCATTGTGCAAGAGCTTCGGGATCGTAGTCGCGCCGTATCCAGTCTGCGAGCGCGGTGCCGTTTGCCTGTTGCCGCGCATAGGGCAGGAATTCGCGCAGCCAGCGCTGATTGTCCTTCGGGAAGTGCAGATAGGGAAAGCGCGCGAACTGTTTCAGCGCACGTTCCATCGCCTCCCAACCCTCGCGATGCACGATATAGAGCGCGGCGGCGAAGCTGGTGCGGTCCTGTCCTCCCGAACACTTGATGACGAAGGGACGCGGCGCCGCGTCGAAGGCATCGATCAGCGCTACCAGCATCTCCTTCAACGGAAGACGCCGCGAATCCATCATCGCGTCGATATGCGCGATACCCAGCCGCGCGCAGGTTTCGGTCTCGTATTTCCACCAGTCGAAATTCGGGTGCCGTCCGCGCAGATTGATCACGGCCTTCAGGCGGTTCGCGCGCAGGAAGCGTCCCAGCGAACCGAGATAAGCCTGTGCCGAACGCGCCGCCTCGCCGGGCGCGATCCAGTGGAAATTGTAGAGGAGGTTGAGGAGTTTGCACATGAGGGGACCGCCAGCATATCTTCCGCCGCGCCCTTTCGCAGCCGGAATTCATGCGGACTTTTCTCGTCAATCTCGAACGCCGCCCCGACCGGCTCGCGGCGATGAAGGCGCAGCTCGACCGCCTCGGCATCCCGTTCGAGCGCTTTAACGCTGTCGACGCCAGGACCGCTGACCCGGCGGCCCTGCGTGCGCCCTTCGCCGAAAGCGGTCCGTTGGGCACGCTTTCGCCCGGCGATATGGGCTGCACCATGAGCCACATCCATATCTGGCGCCTGATCGCCGACGGTGCGGACGAATGGGTGACCGTGCTCGAGGACGACATCCAGCTTTCGGATTCCGCGCCGGAATTCCTGTTGGATAGCGGCTGGATCCCGAAGGGCATCGGCCTGGTGAAGCCGGAGCGCTATGGCGACGAGAACCAGCTCATCGTTATCGGCAAGCCGCGCCTCCAGGTGAAAGGGCGCATGCTTGCCCCGCTGCTCTCACGCCACACCGGCACCGGCGGTTACATCATCTCGCGCGAAACGGCGGCGCAGCTTGCGAACATCAGAGAGAAGCTCACGCTTCCCGTTGACCATCTGATGTTCAATCCGAACAATTCGCCGGTCTTCGACTGGTTGAAACCGTGGCAGCTTCTGCCCGCGATCCTCGACCAGCGTGTCGAGGTCGGCGGCGCCACCGACATCCACCGCACGCGCGAGGCAACCAAGCCGCGCGGGCTCGCACTCGTGAAGCGCCAGCTCCGGCGCAACTACTACGATCTGAGGCTGGTGCCGAAGCACGCAGGCCTCGTGCTCTCCGGCCGCGCAAGCGTGGTGAAGATCCCGCTGGTGTAGATCGTCCTACAGCAACGGTTTCACGCCGTCCTTCTCCACCGTCAGCGCGGGCGACATCAGCGTGCCGTCCGGCTGGGTGATGACGAGCAGCGAGATCGCGGCTCCGGGCACGAGCAGGCTTAGATCGCCCGGCACCATGGCAATGATCGGTACGCCCTTGGCGACCGCGATGTCCGCGCTTCCGGTGCAACCTGCGGCGCCCGGCGCGCCGGCATGTCCGCTGCAGGTACCGTCCGGGCTCGCGACCGCGCCTTTGTAGGTCAGCTTCAGCGAACCGGCAGCCGCCGCGGCACCGGCAACTTCCACCACGCTCGCATTGGTCATCAGCCGGTTGGAAGTCGGATCGCCCATCGGATACTGGCCCTCGCCCATGCCGCGCATGGCGTCGGGAAACACCAACACCTGCTGCGCGCGCAGCTTGCCGTCGGTGCCTTTAAGCGCACCGACGCCGACGAACTCGCCGGCCTTGATGTCGGCGAGCTTGCGGCGCTGGTCGTAGACCACGCGGGTGTTGGGTTTGAGTCCGATCGACACCGTCTTGTGATCGGCGGTCGTGAGGCTGAGCATCTGCGTCGTCTGATCATAGGCCGCGATGGTGCCCTTCATCCGCTGGGGCGGAGGCGGTGCCCCGCCAGGCGACGGTGCGCCGGGCGCTGGTGCACCAGGTGGTGGCGTGGGGTCCGCCAGGGCGGGCACGGCAAGCAGGCCCATGAAAAGACCCGCGGCAAGTTTCAGGCGACGCATGAAGACGCTCCGTTGTCGATCAGCGCTTGGGCTTGCGGAAGATGAGAATGAACTGATCGGTCTTGTGGCGGATGGTATCGTCGAACACAAGCTTGGTGTGGTTGTCCTCTGGGTTGCGCAGCACATTGCTTTCGCCGGCGAGCCGGAAACCAGCCGCTTCCACCTCTTTCTTCACGACCGCTTCGTCGATGCGATGGAGCTTTTCGGTGTCGCGCAGTCCGGAGCCGTTTTCCGCCGCATGGTCGAGCACGATATAGAAGCCGCCGGGCCGCAGCGCATCGAACACCGCCTTGTTGACGATCGCGAGATCGGCCGGCTTGGCGAAATCGTTGTGCAGATCGTGATAGTTCTGCGAGGTCCACACGACGTCGAGCGGCTCCGGCGCCACAAGCTTGTTGATCGGCGCGTCGATCACGCTGACGTTCTTGTAGTCGGGCGCGACGGCCAGCACTGCCGCCGGCTTGCCTTTGCGATGAGCGTCCCATTCGGTCGGCTGGTAGGCATAGACATAGCCCTTGGGACCCACCGCGACCGCGAACAGCCGCGTGAAGTAGCCGCCGCCCGGGATCATATCCATGACGCGATCGCCGGGACGGATATGCGCGATCTTCAGCATCTCCGCCGGTTTGCGCTCGGCATCGAGTTTTTTGTCGGCATCGGGACGGTGCGAATCTGCGACCGCCGTTGCGATGTTGTCAGGCTCGGCCGCGAGCGCAGGCGCTCCCGCCACGAACAGCGTCGAAAGACATGCAAGAACCAGCAAGCGCTTCATCGTTTTCCTCCCCGCCATGAACCGGCGCGCGGGCATATTCGCGCCACGGCGGCCGCAATAAAAGGTCGAAAATTTTTCATGTTAGCCCTTGAACCGGACGACCGGATCGCCACTCCCGCCAATCAGAGCACGGATTTCAGCAGCGCGCGGTAGAGATGCTGTGCGACGCCCTTGGGCTTCTCCAGTCCCATGCGTGCGAGTGCTTCCGGATCAGAAGCTCCACGCAATATACCGTGTAAAGTGTGCTGCGCTAATTCGGCGGATGATGCTTTCTGGAGCTTCTCCAGCGCGAACAATAGTCGCTGCTCGACCGCGGTAAAATCGGTGCCGAATGGAAACGGGGGCAGCGAAAGTGGTTTCAATGCGGCCGCGACCCGCTCGGGCGTGTTCTCGCGGAATGCGGCGGGAATTTCGTAATTCTTCGCGATCTTCTTCGCGTCTTTCGCGACGCGCAGAAGTTCGGGCTGGAAGCGGGAGTCGGAGATCGACAGCATCGCGGCGATAACGGCTTCGTCGCTCTTTCCGCGCAAATCCGCGATGCCGTACTCGCTCACCACGATGTCGCGCTCGTGGCGCGGGATGGTGGTATGGCCATAAGACCAGCGGATATTGGATTGCGTGTTCTTCACGGTGGTGCGTCTGGATTTCAGTGCGATCACCGAGCGCGCGTCGGGCAACGCAAAGGCCTGCGCCACGAAATTGTGCTGTCCGCCGACGCCGCTCACGACCCGGCCATCTTCGAGACCGTCCGAGACCAATGCACCCAAAAGCGTCGCCATCATTGCGTTGTTGATGAAGCGTGCGCCGGTCCGCGCGCGCGTCTTGGCAGCCTGATCGCCGTAAAGCTCGTTGGTGAAGGAAACCGCCGTCATGCGCAGTTTCGCGAGCCGCTCCGGCGCCATTTCGCGAAGACGCCGGTAGAACGATTGGGGACCCAAGAAGAACGCGCCATGCAGCAGCGCGCCTTCAACTTCGCGCTTCAGGATTCCGGCTTCGAGCAGTTCGAGGAAACCGTCCACGAACATCTCGCTCACGCCATAAAGGCCCTGTTCGAAAGTCCCGCGATGCTCGATGGCGAGCGGCGCTGCGTTGCCGGTCAGGCGCCCGACGGCTTCACTGAACGCCGTGTTCTCGCGATGGCGCAAGATGAGAGCGTGAACCGCGGCGTCGGCCTCTTCGCCGATTCCGATCTGCAACGTGCCGCCGTCAGGCACAAGCCGTGCGGCATGAATCCCGATGGCGTATTCGGTCAGGTTGACCGGCTCCTTCGGCGGTGCGAACAGAGAATGATCGGCGGACGGATCGTCGAGCACATGCGCGAAGGCCGATGCCGGCAGATCGCCTTCGCCCGGCATGAACGGCAGGTGCGAGTTCACTTGCGCCGCGATCATGAACTTCGCGCGGCCCTGCGCCTGGGCGGTCAGCATGTCGAGCGTCGTGTCGGTGTTGCAGCTCAGGCTGTAGCGCGTCTCGCCGGCTTCCGTGCGCTTCGCCACCAGCTGCCCGATGACGTTGACGCCGCGCTCGATGAGATAGCGGCAGGCATGGGTGTAGTTCGCAGAGATGTAGCTCTGTTGCGCCTGCGCGACCGAAAGCCAGCGCCCGGCCAAAAAGAAGAATTCGTTGACCTCGATATTGTCCGGCAGGGTGCCGCTGCGCAGCGCCTTCGCGTAATCAAGGCCCGGCCAGTCGCCGAACAGACGCTCGATCACCGGTTCCATGAACCGGCGTTCGAGTTCGTTTGCCGCTCTCGGCTTTTCGAGCGTCAGCGCGGTGAAGATCGTGAGCTTTATCGAGCGGTCCGCCACGGCGCGGGCAAACAGCGCGTTGGCGATATGGTTCGCCTTGCCGAGGCCCAGCGGCAGGCCGAGAACGATGTTGGGCCCGACCTCGCGGAGGATCGCATCCGCTATCGTTTCAGCGCTCCTGTGGTACTGCGGCATCCGCTATTCGACGCGTGCGAGAAACGAAGCGATGGCCGTGCGCGCCTCAGGTTCCTCTAGTGTCGGTGCATGGCCGACATTCGGAATCTCGACGAATTCCATGTCGGGCTTTGCGCGCTTCATCGCTGCGACTCCGTCGCGGGACAGCAGATCGCTGAGTGCGCCGCGGATGAGCAGAACCGGTCGTGTCGCCAATGCAGTGAACAATGGCATCATGCTCGGCGGCGGCGCCGATGGCGTCGCGGAAAAGGCGTTGGAGATCGCGGGATCGTAGGCCAGCTCGATCCGGCCGTCTTCGCGTTCGCGCGCCACACGCCGCGTGAATGTTCGCCAGAACTCGTCGTCCTTGTCGGGGAACGCGACGCTCTGCACGGTTTTCACCGCAGCGGTCGCCTCATCCCAGGATGTGAAAGGCTCTGCCTTGCCGACATAGGAGGCGATACGCGCGATACCCGCCGGATCAACCTCAGCGCCGATATCGTTCAGGATCCCGGCGGCGACGCGCGCGGAATTCGTCGCCGAAGCCAGCATCGTCATGATCCCGCCCATCGAGGTGCCGAGAAACACGGCGCGGGGGATGCTGAGCGTGTCCATGACGCGCCAGACATCGCCGACATAAACATCGGGGCGGTATCGCGTGGCATCGGGATCGTTGTCCGATTTGCCGCGGCCGCGCGCATCGATGGCGATCACGCGCCGTCCCTGCGCTGCGATCTCTGGTGCAACAGCTTCGAAGTCCGCAGAATTGCGTGTCAGCCCGTGCAGGCAGATCACGGGAAGCCCGCGCGCGCTTCCTTTGGCGGCATAGTCGCGGGCATAGACTTTGGGTCCGTCTGCAGTCTCGATCCGGTGTTCAGCGAAATCCATGGCGTGCCTCTCTACTGCGCCATATTGGCCGCTTCGGACGTGCCAGTCGAGACGATCAGAAATAGACGCGGGTCAGGAACTGGAACTGGTTCTCGATCTGATGCGGGTCTTCGCCGATTGAAGCCCGCTCCCGCCGAGTATCGTCGATGGAGATGAATTCGCCGGTGAAACGCAGCCACTTCCATGGCAGGTAGCTGAGAGAGAGCGTGTACGCGTGGCCATCTTCTTCGAGGCTTGAGGGGAAGGTCGCCTCTGTCCGGGTCTGGAAGATGTCGAACCGCGCGGCGGCCCACCATTTGTCCATGTCGTAGCCGGCGAGCGCGTAGGCGGAGCGGAAATCGGTGCGCTGGTTGTAGAACGCCGACGGCCGGATATAGGTCGAGCCGCTCATGCCCTGGCTCAGGAACGTGAGCTTGCCGAGCTGCTTTTCGAACCCGACATCCCAGAAATGGGTGCGCCAGGCGATCTGCCCAGCCTGTTCGACCGTCGCGTCGGCATCGTTGTCGTAGCGCATGACCTCGAAGCCGCCGATGTCCGTCGGCTCCCAGGAAAGGTCGAGATACCAGCCCGGGCGATTGTCCATCTCGGTGAAGAGATTGGCGTAGATCGGCGGCGTGCGGCCGAGCGCGAACGCCGATGCATCGGGGAGCCGCGAATGTTCGATGAGGCCGGTGACTCGGTCGTCGAAGGTCCAGCCGCGATCGGCGATCATCACTCCCGCCGGATCGTTCCAGCCGAATACCGCGCCGATGAGTGTGACAGTACCGCTCTCGTGACGCCATTCGAGCATGCCTTCGGCGCCGATCGTGCGGAGCTCTGTCCCTACCCAGCTGTTGATGGCAGACGGCGTGATCGTCCAGAAGGTCGTCCAGCCGATCTGATCGTTCTCGAGCGACATGGGCGGAAAGAACGCACCGACCTTCACCGACCACCGCCACGGCGTCGTCGATACCGGACGATAGCGAACATAGCCTTCGATCAGATCGAGCGCGGGGCCGTATTGCGTGTTCACCCGCGCCGTGGCGGTCGCCATCAACTCGGGAAGGATCGTTACGCGGCCTTCGCCAACGATATCGCCGGGCTGGAAAACCTCGTCGCCACTGCCGTAACGGAGCTTGCCGAGATCGCCATCCAGATAGCTGCCCGTTGAAGACGGCGCGATCAGCCGCGCGTCGGCATAGCCGTTGAAACTGAAATCGGCTGCTGCGGCGGGCGAGGCCAGCACAATAGCGATAGCTGCGATGCGGCCTTTCATGCAGCCTCGCTCATCGATGCTTGCGAGGTGGGCAGACGGATTTCGATACTTGTGCCCGTTTTCGGTGCGCTGCGGATCGTCAGTGTTCCGCCGTGCAGATCGACAATGGCTTTCGCAAAAGGAAGACCGAGGCCCGCGCCCTGGTGCTGTCCATCTAGCGCGGACCGCAGGCGATGGAACGGGCGTGTGACGACTTCGATGTCCGCTTCGGTCATGCCCACGCCGGTGTCGGAAATGCTCACGACAATTCCGCTCGCATCCCGGCAAGCCAGAACGCGGACTTCGCCACCGGCCGGCGTGAATTTGACGGCGTTGTGCAGCACGCTGGTGAAAGCCTGACGCAACTTCATCAGGTCGCCCTCGATATCCGGCAGGCTGTTCCAGTCATCTGCGATGTTGAGGCGCACCTTCGCCTTTTCGGCCATCGCGCTGATGGCGGCGATGGTCTGGTAGAGGAGATCACCCGGCGACAGGCGCTTGCGCTCGATGGTCAGGCGCCGCGCCTCGACATCGGCCAGATCGAGCATCTGCGAGACGAGCGCCAGGAGGCGCTGGCCGCTGGCGCAGATGTCTGCGGCATATTCCCGGTAACGCGCCACACCCAGCGGCCCCAGAATCTCCTGATGCAGCATATCACCGAAGCCGACGATGGCGTTCAGCGGCGTGCGCAACTCATGGCTCATATTGGCGAGGAAATGCGATTTGGCTTCGTTGGCCTTGACGGCTTCGCTGCGTGCGGCTTCGAGCGCGCCGATCATGGCATTGAGCGCAGCCTCGCGATCGGCGATGGATTTGGTCATGCCGATCAAGGCGTTGGAGAGCGTGCCAATCTCGTCTTTCGTGTTCACCTGCGGTGGAGGCGTGTAATCGCCGGCTGCGATCCGCCGCGCAGCACCCGCGAGTGCTTCCAGGGGCCGCGAAGCGCGCCGCACGACAAGCATCGCGGAAATGACTGCCAGCAGCAGGGCGCCGGCCAGCACGAGAAGAACGGGAAGGATAACCGCGCGATAGGCCGCGAACGCTTCGGTCAGCGGATAGGTGAGAACGGCGATCACGGGTGCGCTATGAGACGCGGTCTTCAGGGTTGCGGTCACGGTCAGGAACTCGCCGCGTTCCGGATCGTCGATGGTGGCGCTGTCCACGGGTACATGCGCTCCGGACGGAAGTGGAATCTGGTGCGGCCCGTTTGCGGTGCGCGCCACCACGGACCATCGGCCCTGGCCCCATCGCGTCGCCAGCGCAATCGAGCGGGGAATGGCCGAGAGCTCGCTGATCTTGCCGAGCAACGTATCGTCGATCGGAATGCAGGCCGCGATGAAGGCAATCGGCACCGGCGCGCGCACCGGCGCGATGACGATCCAGTAGACTTTGCCCCCCAGTGTCGCGAGCGCGGTGCGCTCGCCCGAGGCTGAGGCGTCGTCGAGCATGTCCGCATAGGTGAAGGCATTTCCGGACACGCCGGGTGCGCCAGTGTCGGCGGAGATCGTGCCGTCGAGGCCCACGAGCATCATCCGTGTTGCACCGACGCGATGACCGTGATTTCGCAGGACCGAAAGCTCGGTGTCGTGGTCGTGTTGGGCAATGGCCTGACGAAGCGCGTAATCGAGCGAAAGGACTTCGACGTCGTCGGCAACCCGTTCCGATAGGACGCTGAGCTGCCGCAGGAATACGCCGGTGGCCGCCGTCAGTTCGCTCTTGGCTTTTTCGACCACGCTGTGACGCAGATAATTGTAAGCAACGACCGCCGTCAGAAGCTGCACCGCCGCGAGCGTCACGACCAGGAAGAGTGCGAGGCGGTAGCGGAAGCTCATGGCTTCAGTAGTCCGACTTATGCATGTGTCTCATGCCCGGCATCCCGCCAGCGGTAATCGGAACCGCGAACGCGAGCTTTGCGCTGTTGCCGCGCACCGTGACGACTTCCGGCGGCGGCTGTTTTCCAATTCGCAATTGCGGGTGCCACACGACAGCGCGGTAGGTGCCCTCGGGTATGTCGTGAAATTCGGCGTGGCCGCCCGCATCGGTCAGGACCGCAAAGGGGGCTTCGGTCACGTAGACGAACGCGACCATGTTGTCGTGGATGTTGCAGCCGATGGCGGCGACGCCCGGCGTGTCGAACACGACCGGTTTGGAAACCTGGCCTTTGCCGATCTCGAACTGAAACTGCTTGATCGGCGAGAACGAATAGACCTGATGCGTCGTGACGTCGTTGTTCGTGAAGGTGACGGAGCCGCCTTTGCGCACGACGACTACCAAGGGAAGAAATGTCTCGTGACGCTGATCGATGATGGTTTTCTCTGGCACGTGCGAGGCAATCGCTGCGGGTGGTGCATCCGGCATCAGCGCCACCACGGCGCTGGCCGCGGGCATGCTGCTCGAATCGGTCACGTCGACCGTGAGCGAGGCGGCATTCGCAGATGCGCTCGCGATCGTGCCGGCGACCGCAAGAGCCGATAAAGCCTTGCCGAGCATGGCTTTCAGACTAAGGGAAATTGGTTAGCGATTTTGCTATGTCACTTGATCGTAGGAATGTGTTCACGAACTTTAACGGCTTGTGAATGCGGGTTCCGTGCTTAAGCTCCGGCACGGGAATTCGGGGGATTTGATGGCAGAAAGTCCAAAGCAGACCCGCATGGGGCTGGTGCTGGCCGCGTCGGCCGCCGGTACGGTCTTCGAGTGGTACGATTTCTTCATCTTCGGCTCACTGGCCGCCATCATCGCCAAGCACTTTTTCGCCAGCGCGGGCGAGGCCCAGGGGTTCATTTTCGCCCTCCTGACCTTCGCTGCCGGCTTCGCGGTCCGCCCCCTGGGCGCGATCGTTTTCGGCTGGTTCGGCGACCGCACGGGCCGGAAGCGCACGTTCCTCGTGACCATCACGATCATGGGCCTCGCCACGTTCGCGATCGGCCTCTTGCCGGATGCAGGCTCCTTGGGCCTCCAGGCGGCCTATCTTTTGCTCGCGATGCGCGTGCTGCAGGGCTTCGCGGTTGGGGGCGAATATGGCGGTGCCGCGATCTATGTCGCCGAACACGCGGCCCCTGGAAAGCGGGGCTCTGCGACGGGCTGGATACAGGTTGCCGCGTCGATCGGCCTGTTTCTCGCGCTCGGTGTCATTCTGGCGACACGCACGTTGATGGGCGAGGACGCGTTCTCGGCGTGGGGGTGGCGTATTCCATTCCTTCTGTCGGCGGGATTGCTCGGCATTTCGCTGTGGATCCGCATGCGGCTCGATGAATCGCCGTTGTTCCAAAAGATGCAGAACGAAGGCCGCGTGGCGCGTGCACCGCTGTCGGAGGCTTTCTTAGAATGGAAGAATCTGAAGCTCGTTTTGCTCGCGCTGTTCTCGATGATGATGGGGCAGGGCGTGGTCTGGTACACGGCCAATTTCTACGCGCAGTTCTTTCTCGAGCGCGTGGTCAAGGTCGAGCCACGGATCGTGAACCTGCTGATCATGGCGGCTTTGGTCGGGAGCATGGTCCTGCACATCTTCTTTGCCCGGCTATCCGATCGCGTGGGCCGGAAGCGGATCATGCTGTTCGGACTGGCGCTGGCGGTAATCTCGTTGATACCCGGGTTCAAGCTGCTCACTGAGGCTGTGAACCCCGCTCTGGCAGAAGCAGCCATGCGTGCGCCCGTTGTCGTCGTCGCCGACCCCAACGACTGCGCGGTGCAATTCGACCCGGTGGGCAAGACGAAGTTCACCTCGTCCTGCGATATCGCGAAAAGCACTCTCGCGGCCGCCGGTGTGCCCTACCGGAATGAAGTTGCACCGCCTGGGACGGTTGCCCATATCGGCGTCGGAGCGGCCGATGTCGCAAGCTTCAACGGACGCGACATGCCGGCCGCCGCTTTTGCGGAGGCAAAGAAGGCATTCGATGTGCGCGCGAAATCCGCCCTTGCCGGCGCCGGATATCCGCCTTCCGCGGACCCTGCAAAGATCGAGGTGGTGAAAGCGATCCTGATTCTTCTCGTCTTCATGGTCGCCGCGGCTGCGCTCTATGGACCGCAGGCGGCAGCGCTGGTCGAACTCTTTCCCACCCGTATCCGCTATTCGGCGCTCTCGCTGCCGTATCACATCGGCAATGGCTGGTTCGGCGGTTTCCTTCCCGCCACCGTCTTCGCGATCGTTGCCGCAACGGGAAACATCTATGCCGGGCTCTGGTACCCCGTCATCATCGCGGCAATCGGTTTCGTGGTGATGCTGCTCTTCCTTCCCGAAACGAAAGGCAGGGACATCTCCGGGTAGATCAGCCTTTCGCGTCCAGTGGCACGCCGGGCTCGTTCTTGGAGGCGTGGATGACGAGCGCGGTCTTGACGCTCGCGACGTTCTTCTCGGCCGTCAGCGTTTCGGTGATGAAGGTCTGGAACGCCGAGAGATCCTTCGCCACGCATTTCAGAAGGAAATCCACTTCGCCCGAAAGCATGTGGCACTCGCGGACCGCGGGCCACGCGCGCACCTGTGCTTCGAAGGCCTTGAGGTCGTGATCGTTCTGACTGGCAAGGCCGACGAACACAAAGCCCATCACCTCGAAGCCGAGCGCCTTGCCGTCGAGATCGGCATGATAGCCCTTGATGAACCCGGCCTTCTCCAGAGCTCGCATGCGCCTAAGACACGGCGGCGCGGTAATCTTGGCGCGGCGGGACAGTTCGACATTGGTTATGCGGCCATTCGCCTGAAGTTCGGCCAGAATGCGCATATCGATGGAATCGAGCTTGTGATGCTCCACAGGTTCACCCTCAGGGTAAAAGCGGGTGGGTTTTAACCCCGTCTGCCCCCTTTGAGCAATTATATTTCTGTCGCGAAATTGTGATCGGCTGAGTCGGGCACTCCGCCGGGATGGAACCATCCGTTGGTGGGCAAGCGGCTGTTCCAATTATTCAATTGAGCCGTCTTGACGTTTCTCGTGCCGGTTCCGATATCAGGGGCAGATCAGCCGAGGGGCAAGAACGATAGGGACCGCGTGCCTTTGGCGCGCCCGTTCGTAACGGTCTGCTCTCTGCTTTCAGGAGAGCCCGCCCGTGCATTCAAAGGTCATCATTCTGGGAAGCGGGCCAGCGGGTTGCACGGCGGCGGTCTATGCCGCGCGCGCGATGCTGGAGCCGGCGCTGGTCGCCGGCATTCAGCCTGGAGGCCAGCTCACCATCACCACCGAGGTCGAGAATTACCCGGGCTTCGCGGAAGCGATCCAGGGTCCCTGGCTGATGGAGCAGATGCAGGCACAGGCCCAGCATCTCGGCACGAAATTCGTTCAGGACACGATCATTTCCGTCGATCTCTCCAGACGGCCGTTCTCGCTGGTGACGGACTCGGGTGAAACGCATACGGCGGACTCCTTGATCATCGCGACCGGCGCCTCGGCCAACTGGCTCGGCCTGCCGTCGGAATCGAAATACCAGGGGTTCGGTGTCTCTGCGTGCGCGACGTGCGACGGCTTCTTTTTTCGCGGCAAGAACGTGGCCGTGGTCGGTGGCGGAAACACGGCGGCCGAAGAGGCGCTGTTTCTCACGAACTTCGCGGACCGCGTGACCTTGATCCATCGCCGCGACACGCTGCGCGCGGACAAGACCAATCAGACACGGCTCCTAGCCAACAAGAAGATCGACTGCCTCTTCGATACCGAGGTCGTTGAGGTGCTGGGTGCCGAAGAGCCACGCGGCGTCACCGGGGTCAGGTTGCGCAACACGGTCACCGGAACGGAACGCACGCTCGACGTCGACGGCTTGTTCATCGCCATCGGCCATTCGCCTGCGACGGATTTGTTCAAGGGCCAGCTCGAGATGGACGAGACGGGCTACATCAAGACCGCGCCGGACTCGACGCACACCAGCGTCGCCGGTGTGTTCGCGGCAGGCGATGTGAAAGACAAGGTGTTCCGCCAGGCGGTCACGGCCGCAGGCATGGGCTGCATGGCAGCGCTCGAAGCAGAGAGGTTTCTCGCCGGCGGACATTGAGATGGGCCACTGAAACAGCCATGTGGCCACAGGCCACTGAAACAGATGGTCACGAACTTTGCGTTGAGGCTGGGGGCCACAACGACTAGGGCAGGATCATGGATTGGGACAAACTTCGTATCTTCCACTCGGTCGCTTCGGCGGGGAGCTTCACGCACGCGGGCCAGATGCTGACGCTCAGTCAGTCTGCGGTCAGCCGGCAAATCAGCGCGCTCGAAGAAGAAATCACCACGCCTCTGTTCCAGCGCCACGCGCGCGGGCTGACGCTCACGGACGAGGGCGAAATGCTCTATGCCGCGGTGAGCGACGTCCTCACCCGGCTGGCCCAGGCGGAAGAGGCGCTCAAGAACGTGCGCGAGGCGCCGCGCGGCGTTCTGAAGATCACGTCAAGTCATGGCATCGGCACTTACTGGCTGGTGCCGCGTCTCGATGAATTCCTGAAGGAATGCCCTGAGGTCGAAGTCCATCTCGTGATGGAGGACCGCGAGCTCGATCTCACGCAGCGTGAGGCCGATCTCGCGATCCGCATGCGTGCGCCGGTCCAGGCGGACCTGATCCAGCGCAAGCTCTTCACCGTGCACTATCACATGTATGCGACGCGCGAGTATCTGGACGCGTATGGAACGCCGCACTCGCTCGACGACATCGGCGATCACACGGTCATCGCCTATGGCGAAACGGCGGCGCCGGAGATTCGCGAAGTGAATTGGCTTCTTGAAGCGGCGCGGCGGCGCCTGAACGGCAAGGGCCGCACGATCCGCATCAACAACGTCACGGGCATTCTGTCGGCCACGCTTTCCGGAATCGGCCTGGCCGCCGTACCCGATTATGTCGCCGCGGAGCGTCCGCAGCTCATCCGTGTGCTGCCCGACGTGCCTGGGCCCTGTTTCGATGTGCATCTCGTCTATGCCGATGCGCTGAGGCAGGCCAAGCGCGTGGCTGCGTTCCGCGACTTCCTGGTGCGTTCGGCCAAGGACTGGAGATACTGAAAATGGCTGCGGCGCCACGAGGGCGCCGCAGGAAAGTTCAGAAAACTCAGAAGGCGTTACTGGACCGCCGCGCCCTTCGGAAGCTTGTGCTGGGCCGGAACCGCATGCCAGCCCTTCTTCTGGGCATTGGCATGACGCAAAGCCGCTGTCGACGAGATCGGATGCACGGCGATTTTCGCGCCGTTGCCGGGGCAATTATTGTCATCCGGGCAATAGATATAGGCCCCCGCGTCGGAGGTGACCGCGATCAGGCCGCTGTTGTTGATGCCCCAGGCCTGCGTGAATGAGGTGGCATTGGGATCGTCGATCTCCACGAACGTACCTGTGGTGGAGTCGTAAGAGAAGCTATGGGTGATGCCGTCCGTGTCCCCCCATGAACCCGTGGCCATTCCGGCGTTGTTGATGCCTTCCAGCACTGTGAAGCTTTCATTGTCGGCCGGATAAACGATCTGTTGCGTTATGCCGGACTTGATGAGCGTTCCCACCTGAGCGCCGGTACTGTCGTCGACGTAGAATCCGGCAAAGGTGAAAGCGTTGTTGACTGCGCGCTCGGCCGTATACGTCGACTGAAACGGCGTAGTTACGGTGCGTTTATACTTTTTCTGCCGGCCAGCCATGCCGTAAATGGTTCCGCTGCCGGCAGGGTCGCAATAATCGCCGGCGAACCGGCCCCGTGTATTCAGCCCCTGCGCTTCGCCATTCAAAGGCGTGCCGTTCCACCTGATCGCTTTGGCGCTGTTGCTGCCAATCTTTTCGAATTCCTCGAACGAGCAGTGATCGGCAGAGATGTTGGCGAAGCCGGTGATCAGCGTGCCGGAGCTGTCGATCGCGCGGGCTTGGGTCGCGCCGCTGCTGCCGAAATCGAACGACGAGTAACTGCCGTTCAGCGTGCCGTAGAAGCCATGTGTGAGACCGTTTGCGTCCACGTAGCTGCCGGTAATCGTGTTGTTGTCGTCGGCAATGCCGAAAACGCTGGTCGTTGTCGCACCCGGATAGGGAATGATCGGCACTAACGTTGCCGCCGACGCAGCGGCGGACATGGCAAGTACACTCGATAGGCCGAATAGAATTTTCATGGTTGTGCGCATGGGGTTCCTCCTCGTAGCTCCCTTGACGAAAGGTCAGCTTAGCGATGAAACTTTGTTAACGTCAATTCTGTGCGCGAAGGGCCTTCGCGAGAGGCGCGATTTCCGGCCACCACAACCGGTCGCCATTTGAACCGGAAGGCGTCCGTCAAAACACGACGAACGCCTTGATCCGGTAAAGCTTTCAGGCCGCAGCTTTTCGCGTGGCCACAACCTGATCGGCGAGTTTCCCGCTCAGTTCGGCCAGGTGATCGAAGGCCATGTCGAACGTGCCGACACCCTGGGTGAGGGAACGCAGCTCGATGATGAGGTCGGAGAGCTCGGAAAGCGGCATCTGCGCCTCCACCGTATCCCAGCCCTTCCAGCCATCGCGTGCATCGAAGCCCATAAGCTGCCCGCGGCGTCCGCTGACGACCTGGTTGACCTTCGCCGTGGCGTCGCTCGGCACGTGGATGCGCACATGCATGATCGATTCGAGAAGCACCGGCGAACAGTTCGGCATGCCTTCTTGCATGGCGATGCGCGCCGCCGTCTGGAATGCCGCGTCCGACGAATCCACCGTGTGGTAGGAGCCGTCGATCAGCGCCACGGAAACGTCCACGACCGGGAATCCGAGCGGACCGTTCTTCAGATACTCGATCACGCCCTTCTCGACGGACGGAATCCACTGCCGTGGAACGACGCCGCCCTTGATCTGATCGATGAAGGTGAATTCGCTGCCACGCGGCAGCGGCTTGATCTCGATAATGACATCGCCGAACTGACCGTGACCGCCACTCTGGCGTTTGTGCCGCCCATGCTGCGTGACGGCTTTCTTGATGGTTTCCTTGTAAGGCACGCGCGAGCGATGGGTGTTGAGCTTGAGGCCGTATTTGCTTTGCAGTTTTTCCACCGAGACCTTCAGGTGGATTTCGCCCTGGCCCTCGAGCACCATCTCCTGCAACTCGGCGTTCTGATCGAGATGCAGTGACGGATCTTCCTCGCGCAGCTTGCCGATGGCCGCGGTCAGTTTGACCTCATCCTTGCGGTCGGCGGCCTCGACAGCGAGCCGGTAAACCGGCGTGAGCTGTTCGATCTTCGGCGACGCCGGCGGTTTCTTGCCGAGCGAGAGCGTATCGCCTGTCACTACGCCATCGAGTCTCGCAAGCGCGACGGTGTCACCCGGATGTGCTTCGGAGAGCTTGGTCTGATTTTCGCCCTTGAGCGTGAAGATGCCGCCGACACGGGAATCGCCGTTTTCCGTATGCAGGGTCGCGCCGTCCTTCAGCGTTCCGGCCATCACGCGGCCAAGCGAGAGCTTGCCGCCATGGCTGGAATGATAAGTCTTCAGGATCTGCACGATCGTGTCATTGGTTCCGGCGATCTTGTTACGCGCCGCCGCGACCGCAACTTCGGGCACTTCATGGCGCAGCGCCTTCAGAAGCCGTTCGACGCCGTAGTCGCTTTCGGCCGAGCCCAGCAGTGCCGGCACGATCAGCCCTTCGGCGAGTTCGCGCGATAGGTCGGAGAAGACTTCGTCGCGCGGCGGTTCGATGTCCGACAGCAGCTCTTCCATGAGATGCTCATCGTAATCGGCGAGCTTCTCCAGCATCGCAAAGCGCTCCGCCTTCTCCGAATCCTTGTCGGTGATGTCGACGAGTTCGGCCGGCGCGCCGGGGCGATAGACGTAGGCGCGCTCGAGCGCCAGATCGACGAAGCCCTTCACGGCGCCGTTCTCGGTCATTGGAATTTGGCGCAACAGAAGCGGCGTTTCGCTGACCTCTCGCAGCGATTCCAGGAGATCGCGCACCGCACCGCCCGCCTTGTCGATCTTGTTGACGAACAGGAAATGGGGGATGTGCAGGTCGGTCAGCCGCTTCAGATAGGGCTTGAGCATCTGCATCTTCGCGGGCTCGGGTTCGCACACCACGATCGCCGCATCGATGCCGGGAAGGACGTTTAGCGTGTCTTGAAGAAATTCGATCGAGCCAGGGCAGTCGAGGAAGGTAAAACTCTCGTCGAGATACTTCGTGGTCGCGACGTTCACTTCCACGCTCATCTGACGCTCGCGCGCCTCGGCGCTTGCGTCGCCCACCGTATTCTTCTGGGCCACCGCGCCTTTGCGCTGCGTGGCGCCCGTGGCAAAGAGAATGCTTTCCAGCAACGTCGTCTTGCCGCTGCCGTAGGGTCCCACCAGGGCCACTGTGCGTGGCCCTTTTCCTCCATTGGACATGATCGCCTCCATCACCCCTTTTACGCAGGGCGTCGAGGCGCGGCGGGCGTCTTCTTCCCAAGGCTTTGGGCGGCGTCACGCGCCCCGCTTATCCGGCGATGCTGGCGCCGATAGGCGACGCTGGCAAGGCAAAATTTGTTTTGCTAGCGAAGGTTTCCGCAGAACCGCTGGATGCGGCGGCAGGCTTCCTCGAGCAGGCTGTTCGAGGTTGCATAGGAGACGCGGAAGAACGGCGACAGGCCGAACGCCGCGCCATGTACGGCAGCCACACCTTCGGTTTCGAGCAGTTCGGTGACGAAATCCTCGTCATTGGCGATCGTCTTGCCCGACGGCGCCGTCTTGCCGATCAGCCGGGCGACCGACGGATAGACGTAGAACGCGCCCTCCGGCTTCGGGCACTCGACGCCGTGGCACTGGTTCAGCATCGAGACGACGAGGTCGCGCCGCTCCTCGAACACTTTCTGGAATTTCGGAATGAAGTCCTGCGGACCGTTCAGCGCCTCGACGCTCGCCCATTGCGAGATCGAAGAGGCGTTCGACGCCGATTGCGATTGCAGCTTCGCCATCGCCTTGATCAGCGGTTCGGGCGCGCCGCAATAGCCGATGCGCCAGCCGGTCATGGCGTAGGCCTTCGACACGCCGTTCATCGTGACCGTGCGCTCGTAGAGACCAGGCTCGACCTGCGCGATGGTGTGAAATTTAAAGCCGCCATAGACGAGATGCTCGTACATGTCGTCCGTCAGCACCCACACATGGGGATGCTTGAGCAGCACGGCGCCCAAGGCCTTCAGCTCGTCGCGCGTATAGCAGGCACCTGTCGGGTTGCAGGGCTGGTTGAGGATCAGCCATTTCGTCTTCGGCGTGATGGCACGCTCGAGCGCTTCGGCGCGGAGTTTGAAGCCGTCCGCCATCTTCGTTTCTGGCATCACGGGCTTGCCGCCGGCCAGCAGCACGATGTCGGGATAGCTCACCCAGTAGGGCGCTGGGACAATCACCTCGTCGCCAGGGTTAAGGGTCGCCATCATCGCGTTGTAGATGATCGCCTTGCCGCCAGGTGCCACGAAGGTTTGGGCCGGCGTGTAGTCGAGACCGTTCTCGCGCTTGAACTTGCCCGCGATGGCTTTGCGCAATTCCGGAATGCCTTCGACGGCCGTGTATTTGGTCTCGCCCCGCTCGATGGCGGCGATGGCGGCCTTCTTGATGTTGTCGGGCGTATCGAAATCCGGCTCGCCGACGCCAAGGCTGATCACATCGCGTCCGGCGGCGATGAGATCGCGCGCCTTCTGGGTGGCAGCGATGGTGGGTGAGGGTTTGATGCGGCCCAGGGACTCGGCCAGAAGGCCGTTCGGCAGCGTTTTCGACATCGACGACATGGGCACTCCCGCCACTGATTCCGGGCGATTAAGGGGATGACCTATCAATCGTGGACCGCCGCAGCAAGGCGAAAGTCGCCGGTTTCCGCCGCCGCTTGACCGGTATTACCGATTCTCAACCCCGAAGGCTTAACCTTGGCGCGGCTCGAGTGAGTCCTCGTCATGCGCAAACTCGCCTTCGTCCTCGTGACGGCTCTGGCGCTTCTGTCCTGCTCGCATCCGGCGCCTCCGGTCGGCCGGTGGGAGGGCACCTATGAGTCCGGCGATGTAATGGTTGCCGTTCGTCTCGAGATCGGCTCCGACGGTCAGGTCCGCGTCAGCGCCCCCAATCTTCAGGACGTCGGCGCAGCGTCCGAAGACGACCGCGTGCAGATGCGCGACAAGCTGGCAACCGACCTCGCAACCGACTGGGAAAACGCCGCGCCGCGCCCGATGGATTTCGACGGCAACGTGTTTCGCAAGCCCGGTGGCATCGCCCCGCAAATGATCTGGAAGGCTAACAGCCGTCAGATGTCGGTCATCGTGTATCTCGGAACGCGGCCGGGTGCACATATCTCCATGCGTGAGGTCTCCGACTTCAGCGACAATCCGTGGCGGTCCTAGCGGATTTCGATCGAGTCCACGCGGTCAGGATAGAAGGCGACGTATTCTTTGATCTCGGCGACAGCCGGATAGGGATGCTCATACGTCCACACCGCATGCGCAGCGCGCGATCCATCCACGACGATCGAGTAGTAGCTGCACTCACCCTTATAGGGGCAGTACGTCTGATGATCGCTGCGTTCGAGAAGCGACGTGTCGACGTCCTTGCGGGGAATGTAGTGAACAGCGGGATAGCTCGCTTCGCGTAGCGCCAGCGCCTCGCGCGTGTCCGCGATGGTGCGCCCGGCATACGTCACGACGATGTGCGCGGGCGTTTGCGAGATCGTAATCGGATGGTCCGGGCCCGGTGTCTTGATCGGTTTCTCTGCCATGATTTCGCCTTTTATTTTAAGCGCTTCACTGCGCGTTTAGCATACGCTTTACAGGTGCAAAGCCTCACGTGAACGTGTCCCGTTTTAGCGTCAGCTTTCGTGGACCGCTCGTGCGGTTGATGGTAGATTATTCTCGACTTGGTGGAGGAACGCCATGCTTGTGAAATCTCTTCCTGCTCTCGGTGCATTCGGTATCGCGCTGTGTCTTTCTTCTGGTGCTGGGGCCGCCATTACGGTGTTGGGTCCGGGGCCAGCGGAAGACTGTTATCACTATGCGGAGTTCGGCGGTAACACGCAGGACGGAATCGCGCGCTGCACATTCGCGCTCGATACGGCCCTTACCCTGACCGATCGCGCTGCGACGTATGTGAATCGTGGCGTGCTGAAATTGAGCGCACACCAAAACGAAGGAGCGCTCACGGATATCAATGCCGGCATAG
>Ga0157369_10002478_pt1 | contig 22126 bp, 17 predicted proteins | sample C25metaG_FD_113461 | JGI IMG/M metagenome (GOLD analysis project Ga0157369, IMG submission 113461) | Corn rhizosphere microbial communities from Kellogg Biological Station, Michigan, USA - C2-5 metaG | ecosystem: Host-associated > Plants > Roots > Rhizosphere > Soil | place: USA: Michigan...
GGCGACCGCAAGCGCCCCGGCGAGCGACCGGACCTGCTCGGCCATCGCCTGGTTCGTGACCCGCTGCGACCGCTCCGCGGCCTCCAACGCGTCATCCAGCAGCATCGGAGCCGGCACCACCACGGGGTCACCGGCGGGGCTACCGGCCGTGCCGCTGGCCGGGTCACCGCGCACGCCGTCCGGCGGCGACCCGGGCGGCCAGTCGGGGGGCCAGTCGGGCACCCAGTCGGCCGGATCGTCGTCCGCCCGCCAGTCGCCGCCCCACAGCAATGCCCGGGCCTCCAGCATCTCCGCCGTCAGCTCAGGCTCATCCAGGTCGGGATACACCGGAATATCGACGTCATCGTCCATACCCCTATTCTAGAACACAGGTTCGACAATAACAAGGGAATTATCGGGAAAATACCGCCTCACCGGCGGTGGAGCAGCGTGGAACAACAGCCGACGGCGTTGGAGCGCGGCCGGCCCGTGCCCGTTCCGTGCTCCCCTCAACAGCGCGCCGCCCCTCAGCAGCGCGCCGCCCCTCAGCAGCGCGCCGCCCCTCGACGGCACGCCGCCCCTCGACAGCACGCCGCCCCTCGAACAGGCTCGACGCGAGCCCCTCAACAGCACGCCGGCCGCCCTCAACGAGGGCGACCGGCGGCTGCGTGGGTTGAATCAGTGGTGGTAGCACCCGTTCGTCACCATCGCCCGGATGGCAGAGCTGATCCAGTGCCCGAGGTGCGCCGGGTCGACAGCGTCTTCCCCGTGCCCGTGCCCGTGGCCCTTGAGCGAGAGGGTGGTGATCTGGCCGACCGGTTGCGGCGCGCCCGTCTTGGGGTCGGTGACGAAGGCCTTCGTTGTCACGTACAGCGTGCCCTTGAACACCTCGATGGCCGCCGGCGACGGCAGCGCGATCAACGCCTTGCCCGTCGAGGCGCCCGGCGCGACAACGGAGACCTGCCCGGTGCCGTTCTTGCCGCCGAACATCTCAGCGACATAGATGGTGCCGGACTTCGAGACGGCAAGGCCCGTGGTGCCCACGAAGCCGTGCGCGACCTGCTTGACGTGACCGTTCACCGGGTTCACCTTGAACACCGCACCCCGCGCGCCGAGGCTCGCATCTTCCGGTCCGCCCGGCAGCGACGTGACGTAGAGCCAGCCGTCAGGGCCGAGCTCGACATCCGTTGGTACCGGCTCGAACCAGTATTTGTGACCGATGACGCAGTCCGGGTAGCCGACACCTCCCGCCGCCTCCCTGGTGACCAAGGTCGGTATGGCCGGCAGCACTGCCGTCGTTGTCACCCTTCCATGGTCATCGACCCGCAAGATCGCGTTGGCACCGGCATCCGCCACGTAGATCGAGTGGGGGAGGGCCAGCGATGAATACGGGTGCGTATCAACGATGCCCTTATACGTCGCGGGCACGTCGCCCTCGGGACTCTGTGTCGGCTGCACGGTGCAGCCGGCTGGCAGGTCCCGGAACCCATAGGTGACCTTTCCATCGGGGTTCTTGTTCTTCTCATGGGCGTAGAGGTCGGCGACGGTCCAGGTGTGGCCCTTCGAGTTCATCGCCTTGAGCTTCGACGAGGTGTGGTCCATCGACGTCTCGGCGAAATAGACGGTGTGGCCTCTCGAGGAGACGGCGCTGACCTCCTGCCCCTTCGACGTGTACACGGTCTTCGTGTTGTGGCCGCGCACGGCAGTCAGCATGCCGGTGAAGTTCTGGGTGACGTAGCTGACTCCGGGATCGACTTCGAGGCTGAGCGGCGTCGTCAGACCGTCGGCGATGGTGTGGGGCGCGCCGACACTCGGCGAGCCCCAGGATTGATGGGCGGATGCGGGCGCCGCCATCGCCATAGAGGCGACCAGGGTTGCGCCGGCCACAGCCGCTACGAACGGGGATTTCACGATGTACTCCTTTGTGATCGGATGTCGGGGCACAACGGACCGTCACGATGGGGGAGTGGGATCGTGTTCGCGTGGGAGTCGGGATATCTGTCGGGGTGTCTCCCCCAGGTGCCGGTAGGGCAACCGACGCTAGAAAGCTAGTCCCCCGAACGGGGGTTTGTCCAGAGAAATCTGAATGAAACTCATAGCCTCGCCAAAGCCGCTCCGCATATCATCTGCGCCCGCCTGGTGGACGCAGTTCTACCCAGGTTCTGCCGCAGGGTTTATCCTGCGAGCATGCCGACCTCGACAGCGATCCTCAGCCTTCTCAGCGACTGGATGCCGAGGCAGCGGTGGTACGCAGCCAAGGGCCGCCAGCCGGTGCTGCGGCCCATCGGCGACTGGGCGCTCCCGGCGGAGGTGCCGGCGCGAGTGCACCTGTTGCTGGACGAAGCGGCCACGCCGCCCACCGTGTACCAGGTGCCGGTGACAGAACGCACCGAGCCACTGGCGTCCGCTGACGCCGCCTTCATCGGCCAGGCCGGGGACGGACCCGGCGCGGTCTTCCTGTACGACGGCCCCCGCGACCCGGCGTTCGCCCGCGCGCTGCTGCAGCTGCTCATGCGGGGCGACGAAGCCGGCGGCACGGGCATGGAGGTGCGCGGCGTGAGCCTGCTCGGCGACACCGGGCTCCAGATCCGCAGTTCGCGGGTGCACTCAGGCGAGCAATCGAACACGTCGATCGTGTATGAGATCGCGAAAACGGATGCCGCGGCCGGCCAGGAGCCGGCCCGGATCGTCTGCAAGCTCTTCCGCGCCGTGCACCATGGCGAGAATCCTGACGTGATCCTGCAGTCGGCCCTGGCCGAGGCCGGGTCCACGCACGTGCCGCGGTCGATCGGGAGCATCGTGGGGGAGTGGGACGACCCCAGCCGGCCCGACGGGCGCGCCGAGGGTCACCTCGCGTTCGCTCAGGAGTTCCTCTCCAATATGGACGACGGTTGGGAGCTCGCCCTGCGGAAGGCGTCGGCCGGGGAGGACTTCACCGGGCCCGCACGGGCCCTCGGCGCTGCCACCGCCGAGATCCACGCCACGTTGGCCCGGGTGATGCCGTCGCGGGCGCCGGAGCCCGGAGACATCGAGGAGACCATCGCCAGTTGGCGGCGGCGCCTGGCTGCCGCGGTCGCCGAGGTGCCGGCGCTCGAGCCCCTCGGCAGTGTGATCGAGGACCTCTACGCCCGCACCGCCGGGCTCACCTGGCCGATGTTGCAGCGTGTCCACGGCGACTACCACCTCGGGCAGGTGCTGGCGGGGCCCGACGGGCGCTGGGTGGCCCTCGACTTCGAGGGGGAGCCGCTTCGCCCGATGGAGGAACGCTCCCAACTCGATTTCGCCACCCGCGACATCGCAGGCATGCTCCGCAGCTTCGACTACGTCGCCGGCAGCGAGGGCAACACCGACGCCGCGCGGGCCTGGGCCCAAGCCGCCCGGGAGGCGTTCCTCGACGGGTACGCCGAGGCATCGGCGACGGATGTCCGCGGGTACCGCGATCTGCTTGACGCGTTCGAACTCGACAAGGCGCTGTATGAGGCGGTCTACGAGGCCCGCAACCGGCCGGCGTGGCTGCCCATCCCCGTCGCGGCCGTCGAACGGCTGGTGGCGCGGGCGCGCCGCTGAGGGCGAGCCCGAACCGGAGGACGATCGCCAAGCGGCCGCCGCTAGGCTGTCAGGGTGCCTCTCTCGCTTGCCGACGTGACCCGCGCGGTCCATGACCTCTGGCCCCTTGCCGGGGCCGAGCCGTGGGACGCCGCGGGTCTCGTCTCGGGCGACCCGGCGCACCCGGTCGACCGGATCCACCTCGCCGTCGACGCTGTCTTCGACACCGTCGAGGAGGCCGTCGAGGGCGACGCCGACCTGCTGCTGGTGCACCATCCACTGCTGCTGCGCGGCGTGACATCCGTGGCAGAAGACCGCTACAAGGGCGCGCTACTGGCCCGCTTGATCCGGGCGGACTGCGCTCTGCTGGCCGCGCACACGAACGCCGACGTCGTGACCGACGGCGTCTCCGACATCCTCGCGAGCCGGCTCGGACTCGTCGACACCCGTCCGCTCACGCCCGGCGACGACCCGGTCACAGGGATCGGGCGCGTCGGACGCTTGCCCCAGGCCACGACGGTGGGCCAGCTGGCGCGAACGGTAGCCGAGCTGCTGCCGGCGACGGCATCCGGTGTGCGGGTCGCCGGCGACTACGGCGCACCCGTGCACACCGTCGCGCTCTGCGGCGGAGCCGGCGACTCGCTGCTCGCCAACCCTCTGGTGCAGGCCGCCGACGTCTACATCACCTCTGACCTGCGGCACCACCCGGCGTCCGAAGCGCGCGAGCAGGCGCGGGTGGCCGATGGCCCCGCGCTGATGGACGTGTCGCACTGGGCCAGCGAGTGGCTGTGGCTGGAGACGGCGGCCGAACAGCTGCGGCAGGTGCTCCCCGGTGTGCACGTGAGCGTGAGCGAGCTGCGCACCGACCCGTGGGACTTCGTCGTCATGCAGTAGCCGTCAGGGCCTGCGAGCACCACCGTCCGAACTCAACACCGTGAAAGTCAGGAAAACGTGAAGGCATCCCCCGCGGAACAGAAGGAGCTTCTCCGGCTCCAGGCCATCGACACCAAGCTGCAGCAGGTGCAGCACCAGTCGGCGACGCTGGCGCAGCACGCCGAGATCGCCGCCCTCACCAAAGAAGCGGATGCTGCGCGCAAGACCGTCGTTGACCGAAGCGGCGCGCTCGACGACGTGCGCACCGAGCTCGGGCGCATCGAATCCGACGTCGAGGTCGTCGAGAAGCGCATCGCGCGCGACAGCGAGCGCGCACAGGCATCGTCGTCGATGAAGGACATCCAGGCGCTGGAGCAGGAGCTTGAGGCGCTGCGCAAGCGCCGCAGCGACCTCGAGGAGATCGAGCTCGTCGTGATGGAGCGACTTGAGGAGCAGGAGGCGGCCGTCGCCGAGGCCGAGGCCGAGCGCGACGAACTCCTCGGCCGGATCGCCGCACTCGAGCAGAAGCGCGACGAGCAACTCGCTGAGCTTGCGCGGCTGCAGGGCGACCTGCGGCGCGATCGCGACGCGGTGGCATCCGCTGTGCCCGAAGCGCTCGGCGCGCTCTACGAGAAGCGCCGGACCGTCGGGCACGGCACGGGGGCGGCGCTCCTGCGGGCGCGCACCTGCGGGGCCTGCACGATGACCCTCACCGGCAGCGACCTAGCCGACGTTCGCCAGGCCCCGGCCGACGACGTGGTCTTCTGCCCGGACTGCGGCGCCATTCTCGTGCGCACGGAGGAGTCGGGGATCTAGGAGTCGGGGATCCAGCCTGTAGGCTGGGCCGTGGAATGGGTCGGCAAGGCGGTCGCGTCATCCGTTGTTCTCGAACCACGTTCGTGAGCGGTGGATGCCGAGGAACGTCCGGGCTCCATAGAGCAGGACGGTGGGTAACGCCCACCCGGGGCAACCCGCGAGACAGTGCCACAGAAAGTAAACCGCCGCCGCCGGCCTTCGGGCCGGGCGGTAAGGGTGAAACGGTGGTGTAAGAGACCACCAGCGGCCAGGGTGACCTGGTCGGCTCGGTAAACCTCGTCCGGAGCAAGGTCAGACAGGGAACGCTAAGGCTGCTCGCCGAGTTCCCGGGTAGACCGCTGGAGGGCTGCGGCAACGTAGCTCCGAGATAGATGGCCGCCCACGGTGGGTGCTTCGGCACACACCCGGACAGAACCCGGCGTACCAGCCGGCCCATTCCCCGAACCCGCGCCCCACCCCGCACCCGGGCCACCGAGCCGCGAGGGAGCAGTTTCTGCGGGAAGAGCAGCGGCGGCTAGTCCCGCAGAACCTGCTCCGTCGGGGAGGGGGAAGCGGCCAGGGCGGCGGCGCCGAGGATGCCGGCGTTGTTGCGCAGCACCGCCGGCACGATGGGAGTGTTCAGGTCGAGCAGTGGCAGGAACTCGTCGTGGTGCTTCGACACCCCACCGCCGACGATGAACAGGTCGGGGGAGAAGAGCTTCTCGAGGGCGCGATAGTACTTCTGCAGCCGGTGCGCCCACTTCTCCCAGCTGAGGTCCTCGCGCTCCTTCACGGAGTACGCCGCCCGCGTCTCGTAGTCCTCGTGGTGCCCGACCCCGATATGGCCGAGTTCGGTGTTCGGCAGCAGGATGCCGTCGTTCAGCACCGCGGACCCGATGCCGGTTCCGAGGGTGGTCAGGATCACGACGCCGGGCACATCCCGCGCGGCACCGAATCGCGCCTCCGCGAAGCCCGCGGCATCGGCGTCATTGACGAAGTGGATGTCGCGGGCCAGCACGCTCTCGAACAGCGCTTCCGCCTCGAAACCGATCCACTCCTCCGACACGTTCGCCGCCGACATCGTGCGTCCGTGCCGCACCACCGCGGGAAAGCACACCCCCACCGACGCGTCCGGCTCGGGCGACAGCTGCGCGAGCAGCTCCTTCGTGGTCTGCACGATGTCGTCGGGCCGCCCGCCCTTCGGCGTGGCGAGCTTGATGCGGTCCGAGGTGAGCTCGCCGGTCGCCAGGTCGACCGTCGCGCCCTTGATCCCCGTCCCGCCGATGTCGATTCCGATGGCCGTCGCAGCACTCATACCGACCAACCTACTGTCACCGTCGCATCCGTGCAGTCGACGGATGCTCAGGGCAGGGTCAGGATCTCAGCGCCGCGTTCCGTGACGACGAGCGTGTGCTCGAACTGGGCGGTGACGCTCTTGTCGCGGGTCGTGACCGTCCAGTCGTCGGCCCACATATCCCAGTCCGCGGTGCCGAGGGTCAGCATCGGCTCGATCGTGAAGACCATGCCGACTTCCATGACGTCGTCGTAGCGCGGCGCGGAGTCGTAGTGCGGGATGATGAGACCGGTGTGGAAGGCAGCGCCGACACCGTGACCGGTGAAGTCCCGCACCACGCCGTACCCGAAGCGCTTGGCGTACGACTCGATGGCCCGACCGATGACGTTCACCTGCCGTCCCGGGGCGACCGCCTTGATGCCGCGGTTCAGTGCCTCCTTGGTGCGCTCGACCAGAAGGCGGGTGTCCTCGGCCACGTCACCGACGAGGAAGGTGACGTTGCTGTCGCCGTGCACCCCGTTCTTGAACGCGGTGATGTCGATGTTGATGATGTCGCCGTCGCGCAGCACCGTGTCGTCGGGGATGCCGTGGCAGATGACCTCGTTGACGGAGCTGCAGATCGACTTGGGGTATCCGCGGTAGCCGAGGGTCGACGGGTAGGCGTCGTGCTCGAGCAGGAACCGGTGCCCCACGGCGTCGAGCTCGTCGGTCGTGACCCCGGGACGGATGGCGTCGCCGACCGCCTGAATGGCCTGCGCCGCGATGCGGCCGGCCTCGCGGATGAGCTCGATCGTCGCGGGCGCGTAGACGTTGGTGCCGGTGTAACGGGCCGGTCCCGCCTTGCCGACATACTCGGGGCGCGGGATGCGCGCGGGGACCGGACGGGACGCCGTGAGGGTGCCGGGCACGAGGTGTCCCGAAGAATCGAAAGGCATAGGATCAACCTTATGGCCGAGGATACTGAACACCAGTTCTGGTACAACATGCGCACCGGCGAGGTTGAGCAGGGCCTGAAATCGCCCTCCATCGATCGGGCCGGGCCGTTCGCCACGCGCGACGAAGCCGCCCACGCGCTGGAGAAACTGCGGGCGAACAGCGCCCGGTGGGCGGCGGAGGACGCCGAGGAGAACCGTTAGCGGTTACTCGTAGCTGTGCTCGGGAGCCGGGTACGCGCCTGAGGTGACGTCTTGTTTGAACCGGCGCACCGCATCCGTGAGCACCCCGTGCAGGTCGGCGTACTGACGCACGAATTTCGGCACCCGTCCGCTGGTCATGCCGGCGAAATCGGTCCAGACCAGCAGCTGGCCGTCGACGTGCGGGCCCGCGCCGACCCCGATCGTCGGGATCTCGAGCCGCTTCGTGACCTCGGCGGCGACCGTGGCCGGCACCATCTCGAGGACGATGGCGAACGCACCGGCATCCTGCACGGCCAGCGCGTCCTTGATCAGGGCCTCGGCCGCATCGCCGCGCCCCTGGATGATGTGGCCGCCCAGGCCGTGCTCGCTCTGCGGGGTGAACCCGACGTGACCCATCACCGGGATGCCCGCGGAGACGATGCGGCGGATCTGCTGCACGCTGCGTTCCCCGCCCTCGAGCTTCACGGCGTGCGCCCGGGCCTCTTTCATGAATCGCACCGCCGTGTGCAGGGCCTCCTCGGCACCGCCCTCGTACGACCCGAACGGCATGTCGGCGATGACCAGGGCGCGCGTGACGGCACCGGCAACGGCGCGCGTCAGGGGGATCAGGTCGTCGACCGTGACCGGGAGCGTCGTGTCGTAGCCGAAGACGTTGTTACCGGCCGAGTCGCCGACCAGCAGGAAGTCAATGCCGGCGGCGTCGAAGATCTTCGCTGTGAGCATGTCATAGCTGGTGAGTCCGGTGATGGCCACGCCGTCGCGCTTGGCGTTCAGAAAATGGCGGGTGCGTACCCGCTTCGGCCCGGGGGCCGCCGGCGCGTAAGGGTGCTGGTCCTGGTCCTCTGGCATGGGCCAAGTCTAGCCACCGCGCCACGCCCGGTGACCGGCCGTTCTCGGCGCCAAACGACGGGGCACCCGGTAGCCTAGGCATGTTGAGGAAAGGGCCCCATGGACAAGCAGCGTGACTTCGTTCTTCGCACCATCGAGGAGCGGGGGATCAAGTTCATCCGCCTCTGGTTCACCGACGTGGTCGGAACCCTGAAATCCGTCGCCATCGCCCCCGCCGAGGTGGAGGGCGCCTTCATGGAGGGTCTCGGCCTCGACGGCTCGGCAATCGAGGGCCTGACCCGCTCGTTCGAAGCGGATGTGCTCGCTCACCCCGACCCGACGACGTTCCAGATCCTGCCGTGGCGCGGTGAGGTGGACCCCACCGCCCGCATGTTCTGCGACATCACCACGCCCGACGGGCAGCCGGCCGTCGCCGACCCGCGCAATGTGCTCAAGCGCACGTTGGAGAAGGCGGCCGACCGCGGCTTCACCTTCTACACGCATCCCGAAATCGAGTTCTACCTGCTCAAATCGTCGAAGATCGGGCTCGAGGGCCCGGTCCCGGTGGACTCCGCCGGCTACTTCGACAACGTTCCCGGCGGCACCGCCCACGACTTCCGCCGGCGATCGGTCCGGATGCTCGAAGACCTCGGCATCTCCGTGGAGTTCAGCCACCACGAAGCGGGCCCCGGTCAGAACGAGATCGACCTGCGCTACGCCGACGCGCTGACCACCGCCGACAACATCATGACCTTCCGCACGGTGGTGAAGGAGGTCGCAATCGAGCAGGGCGTCTACGCGACGTTCATGCCGAAACCGATGTCGCAGCATCCGGGGTCGGGCATGCACACCCACATGTCGTTGTTCGAGGGCGACACCAACGCGTTCTATGAAGCGGGCGCGCAGTACCAGCTGTCGAAGATCGGGCGCCAGTTCATCGCCGGGCTGCTGAAGCACGCGCCGGAGATCACCGCCGTCACGAACCAGTTCGTCAACTCGTACAAGCGGCTGTGGGGCGGCGGCGAGGCGCCCAGTTTCGTCTGCTGGGGCCACAACAACCGCTCCGCCCTGGTGCGCGTGCCGCTGTACAAGCCCAACAAGGGTCAGAGCTCCCGCGTCGAGTACCGTTCCATCGACTCCGCGGCCAACCCGTACCTCGCCTTCTCGCTCATGCTGGCCGCGGGCCTCAAGGGCATCGAAGACGGCGACGAGCTGCCGCCGGAGGCGGAGGACAACGTGTGGGCGCTCAGCGACGCCGAACGGCGCGCCCTCGGCTTCAGCCCGCTGCCGGCGAGCCTCGACCAGGCCATCGAGTACATGGAACGGTCGGAACTCGTCGCCGAGACCCTCGGCGAGCAGGTGTTCAACTTCGTGCTGCTGAACAAGCGCCAGGAGTGGTCGGAGTACCGCTCGCAGGTGACCCCGTTCGAGCTGCACAAGAACCTGGAGATGCTGTAGCGGTCCGCCCATGGTGAGAGACCAGCTGACGCTCACCCACCTCGCCCGGGTCGGGTTCGCCGACCTCGGCGTCGTGCGTGAGCGCCTGGGCGAGGCGCACGGCCTCGGTGCGCCGCCGCCCGACGAGCTGCTGCCGCTGCTCGAGAAGACAGCAAGCCCGGATGCCGCACTCACGTCGCTGCTCGCGTTGCTCCGGCAATCGCCGGCCGAGACGGATGCCCTCCTGCAGAACCCCGACAGCGCGGAGCGGCTGCTCCGCGTGCTCGGCGCCTCCACCGGGTTAGCGGAATTCTTCGCACGGCATCCCGGTGAGCTGAGCGTTCTCGCCCGGCCCATCCGCGCGCTGCCGGCCGCCGAAGACCTCATCGGCGACCTCCTCGACGCGGTGCAGGCACGCGACGGCTTCGCCGGCGTCGTGGGGGAGGGGGCGTGGGTCGCGCTTCGCGTACGGTACCGCCGGCGCCTGGCCGAGATCGCCGCGTTCGACCTGGAGCAGGACGACCCGGTCGCCGGGGTGGACCGGATCGCCGACGCCCTTGCCGACCTGGCAGCGGCCGCGCTCGAGGCCTCCTTGGCCGTGGCGCGGAGCATGTGCTCGGGACAGCAGGGCGCCTTCGGTGTCTTCCCGGTCGACGACGTGCGGCGCACGCGATTCGCGGTGATCGGCATGGGAAAGGCCGGCGCCCGTGAACTGAACTACGTGAGCGACGTCGACGTCATCTTCGTCGCCGAAGGCACCGAGGACACGGAAGGCGAGGTCACCGCGGTGAGCAATGGCCGCGCCGTCGACATCGCCACCCGGCTCGCCATCCTGATGATGCGCGGCATCCACCAGCCCGCCGCCGAGCCCGAGCTGTGGGAGGTCGACCCGAACCTCCGCCCGGAGGGCAAGGACGGCGCCCTGGTGCGCACCCTCGAGTCGCACCTGGCCTACTACGACCGGTGGGCGAAGAGCTGGGAGTTCCAGGCGCTCTTGAAGGCGCGTCCCCTCGCCGGCGACCGCGAGCTCGGGGACCGCTACGTGCACGCCGTGGCGCCCAAGGTGTGGTCCAGCGCCAGTCGGGCGAACTTCGTCGAATCGGTGCAGCGGATGCGGGAGCGCGTCACCGACAACATCCCGCCTGACGAGGTGGCCGTGCAGCTGAAGCTCGGCCCCGGCGGGCTGCGAGACATCGAGTTCACCGTGCAGCTGCTGCAGCTCGTTCACGGGCAGGCCGACGAGACGGTGCGGCAGCGCGGCACGCTTCCTGCCCTTTCGGCGCTCGTCGAAGGCGGCTACATCGGTCGGGCCGAGGCCGCCGACTTCTCCCGCGACTACCGCATCCTCCGGCTGATGGAGCACCGCCTGCAGCTCGAGAAGCTCCGCCGCACCCATCTGGTGCCGCGCGACGAGGAGGAACTGCGCGTGCTCGCCCGCAGCACCGGCCTCGCCCCCAGCGCTGCCGAACTCCTCCGCCTGTGGACGGCCCTGAAGCTCCGTGTCCGTGGCCTGCACGAGCGCCTCTTCTACCGGCCGCTGCTCTCGGCGGTGGCCGCCATGCCCACCGAGGAGCTGAACCTCACCAGCGCCCAGGCCGAGGCCCGCCTCGCCGCCATCGGCTTCCTGAACACCGCCAACGCACTCTCACACATCCGGGCGCTCACCGCCGGCGTCTCCCGGCGGGCCTCCATCCAGAAGCATCTGCTGCCGGTCATGCTGCAATGGTTCTCGGAAGGCGCCGACCCCGACTACGGACTGCTCGCGTTCCGGCGGCTGAGCGATGCCCTGGGCTCCACGCACTGGTTCCTGCGGATGCTCCGCGACTCCTCCGGCGCTGCCGCACGCCTCACCCGGGTGCTCTCCGGCTCCCGGTTCATCGGGGAGCTGCTGGAGAAGGTGCCCGAAGCGGTCGCCTGGCTGGAGGACCCGAAGGACCTCAAGCCCCGCAGCCGCGCGGGTCTCGCCGACGAGGCGCGCGCCGTGGTCGCCCGGCACGAGAGCCCCGACACGGTGGCCGGGATCCTGCGCACCTTCCGCCGCCGTGAGGTGCTGCGCCTGGCGTTCTCGGCCATCCTCGGCGGGCTCACCATCGAGGAGCTCGGCCGGGGCCTCAGCGACATCGCGAATGTCTACATCGCCGCAGTCCTCGCCGCCATCCGCGGTGTCGCCCTGGAATCGACCGATCAGGCGGGGCACACCCAGCCGGCGCCCGACGGCATCCAGTTCGCGGTCATCGGCATGGGCCGCTTCGGGGGAGAGGAGCTCGGGCTCGGCTCCGACGCCGACGTGATGTACGTGTTCCGGCCCGGAACACTCGAGGGGGAGGCCGCGCACGCGCGGGCGCAGGCGATCGTGCGGGAACTGAACCGGCTGACGGATGACCCCGCGCTCCCGCTCGACCTCGACATCGGGTTGCGGCCCGAGGGCAAGAACGGCGTCACCGTGCGGTCCCTCGACTCCTACGCCGCCTACTACCGGCGCTGGTCGCTGACCTGGGAGGCGCAGGCCCTGCTGCGCGCCCGCGGCGTTGCCGGCGACGCGGACCTCCTGCACGACTTCGAAGTCCTCGCCGATTCGGTGCGGTACCCGGAGGCGATCAGTGACCACGACATCCGTGAGGTGAAGCGCATCAAAGCGCGGGTCGAGAACGAGCGCCTCCCGCAGGGCGCCGACCGCACCCGGCACCTGAAGCTCGGGCGCGGCTCGCTCTCCGACGTGGAGTGGTTCGTGCAGCTGCTCCAGCTGCAGCACGCCGCACGCATCCCCGCGCTCCGCACGACGTCGACGCTCACCGCGCTGGCCGAGGCGACGAGGGCGGGCCTCGTGGGCGAAGCGGATGCCGCGACGCTCCGGGCGGCGTGGATCTTCGCCTCCCGGGTGCGCTCAGCCATCACCCTTTGGACGAACAAGACGTCGGACGTGCTGCCGCTGGACCGGCTCCAGCTGGAGGGGATCGCCCGGGTGCTCGGCTTCCCGCCCGGCTCGGCCAACGAGCTCGACGAGGAGTACCTCGCACTCACCCGGCGTGCCCGGGCGGTGTTCGAGAACCGCTTCTACGGGCCGCCGGAGCGCCCCGCGGCATCCGCCGGCTGACCGGCCGCCAGCTGACCGGTCGCCGCCGACACCGCCCGCTGCGGACGAGACCGACCGGCACAACGGACGTGCTCGACCGCAATGGACGTGCTCGACCGCAATGGACGTGCTCGACCGCAATGGACGGCCTCGCGGGAGCGGACGGGGCCGCAGCCCGGAAGGTGCGGCCTTCGTCGTCGGCTCGGATCAGACCCCGTAGTACAGCTCGTACTCGTAGGGGTGCGGGCGCTGCTGCAGCGGCTTGATCTCCACCTCGCGCTTGTACGCGATCCAGGTCTCGATGAGCTCCGGCGTGAACACGTTCCCGGCGAGCAGGAAGTCATGGTCGGCCTCGAGCGCGTCCAGCGCGGCTTCCAGCGACGCAGGGAGCTGCGGGATGCTCTTGGCTTCCTCGGGCGGAAGCTCGTAGAGGTCCTTGTCGACCGGCTCGTGCGGCTCGATGCGGTTCTTGATGCCGTCAAGGCCGGCCATCAGCTGCGCCGCGAAGGCGAGGTACGGGTTGCTGGCACCATCGGGAACGCGGAACTCGATGCGCTTGGCCTTCGGGTTCGTGCCCGTGATGGGAATGCGGATGCACGCGGAGCGGTTGCCGGCCGAGTAGACCAGGTTCACCGGCGCCTCGAAGCCCGGCACCAGGCGGCGGAACGAGTTCACGGAGGGGTTGGTGAACGCCAGCACCGCCGGAGCGTGCTTCAGCAGGCCGCCGATGTACCAGCGCGCGGTGTCGGAGAGCCCGCCATAGCCGGCCTCGTCGTAGAACAGCGGCTTGCCGTCCTGCCAGAGTGACTGGTGGGTGTGCATGCCCGAGCCGTTGTCACCGAACAGGGGCTTCGGCATGAACGTGGCCGTCTTGCCCCACTCGGCGGCCGTGTTCTTCACGATGTACTTGAACTTCAGGATGTCGTCGGCCGCCGTGACCATCGTGTCGAAGCGGTAGTTGATCTCGCCCTGGCCGCCGGTGCCCACCTCGTGGTGGCTGCGCTCCAGGATCAGTCCGGCGTCCATGAGCTTGAGGCAGATGTCGTCGCGCAGGTCCGCGTGCTGGTCGACCGGGCTGACCGGGAAGTAGCCGCCCTTGAACGGCGTCTTGTTGGCGAGGTTGCCGCCCTCTTCGACGCGGCCGGAGTTCCACGCGCCCTCGCTGGAGTCGACGGCGTAGAAGCTGGAGTGCTGGTTGATCTCGTAGCGCACGTCGTCGAAGATGTAGAACTCCGCCTCGGGTGCGAAGAAGGCGGTGTCGGCGATGCCCGTGGAGGACAGGTACTTCTCGGCCTTCTTCGCGACCTGACGGGGGTCCTTCGAGTAGATCTCCCCGTTGCGCGGGTTGTAGATGTCGAAGACCATGATGAGCGTGCGCTCGGCTCGGAAGGCGTCGATGTACGCGGTGGTCACATCGGGAATGAGCTGCATGTCCGACTCGTGGATCGAGGCAAACCCGCGGATCGACGAGCCGTCGAACAGCTGGCCGACAGAGAAGAACTCCTCGTCCACGGTCGACGCCGGGATGTTGAAGTGCTGCTGGACACCGGGAAGGTCGGTGAAGCGGATGTCGAGGAACTTGACATCCGTGTCTTTGATGAACGCGAGCACTTCTGACGGATCGGTGAACATGCGGGATTAACTCCAAACGGTGTGAACCAGAACGGTCGCCCATGCGGCCATAAGCGACGCTAGCCGGGTCGGATTACCCGAGGGTGACGCAGATGTTTCGAACATGTTACGCCACGGCCGGCCCGTAGACTGGGCGGGTGTCCACCCCTGCCGCCCAGCCCGCCCCTGTTCGCGCCCCGAGCGAATGGCCCGGCGAGCGACTCGGGCTCCCGCAGAGCGGGCCCGGCTCGATCGCCCGGCCTGGCCGGCGCATCGTCGCCCTTCTCGCCGACTGGGCGATCGCGTATGCCGCCGCCTACCTGCTGACGAACACGTCCGGCTTCTCGATCAGCGCCATGTTCGTGGTGCTGCAGATCGTCTTCATCCCCACCCTCGGCGGCAGCATCGGCCACCGCCTGCTGGGCCTGCGCGTGGTGCCGATGCGCGGCGGCTGGGTGGGCCTGTGGCGCCCGGTGGTGCGCTCGCTCCTGCTGGCGCTCGTCATCCCCGCCGGGGTGTGGGACTCCGACCAGCGCGGCTTCCACGACAAGCTGGCGGGAACCGTGCTCGTGCGCGCCTGACGGCGGCGCCGGAAACGGCTACTTGCCGCGCTGCGGACGTGCCCGCATCGGGTCGACGCCCTTGGGGATCGGCAGCTTCGTGCCCATGGAGCTCAGGCGGTTGTTGACGGCCACGACCTCCTGCTTGGTCAACGCGGGCTTGATGCGCGTGAGCCGGCGGGCGAGCTTGTGCAACGGCACCGCGTCCGCATCCGGGCCGACAGCAAGCACGGTGACGGGCACGTTGCCGCCGATGCGCACGACCTTGCGTCGTTCCTCGTCGACCATGCGCGCGGTGCGGGTCTTCGGGCCCTCGCTGATCAGCACCACGCCGCCGCGGCCGACAGCACGGTAGACGGCATCCTGCGTCTTGCCGTTGACAGCCACCGGCTGTTCGCTGCCGATCCAGCCGCGCTTCAGCGAACTGTTCAGCACGGCGCCGACAGCGCCGGGCTGCCCCTCGATCTGCGAGTAAGCGGCCTTCTCAGCGCGACGACCGAGCACGAGGAGCACGGCGAGGATCCCGGCGAGCACGCCGGCGATGATCCACAGCGCAATCGTGAAACCGTTCGAGGCGAAGAGCAGGGCGATGACGATGCCGAGGATCACGGGAACGAAGAAGGAAACCAGCAGGTACGGCACGACCTTCGAGTCGTACCGCCGGGTCATCTGGAACACCTGCCACATCTGCTTGAGACGGCCGGGTTGCTTCGCGGTGCGCGGGCTCTGGTCCTTGCTTCGTGCCATGCCATAAGACTACCGAGTCGTCCCGGGCTTCCGTGACGTCCTCCCCAGCCCGCGGGACCGGCGCCGGGTCCACAGTCGCGCGTGCGTGCCGCCCCGGAGCAGGCGGGAGGAGCAGGCTCGACGCATGGGAACGGCAGTCGGCGACGAGCTTGGTACGACCATCGCGGGGTACCGGCTGATCCGCCGGCTGGGCGGCGGGTCCCACTCCGACCTGTATCTCGGCCACGCAGACATCCCGGCCGGGCACGCTGATGCCGCCGTGGTGGTCAAGGTCTTCCGGCCCGGGACCGACCACGACCTGATCACCACCCAGCTGGCCGCGCTCACCGCAGGGCCGGCGGGCGGATTACCGCAGCTCATCGACCTTGCCACCCTGCCCGACGACCGGGTCGTCCTCGTGCTCGAACGGATCGACGGCCCGGCTCTGTCGGCCGTGCTCGACCGACGCCCCCGGATCGCGCCGGGGGAGGCCGTCACGATTCTCGCGCCCGTGATCGTGGCGCTCGCGCACCTGCACAACGCCGGCTTCGCGCACGAGACCCTGGGCCAGGCGACCGTGCGATTCCAGCTCGACGGGCGTCCGCGCCTCACCGGGCTCGGCGGCCTTCGCAGGCTGCCCGGTTTCCCGGTGCCCGGCAGGCACGAGGCGGCACCGGCGCTGCCGGCTGCCGAACACCGCGCCGGGCTGCCGCGCCGGTTCGACCTGGTCCGCGCCGACTACACCCGCCTCGCGCGGCTCGCGCACGACGTCGTCGATCACCTGCCGGCAACGGATGCGCCGGCTCGCCGCGTCGAGGCGCTACTCGCGTGGTTCGAGATGACGGCCACCGCGGTACCGTTCCAGTCGAGTCTTGAGGAGCTGGAGCGGCGGCTCTTCGCCTGGGCTCCGGCATCTCCGGTGCGCCTGGCCGAACCGGTCACACCGCCGCTGGTTCCCGCACGCATCGAGCCGCCAGACCCGGCCCCGGCCGCCTCCGGCGACGAGCAGGGGAGTGCGCAGGCGCCGGGGCTGCTTCGCCGGCTGGAAGGCGTGCTGGACCACGACCCCGTGCAGCAGATGCGCCGCTTCACGCATGACTGGCTCGCCCGGCAGCGCGGACCACTGATCGTGCTCGTCTGCCTGGCCGCCGCGGCAACCGTGCTCGGGCTCACCCTGATGCCGTCCACGGCAACCGAGCGGGCACCGACGACCGAGGGCGCGATTCCCTCCCGCGCCGAGGTGGCGGCTGCGCCCCGCACGGCGGCCCCGACGTCGCCGGCTGCGCCCCGCACGGCGACGTCCCCGTCACCGGCCGAGAAAGCGCCCCCGGTGGGGGCGATCAACGGACCCGACCCGGTGCGTGCCGCCGCTGCGCTGCTCGCGGGGCGACACGGGTGCCTGGCCGCGGCATCCGTTGACTGCCTCGCCGCCTTCGACCAGACCGGGTCGGTCGTGATGGAGGCCGACCGGTACGCGATCGAGCATCAGGGCGTGATGTCGGTGCCCGCGCTCGGCCCTCAGGATGTCGGGGAGTTGCGCGAGCGGACCGGGGATTTCGCGATCGTCGCCCTGACCCGGAAGACAGCCGAGTCGAAGGGAGGTGACAGCGAACCGGCCTCGCTCCTCCTGGTGAAGGGCGAGGCCGGTTGGCGATTACGGCAGATCCTCGACTGACGGCCGCCTACGGCAGCGGCAGCATCGGGGAACGGAGTCAGATGCCGAGGTTGCCCTCGAACGCACCCTCCTCGAGGCGCTGCTTCACCGCGGTGAGGAACCGGGCCGCGTCGGAGCCGTCGATGATGCGCTGGTCATACGACAGCGCCAGGTACACGACCGAGCGGATCGCGATGGCGTCGACGTCTCCGTTCGAGATCACCACCGGCTTCTTGCTGACGATGCCGGTGCCGAGCACGGCGCTCTGCGGCAGGAAGACCACGGGAGTGTCGAACAGGGCGCCGCGGGATCCGGTGTTGGTCACCGTGAAGGTGCCCCCGGTCAGCTCGTCGGGGGTGAGCGCGTTCTGCCGGGTGCGCTCCGCGAGATCGGCGATGTGCTGGGCCAGGCCGGCCAGGTTGAGCTCGGACGCGTTGCGGATCACCGGCGTCAGCAGCCCGCGGTCGGTGTCCACCGCGATGCTGATGTTCTCGTGGCCCGGGTAGACGATCGAGTCACCGTCGATGGTCGCGTTGATGATCGGGTACGCCTGGAGGGCCTCGGCGGCGGCGAGGGCGAAGAACGGCAGGAACGACAGCTTGGTGCCCGTGCGGGACTGGAATGCGTCCTGCACGCTCTCGCGCAGCTGCGCAACCCGGGTGACGTCGACCTCGATGACCGTGGTCGACTGCGCCGATGTCTGCATCGAGGTGGCCGCGCTCTCGGCCACGACCTTGCGCAGGCGCGACATCGGCTGGCTGGTGCCGCGCAGGGGCGACACCGCGACGACAGGGGCAGCGGATGCCGCGCCCGCCGCACCGCGTGCTGCTTCGACGTCCTGCTTGCGGATCCGGCCGCCGACACCGGTTCCGGTGACGGTGGAGAGGTCGACGCCGGCCTCGTTCGCGAGCTTGCGCACGATGGGCGTCACGTACCCGCTGGTGCCGGCCGTGTTGGCTGCCGGAGCGGGTTGCGCGGACGGTGCCGGCTGGGCGGGGGCCGGCTGGCTGGGCGCAGCCTGCGGAGTCGGGGCAGCCTCCGGCGACGAGGCGGGTGCCTCCGCCGACGGAGCCGGAGCCGCATAGGACGGCCCGGCCTCAGCGGATTGCTGCGCGGGGGACTCGGCGGGCGCCGCCGGAGCCTCCTGCTTCGGCTCCTCCTGCTTCGGCTCCTCCTGCTTCGGAGCTGCGGCAGCGGGCTCCTCGGCGGCAGGCGCCTCCTGCGGCGCAGGAGCGGCGCCGGATCCGTCGCCGATCGTGGCGAGGACGGTGCCGACGTCGACGGTTTCGTCCTCCTGCACCAGGATGGCCTCGATCACACCCGAGATGGGCGAAGGGATCTCGGTGTCGACCTTGTCGGTCGACACCTCGAGCAGCGGCTCGTCAACCTCGACTCGATCACCGACGTTCTTCAGCCAGCGGGTGACCGTGCCCTCGGTGACACTCTCGCCGAGTGCCGGGAGGCTGACCGATTCGCTCATGCTCTTCTCCTTTAGAAAACGCTTGTCTCAGGTTTAGCTTACCGACGGCCGGCGGGGCCGCCGGGGCCTACATTGCGTGCAGCGGCTTGCCGGCCAGCGCCAGGAACGCCTCACCCAAGGCTTCGTTCTGCGTGGGGTGCGCGTGGATGAAGGGCGTGATGTCCTCCGGGTACGCCTCCCAGTTCACGATGAGCTGGCCCTCGCCGATCAGCTCGCCGACGCGGGCACCGATCATGTGCACGCCGACGACGGGGCCATCGTTCACGCGCACCACCTTGATCGATCCCGTGGTTCCGATGATGGCGCTCTTGCCGTTACCGCTCAGGCTGTACTCGTAGCTCGACACCTTGTCGGCGCCGAACTTCTCGGCCGCCTTCGCCTCCGTGTACCCGACGGATGCGACCTCCGGGTCGCAGTACGTCACCTTCGGGATGTTGACGTCTTCGACGATGATCGGGTTCAGCCCCGCGAGCTCCTCGGCGACGAAGATGCCCTGTTGGAAACCGCGGTGAGCCAGCTGCAGGCCGGGGACGATGTCGCCGACGGCGTAGACGCCGGGAACGTTCGTGGCCAGGCGCTCGTTCGTGAGAACGAAGCCGCGGTCCATCTGCACGCCGACCTCTTCGAAGCCCAGGCCCTGGGTGGCGGGGCCGCGCCCGACCGCCACGAGCAGCAGCTCCGCCTCGATCGTCTTGCCGTCTTCGAGGGTGACGACCACGCCGGACTCGTTCTGGGTGACGCTCTGGAAGCGCACACCCAGGGAGTACTCGATGCCGCGCTTGCGGAAGGCCCGCTCCAGCTGCTTCGAGATCGACTCCTCCTCGTTGGGCACGAGGTGGGGGAGGGCCTCGATGATCGTCACGTCGGCGCCGAACGACTTCCAGACGCTGGCGAACTCGACGCCGATCACGCCGCCGCCGAGGATGGCGACCTTCTTCGGAACGAAGTCCAGGGCCAGTGCGTCCTCGCTGGTGATCACCCGGCCGCCGATCTCAAGCCCGGGGAGCGAGCGGGAGTAGGAACCGGTCGCCAGGATGACGTTCTTGCCGGTGATGGTGTCGTCACCGACCTGCACCGTGGTCGGTGAGACGAGCTTGCCCTCACCCTCGATCACGGTGATGCCGCGAGCCTTGATCAGGCCCTGCAGGCCCTTGTACTTGCTGGCAACGATGCCCTCACGGTAGGAGGTGACGCCGGCGATGTCGATGCCGTTGAAGCTGGTGTCGACGCCATACTTGGAGGATTCCCTCGCCCCGTCGGCAATCTCCGCCGAGTGCAGCAGTGCCTTGGTGGGGATGCAGCCGCGGTGCAGGCAGGTGCCGCCGAGCTTTCCCTTTTCAATCAGCCCGACCGAGAAACCCAGCTGGACGGCGCGCAGTGCTGCCGCGTATCCACCGCTTCCTCCACCGAGAACGACAATGTCAAAATTCTGCTCCGACACCCAACTACTCCCTTGTGCGTCATGACGTGTGCCACGGTCTGCCCACGGCTGTTGCCCGGGCAGGCGTCAACGGCAAGTTTTTCTTGCCGTACCGACTGTACTACGGGCGTGAAATCGACTCCGCCAGCCGCAGGAGCGTGCGGACCGACACGCCGGTGGGCCCGGGCTTGGTGAAGCCCCAGCCGCCGCCCTCGTTGAGCGCGGACCCGGCGATGTCGAGGTGGGCCCACGGGATCGTGCCCTCCCCGGCCGACCCGATGAACTCCTTGAGGAAGACGCCGGCCAGGAGCATGCCCGCGGCCCGGCTGCCGATCTTCGCGTTGGCGATGTCGGCGACCTCGGAATTCAGGCTTGCGCGCAGCTCGCCCGGCAGCGGCATGGGCCACGCCAGTTCGCCGGCCTCCGTGCTCGCGGCCAGCACCTGGTCGGTGACCTCCTGGTCACCCATGACGGCGAAGTAGCGGGTGCCGAGCGCCACCGTTGCCGCCCCGGTGAGGGTGGCGACATCGATGATGGCGTCTGGCTGCTCCTCGCCCGCCGCGACCAGCCCGTCAGCGAGCACGAGCCGGCCCTCGGCGTCGGTGTTGAGCACCTCGACCGTGCGGCCGCCGCGGATCGTGAGTACGTCCTCGGGCCGGATGGCGGACCCGGACGGCAGGTTCTCGGCGATGCAGAGCCACGCGGTCAGGCGCACCGGCAGGGCCAGGCGTGCGGCGGCGAGCGTCACGGCGAGCACCGTGGCGGCCCCGGTCATGTCGGACTTCATGCCGACCATGGATGCCGCCGGCTTCAGCGACAGGCCACCCGAGTCGAAGGTGATGCCCTTGCCGACGAGGGCGAGGTGCGTGCCGGCGTTGTCGGGGGAGTAGCTGACCTTCACGAGGCGCGGCGGGCGGGTCGACCCCTGGCCCACGCCGAGGATGCCGCCGAAGCCCTCGGCCGCCAGCTGTTCCTCGTCCCACACCTGCACCTCAACGGGCAGGCCGTCCGCTTCGGACACCGCCCGATCGGCGAGGGCCTCGGGGAACAGGTCGCGGGGCGGCATGTTGACGAGGTCCTTCACCAGTGCCACCGCGTCGGCGACGACCCGGGCGCGCTCCAGTTCGGCGCCGGCGTCGAGGTGGGTGTGCACGGTGATGTTCTCGGCGGGAAAACGGGCTCCCTTCAGGCTCGCGGACCGGTAGGCGGTGTAGCGGTAGGCGCCGAGGGCCGCACCCTCGAGCACCGCTTCCACTTCGCCGGCGGTGGTGAGGGGAAGGGCGAAGGCCACCGTTCCGGCGCCGGTCAGCTGGCGCACGGCGCTCCCGGCGGCCAGCCGCAGCGCGTCGGTGCTGGGCTCGGTGCCGAGCCCGGCGATGGCGATGCTGCCGGCGGATCCGACGACGGCGGGAATCCGCACGACCTCGTCACGCCCGCCGGTCACGCCAAGGGCGGCCAGGCGGGCGGCCAGCGGCTCGAACGCGGCGTCGGCGAAGAGCCGGGGACCGTCATCCGTTGCGATGGCGGCGACGATGACGACGTCGGCGGTGGACTCGACGGGCGGCTCGGCGGACAAGGCGAGGTCAGGAGAAGTCATGCCTCGATGCTAATGCCGCGCCTGAACCGGGCTGTTCGCTACGGGCATGACGGCAGCCGCCGGCGCGCCGGGCCGGGCAGCCTAGAGTTGGACCATGCGAGATCCCGCTGACCTGTA
>Ga0157369_10002479_pt1 | contig 22117 bp, 19 predicted proteins | sample C25metaG_FD_113461 | JGI IMG/M metagenome (GOLD analysis project Ga0157369, IMG submission 113461) | Corn rhizosphere microbial communities from Kellogg Biological Station, Michigan, USA - C2-5 metaG | ecosystem: Host-associated > Plants > Roots > Rhizosphere > Soil | place: USA: Michigan...
GAGGAAAGCGATCAACCCGACGGCGCCGAGCACGATGGACAGGATGTAGAGGTTCCGGCGGGAGGACGCGGGCACCGTTCTGACCTCGACGACGAACTTCTCGTGGAAGCGACGCATCGTCCCGCGCCCGCCCTGCGACGTGGCCATCGTCCCTCCCCTCCGCGCCGCCCGGCGCTCTCCCCCACCGTAGTATCCGTCCGATGAAGCAGAGGGCGGCAGCACCCAGCTATATGCTCCTGGTCAGGTGAGCATGAGTGGTCCAACGTCGTTGACCAGACAGATTGAAGGTGGCTGTGTCACTGCGTCTGGAACGGTGACAGTCGTCCACGCTCCCGTCGTGAAACCCGGGCACAGCTAAGGAGGCGGACTTTTACCGGTCTCGGATGGGTTGGGCTCTATCTTCTCGACTGGATTTAGTTCAGTACTGAACAAGCGAATCGCTTACGGCGCGGTTTTGGGCTGCACCTTGTTCGGGTCTCTGCGCAGAACCAATCTGCATCATTTGGTTGCACCAGGCGACGCATCGAGTTTTCCTGAGTGACGCGATACCCGAGCAGAAGGTCTCGACGATAGATTCCCTGATGTGAACGACATCGTCTATCAGGAGCGTCTGAGACTGGTCGACGACCTCGGCGCACTTCTTGCCTTGTGGCATGAACGGGACGGGACCGCGGAGATTCCGATCCTCGGCGACAGTCTCGACTCAGGGCTCGGCATCCACAATCTCGTCGAACACGTCGCCAACCTCTCCGAGTCGATCCGGCTCCTCGTCGCCAACGACATGTCATTGCCGATCGTGCCGCTGATCCGATTGAGCATGGAGTCGTGCATTACTGCCGCCTGGTGGGCCGGGGATCCGTCGCGGGTTCGGTACTCCGCGGCGGAAGAGGTTCGGCAGAAACTCCTCCTCGCCGACGATCTTGCTGCGTCCGGCCCTGACCCGCTTGCCCATGCCGAAATCGGGGGTGCGTTGCGTGATCATGCAGAACGACTGGGATCGCCGACGGAGGACGCAAAAGTGTTCAAAGCCCGGTGCTCAAGCACACCGGGATTCGGGTGGGCGTACACGCAGTATCGGCTTCTCTCCCTCTACTCCCATGCCGGCACGGCATTGGTTGCCGAGTACACGAACCCTGCGGACACCCATGTCGGGGTTAGCATCGACCAGCGGCCCACATGGTCCGCGCAATCGGCCGGGTTCGGTATCCAGGTCGTGCTGTTGACTATCGCGCTCAGTGTCTACGACGCTCTGCTTCCCTTGCGACCGATGAGGGCCGCGCTTCAACGGTTCGCGGATAGTCGAGAGTTCGTGGATCTCGTGGATGCGGTGGTAAACGGCATCGCTGCGAGGGGGTGAGCATCATGGCGGACTGGCGGCACGGGTTTGTCGCAGCTCCAGGCGACGGGTGAACCGGTGGTTGGAGCACGAGCGCTCGGCATCCGACGATGGAGGTTTCGAGTCCGAAGCCGGCTTGTCGTCGCTGCTCCGCGTCAACGGATCGGGGCAGACGGACGGAGGACTGGAGGCCGATGACGTCATCGGATGCCGGTGTCCACCGGTGAATTGCCGCCGGGCCGCTGCGATTCGATGTCGCACCGCACCCGTAGAGTTGGGCTTCCGAGACGTATTCGGCCCTGCGCTCCGCGAGCACGCGAGAGCGCGGTCCGGGAATCGACGGTCGGCGCGCCGTCGTGCGGCCCGGTCGTCGCGGGCCGCACGACGGCACGTCACTGATGCGTCTCGTCGAGGGAGGAGGAAACCACGAGCGCTTCCTTTTCCTGCTGGAGAGCGAGCCTCTTTCGAACGATGGGCCAGAAGAGGAACAGAGCAGCGGCAGCAAGCAAGCTGGTCCACACCTGAGTCCTTCCGCTGTCGCTGAACATCATGATCACGACGATTCCGACGGCTCCAACAAGAAGCAGAATGTTGAGCCAAGGGAACAGCCATACCCTCAGCTTCAGGTTTGCCCTCTCATCGGGACTCATTTTCAATCGGAGTCGCCACTGCGTGACGGCGATGAACACGTAGACGAAGAGCGCGACCAGGCCAGTCGAGTTCATGATGAAGTCGTAGATTCCCGAACTCGGGGCAAGGAAGTTCACCAAGGTCGCGATGACGCCGCCGACGGTGGAGGCGATAACCGCGACCGTGGGCACCCCGCGCTTATTTCGTTTCGCCACGGCTCCGGGTGCGAGCCGCTGCTCTGCGAGCGCTGCGAACATTCGAGATGCAGAGTAGGTGCCCGAGTTGAGGACGGAGATCACCGCGGTGAAGATGACGAGGCTCATGATCACTTGAGCGCCGGGGACACCGAACTTCTGGAAGACGTAGGTGAACGGCGCAATGACGTCAGGGGTGGGCAGTTGGTTCCACGGCACGATCATGACGATGACCAGTACGGCTCCGACATAGAAGAGCATGACGCGCCAGATGACGGTGTTCGCTGCCTGTCGGATGCCCTTTGCAGGATTCTCCGATTCCGCGGCGGCCATGACGGCGATCTCGGTTCCGAAGTATGAGAAAAGTACGAGCGCCACGCTCGAGACGACGATCCCGATCCCGTTTGGCATGAAACCGCCGTTCACCCACAGGTTCTGGACTGAGAATGTGGCGTGCGGCCACAGTCCGAGTGCGAAGAGGACGCCAACACCAAGGAACACGACGATTGCGATCACCTTGATGCTTGCGAGCCAGAACTCGGTCTCGCCGAACGTGCGCAGGGAGATCAGGTTCGAGCAGACGAAGATCGCGAGGAGCGCCAGTGACCCCGCCCAGGCGGGAATCATGGGGAACCATCCGTGAATCATCCCTCCACCCACGACGGACTCGTAGGCGATGACACCCACCCAGAAGTACCAGTAGAGCCAACCCACGATGTACGCGGCCCAGTTGCCAAGCCCCACCCGGGCGTATTCCATGAATGACCCCACGGCAGGTCGTGCCGCGGCCATTTCGCCGAGCATGCGCATTGCGAGGAAAACGAGGAGCCCGCCGATCGCGTATGACACGGTCGCGGCCGGGCCCGCGGCGTGAATGATGTTCCCCGAACCCACGAAGAGGCTCGCACCGATGATGCCTCCGAGGGTGATCATCGTGACGTGGCGGCTACGCAGCTTCTTCGCGCCGGCAGGTGGTTGGCTGCGGATGCCGGCCGAGGTCTCCGGCGACACCGGCCGGTCGTAGTCAGAGCGTCGCGATAGGGCGGCGCGTTCGTCTTGCGGCATAGAGAACTCCTTCGTTCAGTTGATTCAGCCACGCGGTGTGCGGTGTGGGGTGGACAGACGTGTCCTGCTCGTCGACGGTCAGACGAGCGCCGCGTCGGAGACGAAGCTGGGCAGGTCAGGAAAAGCGTCGGCGACGCCTGGGTGGGCGATGTGGCCGCCTCGTGTGTTGACGCCGAGAGTCAGCGACGAGCTTCCGTCGAGCGCGTCCTCTACGCCATGATCGGCCAGCTGGCGGATGAAGGGCAGCGTCGCGTTGGTGAGCGCCCGCGTCGAGGTCTGCGGCACCCCTCCGGGCATGTTGGCGACGCAGTAGTGGCGGATGCCGTCGACCTCGAAGATCGGCGATTCGTAGGTCGTGGCCTTCGAGGTTTCGAAGGCGCCACCCTGGTCGATCGCGACGTCGATCAGCAATGCGCCCGGCTTGAGGATCTTGAGCTGGTCACGTGTGACCACCTTGGGAGCGGCACGACCCGGTACCAGGACGGCGCCGATCACGACATCGGCGTGGGCCAGTTCCGCCTCGAGGGTGGCGATGTCTGACATGAGAACCCGCGCTCGGCCTGCGAATTGAACACCGAGCTCGCGCACACGTCGCGGGGACATGTCGAGGATGGTGACTTCGGCCTGCAGGCCGCAGGTGAGGAGGGCGGCCTGTGTTCCGACGACACCGCCGCCGATGATGAGCACGCGTGCCGGAGCCACACCCGGCGAGCCGCCGAGCAGAATGCCCGGTCCGCCGCCGATCCGAGTGAGATGGGTGGCTGCGGCATGGGCTGCGAGCCGGCCGGCGACCTCACTCATAGGGGTGAGCAGCGGCAGCCCGGTTTCGTCCTGGACCGTTTCGTAGGCGATCCCGAGCGTGCCGGCGTTCAGGAGTGCCTCGGTGAGGGGGCGGTCCGCGGCGAGATGCAAGTAGGTGAACAGAGTCAGGTCGGGACGGAGGAACTGGTACTCCGCAGCGATCGGCTCCTTGACCTTCACGAGCAGCTCGGCGCTCGCCCAGGCGTCCGCCTGCGAGGCGATCTTGGCTCCCGCTGCCACGTACTGCTGATCGGAGTAGCCGGCGTTGACGCCCGCACCGGCCTCGACCGTGACCTCGTGGCCGCGACGGACGAGGTCTGCGGCGCCGGCGGGCGTCAGCCCGACCCGGGCTTCTTGCGGCTTGATCTCTGTGACAACGGAGATGCGCATGGGTCTTGTCTCTTTCTGGGTTGATGGCGCGCGACGTCAGCTGGTCACGCGGCGCGACACGTTGTAAAAGCGGATGTTTTGGTACTCGTCGAGTCCTTCGGCGCTGCCTTCGCGCCCGAGTCCGGACTGTTTGACACCACCGAACGGAGCCGCCGCATTCGAGGGCACACCCTGATTGATGCCGGTGACCCCGGTCTGCAGCAGCTCGGCGACGTTGAGTGCTCGGTCCAGGCTCTCGGTGAACACGTACCCGGCCAACCCGAACTCCGTCGCATTGGCGCGTTCGACGGCCTCTTGCTGAGTGCGGAACCGCTGGATGGCGGCGATCGGTCCGAAGATCTCGCTGGTAGCGACCCGTGAGGTCTCGGGCGTGTGGTCGATGACAGTGGGTGCGAAGAAGTTCCCCACCCCCTCGTACCGGAAACCTCCGGTACGGAGAGTCGCTCCCTGCGCGACAGCGTCGTCGGTGAACGCCGCCATCTGTGCGACGGCACGGTCGTCGATCAGCGGTCCAACGGCGGTGCCATCTCCGAATCCGTTGCCGACGGGAGCGCCGGCGAGACGCTCTGTCAGCGCGTCCACGAAGTCGTCTGCGATTCCGTCCTGGACGTAGATCCGGTTCGCCGCGATGCAGGACTGGCCGCCATTTCGCAGCTTCGCCGCAAAGGTACCCGCGACGGCTCGTTCAAGGTCCGCGTCGTCGAAAACGATGAGGGGTGCGTTGCCGCCCAGCTCCATGGACGAGCGAAGGACGTTCTCGGATGCAAGCTGCATGAGCTGCTTCCCGACGGGCGTCGACCCGGTGAAAGACACCTTCCGCACGCGCTCGTCACGAAGCACGGCGCTCGAGAAAGCTGACGAGTTCGACGTGGTGATGACCTGCACAAGGTCCTCCGGCACCCCGGCGCGGCGCGCAAGATCCACGGCGAACAGCGTCGTCAGCGGCGTCAAGGTGGCGGGCTTCACGACGACTGCGCAACCTGCCGCGAGGGCCGGGGCGATCTTCCGAGTTGCCATCGCGAGGGGGAAGTTCCAGGGAGTGATCAACACTGCGAGTCCCACCGGGGAGCGTCGCGTGATGATGTCCGCACCGCCATCCGGGGCCTCCCGGAAGTTTCCGGACGGCCGCACCGCCTCCTCCGCGTACCAGCGGACGAAGTCGGTCCCGTACTTGACTTCACCGCGTGCCTCAGCAAGCGGCTTGCCCATCTCGCGGGTGATCAGGTGGGCGAGCTGTTCGCTGCGATCGACCAGCAGCTGCCACCACGCGTGCAGCACGTCGGCGCGATGCCGCGGCGTCGTCTTCGCCCACGCTGCTCCGGCGGCGTCAGCCGCACGAACAGCTTGCAATGCATCGGGGACATCCACGTCGGGGATGTACCCGATCGTCTCGGCGGTGGCGGGGTCCGCGACCGGGATCCCGGCGGCAGGGAGGTCGAGCGAACGGATGACGCCGTCCGCGATCCGCGCGCCGCGCGGATCAGCGGCGACGAGGGCGTCCTCGATCGTGGTGTCGGTCATCGGTTCTCCTCGTTGGTGATTGCCTGGCCGATCGCGGCGATGTACGACACCAGCTCGGCGTCGCTGATGATGAAGGGGGGGCTGATCTGAAGGGTGTTCCCCCGCAGCGGCCTGGAGATGAATCCGAGCTCGATCAGCTCGTCGGCGACTCGTTCAGCGGACAGGTGGTCTGCCAGTGAGACTCCGCCCATGAGGCCGGCGACACGGACGTCGGCCACAGCGGACTGGCGCTTGGCGAGCAGGTCCAATTCCTCGCGGAGTACGAGCTCCAGCTCCGCGACGCGGGGCACGAGATGATCGCGATCGAGGATGTCCAGGTGGCGCAGCGCAACGGCAGCCGCCGTCGTGTGTCCCGCGTAGGTCGCTCCGTGGCGGAAGATCGGCGTGTCGGGAGAGTCGACGTAGAAGGGCTCCCAGATGCGAGGACTCACAAGGACGCCACCGAGCGGGGCGTAGCCGGAGGTGACGCCCTTCGCGAACGTCACGAGGTCGGGTGTGACGCCGTAACGCTCGGCCGCGAACATCGTGCCCGTGCGGCCGAACCCCGTGATCACCTCATCGAGGATGAGCAGGATGTCGTTGTCGCGGGCAAGTCGCTGCACCGCCTCCAGGTAACCGGGGGCGGGCGGGTTCACGCCGCCCGTACCCTGCACAGGCTCGGTGACGATGGCTGCGATGTTGTCGGCCCCGATCTCTGCAATGGCGCGTGCCAGTGCATCGGCGTCGTGGAGCGGAACGCGCGCAGTCTCCGGTACGAGCGACTCAGTGCCGTACCCATCGCGGTTGAACTGCAGACCGGCGATGCTCGTCCCGAACGCGTGCAGACCGTGGTACGCGAATTCCCGGCTCAGGATGACCTTCTTGGAGGTCCGTCCCTCTCGCTGCCAGTGCCGGCGGCTGAGCTTGCACGCGACATCGATCGCGTCCGAACCACCCGAATTGAGAATGACCTTCGCACGGTCGATGGGAGCGATTTCGGCCAGCCGCTCGCCGAGCTCGAGCGCCTTGTCGTTGGTGAAGCGCCCGAAGATGTGGTAGGTCTCGAGCCGTTTCATCTGCTCGAATGCCGCCTCGGCGAGCTCCGGGTGCGAATGACCCACGTTGGCATGCCAGAGCCCTGCAGTGCCGTCGAAGAGCCGGCGTCCATCGATCGTGTAGACGTATGAACCCTCGCCGCGGTCGATCACAAGCTGGCGTCCGAGAACAGACGGGGTGTGCGCCTGCGCCGGCCAGAGTGCGGGACCGTCCAGGAGGCTGCCACCTGCGTGCGTCTCAGCGGACGTGTTGATGAGGGTCATAGGTTTCGCTCCTCAGCGTCGAGATCGAATCACGGGCCAGGACGGCTCCTGAAGATCAAGGCTACGAACGTGTACTCGTAATGAAAAGCGAATGTTGCTAACAACAATCCGTCAGTATCAGTTACACGACGAGAGCGCTCTTCACCGCTTCGCGGATGGCGATCAGGGCGGGTCGATGCTCGGAACCGGCTCTGACCAGGAAAAGGATGCTCCGCTGCTGGTCTGTCGGAAGCGCGTCGCTCGGAGTGAGGGGCGACCCCGCCTCACGAACGACGATGTCCGGAATGAACGCCGCCGCGAGGCCGTTTTCCACCATTCTCAGATGGAAGAGCAGATCGGACGACTCATAGGCCACGAGCGGCTCGAACCCGCGTTCGCGGCACACCCGCAAGGCCCACTGAGTCGAAGCCGCTGTCTTCGGCTCCATCACCCATCGGACCGTCCGAAGTACGTCCATCGAAGGGTCCGCCACATTCACAGGGAGGTACCCCCTGATCGGGTCGTCACCCAGCACTGTCGTGTGAAAGCCCGCTGCCTCGCGCTCGGTGCCCGGATAGGCGTCCGTGATGACGGCGTCGACCTGCCTGGAAGCGAGGCGCACCACTGCCTCTTCAGGGTCGAGCCGGCGCAATCGAACGTCGAGCCCGGGATAGTCCCTCGCGAGCGCAGCCAGCGCTTGTGGCATCACCGTGCGGCTGATCGTTGCGAACGCGGCGACATCGACGATCCCCTGTGGGCGCTCGTGTGCGGATGCGAGATCCGCCTCCGCGCGTTCGACCGCCGCGAGAATCGCGTCAGTGTTCCGGACCAGCTCTTCCCCTGCTGGGGTGAGCTTTACGTTCCGTCCGACCTTCTCGAGCAGGGCGACGCCAACTTCCTTCTCCAGGAGTGCGAGCTGCTGTGATATCGCCGAGTGGCTGTAGGAGAGCTCGCGCCCGGCCGCGGACATGCTGCCGCGGAGCTTCACCTCACGGAGCAGGATCAGCCGATGAAGATCAAGCATGCTCCGAGCATAGGCACTTGCGATCTCGTACACCCTGCTTGGCTGGCCGCGTGGGCAAGCACGACAATCCCGCCGTCCCAGCGCTGTGGATCAACACGCTGAGGTAACTCAGCGTTGAAGTTCTTCTTCGTCCCCAGCCGAAACGTAGATGTAATGGAAACCTGCGCCGCGTCGCGGCTCACGCGACGGACGCACAATCCCGTCCGCTTCCAGAGCTGCGAGAATCCCTCCAACATTCGTCGGGTGGGCATTGATCAAATCTCCAAGCTCCGTCGAACTGATACGTCCTCGGGCGCGGACGAAGCTTGCGGCGACAGCCTCCTTCGACGGCCAGTCCCTTTGGCTTGCTGATAGAGAATCCAATCCCGACAACTGCTCACGCGCCTTCTGGCTCAACACATACGCCGGGACCGAACCGGCCGGAGTCCCGGCGACGGGTTGCAGGAGTGGGCTCCCGGCGGACTCAACCGCGGCAAGGTTTCGCACGGTGTCCCTGGCCTCCGAAACATCAACCTGAAGGTACGGGGCGAGCGTGTTCTCATCCAGCCATCCGTTACTAACGATGTATGCAACCGACATCAGCATCTGCAGGTCATCGCGAACCGACGATGTGCTCATCATGCGAAGCCATGTCCGCCAGGCGAGGTCAGGGTTGTTCCCAATTAGCACGGTCACCACCTGCGGGCCCGACTTCTCAGTTATCTCGGGCGCCGGGCAGCCAAGCCGCAGCATATCCCCATACATGCGGTCGACGCCGACACCCTCACGTTCTGCGACCTTCAACGACGCGAGTAGTTCCACAAGCGCTTGGTTCCGCGAGGACGAGGGATGGTTGATGATGTTGGCCGAGTTCACCCCGCCCGTGAACCCGCCAGGGCTGCTAACCCGCAGACGCCCGCCGACGTGCTCCACAACGGTCGGCTCCAGAATCGTCCACTCACGATGAGCGACACCATTGACTATTGCTTCACGCAGCGCCCGCTCAGGGATCTGGCGCAACTGTGCGTGCGTCAAACCGTCCTCCACATGAGTCACCGGGTCGTAGGCCAACGACGTGCGAAATACCTCTGAGAGCTCCTCGAGCAGTGAACGATCCTCCAATCGCACCCTGGCGACGCTGTCGGAACCATTCGCGTCTCGTCGGATGTAATCCAACGCTGGACGTCCCCGACCGACGAACACCAACGCTGCAGCGTTCGTCAGATGGCCGCTACCGTCAACCGCGTTCAATCGACGGAAAAGGTCCGGTGTTGACGCTGAGGCAAGCTCCCGCGCTGACGGGTCATCCGCAGCTTTCAAGAAGTCCCGTGCGATCTCCACCGCAGTCGCACGCGCATCGTCTATCGTGAACTCGCTTGCGTGATTTGACCAATCCACCCGCAAGTGCTCGACCCTACGCTGATGCCACGAAGACGGGTCAATGGCGACGCAAGCGTCACCGACCCTCCAGGTTATACGGTCGTGGACTCGGACCGGTTCTATTGCTTCCGGCGCGAGGATCACGAGCACACGTGTGCCGGCTATCTCAACCGGGGTGACCTCACAGGTCAGGCGCCCGCCGGACTTCTCGTAGATCTGTCGACGTACCCACTCCTCGTCGAGTTCCGTGCCGATTAGCTGGCTATCGTCATCTACTCCAAGAAGTAGGGCCCCACCACCTGGGGTGTTGGCCATGCACGCCGCTTCAGGCCACAGTCTGGTGATCGCCGCGTCGTTCTGGGTTGTCCCCGGGAGTATGTTCCCGGTGCGGTCGCGGCGTCCGGCTTCCTCTTTTAGGTCAATACGTTCCCGTTCCGTTATCGCCCCGCCGTTGGCCAGGATAGCGATTACGTCTGCTACCGCGGCTACGACAGGGGATTGCCCGAAAACTGTCATTACGCCTCCCGCGACATCATGGGTCCGTTTCTCGGCCCCGATTGGCGGCTAAATTATCCCGTCACCGCTTACCCATAGACCCTTTACAATTTTTCTGAGATTAATTGTAACAAGCTCGCCAACGAGGTTAAAACCATAATTAATTTGCTGCCAAATTGTATTCTTGCTGTCATTCCCGCGGTGGGCATAATTTAGCCAACTAAAACCACGTCGCCGAAAAAGGCACTGGCAAGACGACCGCGAATGTAACTACCAGGACGTCATCGTCATTATTGAGAGGTTTCAGCGTTCCTCCCGCCTCCAGAGGACCACCCCCGTGAGGTGGCGCCGGGCTTCGTCGCACACTTCGACGCGGCTAGAGCGACTCCACTGGTCTCACGATCGGTTCATCGTTTCGCTCCCAGTCAGGCGGAAGGTTGGGATTCGTGAAGTTGTCGACCCACCGTGGATCGCCTCCGCCCGGCCAAGACTTAGGGGGACTGTCGCCCGCAAAAACCCATTCGCTTCGCCACCCGGCCCCACCCACGCCAAGCACCCAACCGCTGGGCAGAGTCCGCCACGCTCGCCAGTCCTGGCCGTTTGGACTGGACTCAATGACGAATCCGTGTTTCTCAGGAAGCCCATAACAGGGTGCATCGACGATCGAGTCGGTCAGTCCGTCAGCATCGGACCAGTACCGATTCCCATTTCCGGGATAGCGGCCCATTTCGCAGGTGCTAATCCAGCGGAGACGTTCCTTCGTAGAGTGAAACTCCCGGCGATCACGTTGCGCGCCTGAGACATCCGCACCAGATACTCCCTTATTCGTTCGCAGGTCGCCCACCCGCGCCCGCTCGGCCGCGTCATCATCGCGCACGTCAGCGCGGAAGCTACGCATGTAGCGAATCGCTTCGCGGTAAGTGCTCAGGCGTCCGACGCTGTTGTAGCTTCCGGTGAACCGAGCCGCGAGCTTCACTCGAAAATGGAGACCTAGCACGATAGCGAGACGAACTCGCCTCCTCAACGTTCGGTCAGGAGCGACCCACGAGACGCGCTTGAGCAGAACCTCCGCCGTCATCAGGAACGCTTCCATGTAGAAGAGCGGAAGCAGGAGCGCGGGTAGCCAAAGGCTAATGAGGAAGGACCTCAGTTGAGCGATCCAGTCCATCGACGCCCAGTCGTGAACGATGGTGGCCGTCGTCCAGGCGAGCGCGCCGATTCCGGCGAGCCCGAGCAGGACGGTGATCAACTTACGGGCAGCGGCCCACTCGGCTCTGGTGCCGGCCACCGCGGCCATCGCGACAAGCAGAGCCACGGCCGGCTGCAGAACTATTTCCCCCCACAGCGGAAATGGCGCGACGTTGAGGTAGAAAGCAATCAGCGCTGTCAAGCCGAGAGTCTCGGCAGTGAGCCGTTTGACAATCACCAAGCCCGTCTGAGCGTTCGTGATGCGAAAGGTCATTGGTATCGCGAGCGTGGCAGTGATGAACGCCGCATCCTTGGCCAAACTCCAGTCAAAGAGGCCCACCCGCCAGGCCAAGGCGAGACATCCGGCAATCCACGCCATCAAGAGCACGAAGACTGACGACACTCGCCAATCGAAGGCTTTGAGAATTCCCGGGATACCTTCAACGACCACGGCTCGAGTTTTTGGCCAGGTAATTAACAGCGCCACACCGACAGCGAGCAGAATCAGAGTCGCCCACTCGCGTGCGTTCAGCATTGCAATCCCTCCATGTCGGAAGATAGCAGCCGCCTCGGACGCCACTGTCGGCATCACCCCCAAAAGACGGCGGCCGTTCCCGGAAAACCCGGCCAACCGAGTGCACCTTGCCAGCGCCAAGCGAGTACGGGTCGATGTCCCACCCCGCTTGAGCGTTGGACAGAACGGGTCATCCGCGACGATCCAAAGACGGCGACTTCCCACAGTTGTGGAGTCTGCGGTTTGCCGGATCCGCAATGAACCACCGGAGGAGACGGCGCGAACTGTGGGGATCCTGGTCCGTTGGGGTTAGAAAAGATGCGCTGACCAGCATATTAATTGGCGGAGACGGAGGGATTTGAAACCTGACGCGACCTCTTGAGCCATCTCAGGATGCCCAGGAAACCGCGGAATTTCGCGCCTGTCCAATGACCAAGCACCATCTCGGCTGACCACAGTTGTGGGGTTTTTGTGGGGGCTGCGGCGCCCGTTCGCCACCGCCGCTAGCACGGTCGCGCTGTCGACGAATGTGGGTGCCGTGCCGGTTGAGGCCTCACCGGATCGAGCGACCCTGCCGGCTGTAGACACGTTCGTTGAACCCCTAACGACGGCAACCCACGCGCGAAGCGCTGCGTTCGTTCCTACGACGCCCAAGAGCGCGCTTCAAGCACCGACCGAAGCTGACGGATCTCGCGAATTGCGAACGCTGGCACGTCAAGCGAGTCGAGGTCAACCGCCCGAACCCACTCCGCGCAGTCAGCTGGTGACATGTCCGACTGCGGCACGTAGGAGACGATCTCGCGGCATGTTGCGCGCGAAAGGCCAGCTGCAATAAACGACATGTCTGTCTGACGCGGAACCCCAAGCTCGAGCATCATTTCGATGTCAACGACCTGGTTCTGTACGTCCCTCCCGAGGGCTCCCGCGGCCTGACTGACGACGTCCGCAAAGCAGGACAAGAATCGTGGTGCCTCGAATCGCGCGATGTCTTCGATGTCTTCCATCGTCTTCCGGATGATTACAGGCAGCACCACTTCTTGATTCTGCTGCCTTCTCCATGCAACACGGTTGTCGATGATGGTCCGCAGGGGCACCCCGCGCATCCAGTGGACGATGAGCCGGGCGAGGCTTAGCCGTCTGGCCTCTGGCGTAAATGACCCGCCGAGATACTCCGCGACATATCGGAGCGCCTCAGCATATTCGGTGAATGCGTCATCGCTCGCCGGCGGCACAAGCGTCAACGACTCGGGATGTCCATGCTCTATAAGGCTGTCGAAGAGTCTCTGCATCGAGAGCGGGCTCACCCCAGCGTGCCTCTTGATGACCTCAGGCGGGAGGGTCAGTTCTGCAACGGCGCTGGAGATTGCTGACTCGAGGTGGTTGAGCGATGATCCCTCGAGCGGTACGCCGACAAGGTCATTGAGCGCACCGTGTCCTAGGAACCTGCCACTCAGCCAACTGAAGGTGGATTCCAGTTCCGCACCCGACTCTCGCCCCGCCATTTGACCGCCTTCCGCGATGTACTCGAGCATCGCAGGAACGCCACGAAGGGTGTTCGCGGCAGCCGGTGTGATCTCAGAACGCTGACGAGAGCCCGGCTTCTCAGGCCAGACGGCTTCCTTTGCCGCATCGACGCAAAAGATGTTGCCTTGAAATTCCTTGCCCCAGCGGCCGGCTCGACCCGCTAGATTCCAAAAGTCCGCCATCGACATGTGCTTTGGCCCCTTTCTGGGCCCGCGCATGAAGATGTTGCGACATGGAAGGTTCACTCCTTCGAGAAGTGTCGAGGTGCAAACGAGGTAGCGAATCGCACCCTTCTTGAACAGCTCTTCTACCTTCGCCTTTAGCACGAGGGGCATGTCACCGTAGTGAAATGCAACTCCTCGACGCGCATACTCGGCGAGCACAAACTTGTCGTGAACGACGCCCTTGGCGAAGTCGATGAGCTCCATAGTGTCGGGGTCGTCCCGATCGGCCTCTGGCCCGAGCGCTTGGAAGATCAGACGAGCGTACTTTTCGGCTTCTGCTGGACCGTTCGCGTAAACAAGATTTCCTGTTGAAAGGCCGGCCACAGCAGCAGCGATGTAAGGAACTCGCTCGCCGTCCCTCTCCGGACGGTATTGAAGTTCGAGTTCGCCAAGAGGGATGTCCGTCCCTTGGTAGTGGAGAGCGAATTCGAATACGGAAGGAAACCGGCGCTTCTGCCCTACGTAGATCAGATTCTGATTTACCGTCACGGTCTCACCGACAAGGGCTGCGACTCGCCTTGAGGGTCGCTGATTGGTTAACAGGACGCCGGGATTTCGGGACAGCGGGCTTGCGAAGACCAGCCGAATCTCAGCGTTGCGCTGGACCGCCTCGTCGAGGACCTGTGTCAAGAGGATTCCTCGGGTCCCTTCGGCAATCTTCTGAGCCTCGTCGACGAAAATAATGTCCGGGGAAAAGTGAGGGGCACGCTCTTGTAGTAGGTGCATCCGCTCCTGCGTCAGCACAAAGATCTGGCTTTCGAACTCGGCGATATCCGGATCCCACGGGAGTGTATGAACACCTACGTTGTCGGTGAGGACGGAGCGAAAGTGAGCTCCGACCTCTTCGACCAGCGCCCGCGTGGGGGCTATGTAAACCAGCTTCCGATTGAGACCGGCGTTGAGTTCGGTCAGCATCCATTCACGCACGATGTGCGACTTCCCCGCCGATGTCGGTGCCGAAACGCTGACCCACTCGTTCGTGTGTACCAGCTCCCAAAACTCGCGCTGGAACGGGTTTACCTGTACCGGTTCTCCGTCTTGGCTGACAACAGTCAATTCCTCACGGCGAGATAGAGTGTCCGCCGCGAGAGCGATTGGCACCGCGTGCAGGTCGACAGGCACAAGCTCATGGCGTTCCACCGCGAGCCGAATAGCGAGCGTGTTACCCACGCGTTCAAGCAGGATTACCGCAGCAGCCTTTTGCTCTGGTGAGCTCATAGAACTCCGCAACACTGCTTGTGAAACCCGCAGGATCGCATCCTGGGCGGATTCCTCGTTCGCAGAGGTGAGCGCGCTTGCGCACATCAGCGCGAAGGCGATGTCGCTGGCTGAGGTCGTTTGAAGGTCGGTTCCAAATACCTCGGCCCTTGCCGAGTCGGTCGCGAGTTGTTTCAAGATGCGCTGGAATCGCTCAAGACGAAGGGTGGAGTCGGAGAGAAATGTCATGGGGAAATCACCGGAATATTCAGAGCGCGTTTGATGGCATCTCGAAACCCTTGAGCTGACGGGACAGGTAGGAAGAACACTTCGATTGCGTGACTAGTGAGGTTGCGATTGCCCAGACGGGTGGCCATCGACTTGTTCCATTTCTTGAGGAGGGCTTCAACCTCCTCGCGCACCGCTTCGAGCTCGCGCGGTAGCTTCGGGTATGAAGCATGGGTGAATCCGATGAGGCATGCTCCTCGCATTTCGACGTTCGCGGACTTGAGCGAGCCATCGTCGAAATACTCGAGTAGCCGCGCCGTGAGCTGTTCATTTCCGGTGTCGGCAAAGTGCCGAATTAGGAAGACGTCTTGCTCATATGCCGTCCCATTTAGGTAGGGATTCAGACTCGTGAGACAGTCCGCCATCGCTTCGTCAACGGACTCGTACATCTTCGCTTCGCCCCAATAGACCGCGAGGTCGCCATTATCCAGCAGCTGAGCGTGCACACCGTCCGCACCGTGATAATGGACCTCGGTGGAGGTCTTCAACGACATTTTGCTGAGGACCTGAGGAATACCCAGCTGCTTTTCAAGCAAGGCGTAGAGCAGCAGCTCTGCACCTTCGCCGGTCTTCAACTGCGTCTGCGTGAACAGCTTCTGAGCATCCCGCGCCAGGCGAGAGATTGCCTGGGCCGACCGGTCGGGTGGCAGCGCCTGCGCTTCGAGCAGGTCAGTTCTGGGAATGCAGAAGTGGACGACCTGGTCCGCCAACTGGTTGGCCAGGGCATTCAGTCTCGGAGCTCCGTTGGGATCGCTTCTCAGAAAGTGGCAGCGCAGAACTGCCCGCGTTCCGGGTATATCGGCGTCCGTGTCGAATTGGACGATGGAGCTCTCAAGCTCATCCCAACCGCCTCGGACTAGACGCTCAAGCGATGCAGCCAGCGTCAGTGCATCGTCAGGTACGCCCTCATCCCCATTCGAACGCTCCGCGTTATTAGAAGAGTCGTTGTCCGCTTCTAGCAATCGGATCCCCCGAGGCTGTTGTAGTGTCACAACCACTCTGTCACGCCCGCGAAATCCGCCGTGCATTCTTGCACGCCCAAGGCGCCCCCTTTTGTGGGCACATTGTCGCTTGACTTCCGCAGCGCTCCAACATTCGAACATATGTTCTATTGTGGCCAGTGGAACCGACACTCGCTGCCCGATCGGAGGAACTGGCCATGAGCATCGCTCCCGCCGCCGACATCGTCCACATCTGGACCGAATCCGGGACTCCGAACCGGCTCGTCTGGCGCGACCACCGCTACCGCGTCATCGCCGCCGAACCCGTCCGATCCCCCACCGTGCACGACGCCCTTACCCATCAAGCCGAGCGGCTCGTCGGTTGGTCGGTTGTCGCGGTCTCCGATCAAGACCCGTCGGAAGTGCGCTCCATGCACTTGCAGTCCGTTGGCACCGGCTGGGTGTTGACCGACGTCGACCCTGCCTGACGGTGAGACAGAACCGGCGCTACCCAAGATCCGGGATGGACCGCGCGATCGAACAGGCCATCACCCGGCCGCGGCCGGTCTGGCTCACCGAGCAGGAAATCGACCTCAAGCACGACCCCGCCGTCGTGCCCACCGTGCCGGCGCCGGCGATCGCGTACGTGCGCTTCCACGAAGCCGTCGTCCGCCTCGAAGTGGAGGTGGTGGCGTGGAACGAGCACGCCGTCCGTATCCGATTCACCTCCCGTGATGGCCAGGTGCATGAAGGCTGGGTGTGTAAGGATGCCGTCCGGTCGAAGCCGTCGCGGACCATCGAGCGTCGCCGCTGACCGGAACAGCGACACGAGCTCTTTCCTCGGCTGGTTGGTGTGCCGTGAAGCCTGCGGCGATTGTTCGGTCGCCGGCCCTGCGCGCAAGCCCCTTCTGGGCCGACTGGCGTCGCCCTGGCGGGTGGCACTCCGGACGGGACTCCCTGATCGGCACAGCGTGCCTTCACGGCACACCAACCAGCAAGGGAGGAACCGATCATGAGCACCCTCATCACCGACAGCAACGAGCTCACCCACTTCACCGCCATCTTCAGCAGACACGACCTCGCCGCCGATATCGCACCCCGCCTCAGCTGTATCGAGGTCGAAGCCCTCGCCGGCCTCCTCCGAGCGCTCGGAGAACCGGCCACCGCCGACACCTGGATCCAGGCACACGCCGCCGATGACGAGATCGGTGACGCCCGCTACCAGGGCGACACCCTCGAGTAACTTGTCCCGATCGACCCGCAGGACGACCTGCAGTGCGACAGCTGCCAGTAGCAACCCCGCGAGCCCACGCCACCGACGGCGCGGGCTCAATCATGTTTAAGGACCTGAGCGGAGCCGCGAGCGGCGCCCTGTCTATGGATTGTCCGTCTGCCTGGCCGGTTGATCGTAGTTCGCTTCCGCGGGCTGCGTTCCGGGCTTTCGCGGCATATCCTCGCTCGCTTCGCTCCCTGCGGTATTCCACGACCCGGCACTGCGCTCCGCTTCCGCTCATCTTCGATCCCCTTGCCAGACAGGCGAACAAGAACAGTTGAAGGGATCACAAGAATCATGAGCGAGATCACCACTCTCACCGGGACCATCGAACACCTCGACCCGCGCACCCTCACCATCGAGGACAACGTCCGCCCCACAGCCCCCATCACCCCAGCCTTCGTGCAAAGCATCAAAGAGAACGGGGTCCTCACCCCCGTCCTCGGACACCGGGGCGATGACGGCACCGTCACCGTCCGGGCCGGACAGCGCCGCGTCTATGCCGCCAGCGAAGCCGGCCTCGCCACCATCCCCGTCTACCTCGTGGAGGCAGACGAAGTGACGACCGAGCGGATCGTGCAGCAGATGGTGGAGAACGACCAGCGCGAAGCCCTCACGGACGGAGACCGGGCCGCCGCGTTCCAGCAGCTCGCGTTCGAAGGCCTCTCCGTCACCGCGATCGCCCGCCGCACCGGGACCAAGCAGAAGGAGGTCAAGACCGCCCTGGCCGTGACCGAGAACCAAGTGGCAGCCTCCGCAATCCAGGAGCATCAGCTGACATTGGATCAGGCGGCGGTGCTGATCGAGTTTGACGGCGACGACGAGATCAGGGCGGACCTGATCAATGTCGCGACCACCGACCCGGCCCAGTTCGCGCACGCGGCCCAGCGGGCACGCGACGAGAAAGCCCGCGCCACCACCAAAGCCGCCACGGAAGCCGAACTGGCCGGTCGCGGCTACACGATCCTCGACACCGACCCCGGCTACTACGACACCGAATACACCCGAATCAGCGAACTCCTCACCGCCGACGACCAACGTGTCACCAGCGAGCACATCGAAAACATCGACGGACGCGCCGCCCACGTTCGCGTCTACGCCGACGGCGACGCGAACATCACCTACTTCGTCCACGACGCCAAGGCGGCCGGCTTCCACCCCTACGGCGGCAGCCCGTCCAAGTCCGGGCCGATGACCGACGAGCAAAAGGCGGAACGGCGCACCCTGATCGCCAACAACAAAGCGTGGGTGTCCGCCGAAGTCGTCCGCCGCGAATGGCTCACCACCTTGCTGACGCGCAAGACCCTACCGAAGGACGCGGTCGTGGTGATCGCCCGGGCGCTCACCATCCACCGCCAGGCGATCAGCACCGCCACTCGGGAAGGCAACGAGCTGGCCCACCAGCTGCTCGGCCTCGACCCCTCCGGCTACTTCGAAGCGGACAGGCTCGCGGCCATCGTCGAACAGACGCCCGCCAAGGCGCTGCACGTCGCGTTGGCGGTCGCGCTCGGAGCCTGCGAGTCCGTCACCAGCAAGCAAACTTGGCGGACGCCCTCCCCCGCCGACGCTGCGTACTTCACCCAGCTCGCCGCCTGGGGATACAGCCTCAGCGACGTCGAGCGGATCGTCACCGGTAAAACGGGCCCCGACGGTGGACGCGACGAAGAGCTCGCTTCCGGCGACAACGAATAACACGACCCAAGCAGCGGGTCCTGTGATGTCACAACAGGACCCGCTGCTTTAGCCAACGATTCAGGTGAGCTCTCGGATGGCTGACCCCAACTGTGCTCCGATGATCGGACCACCAAGCTGGGCCACACGGTTGAGGGCGACGAACCGCGCGCACGCGGTCTCCGCTGTGACCGCCGCGAGTCGACCGATCGGGGTGTGAGGGTCGGCGGCAATCGCCCAGCCATCCACCGCATACCGGCTCACGGTCTCCACGCACTCCTTCTTCTCCTCCGCGGTCGGCTCCACCGAACCCACTACCCCAATCAGTCCGCCTTGCAGTTCCGGACCCATGTTGCTCGCATCGATGATGAACACCGCATGATGATCACTCCCCTATGTCGACAGACCCTTCTATGGGTCGGTGTCAAATTGGTCTGCCGGGCCGACTGATCAGGTGGGGGCTGTTCTGCTGTCCTGCTACTGATCGTTTTTCTTGCCGTTCCGGCACAAAGATCGAGAGCGGGCGGAGGCAGCGCAGCGCCCGGAGGGAGCGGTTGCTAAGCGCAGGGAGCGCAGCGAGTGGAGTCTGCAAAAAGCGAGTGGAGGAAACGGAGCTGGTGGAGCTCGCTATGATCGGCTGCCGGATCGGAAAGAAAACCTCGGGGAACAGCATGCCGGAGGCGTTTCATCCGACAAGGACAGCGCCGCCTTCGTGCGGCTCCACGTTCCTGGCTGGCGAGCCGACTGGTCCGCTGCATCAGGCCATGACGGTGCTGAGGTGACGGAACACGTCGGTCAGCTAGTCAGTCGAAGAGTTCCGTTTCGTTGAGTCGGAGGGCCTCACGATCAAGGCGAGACTGCAGCAGGAGAGTCGAGTCGCTGATGACCTGTTGGTTTCGCAGGGCGATCATGACCTCGCGTTTACGTTCGATCAGGGCGAGTCCCAGCTTGACGTAGTCTGCGGCGGGAGCGCAGCGAGTGAGGATGTGCCGCGAAAGCCCGGCACGGAGAACCGGGAACGAGCTACGATCGGCCGACGGAAAGACAAACGAAACAGTCAAGAACTGCGCAGGCGGCGGCTCCACCGAATGATCGGCGAACGCACGATGCTCGTCCAGTCGATCCCCGCAGCCGCAATCGGCTGATCGGGAACTCGGGCCTTCACCCGTGCCTGTATATGCGCCACTACGCGGATTGCTCGAATGGAGCGCGCCCGCGATGGCCAGCGAAGGCCGAGTTCTCTCGAAGAAATAAGCCTATCGTTGAGGCGTCGCGTCCTCGGCGCCGGCGACTATGCAGGGAAGGTGCGGGTAACCCAGTCCCAACTGAACTTGGCGCTCTCGAACGGGTCCATCGTGGCTCGATCGACTTCGATGATGAGCCAGCCTGGGAAGTCGTCTCCGATCGCGTCGAAGACGCCCGGGAAGTCGATCTGACCTAGGCCGGGCTCGAGGAAGAGGCGGCGGTTGGAGGCGTCGGTGTAGGAGGTGTCATTCTCTCGGGTCTGCCGCGCCACCTCGAGGTCGAGGTCTTTGATATGCAGGTCGAGGATGCGGTCGCGGTGGCGGCGCAGGAAGTCGACGTAGTCGATACCTGCCCACGCGAGGTGGCCGATGTCGAGGGACGCGCTGAGGAGAGAGGCATCGATGTTTGCGAGAACATACTCGATCTCCTGCTCGGTTTCGATCCACGTTCCCACGTGGTTGTGCAAGCCTGCTCGCACCCCCTCCGCTTTGAGAATCGTCGCGGCCTCGGTGAACACCTCGACGTGCCGGTCCAGTCGGCCCTGGTCGAACTCGATGCCCTGGGCGACGGCCTTGTGGAAGCGTGGCTGATCATAGGCGACTTCGGCGGCGATGAACACGCTGTCCAGCCCCAGGTAGTTCGTCTCCTCGGCACGGCGGCGAACCTGGTCGAACCAGCGGACCCACTCGGCGCTGCCCGGGCGGATGTCGAGGCCGCGCAACTCGGGAAGGGTGACCTGCACGTAACCCGGCGCGGGACGCAGCTGCGCTTCGCGGAGCATCCGTTCGTAGTTCTGGAGCGTCTGGGTGTCCAGAACCTCGATCATGACGGCGTCGAAGCCGGCCTCGCGGATCTTGGCGTGCACGCCGGGCTGCTCGGCACGCCAGGACGGCTCGTTGTACAGCCACACCTGCGGTTGTCCGGGCTCCGGGGGCAGGTTGATCCACTGGATGGCGTTGAGCGCGATCTGGTCACGGGTGATAGGCATGCGTGTGTCTCTTTCTCTCAGTTGGTGTTCGTGTCCGCCTGGTTGTCGCTATCCCTTGACCGCGCCTCCGAGCACGCCGCGGACGAAGTAGCGTTGGAGGGCGATGACGAGGATCAGGGGTATCGCGACGGAGAGCACGGTGGCCGCCATGAGGGGGCCCTGGCCCTGCGTGGTCTGCTGGGCGAGGCCTGCGACCTGGACGGTGATCGGGCTGGCCAGGTCGGAGCCGCCGAGGAAGATCAGCGGGATGAGGAGGTCGTTCCAGGACCAGAGGAATTGCATGATCGCGAGCGACGCCATGACGGGTAGGGCGAGGGGGATCACGATCGACCGGAAGATGCGCAGCTGCGATGCTCCGTCGATGCCGGCCGATTCGAAGAGTTCGCCGGGGATGCTCGCGATGAAGCCGCGGATGAGGAAGATGCCGAACGGAAGGGTGAATCCCACCTGGTAGAGCCAGATGCCGGGGATCGTTCCCGACAATCCGACGGCGTGGTAGATCTTCAGCAGCGGGACGAGGGTGATCTGCGGCGGTGTGACCAGCAAAGCCACCAGCGCCAGCGAGAAGATGGTCCGCCCCGCGAACCGCATGCGCGTGAGGGCATACGCCCCGACCACCGAGAGCACCGTGGTCAGGACTGTCGTGGGGATCGCGATCGCCAGCGACGTCGCCAGGCTGTCAGCCACACCGACCTGCTCCAGGGCGAGTTGGTAGTTGTAGGTCGTGAATAGTGGGTTCACGAACGCTGTCCACCACCCGGTGGCCGCAGCGTCGCTCTGTGTGCGGAACGACGTGACCAGCAGGGCCAGGATCGGCACGAACCAGCTGATGATGAAGGCGATGACGACGATGTGCATCGCCCAACGCCACGACCACCGCCGTCGAGCGCTGACCTGCACGCGCCGGGACGCCGCGTCAGGCACCTTTCGCACCACACTGGTTTGCGTGTCGGCAGTCATGCCCGGGCCTCC
>Ga0157369_10002480_pt1 | contig 22116 bp, 18 predicted proteins | sample C25metaG_FD_113461 | JGI IMG/M metagenome (GOLD analysis project Ga0157369, IMG submission 113461) | Corn rhizosphere microbial communities from Kellogg Biological Station, Michigan, USA - C2-5 metaG | ecosystem: Host-associated > Plants > Roots > Rhizosphere > Soil | place: USA: Michigan...
ATCAGGCGCCCAGTCCGGGTTTCGCCTCGCAGGCGTTCGCCTCTGGAGAGATTGCGCCACTCGGTTAGTTAGCTGGCAATTGTGGGTGCTTGTTCCGAACTCGCCGCGGCCGTTCGCAAGCCGGGCGCGCCTACGGCCTGGGTTGATACTCCGCCTGGAACGGCCCCATGCGCGGGTAATAAACCAGCGTCCGTACGATCTCCGCTATCTGCCGGACATGCCCCACATCGTGATAAGCCCAGGAATTCAGCATCTGGCCCAGCGTGATCTTGCCAAGTGTGGAATGTTTCGCGGTGCGCTCGAGCGCTTCCGGCTCCAGTTCCTCGAGTAGCCGCAGATTGTCTTCGCGCTGCTCTTCCCAATGCGCGAAGGACTCCTCCGCGTCGCGTTTCGAGTAGATGCCGCTAGCGGAATACTCGTCCGTGTCGTAGTTCTGAACCTCGGGATTTTCTTCCGCTATCATTCGGTCGAGTCGTGCGCGGAACAGGTGGCCTTCCACATGCGAAAGATGCTCCACGATCTCAGCTATCGACCACCGATCCGGCCCCGGTTTCCATTGTGCTTGCTCGTCCGTCAGACCGGCCATAATGAGCCGGAGGATTTCGGGAGTTGCCGCGAGCTGGTCGACAGCCGGATTTTCCATGCGTACGATCCTACCCCAACAGGTTGATTACAATCTGCCGTGTGTCATCGGCAAGCGCGCAGAGGCGGATCTCCGTTCGTTCAGAAGGCAACAAGTCCGGAAATCGTTCCGCCCATTCCAGCAGCACCAGCGCTCCGCTCGCAAACAGATCCTGCAATCCCAGATTTTCCACCTCGCCAGCTTCGTCCAGCCGGTAGAGATCCACATGATATACGGGTATCTCTCCCGCAGCCCCGTACTGGTGAATCAATGTGAAGGTCGGGCTCGAAACCTCGTCCGCCGCTGCCGCCCCGCGCGCCTCTACGATCCCCTTGGCGAGGGTGGTCTTCCCAGCCCCCAGATTGCCGATCAACAACACGACGCCGCTCAATTCCGGCGCCAGTTTCTGGCCAAGCGCGATCGTCTCTTCCTCAGACCGCGTCAGAAACGTTCGTGATTGCACGTATCCCTTCTGGCAGATAGCGCAGCAGATCGGTCGCGATCACATTTTGCTCGGTCAGATGCCGCGCCGCGATTTCACCGGCGAGCCCATGCAGGTACACTGCGGCGGCCACCGCTCGCTCCGAATCCTCCGGGAACTGGCCTATTAGTCCCGAAATCATTCCGGTCAGGATGTCTCCGGTCCCGCCGGTCGCCATAGCCGGCGAGCCGGTTGGATTCACCCACACCCGGCCATCCCCAAATGCAATCAGCGTTCCCTCGCCTTTGAGCACCAGCGTAATGCCTCGTTCGCACGCGAAGGCGCGCGCCGCCGCGAGCCGGTCGCTCTGGATATCCGCGATGCTCTGCCGGTTCAGCCGGCTCATCTCTCCCGGATGCGGCGTCAGCACACGAAGCGCTGCGGTTCCTTTCCAATCACCGCCCGCCAGGCAATTCAAACCGTCGGCATCCACCACCATCGGCTTCTCGAGCTCTTTGAAAAGCCGATTCACCACCTGCTTTGTCTCATCTCCCGTTCCGATGCCCGGGCCAATGCCAACCAGCGTGCGCTTCTCCGCCAGGTTCTGAATGCGCTCGAGCCCACTCAGCGCGATTGTTCCCTCCGCCGTCTCTGGCAGTGGCTCGGTCATCAGTTCCGGAGCATGCGAGGCCACCGCGCTCAATGCCGATTCCGGACACGCGACCGTCACCAGCCCCGCGCCTGCGCGCAGTGCCGCCAGACCGCTCATCGCCGCCGCGCCGCTTTTGCCGCGTGAACCGGCCACGATCAGCACGTGCCCGTATTTGCCCTTGTTCGAATCGCGCGGTCTTGGCGCGAACAGCGGCGCAATGCTTTCCGGCGTCACCTGTGAGAACGTGATCCCCGCGTCGTTTTCGTACATCGCGGCCGGCGTTCCAATCGGAACCACGCACAGCTCGCCCATCAGATTGCATGCGGGTGGCGTCACATGGCAGACCTTCGGAGCCGTGAATGTCACGGTCGCATCGGCCCGCACATACTCGCCCCGGGTCGCGCCCGCGTCGCCTGAGAGCCCGCTCGGAATATCCACGGCGACGACTTTCGCGAACGGAAATCCCCGATTGATCTCGCGAATCGCGTCGAGCGCCTCGCCCGATGCCGATCCTTTGAGGCCCGTTCCCACCACCGCATCGATAACCAGCGTCGCCGCGCGCATCTCCGGCCCGAAATCGCGGAATTCCTGCACGCCCGCCGCGCGCAACATGGCCAGATTCGCCGCCGCGTCGCCTTTCAGTTCCGACGGTTCAGCCGCAAGAATCACATAGAGTCTTTGGGGACGGAACCGGCAATGCAGTTGGCGAGCAATCGCCAGCCCATCGCCGCCGTTGTTGCCTTTCCCGCAAACCACCGCGATACGCTGCGCCGCGAGAGGCGAGAATCTCTGTTCCAGATGCTCCACCACTCGCATCGCCGCGTTTTCCATCAGGATGATTCCCGGAATGCCCGCCTCGATCGTCGCCTTGTCCACCGCCGCCATCTGCGCAACGGTGAGCACCTTGCGCGGATTCTTCACGCCACGCCCCGCATCACCACGAGCGTCATGTCGTCCGGCAACTCAGGAGCGGTGCTCCACTGCCTTACCGCTTCCATCACCTTCACAGCAATCTCGTGCGGCTCGCGGTTCTGATATCGCCGCACCGTGTCCGCCAGTCTCTCGGCCCCGAACTCTTCGCCATATGCATTTTCGGGCTCCGTGATGCCGTCGGTATACGCGATCAGCAGATCGTCCGCTCTCAGCTCGATCGATTTCTCCTGATAAGAAATCGAGGGGAACGCACCCACTACCGTACCCGTCACCTCCAGCATCTGCACGTCGTCGCGCCGCACCAGCAAAGGAGGCAGATGGCCGGCGTTCGTATATGTCATCGAGCGCGTGCTCTCGTCATACACGCTGAAGAAGAAGGTTGCGTATTTTTCAGGCGACGTGTTCGCGTAGAGCTGCCGGTTGAGTTGCCCCACCATAGCCGCGGTCGAAAGCCGCGGTCCGCCCGAAGGCGCCCCACCCACGGCGGCCGACATCGGCATGCCCGCCGCAAGCTGCGTTCGCATGATCGATTGAATCGCCGCCATCAGCAGCGCCGCCGAAATTCCTTTTCCCGCCACATCCCCGATGGCCATTGCGAGGGTACCGTTCGGCAGACACAGGTAATCGTAGTAATCGCCGGAAACCATGCGCGCCGGCTGGCAAACGCCAGCCATGCGAACGGTTCGCATCGGAGGCGCCGACCGTGGGAACAACTGGTTCTGCACTTCGCTCGCAATCGCCAGTTCGGATTGCAGCCGTTCTTTCTCCTTCGCCACCTCTACCAGATTTTCCAGTTGCGTAGACATCTGGTTGAATGAGCTTCCGAGCGCGGCAAGCTGGTCTTTGCCTTTCACCGGAATCCGATAGGAAAAATCCCCCGCGCCGACCTTCATGGTTCCCTCATACAACCCATTCACCGCGACCGTAATCGACCGAGTCAGCGAAACCCCGATCACAAGCGAGATGAGTTCCACAACCAGCAGAATCACAGCGATCGTGATGAACGCCATGGTTAGCGCGTCGACTCCGGAGTTCTGCGAGAACAGCGCGCGCAGTACGGCCGAGGGCCGCGTTTCGACCATCAGAACCGCCTCCGAGCTACTTCCCGGCCTGTTCCAATCGGCCACACCTATGAAGTTGAGCCATGTCGTGGGGAAATCGATATAGTCCATGCCATCGAACGCCGGCGGCACACTCCCGGCGGCCACCGTCGCGTCCATATCGGCATCGTCTGAGGCATTCTTTGCGCCGGCATTGCCGTGCTTTCCGAAGATAAAGCTCACCTCGCCGATGTTCGGGAACAATCCCGTCAGAGCCTCCCCGGTTAGCGGCGCGAGCATCACCACCTGACAATCTCCGCTTCTCGCGAGCGACATGAAATAAAACCGCCCGCCCTTTCTCACCAGACCCGTATACGGTTTCCATCCCGCGGGTGGCGCTTCCAGCGTGCTGTCAGGTGGCGAATGCAACGTCTGGATTCCCGTTACCAGCACCTCCAACCCGGGCAGCCGGTCCCGCCAGAACGGGATCATTTCATCGACGATCGGTCCACGCCGCCCCGGATCGAGTTCGCTCAATATTCGAGCCGGGCCGCCGAGCGATGCCGCCCTTCGATTCGCTTCCGAAGTCACCAGATAGGACGCGACCTGTCCCGAGACGATATAAGCGCTCACTCCCACCAGCGCCAGAATCAGCAGAATCGGAACCACCGCGATGAAGACGTAAGTGACGATCAGGCGATTGCGCACCCGCCACAACGCCCGCGATTGCCGCAGCAGATACCGCGCGATCGCAAAAGCACCGACCAGGATCAGCACGTTGGTCAGCAGCGAAGTAAATACGGGCAGCGCTCGCGACGCAAGCAGAACCGCATCCAGGGCGGCCACCGCGATCAGGATACGCGTCCACTTGCTCATTCGCGCGATGTTGAATTCAGGCGGCTTCACGGCGGCGTCCGGCTTAAGGCAGGTTTTCCTTGCTCACCGGCTCGTCCGGCTTTACGCTGTGCGAAATAGCGGGGACCTCCCGCTCCGGCGCCGCCGCATGGTCAATTAACGCGTTCTGCAGGATTCGCATCGCCGATTCCGGGTCGTCCGCGAAATGAAACAACTCGAGGTCCGATTCGGAAATCGTCCCATACTTCACCAGCGCGTCGAAGTTCACGATCTCCTTCCAGAAATCCGAACCGTACAGCACGATCGTAATCTTCTTTGCCAGTTTTTTCGTCTGCACCAGCGTCAGAATCTCGAACAACTCGTCCATGGTTCCGAATCCGCCCGGGAAAACCACCAAGGCCTTCGCCAGATAAGCGAACCAGAACTTGCGCATGAAAAAGTAGTGAAATTCGAAGCTCAGCTCGGACGTAATGTAAGGGTTCGGAAACTGTTCGAAAGGCAACCCGATATTGAGTCCGATGGTCTTGCCGCGTGCTTCGTAAGCCCCACGATTGGCCGCTTCCATAATGCCCGGGCCGCCCCCGGAACATACCACGAAACGGTACGTCCGCTCGCGAAACGTCTTGGCCCATGACGTCAACATGCCGGCAAGCTTCCGCGCGTCCTGGTAGTAACGGCCGAGTGGCCCATCTTCCTTGATCCTCGCCGACCCGAAAAAGACAATCGTGTCCCGGATGCGCTGTCTCCGGAAATGCGAAAGCGGCTCCAGATATTCCGAAAGGATTCGCAGCGGCCGCGAATCCGGCCCGTTCAGAAAGTCTTCGTTCTTATAAGCGAGCGGCGGCCGCGAAAGCGGCGGCTTGGGTTCGGTCATGGCGTAGATGTCGGTTCCTCGAGCTTTTTTCTCAGTTCGCGGACAGTGCGAAGCAGCTCAGGCAATTTGGGAAACGCGGTCACCGCGCGCAGCCACTCGGATGCATCGAAGGCAGGCGAACCTGATACGCGGGTATTCGGTGGGACATCCCCGCCGATCCCGCTCTGCGCATAGACAATCGCGCCTTCATGGATCGTCAGATGCCCGGACACGCCCACCTGACCGGCAAGCAGCACATTACGCTCGAGCACGGAGCTCCCCGCAAGGCCGGCCTGCGCGCAGATAATATTGTCTTCCCCGACAACGCACGCATGCCCGATCTGCACCAGGCTATCGATCTTCGCCCCGCGCTTCACCCGCGTCTCCCCCATCGTGGCGCGATCCACGGACGTGAGCGTTTGGATCTCCACGTCGTCCTCGATCACCGTGATCCCGGACTGCACGATCTTGTAATGGGTGTTGTCCGCGCGTTTGGCGAATCCGTAACCATCGCCGCCCACCACCACTCCGTTCTGCAGAATCACCCTGTTGCCGACTCGGCAAAATTCCCTCACGACAGCGTGTGAATGAGCCGTGAAATCGTCGCCGATTTCGGCGCCGTCGTAAATCACTACATGCGGGTGCAGCACGGCGTTTTTCCCGATTCGCACGTTTTCACCGACCGCAACGAACGCCCCGATGGAAGCGCCCGCGCCAATCCTCGCCGATTCGGCAATCGCTGCCGCTGGATGAATACCGGGCGCCGGGCGCGGTGGCTGATAAAACATCGCGAGCGCCCGCGCGAAATCGTAATAGGGATTCGAGGAAACCACGGTTGCCAGGCCGGCGACAGACTGCGACGCCACCACGGCGCTTGCTCGCGTGTTCTTCAGCTTCGGCGCGTATTTCGGATTCGCAAGAAAGGTGAGATGCCCGGCTTCGGCGTGCTCCATTCCGCGCACGCCGGATATCTCAATCTCCCCGTCCCCTTCCAGCCCGCACTCAAGAGCTTCAGCAATCTGCTTCAGCTTCATGGTCATCGACTAGGGTACCGTGGCGCGCGCGAGCGCATCCCGCGGTCCGCGAGGCGCGCGTTCACTCCTCCAGATCCGTCCCCGAACAGATCGTGCGGCCGTAAAAAGTTTTTAAATTGTCCGAACAAATCAGCTCTCCCTGGAATACGGATATATGCACGGTCGTCGCGACCAGCCCGGCCGCAACAAACCAGCTGACGCGCTAAGCCTCGCCTTCTATGCTGCTGCGACGCTTTTGTTTCCGCTGCTCTCCACGTCCCGTCCCCTGAACGCGCAAAATTCCGGAGCAGACCTTCATGTGGAAGTGAAAGACCCCTCCGGAGCCCCCACCCGAGCTTCCGGCACTCTGAGCGGCCCGGTAGTGCGGCATTCGTTCCGCACGGACGCTCTGGGCTCGTATACTTTCCAACATCTGGCGGCCGGCCGCTACCGTCTCGATGTCTCGAAGATCGGTTTCGCGACTCAATCGATCACGATCGACCTGCCCGAATCCGGAACAATTTCGCGGATCGTCACCATGGAACTGGCCCCGCGGGTCGCGAAAATCGACGTGGTCGAAGCCGCCCCACTCCCCGGGACAGATGTGCCCATAGAACAGATTCCCGCTCCCGTCCAGACTGCCAGCGCCGGGGACATCGATCAGAGCGGCTCCCTCAATCTCTCGGATTTCATGAACCAGCGGCTGAGTGCGGTTCACATCAATCAAAACCAGGAAAATCCCTATCAGCCTGACCTCAATTACCGCGGGTATACCGCATCGCCGCTGCTTGGCACTCCGGAAGGCATCTCGGTCTATATGGATGGCGTTCGCCAGAATCAGCCCTTCGGCGACATCGTCGCCTGGGATCTGATCCCGAAAATCGCCATTTCCGAGATGGCGCTGATTCCCGGCTCGAACCCGATCTTCGGCCTGAACACGCTCGGCGGCGCAATCTCAATTCAGACCAAAGATGGTTACAGCGCGCCCGGCGGTTCGCTTCAAATCAGCGGCGGCAGCTTCGGGCGCCGCGCCGCCGAAGCGGAATATGGCTGGTCGAACTCTCATGGCTTGAGTCTTTACGCCGCCGGCAATCTTTTTCGGGAAGACGGCTGGCGCCAGTTTTCACCCTCCGAAGTTCGTCAGGCCTTTACCAAAGCCGGCTGGCAGAACGGCAATACGTTCATCAATCTGAGCTTCGGCTACGCAGACAACTGGCTTACGGGCAACGGACTCCAGGATATCCGTTTCCTGGCCCGGCGCTACTCGAGCGTCTATACCATTCCGGACATCACGTGGAATCATTCGCCTTCTGTCAATCTGAGCCTCCGCCACAATCTGACCAGCAAGCTCACACTTTCCGGAAACGCTTATTTCCGCTACATCCGCGCCGATACCACGAACGGCGATATCAACGAAAATTCGTTCGATCAGTCGCTCTACACCCTGAGCGCCGCCGACATCTCCGCGCTCACCGCTGCGGGCTATACGGGATTCCCGACCACCGGAAACTCTGCGACGCAGCCGGTTCCTTACTGGCCCTGCATCGCGCAGGGCCTCGAAAAGGGCGAGCCGGCCGTGAAATGCACAGGCATCATCACGAATACCTACAACAAGCAGAACAATTGGGGAGTTTCCGGACAGGGCAGCTGGCTGGTTTCGCATAACCGCCTCACCGGCGGTGTCGCCTGGGATCGAAGCAGCATCACCTTCCAGCAGGGCACTCAGTTCGGATATCTCAATCCGGACAAGACTACCTTCACCCCGATCAACTCGTTCGCCGATGGCAGCACAACTCTGGACGACGTACCGGTGGATCGCCGCGTGAACCTCCACGGCGGGATCAATAGCGTTGGCGTGTACGTGGCGGACGCCATCACACTCGGCCGATCGCTCGCGATCACGCTTGCGGGCCGTTTCAACCGGACCACCATCGATAATGTGGATCGTCTGCCGCCGGTCAACGACGAATCCCGCGGCTCGCTAAACGGCAATTATTCGTTCAACCGCTTCAATCCTGCCGTTGGAGTCACTTACAATGCCCTGAAGTTCGCCAGCGTCTACTTCAGCTACAGCGAAGCCAACAGAGCCCCCACTGCAATTGAACTGGGCTGTGCGGATCCAAACGATCCCTGTAACCTGCCCAACGCGCTCGTCGGCGACCCGCCGCTCAAGCAGGTGGTGACCAGAACGTTTGAGGCGGGCATACGCGGAAAGATGGAGAGCAACCTGCGCTGGAGCGCCGGCTGGTTTCACGGAGTGAACCATGACGATGTGCTCTTTGTTGCGTCCCAACAAACCGGTTTCGGATATTTCACGAATTTCGGTGAAACCCAGCGGCAAGGCGCTGAAATCAGCGTCAGCGGCAAAATACGGTGGCTTACCCTCGGCGGAAACTATACGTTCCTCAATGCGACTTATCAGAGCTCTCAAACCGTCGGCGGTGGCAGCAACAGTCTGAACGATGGCGGCCCGGGCATGGAAGGCGATATTACCGTTCAGCCGGGCGATCGCATTCCCCAGCTTCCGAGCAATATATTCAAGACCTGGGCCGAGTACCGGCCATTGTCGAAGCTCTCGTTCGATCTGGATTTCGACGCGGTCGGGCGTTCCTTCGCGCGCGGCAATGAAAACAATCTCCACCAGCCCGATGGCGTCTACTACCTCGGGCCCGGATTCTCGCCAGGTTATGGGGTCATCAACCTGGCGGGTCATTATCAGATCACCAAACGCGTGCAGTTGTTCGCTCAGATTAACAATCTGCTGAATCATCGGTATTACACCGCGGCTCAGCTGGGCCCTACTCCTTACGACGACGCCGGGACTTTTATTACTCGTCCATTCCCGCCGGCGGATGGAGACTATCCCATCCGGAACACCACGTTCGTCGCGCCCGGAGCGCCAATCGGAGCATGGGGAGGAATTCGCTTCCGCTTCTAGCGTGAGCTTTTGCGAACCGTGACTAAACTGTTGGGTAGAGAAAACCGGTTGCCTCGGGAAGCGCAAACATGAAAGGGGCGTCCTCGGCATCCCAAGCGGCTTTTGCCTTCGAAGCGGAAGCTTCGAGCCGCAACCCGCAGCCGTCCCCGATCGAGCAGGACGTCCTCGGCCTGTTCGATCAGCTCCGCGAGCCGTTGTTTCGCTACGTTCTGAGCTTTTCGCTCACCATGGCGGACTCGGAAGAAATCATCCAGGAAACGTTCCTTGCGTTGTTTCAGCATCTGCAACAAGGCAAATCGCGGCTGAACCTGAAAGGCTGGCTGTTCCGGGTGGCGCACAATCTCGCTTTGCGAAAGCGGCGTGATGACCGCCGGGATCCGCAGAGTTTTGCTGTAACTGACCTGCCTCTGCAGGAGCTTGTTATCGATCCATCTCCCAATCCTGAAGATCAATTGGCCGCCAGCCGCAAACAACAGGCGATTGCGGCCGTTGTCGATGCCCTTCCGGAACAGGATCGCCGGTGCCTGTTTCTCCGCGCCGAAGGCTTGCGGTATCGCGAAATCGCGGCCGTACTCGAGATATCGATCAGCACGGTTTCTGTTTGTCTGGGAAGATCGCTGGCGCGAATCGGCCGCGCCGTCGAACGGTGACGCCATGCAATGTGAAGACTGTCATCTTTCTGATCAGGAACTCCTTCTCGCCGCCGATGGGGAGCTTTCGGCGCGCGATACGGCGCGTGTCGATTCGCATCTTGCCGCCTGCTGGACATGCAGAACTCGAAAACACGAACTCGAGACCGCGGTTGACGATTTTATTCGGAGATACCGCCGAACTTTGGATTCCCGCATCCCGTTGGCGGACGGCCCGCGGGCGTTGCTGAAGGCGCAAATCGCGCAATTGAACGCAAATTCCCGATATTCGGGTCTGACATCGGTCCGCGATACTTTCCGGAAGTTTTCATGGCCGGTTGCCGCCAGCTTCTTCTTCGCGGTGCTCCTCGGATATTACGCGTCGCGTTTATGGATGGCGCCACGACAGGCGCGCGTCGCCATGGTGACCGTGCCGGATCGTATCCTCACGCCTGGCGCGACTGTATTTGTCGGACGCGAGGAGGTCTGCAGGGCGTCGAACGCAAAAAACAAGAATGTATCGACCACCATCCGCCGCAAAGTCTTCGAGGAATACGGAATTCCCTCTGCGGAGCCTCACGCCTACGAGGTCGATTACCTGATCACTCCCGCACTGGGCGGGTCCGATGATATCCACAATCTCTGGCCTGAGTCCAACGCCGCGACGATCTGGAACGCGCAGGTGAAAGACGAGCTTGAGGACCATCTGCGCGACCTCGTTTGCAGCGGCCAACTCGATCTGACCACGGCTCAACGCGAGATCGCAATGAACTGGATCGAGGCTTATAAGAAGTACTTCCACACGGATCGCCCGCTCGAAGCAACTAACCCACAGTGACAGGCGCCGGAGCCTTTCTCCAGATCAGATAAAACGGCACTCCCGCCAGCGTCACCGCAATCGATAGCAGCGAAGTCACCGTCTGATTCACCAGCGCATCCGCAAAGAACCACACCGAAACCGCGACGAAAATCCACGCCGTCGCCGGATATCCCCACATACGATAAGGCCGCACCGCATCCGGCATCTTCCGCCGGAAAATCCCCACCGCAATCACCGTCAGCGTATAGAACACCCAGGCCGAAAGCATCGCGTAAGAGGACAGCGTCTCGTAGGATCCGGTCAGCACCACAATCGAAGTCCACACAGCCTGCAGCACGATAGCAAACCCCGGCGTCTGGAAGCGAGGCTGAATTTCGCCGAAGCGCCGAAAAAACAGGCCATCGCGCGCCATCCCGAACGGGATCCGCGATCCCGTCAGTACGCATCCGTTGATCGCACCGATCACAGATATAAGGACAATCGCCGCCAGTAGATTCGCGCCCGCCGCTCCGAACGTCTTCTCCGCCACGGCAGCGCCCACGCGCTCCGCCGCTGCGATCTGGGGCACTGTCATCACGTTCATGTAAGCGAAATTCGCGCCCAGATAGAGCAGCATCACAATTGCCATGCCGAGCGCCAGCGCGCGCGGCACGTTCTTTTCCGGACGCCGTACTTCGCCCGCCACCCAGCTCACATAGCTCCAGCCGTTGTATGCCATCAGGCACGCTGTCAACGAATACCCGACCCCACTCCATCGAAATGCCCGCCCGGCTTCCACCACAGGAGCGCTCACATGCTTCGCCGCCAAAGCCGCGCCAATCACGATCACCACCCCCGCGATCTTCGCGAGCGTAAATACGCGCTGCGTCCACGCGCTCTCCCGGACGCCGATGTAGTTGATCGCGGAAATCGCCCACACCAGCCCGATCGCGAGCAGTTTCCTTTCACCCGGCCCCAGCGCTACGAACTGGCTCGCGTAAATGGAAAAGCCAGTCGCGAGAAACGCCATCCCTCCCGGCGCCACCACCAGCATCAATACCCAGCCGCACAGAAACGCCAGCAGATCACCATACGCCTCGCGAATGTAAACGTACTGCCCGGCCGTCGCGGGCATCATCGCGCCCAGTTCCGCGTAGGCCAGCGCCCCGAACCAGGAAAGCACCCCTGCCGCGATCCACACGGCGATAATCGCCGGTCCGGATTCGAGACTCCTCGCGATCAGGTTCGGCAGCAGAAAAATTCCCGACCCGATCACGATCCCGACGATGATCATCGTCGTATCGAGCAGCCCGAGCCTGCGTTCCAGTTGCTGCATCGGCCGGGTCGCTTAGCGCAGCGGAACCGCATTCTGCTTTACGTAATCGTCAACCCGCGAATGCGGCGGCCCGATATAGTGAAACGCCTCGGCGTACTCCACCCCATACTGCCGCCCGAGCGTCCTGTCGCGCTCCAGCAGAAATTCGCGGATGTAATTCCGGTCCGCCGTCCGGTCGTCATCGCCCAGTATCGGCAGCTTCTTCCCCTGTTTCGCCAGCTCCGCGCGCAGTTGTGACCCGTGATGCCCGCCCGGCCCCTTCGCCACGTTACACAGATTCGCATCGATCTTCTTCTCCACAGTCCCCGAGATGTCCACCACCCGCGTAATCGTCGGATGCCGCGCGTAATAGTATTTCTCGGACACCGCGTGCGTCTTCAGCCCCGCCGCGAACTGTTCGGGATAATCGTGCTCCCGCCCCGCCATCCAGCAGGCCGCCTCCACACAGCTTCCCAGAACGTAATGGTCGGGGTTCTCTTCGTCGTGTCCCCACGGGTCATAGCAAAAAACCGTGTCGATTTTCAGTAATCTAACCAGAAAAATCAGTCGGCAAATCAGCTCATTTCGCGAAATATCGCTCATCCGGTGATTGCTGTAATTCAATCCGAAGTCGCGCTCGAGCCCCAGCGCTTTCGCCTGCTGCGCCACCTCTCGCTCATTCCGCAGCACGTTCTCGCCGATCGTTCCCGGCTGGCCGATGTCGTCGCCCATATCGTCATTGGTGGCGCGAATCATGTAGCCCGTGTAGCCTTCTTTGATCAGCTTGGCCACCGTGCCGGCGCAGTAGAGCGCGATGTCGTCCGAGTGCGGCTGAATCGCCGCCAGCGCTTTGCCTTTGCCCGGCATCCCCGAAGCGGCCCGCTCCAGGAACACGCCGCCAGGCTGCTGCGCCCCGAGCCTCGCTACCCGCAACATCGCAGCCCCCGCCGCCACGCTTAAAAAGTGCCTTCGGTCCATGTCGGAACATTACACACCAACCCGCGCCCCGCGGCAACAGGACTGGCCCCCTGTGCCAACATGAAAGCTTGATCGTCACCCTGACCATGAACCCCGCGATCGATCGGACCATCGCGGTAGATCGTCTCGCTTTCGACGACCGGGCTTACATTCTCTCCAGTGCGGATTCGCCCGGCGGCCGCGGCATCAATGCCGCTGCCGTCATTCATTCCTTCGGCGGCAAAACCCTTGCCATCATTCCCGCCGGCGGCGAGCGCGGCGAGAGTTTCGGGCACTACATGGAAAATCGCGGATTTCCCGTAACTATGGTGCCAATTCGCAACGATATCCGCCTGAATTTCACCATTACGGACCGCCACGGACTCACCATCAAACTCAACGAGCTCGGCCCCCGGCTCGATCGCGATGAGCTTTCCCGCATCGAAGCCGCCGTGGAAGCGCGGATCGGCGACGCGCGCTGGCTGATGCTCTGCGGAAGCCTGCCGCCGGGCGTTCCGGTTGATTTCTACGCCCAGCTCGTCACCCGCGCCCGCAAAAAGAAGGTCCGGACGCTGCTCGATACCGATGGCGAAGCCCTCGCGCAGGGCATTGAAGCGGGCCCCACCATCGTCACTCCCAACCAGCAGGAGGCCGAGCGGCTCCTCAATACCGTGCTTCTCACCCGCGCGCACTCCCTCGCCGCGGTCCGTCGCATTGAATCGATGGGGGCCGAATCCGTTGTGCTTTCGCTCGGCAGCCGCGGAGCGATTGGAGCATCCAACGGCGCCATGTTCGAAGCGATCCCTCCGCGTGTGGACGCCATTTCGCCCATCGGCGCGGGCGATGCCCTTGCGGCCGCGCTGCTCTGGTCCATCGAAAACGGTGACGATTTCAAGCAGGCGCTGCGCTGGGGCGTCGCCGCAGGAACCGCCTCCGCCAAATTGCCCGGAATGCAGTTCGCCACGCTGGAGCAGGCCCGCGATGTCCACGAAGAAATTGAACTTCGTGGCGTCCAGATGTGAGCAGGCGGCGAACACCCGCCTCCATACGCGCAGCAGGCCATCCAATCAGGGAAGGCAGCCTGCTCGAATCCGCCGGCATTGTCTCTCTCGCCGTCTTCGCCAGCCGCATCACCGGACTCATCCGCGAAAGCGTGCTTGCCTGGCTCTTCGGCGCAAGCGGCGCGTTCGATGCTTATGTCCTCGCCTATCGCATCCCCAATCTGGCCCGCGACCTCTTCGCCGAAGGCGCCCTCTCCTCCGCCTTCATCCCTGAATTCAGCCGGTACCTCACCACCAAATCCCACGAAGAAGCCCGCGAGCTTTCAAACGTCACGAGCACCCTTCTCATCCTGATCGTCTCCGCCGTCGTCGTCCTCGGCATCATCTTCACTCCCCAATTCGTTAACCTGTTCGCGCCCGGCTACCACGCCATTCCCGGCAAATGGGAATTGGCCGTTCGCCTCGCGCGCACCATGTTTCCTTTCCTCCTGCTGCTCGCTCTCGCGGCGCAGGCGCAGGGGATTTTGAACGCAAGTCACCGCTTCGGCGTGCCCGCCGTTTCCTCCGCCATCTTCAATCTCGGCTCCATCTTCTTCGGGCTTACTCTCGGCTACTGGTTTGGCCCCCAGCTCGGCATAAGCGTCATCGAAGGTATGGCGATCGGCGTCGTGTTCGGCGGCATCGCCCAGCTTCTGTTCCAGCTGCCGTCCGTCTGGCGCGCCGGGTTCGCCTGGCGGCCACGATGGAATCCGCAGCACGAAGGCTTCCGCCGCATCCTCACCCTCATGGGCCCGGCGCTCATCGGCAGCGCGTCCGTTCACCTCAATCTCCTCGTGAACACGAATCTCGCTGCCGGCATTCGTGACGCCGCAGGCCACGTCATCAACGGACCCGTAAGCTGGCTTGCCTATTCGTTCCGCTTCATGCAATTGCCCATCGGCCTGTTCGGCGTCGCCATGGGATCCGCCATGCTCCCCCGCATCGCCCGCAACGCCGCTCAGGGCAATCTGGGTCAGTTCCGCGATACTCTCTCACGGGCGCTCGTCTCCACGCTTCTGCTCACCATCCCCTCTTCCGTCGGCCTCGCGATCCTCGGGGACAGCATGATCGGCCTCATCTTCGAGCGCGGCCGCTTCACCCCCTTCGACACCCAACAGACTGCGCTCGCGCTCTCCTGTTACGCCGCCGGACTCGCCGGATTCTCCGCTCTGAAGCTGCTCGCGCCCGCCTTCTACGCTCTCGGCGATTCCCGCACCCCGATGTTCGTGAGCATGGCCTCCGTCGCTGTGAACTTCGTCATAGCCACCTCCCTCGTGCGCTTCGTCGGTCTCGGCCACGCGGGGCTCGCGCTCTCCACCTCCGCCGTCTCGTGGTTCAGCGGCCTTGCGCTCCTTGCGCTCATCCGCGGCCGCATCGGCGGAGTTCGCGGCCGCCAGCTCTTTCTGGCCGTGCTCAAAATTTCCCTCGCCTCCGCCATAATGGCCGCCGCCTGCTACGCCCTGGTCCACGCCACCGCCGCCGCAATCCCCGGCATCAGATTGCGCCGCGTCGTGAATCTCGCGGCGGGAATTCCGCTGGGCGCAACTGTCTGGTTTCTCTCGGCTTCCGCCCTCCGCATCCCGGAGCTGAGTGAGGCGCGCCACCTCATCTCAAGCAGGCTTTTTCCCGCCGAAGCCCGGCCAAATTCCTGAGTTTGTTACACTTCGAAGAGCATACCCATGCTCCCCGATATTCAACGCGCAGTCGGTTTGCAGCATACCGACGATCAGATTGCGGCGTTGGCCAAAGAAATCGCCGCACTCCCCCGGCACATCGCCGAAATCGAAAATAAACTCGAAGGCTCAAAACGGAAACTGGAACACGATCGCGCGGCGCTTGCCGCCAATCAGCGCGAGCGCAAGCAGCTTGAGACGGAAATTCAATCTCAGAACGCCAAAATCTCGAAGCTGAAATCACAGATGATGGACGCGAAAACCAACGAGCAATATCGCGCCTTCCAGCACGAAATCGACTTCTGCGAAACTGAAATCCGCAAATTCGAGGACCGCATTCTGGAGCTCATGACGGAATCCGAGCCCCTCGATCAGAACGTAAAAGCCGCCGAAAAGATCCTGGCCGAGGAATCCAAAAAGGTCGAAGCCGAAAAGAACCAGGCCCGCGAGCGTACCACTGCGGATCAGAAGCAAATCGAAAAGCTGAAACAGGAGCGGGCGCGCGTCGTGAGCGAAATGTCGCCCAAAGTCGTTTCCGAGTACGAGCGGATTCGCAAGAATCGCCGCGGCGTCGGCATTGCCGAGGCTGTAAACGGCCGCTGCTCGAAGTGCAATATGCTGCTGCGCCTGCAGTACCTTCAGGATTTGAAGCGCGGCGACCGCATCATGACGTGCGAAAGCTGCGGCAGGATTCTCTACTACAATCCGCCCGAGAGCCTCGAAGAACTCGCCGCCGAAACCCACGCCGTCCGAGGCTGACGGCCAGCGGAACTTCGGCGGGGATATGCTGAACAACTTGTTCAGCCAGCCTCGCATAACCGGCATCCGCGTCCACACCCTCTCGGCGCCTCTGAAAGAACGCTTCGGCTGGTCGCTCAACTGGACCAAAGCGCGAACCGGCCGCCTCATCGAAGTCTCTACCGACGCCGGTCTTACCGGCTGGGGCGATGGCCTCTGCGACACCGCGCTCCTCACGCAGCGCGCCGGTCGCATCCTCGGCCGCTCGCCTTTCGAGGTTGAAGCGATCTATCACGAACTCCGCGATTCCCCCGCCGCCCAGCAGCCGCCCGGACCACCGGCCTGCCCCGGACTCGACATGGCCCTCTGGGATCTCGTCGGCAAAGCGCTGAATAAACCGGTTTCCGCCCTGCTCGGCCCGGCGTATCGCGACCGCATCCCGGCCTATGTCACCGCGCTTTACCGCAAGGATTTACCAGATAACCCCGGGGCGAAATTGGCTGAAGGCCTCGCGGCCGAAGCGCAATCCTGGGTCGCCGCCGGATACCGCAGCATGAAAATGAAAATCGGTTTCTCGCCCGAGATCGATATCGAAATCGTCGCAGCCGTCCGCCGCGCCATCGGGCCCGGCATCGCTCTCGGGGTTGATTCCAATTGCGCGTACGATTCAGGCACAGCGGTGCGCGTCGGCGCTCAGCTCGAGCAGTTCAATCTCATGTGGTGGGAAGAGCCCGTGCTCTCTACTGATTTCGAAGGCTACCGCCGCCTGAAGAACGCGCTCAAAATCGCCCTCTCGGGTGGCGAGACCGGCTCGCTCGATTGGCTCATCCTCAACTACGTCCAGCCGCGCCTCGTTGATATCCTGCAGCCCGATCTTGAGAACATCGGCCTCACCGGCGCGCGCCTGCTAACGCAGCTCTGCTGGATGAATCGCATTCGCCTTGTGCCCCACAACTGGGGAACAGCCCTGCGCACCGCCGCCACCCTGCACTGGATGAGCGGGTGCCCTGCTCTCACGCCCGCCCTCAATCCACCGGGCATTCTCTTCGAGTTCGACCAGACCGAGCACCCGTTCCGCGATGCCATCATCCGCGAAAAAATCGCCTTCAACCCCAAAGACGGAACGGTCGCAGTCCCTGAGGGCCCCGGCCTCGGCGTCACTGTCATCCCGGAAGCCGTCGCCGAATTCCGCACCGATCTCTTTTCGATTTAGCAATGGCCGCTTACGGAGCGAGCGACGGCGCGACGTACGAGTAGAACACCACGATCACGCCAATGATCACCGCCAGCAGAATGCTGTGCCGCAGCGTGAACCGGAACAGCCGGCTCTCCTCGCCGCCCCCCATCGACGTCGCGGCCGACGCCACCGCCACACTCTGCAGGCTGATCATCTTCCCCATCACCCCGCCGGCCGAATTCGCCGACGCCATCAGCACCGGATTCATTCCCAGGTGCTGCGCCGTCACCACCTGCAACCAGCCGAACAGCGCGTTCGCCGCTGTATCGCTCCCGGTGAGAAACACGCCCAGCCACCCCAGCAGCGCGCTGAAGAACGGAAACAGCTTCCCCGTTTCCGCGAACGTCAGCCCAAGCGTCGCCGTCATCCCCGAGTAATTCATCAGAAACGCCAGCGCAAGCACAGCCGCGATCGTAATCTCCGCGAAGATCAGCTGCCGCACCGTCCCCCAGAGCACGTTCAGAAACGTCCCGAGAGAAAGCCGCAGCACAATCGCCGACAAAATCGCCGCGATCAGACAAGCCGTACCCGCCGCGGAGAGCCAGTTGAACGTATACATCGCGCCGTAGTTCTCCGGCGCCGTCGTTACCGGCGGCATCTTCTGGATCAGGTTGTGTAGCCCCGGCCATCCGAATCGAAGTGTCGTCGTGTGGTCGATGTATGCCTTCACGCTCGGCAGCCCCCACGTGAGCACCAGGATGACGAGCAGAATAAACGGCGACCACGCGAGCAGCGCTTCCCCGAACGGAATCGGCGTCGGCTCCGGCGCAGGACCATCTCCCGGCAGCCGGAACTGATCGCGCGGCTTCCACACCCGAAGCAGAACCACCAGCAGCCCGAGCGCGATAAGTGACGCCAGGATATCGGTCAGTTCCGGTCCCACAAAGTTGGAAACCAGAAACTGCGTCCCCGCGAAGGCAATTCCGCAAACCAGCGCGGCGGGCAGCACTCCGCTCAACGCCTTCCATCCGCCCATCACCAGAATCAGGTACGCCGGCACAATCAGCGAAACCGGCGCGCAGATCCGTCCCACGCCGGCGCTGATGCGAAGCAGAGGCAATCCCGTCACGGCGGCGAGCGTCGTGATGGGAATCCCGATCGACCCGAACGCGACCGGCGCCGTATTCGCCAGCAGACAGATGCCGCCCGCATAGAACGAAGAAAAGCCCAGCCCGGTCAGCATCGCCGCCGCCACGGCCACCGGCGTCCCGAATCCCGCCGCGCCTTCGATGAACGCGCCGAACGCGAACGCGATCAACAGCGCCTGCAACCGCCGGTCCGCCGTAAGATTCCCGATCGAATTTTTCACGATCTCGAATTTCCCGGCTCGCACCGTGATGTTGTAAAGAAAAATGGCGCTGAAAACGACCCAGCCGATCGGAAACAATCCGTAGGCGGCGCCGTATGTGATGGAATTGCCAACCAGCGCGGGCGGCATCCTTTCCACGAACAGCGCCACCAGCGCGGCGGCGCCCAGACCGGTCAGCGAAGAAATCCACGCGGGTTTGCGCAGCACGCCGATCATCAGCAGCAGAACGAAAATCGGAACGGCTGCGACCAGGGCGGAGAGCGCGAGGCTATGCGAGACGGGCGTGTAGTTGTGTTGCCACATGGGCGAAACGCATCATATCAATGACGTTTTAATGAGACGCTGGAATTCGCTCACGCTGCCTCGGCAGCCGATTTCAAAGCGCCGATCACGTCGGCAAGCCAGGGCTGCGCCATACCCCGCTTTTCCCTCGCAGCCCGAATCAGCTCGAGATTGTTCGCGGTCGATTCCGGCTCCCATTTCGGCTCCCGAACATGAGCCAGCGCATCGGAAAGACGTTCGGCCGCCTCCTGCTCATCGCTCGCCAGCACCGCCAGTTCAAGCAGCGTGGCGTAATCCCAGTAATCGGGAGTGCCGCCTTTCAGCCGCTGATGAACCGCGAACCGCACCACCGGCAGCAGTTCCTGTTTGTGCGCCTGCGATTCCGCCGAGCCTTCGATATCCAGCAGCGTCACGGCATTGATTCCGGGAAAGGCGTCGCGCCAGTCGCTTTCAAAGCCGCGCTTGTATGCTTCAATCGCCTGCTTCAGATACCCGCGGGCCAGCGCGTTATTTCCCGCTTCCACCGCGCGCGCCCAGAGATCCTTGTAGACTCTCCCGAGTATCCCGAGCGTTTCCGAACTCGGCCCTCTCTCCTGAACCAGCGCATCGAGCGCCGCGATCGCCTCCTGCGGGCGTTTCGCGCGGTTCAGCGCCAGTGCGTATTGTTCGCGCATCATCGTGGAGCGCTCGAGCGCTGCGGGCAATCGTGAGTAAAGCGCGATCATGTTGTCCCACGCTTTCACCGCGCGATAACTCAAAAACAAATCCACCAGTACTCCGGCTTCGCAGCCATCCAGATCGCCAAGTTCCTTTTCGATCGCGATGAGCCCGGCGAGATCGCCCTTTCGCCGCGCCTGTGCGAGCGATGATTTGCGCTGGTTCGAATAGAGCGCGCGGTCCCGGAACACATCGGTCTTCAGCCGTGAAATATCGGGAGGGCCGAAATCGGAGAGCAGTTGATACACCGGGCTGTCGGTCACGCCCTGTCTCGCCAGATCGCGCAAATCGCGGAGCTTTGCTTCGATTGTGGAGCGCAGCGGCCCCGCTTCCGCATCCGTGAACGCGTTCCCCGGCGCCAGTTCATAAGCGAGCGCGCGCACGAAATTCACATCGAAGGGCAGGCGCGTACTTTTTGCGAAGATCGCCAGCGTCGTAGCCGGCCTCGCCGCGTGCCGGATGCCCAGCTCATAGAAAACGTTTGGATTCGCCGTCGTCAGATCCGCCACCGCGAAGTCGCAGAGCAGCAGCCGTTCGAACATCGGCTTTTGAATGATCCCGCCGGTGCGCTCCTCATCGGCGCGGATGCACTCCATGCCGGCGTTTTCCACCGCGGGCTGAATGGCTTTTTCATAAATCGCATCGAAATCGATGTCCGGTCCGCCCGCGGGATCCTTCTTCGCGCCAAAAGGCATCAGGACGAAGCACAGGGGTTTTTCAGCGGTTTGCACGCTTGAGTATTCTCGCAGAATGCGAGCTTCGTACGCGGCTGCCCCGCCACTCCGCCGCGGATGCCACTGGCTGGCTTCAGCGCCGCCCTGATGGCCGACCTGTAATCTCCGCCTGGCTCGCGCCTTCCCGCAGGCCCGGCTCTCGGATTTTTTTCGGCTTCAGCGGACGTACCGGCTCATCGCAGGCCAACAGTCCGGCGGCCCCGACGCCCGCTTCCACATTCCGCCACCGCGGCGTCGACGTTTTCACTCCGTCGCCGGAATAATCCCCGGCCCCGGCGCGCTCCACACCAGCTTTCCCACGCGGTTATGGATAGAAATCGATCCCGTACCTTCAACATCCACGCGCCCGCCAGCCATTCCGCTGATCGTCAGCTCTGCGCCCGCCCGAGTCGCTCGAAGCGAGGCTACCGTCCGGCCCCGCTGATCGACAACCGTGAAAGAGCGCGCACGCAGATCCATCGCGTTCGGCGCCTGCGCGTGCACCGGCGCAGCTCCGCGACCGGCCACAAACGCTCCCCCAAACGAGCCCGCGAGCGCAAGAACGCAAATGCCCGCATACTGCAATCGCGACATCGATGAAACCCTCCGTCCCGATTGGACGGCGGCGCCACCCGAACGTAAGCAGCCAATAGAGCCGCATGCCACAAAAAAGCCGGGACTCTTCAGTCCCGGCTTGGAGGAGCGGACGCAAAGGTCCGCGCCGCGTCGATCAGGTTTGACCCTATTGTTGTTATTTACTGGTCCCCTTCGAATCGGGGTAACTCGATCTTAACAGATTACATATCCCCGCCCGCCGGCGTGGGCTTCTGCGCAACCTTCTCCGCGATCGACTTCGCCTGCAGGAAGAGCAGCAGGTAATCCGGTCCGCCGGCCTTCGAATCCGTGCCGGACATATTGAATCCGCCGAACGGGTGCGCCCCCACCATCGCTCCCGTGCACTTTCGGTTCACGTACATATTGCCGACAAAGAATTCATCTTCCGCGCGCTGCACATGCGCAGAGTCATTCGAATAAATCGCGCCCGTCAGTCCGTACTGCGAATCGTTCGCGAGCGCCAGCGCATGATCGAAATTTTTCGCCCGCGTCACTGCCAGCACCGGCCCGAAAATCTCCTCCTGAAAAATCCGCGCCTCCGAGTCCACATCGGCAATTACTGTCGGCGGCAGAAAGTACCCATCGGAACCGATTTCACTCCCGCCGGTCAGCACTCTGCCTTCGCCGCTCCCGATCTCGATATACTCCAGAATCGATTTCTTCGCGCTGGCGCTGATCACCGGCCCCATGAAATTCTGCGGGTCCTCCGGCGCCCCGACGGCAATCTTCTCCACCCGCGCCTTCAGCTCGAGATCAAGTGGCGCC
>Ga0157369_10002482_pt1 | contig 22108 bp, 21 predicted proteins | sample C25metaG_FD_113461 | JGI IMG/M metagenome (GOLD analysis project Ga0157369, IMG submission 113461) | Corn rhizosphere microbial communities from Kellogg Biological Station, Michigan, USA - C2-5 metaG | ecosystem: Host-associated > Plants > Roots > Rhizosphere > Soil | place: USA: Michigan...
CGGTATAGTCAATCTGCTGGTACATCACGGCATCGGGATATTTCATCGGATCCTTGTCATAAACGCCGTCCACTTTCGTGGCTTTTGCAATAACCTGCGCCTTGATCTCGAGAGCGCGCAGCGTCGCGGCTGTGTCGGTCGAGAAATACGGGTTCGATGTGCCGGCCGCGAAGATCACGATGCGGCCCTTCTCCAGATGCCGGATCGCACGCCGCCGGATGTAGGGCTCAGCCACCTGATGCATCTGAATCGCGCTCATCACGCGCGTGTGCTGGCCGACCTGCTCGAGCGCGTCCTGCAGCGCGAGGGAATTGATCACTGTCGCCAGCATGCCCATGTGATCGCCCGTGACGCGATCCATATTGCGCGCCGCGAGCGCGATTCCGCGGAAGATGTTTCCGCCGCCGACTACTACGCCCGTCTGAATGCCTTTATTGGCAATGGCCGCGATCTCTGAGGCCAGTCCCTTCACCCGGTCCGGATCGATGCCAAAGTTGCCGGGACCAGCCATTGCCTCGCCGCTCAGCTTCAGCAGAATCCGCTCGTATTTCGCCATAGTACGTGGCCGGAATGCGCCCGGCGCTCTGTTCCTCTCGCGTCAGGCTTAGGCTGTGGGAGCGCCGGAATCCGTGGATGCAGCGCCTTCGCCAACCTTGAAACGCGCAAACCGCGCCACCGAGATGTTCTCTCCCAGCTTCGCGATTTTGCCTTTGATGAACTGTTCCACTGTGATCGTGTTTTCTTTGACGAACGGCTGCTCATAAAGGCAGATCTCTTCGTAGAACTTGGACATTCGCCCTTCCACGATCTTGTCCGCAACCTTCTCCGGCTTGCCTTCGGCGATCACCCTGGCCTTCTGGATATCCTTTTCCTTCTCGAGGAGCGAGCCCGGCACATCCTCGCGCCGTACATACAGAGGGTCTGCCGCCGCGACATGCATAGCAATATCGCGCACGAGATCCTGAAAATCCTCCGTGCGGGCCACGAAATCCGATTCGCAGTTCACTTCCACCAACACGCCGAGCTGCGACCCGGCATGAATATACGAGCCGATCGTACCCTGCTTCGTGCTGCGAGTCGCCTTCTTCGCGGCCGATGCAATGCCCCACTTTCGCAGAAGGGTTTCCGCCTCTGCCGCATCACCCTTCGCCTCCACCAGAGCCTTTTTGCACTCCATCATGCCGGCGCCGGTTCGTTCGCGAAGTTGTTTTACCGATTGTGCGCTGATTTCCGCCATTTCTTCTCTTTCAGAGCTTACCAGGACGCCCCTCATGGGCGTCGAAAAACGTGTCGCGCCTCACGCGGCTTAAAAAAATTCGCCGCGGGTGCGCGTCGAAAACGTCATCGCGCAAAACGGCCGCCCTGGCGGCGGCCCTGCGCTCGTTAAACATGGACGGCAGTGATTCGATCACGCCGCCCACACCTCTCCATCGCGCCGGAATGCCGCGGTAACGGCTCTCGCACGCTGCTCTTTCGCCGACCGGCGACCTAAACCTGGGTGGCTTCCGCGGCCGGAACCGGGTTCGCTTCCGAGCTGTTCTCGGCGCTGTTTTCCGAAGCGGGACCTTTGCGCGTGGGCGTGGGTTCCGTTTCGCCCATCATCAGACTTTCCTGCATGATCTGCTCGGCATACTTCGGATCCACGTATTGCGAGTATTCGGCCGTAAGATCTTCCGTCGAGGACTCGTCAGCGGCCAGCTTTTCGGCGCCGAAATCCTGTTCTGTCGCGAGGCCGCGACCTTCAATAACGGAATCAGCGATCTTGCTGGTAAACAGCCGGATTGCGCGCAGAGCGTCATCGTTGCCGGGAATCACCCAATCGACTTCGTCCGGATCGCAATTCGTATCCACGATCGCGACCACGGGAATACCGAGCCGCCGCGCTTCTTTCACCGCGATCGATTCCTTGTTCGAATCGATCACGAACACGACGTCCGGAAGCCCCGGCATATCCTTGATGCCCGCGAGGTTCTGATCGAGGTGCTTGCGCTCGCGCTCGAGGCGCACGATCTCTTTCTTGGGGCGCCCGCCGTAAGAGCCTTCGGCCGCCATATGCTCGAGTTCCTTCAGCCGCTTGATCGACCGCTGAACGGTGGTCATATTCGTCAGAAGGCCGCCGAGCCAGCGCTGGTTCACGTAGAACATCTGGCACCGGTTGGCTTCTTCCGCAACCGCTTCCTGAGCCTGGCGTTTGGTACCGACGAAAAGTATCGTCTTGCCCTGGGCCGCCATCTCCACTACATATCGCGCCGCATCCTTGAAAAGCTTCAGAGTTTTCTGAAGATCGATGATGTAGATGCCGTTACGTTCGCCAAAGATATACTCTTTCATCTTTGGATTCCAGCGCTTGGTCTGGTGCCCGAAGTGAACGCCCGCTTCAAGCAATTCTTTCATTGAAATAGCTGGCAAACCAATTCCTCAATTCGTTGTAAAGCTGGATTGAAAAACCCGAAAAAGCGGTCGCGCGGTCCAAAGCGAGATTTACGCGACAAGCGAAAACGGGCGGGATTTGACACACGACGGGGCGCGAATTACATTTCGCGCCCCGTCAAATAATAATAACAGGTTACCGTTTCGAGAACTGGAACCGCTTGCGAGCGCCTTTTTGGCCGTACTTCTTGCGCTCGTGCGCGCGAGGGTCGCGCGTCAGCAGTCCCGCTTTCTTCAGCGCGCCCCGAAGCTCGGCGTTGAACTCGACCAGCGCACGGGCGATCCCCAGGCGGATGGCTCCGGCCTGTCCGGATATTCCGCCGCCATTCGCCAGGACCACAACATCGAAGCGATCCTGCATTTCGACCGTTTCCAGCGGTTGCTTTACCGGCATACGGCCCGCTTCGGTCGGAAAATAATTCTCAAACGGGCGGCCGTTGACGATGATTTTTCCCGAGCCCGGCCGCAGGAACACGCGGGCGATGCTGGTTTTGCGTCGGCCGGTCCCCAGATACTGCTCGATCTTTCTTAAAGCCAACTTCCGATACTCTCCTCTGCTGTTTCCTTGTGGGCCCGCAACTATGCAACCGTATAGGCTGCCGGCTTCTGCGCGGCGTGTGGATGCTTGTCGCCTGCGTACACCTTCAGTTTCCGGTACATCTGCTTGCCCAGCTTCGTCTTCGGCAGCATGCCAAAAATCGCGTCCTCCACCATGCGCGCCGGACGCGTTGCCCGAACCTTCTGCGCTCCGGTTTCCACCAGCCCGCCCGGATAACCGGTAAAGCGGCGGTAAACTTTCTGTGCGTCTTTCCGGCCGGTAAGCTTCACCTTCGCGGCATTGATCACGATGACGTGATCGCCTGTATCCAGGAAGGGGGTCCAGATCGATTTGTGCTTGCCCATCAATAACTTCGCGGCATGGCTCGCGAGTTTCCCCAACACCACCTGGTTGGCATCAATGATGTGCCAGCTTCTCTCGATTCCCGGTTTGGACGGGAATGTAGTACTCATGAACACACGACTCCGTCTTTTTGTCTAACCTTATAAGCCTAGCGAAGGCGCGGTCTGGATGTCAAACCAGTGAACTGCGCCCGGAACGGGGCAGCGCGTCGGCGAAATGGTCGCTAACGTCTGTGCCTTCTGCTGGTTATCATGAACCCGATCAGCAGAAGCGCACTAAAGGAGGCGACCGCAATACGCCCCAGGTTTTCCTGAAGCCACCGCCTTGGCTCGGCCCGGACCAGCGAGTCCAGTTCCTGGATATTACGGCCGAGTTCCTCGCGCTCGAGGCGAATGTGTTCCGCTATCGCGTTTGATTGCGCGCCCATGTCAGGTTCTCATTCACGGTATTAATTGTGCCCTGCGGACCGCGTACCATCTTCAGTCGCATCCGCCCCGCAGCAAACATTCCGCCCCCGATGATCCCGCAGAGTACCGAAAGGATTAGCGCAGATGCCCACCACGGCAGCACGATCGCCAGCGCGCAGGCGGCGGCCGCCACCAGCAGCGCCGCGGCGAAGAAACCCATGAGGGCCGCGCCGCCAAACATCACCGCGGCATCCTTCGCCTTTCCGGCATCTTCCCGAATCTCGGTCTTCGCAAGCCGGATTTCGGCCCGCACGATCTCCTGAAGATGGCCCAGGGCGTCCTGAAACACCTCACTTATGGAGCGATTTGCATTTTCCGCCATAACTAACATCTGCCTTTCACGGCGGGCAGGCTTTTCTTCAAAACGATGCCAAGCAGCAGTCCGGCAGCGCCCGCCAAAGCGATCGCGGGGAGATTCGACTCCGCCAGCCAACCGGAAAGCTCGCGCCGGTCTTGGGAAATCCCGCCGCCAGCCCCAAACTCGGTTTCTTTCGGAAGAGCGACGTCCGGAGCCGACGCCATCACGATCGCGTCACTCGTGCCCGTGATATCGTCCCCGACCGCCTGCTGTCCTGTTGAGTTCATGTACAAGGGCATTTGCCAATTGATTTCGCATGCGCATTGCCGAACTGTTTTCGCGCTACCGCGAGCCCTTGAATCGAAGGGTTGGACGATACGGTTTGGAAAGAGCCGCGATCCGAATGGTTAATACACGATCGCGAAGCCGCCGTCAGGTTTGGCAAACGCCGCCACAACGCTGAATGCCGGCATGCTATCCGCCGTGCCGGGAGCCGATTCCGCAACGCCGTCCTGGTCATAAAGCTGCCATTTCACAGGGCCGCCGCGTTTCCACGCAGTAGCTTCAGTCCAGACAAAAAGGGTTTCACCCTGGCGATTGGCGATCGCCACCGGATATTTCCGATTCAAAGGCGCCCCGGGCGCCGCCACCGGGTGAGAAATGCTGTGCGTACCGGAAGAAATATGGGCGAAGTACGTCTGTTTCTCCGTCTCCCAGGCCGCCAGCACGCCGCCAGGCGCGGGAGCGAGAAACGACAGGCTCATGACGCAGGCGCCAATCTTCCATTTCGAGATATCGGAACCCTGGAACGACCGCCCACCGTCGGTGGACGTCAGCAGCCACATATCGCGGTTCACCACGTCCGTAGCCGAGCGGAAAAGTACATACAAGTTGCCGGCTGAATCCGCATAAGCGCGCGTACCGCAGCAGCCGCAAGCACCCGTGGGAGCATCGAAGGCCACCTTTTCCCGCGTAAAAGTGCGGCCGTCGTCCACGGATTTCGCCATCCACACGCGGCGGCTGCCTTCCCCCTTTTGTCCCACCAGAGGCGCATGCCAGAACACGTAGACATCACCTTTCGCATCAGCCGCGACCGAGCCGCCCCCATCCAGTCCGTAAGCCTCGTGGATCAGGTTGCGTTCGGGCTCGAACGCCGTGCCTCGATCGTTCAACCGCGTATACAGCATCGGCGTTTCGCCTTTGGGTCCGCGTGGTTCAGCGGCGGCCGAACCGTTCCAGGCGACGTATACGCGGCCGCCTCGCCCAACAGCCAGCTGTGCGCCACGAATGTTGCCGACCGCGATTGCGCTGCCAGACGTATGGTTCACCCGAATCGGCCGCGAGAACGTCTGTCCGAAATCGCGGGATTGCACGTAGTAGATATCGCCCTTCTCCGCCGGCCCGGAGAAATAGATCAGGTGAACAACGCCGTCCTGTTCGATGACCTGGGGCTGTATGCCTCCATTCGGTACGCGAATCAGGCTGACGGCCGGACGATCGATTCTGGCGGCGGAAGCCGTCATGCAGATTGCGGCCACCAGCGCACTCAACAGATATTTCACACCGATATCTTCTCATCGCCCCGCAAGCTTTAGCGACCAGCGGTTAGAAAACAACACGCAGTGGCCGCTTCAATATGAGCACTGTCGCCATCGAAAAAGTCAGCACCCATACAAACCAGGACAACTTCAACCCGAGCCATGAGAATGCCCGCGAGGGATAGTCGATTTCAACCCACTCGACATTTCCCGCAGGTAACGGGCTTTCCGTGGGATACCAAAATAATTGCCACCACGACTGAACGCGCCTGGTAGAGAGCAACCTGGGCTCGCTTCCCGAAGCGATTGTCTTTGTAACGGTCCCGGTTGGAAAAACAACACGCAGCAAACCCGCCGCAGGTTTCCGGGCGCGAATTCGCCAGCAGATCAGATCCACCCCCCGCATCCGAACAGCCGGCGTCTCAACCTGAATTCCCGGCGGCGGCTGGAGAATCGGGGGCGCCCTCAAAACGCCCGGAAGATGCGCCAGCTTGACCGTAACCAGAGAAGCCTCTGATATTGCGAGGGGAGCTTTTCCAAAGAAAGGCTGCAGAAGAGAGAACAGAAACAGCATCGGTATGGCCAGAATCAACGCGGGACGCAGCATCAGTCCCAGATATCCTGCGTTCAGCGACAACAATCGCTTCTGCGCCCTCCAGACAACCGCCGGCTCGTCGACAAAAAGACGCAACTCATAAAGGCACGCCTGCATCTGGCGTCGCAAGCTGCCGATACTCTGCTGATTTGAAACCTTTCGCAACAGCAGCAATACTGATAAGCCTAGAGCTATGCCTAGAGCCGCCAGACCAGCCATTCCGCCCACCTGGTCAGATATCCAAGTCCTCTCATTTTCTTCATTTAATAGATCGATTCGCCAATCATCGCCCCGGGTTTGGAGATCCCGAATTCCGAGAGCATCGTCACTGTCAAGTCGTACAGGTGAGCGTCGCTCGCCTTGCTCTTTCGATTGCTCAGGAGCACGCCGGGCACAAATTGGGGCGCGACGCAGTGGTCGCCCCGCCACTCATCCGTGTTATCCGCAATCAATTCCCGCGGAACTTCTCCGAGAGCCGTCTGCCATGACGACCGGTAGCCCGGATAATAGCCGACGATGAGATCCGGGGCGCTATCGGAAAGCGCAGTTTGATTCTCTTCAGGGGCAAAAACACTGGCCACCACTGGTTTGCCGTTTTCAGGGTCGCGGAAAGCCAGCAGTTGCTCGCGGAGAGCCCTAAGCACTGCCTTCTTGTCTACACCAGGCGCGACAATGCCGTAACGCTCGCGGTCACGCTGGTTGACGTAAACGGCATTCAAACCGATTGAGTAGGCTTTTGTGCGCGACCAGTCTACGTTCTGAAACCCTACTTCGCTCTGGGATTCATTCGCATCGTTGAGCGCCAAAAAACCCTGACCGAGCAGCCACGTGTTCAGGTTCACCGACCGCTTGAAGGTCGTAAAACCATGGTCTGACATCACGATCAGCGTTCCTTCGCCCATGCGTTTCTGAACCATCCCTACAGTTCGGTCCACGAGCTTATAAGTTTCGAGCAAATCATCGTCGTACTTGCCCCAGAGCATGTGAGAATCCTGATCCACGCCGAAGAAATGAAAAAACAGCAGTCCTTCCCGGAAGTGATTCAGGCCATATCGCAGAACCTTCAGCAGTTCTGTAGATACTTCACGGCTCTGCGCGAGATATTCTTCTTTGTTAAATACGTGCTCCCGGTACGCGGCCGTGTCCTGAGGCATGCCCTGCGTGTAGAACGGCCCCAATGATTCGGCAAGCGCATGGCTGTACGAATCCGGCGAGGAAATCGGGAGATCGGGCTCCGCTGGATCAAGGTTCACCGGCGAAACATACACCTCGAGACAGGGATGAACCTGTTTCAGATAGATCCGGACAATGCCATGCGCATTCTGAAGCCTGGGAATGAGGGGGAAGTTGACCCGAATCCAGGGCGACCATTCGCGCTCATTCAGAACAATTCTTTGACCGCCCGTTTCGAAGACCGCCGCAGGGTTGACCGGATCCGGATACACATGCATCTCCGCAAACGTCTGCGCGTGGTCCTTTCTCAATGAGTTGTCCGGGCCGCGAATTCTCAGCAACGCCTGCCCGTTCTCGATTTTGACGGGAATGATGTTTCCGCCGGGCACATTGCCCAGGACGCGGTTCGAGTCCTCCGTGTACCAGGAAAATTCGCCGAAGGTTCCACGCAGGTCCGGAGTTCCCATTCCCGATAAGGATGTACAACCTTCGCATTCCACCGGCGGGAAATTCGTGGGCATCCGAAGTACAGTGACGGGCACATCATGAGCCGCGAGTATCTTCCAGAAAGGCGTGCCTTTTCTGTATGTCTCCACATGACCATGTGAAAGCGGCAGCGAATATGGACCGATCGGCAGCGATATTCCTCCGGAAGTTATCTCACCCATCGAGGAGCGTGGCAGCAGGGTTTTCGGATCACGCTCGACAAAATCGAAAATGCCATGGCCGGCGGGCTTCATGCCTGTAATGAATGTCGACCAGGCGACCGGGCTCTGCGGCGGCATCGTGGTGGCAAGTCGCTTGAATTCGCCCTGCCGGCGTAGCCGGTCCATGTTTGGAAGATCGGCCCAGTGCTTTTCGAGAAACTCCGGATCCATCCCGTCGATTCCGAGAACCACAATGCGCTTCCCGCGCGCGCCCGACTTCACTTTCGACGAGCGGCACGCCATCTGGCTCAGCGCGGCAAGCAGACAGACGCCCGTTAGTAAAGGCCGATTGAGTTGGCTACTGACCCACATCGACGCACAGCGGCTTGCCTTCCATCCAGCGGGGCGGCTCCAGCCCGAACAGAGTTAAAGCTGTCGGAGCCATGTCCTCAATGCCCGGATCGTTCGCTTTCATCTTGCGATTACTGAACAGAACTCCGGGTACGAGGTGCGGATCGACGCAATGGTCACCGCTCCACGCTTTGCAATTATCCTCAAATACCCGTGCGCTTACTCGTCCGACGGCGGCATCCCAGGAAATTCTGTATCCGTCGTTGTAGCCGACGATCAGGTCAGGCGCTTCTGCTATGTACGGGCCATTGTAGAGATCGCTGGCAGCATAAACGGCTCGGATGCCGATCCGGTTTTGCTTCCCGTCCAGCAAATCGGTCAGCTTCTCAATGATTTCTCGCTTTAATTTTTCCGCTTCATCTCCGGGCGCGACGATTCCGCCTGCTTCCCGGCCTCTTACGTTCAAGTAGAGACCGGCCAGGCCAACTGCATAAGCCCTGGTCCGCGTCCAGTCGACTCCGCGAAAGTATGGGCCGCTTTCATTGGCGCCGCCCTCGAGCGTCAGGTACCCGTGGTCCCGCAGCCAGCTATTCAGGTTGATGCCGCGCCGGAAAGAGCAGAAGCCATGGTCCGACAGGACAAAGAGCACAGTCTTTTCATCCACATGGCTCGACGCAAGGCCGACCAGGTTATCCATCTTCCGGTACATCGTTTCTATCGCTCCGCTGTATTCTGTCGCCGAGCCGCCGTTGTGAGTGCTATCGGGATCCAGGTAGCGATAGAACATGTGTTGTATCCGGTCACTCGTATCGAACACGCACGCCACAACGCCGCGGCGCGTCTTCTCCAGAGCATTCCGGAACATCGCTTCACGCTCGTTCATCAGAAGATAAGCCTGGTCCAGGAAATTTTGTTCGCTGATAACGCCTTCATTGAGAGCCCAGGTGTCTTCCGCCATTCCGAGCGTTGAGAACGTTCCCAAAAGCTTGGCCAGGTACGCGGCATAGAACGAGGGGTGGCTTACCGGCAAGGCTGGCTTTTCCGGATCGATCTGCACAGGCGATACGTACAATGAAAACTCAGGTTCCGTTTCGGTAATAAGAAAACGCGCAATGCCGCACACCTTGAAGCCTGGAGCCGCGCGGAACACAAGCCTTGTCCAGGGCGAATACGTGCCCGGCCGCAAACTTAGCGATTTGTCACCGATCCGCAACACCCACGCGGAATCATTCGCGCCTTTATCGATTCGAAATGGAATTCGCAGGGGTTTGCCGTTCTCCCTTAGCGTGTCCTCCGGACCCTCCAGTTGAGCTTCGAAACCATCGCCGGTGTCTTTTAGAGGGTAACGGCCGCCTGCTTCATAGCTTGCGTCGCTAACACGCGTTGTAAAGAACGAAAAACTTCCTTGCGTACCCTTCAAATCCGGGGTGGCCATCGCGGAAAGCTGGCGCCCATTGAACTTGTCGGGCGGAAACGTGATCGGCACGCGGATAATGGTTGATCGGATGTTTTGATCGCCCAACAGTTTCCAAAATGGCTGGCTCTTGCGGCGCATAATGACGGACGGCCTTTCCAGGGGAATGTGCCATCCACCAACCCGTATCGCCCTCCGCGGCCTGTTCACCTGCGCCGAAGACAACTGAGGCGCATAAGTCTTCAGGCTGCGATTCAGAAAGTCGAAGATATTGTGCCTGGCCGGGTTCACGCCCGTAGCGAAGGTGGACCATGCGACCGGTGATAACGATGGAAACGTAGTTCGCAGGCGACTGTAGAATCCTTGCTCTTTCAACCGAAGCAGGTTCGGTAATTTGCCCTCGCTCATAAACTTCTCTGTCAGCCGCGGGTCCAGACCGTCCAGCCCCAGAAAAATAAGCTTTCGCACTCGCGCGTTCCGAAACCCTTTCCGGCGCCGCAACAAGCGCCACGCCATCCGAAAGGGCCACGAGAGAAAAGAGACAACACTGAGAATGAACCCGGCGACTACCGTCAGGAATGAACCGAGAAACGCAAACCCGGCGCCCGGCCCGATGTAAGCAAAATCAACTTCGCCTGTGTGGCGGTCAAAGGAAGTTAGAACAAAGGCAAGCAGCAGGAGTATGAACAACCCACGCGCCACGCGGGACCGGCTTTTTTGAAACTCTTCGAAGTTCGTCACCGAAGCTTGCCTTCGACAAAAGGCACCTCCCATACTTTCTCGTGCTGGATCGGCCCGTGTCCGAAATAGCTGTCTTCTCCGAAGAGTTCACCATGATCGGCAGTGATTGTTATGTAAGTGTTCTTCGGCACGAGATCGAAAAGCTCTTCAATCACACGATCGAGACTTTGGACTGCCCGAACTTGCTTCTTGCGCAGCATCTCGAGTTTGCTGGTGTCGAAGAACTTCTGCTTGCGGGCAACCAGCTTTCCGCCTGGAACGTGTTCGTCCAGATATTTGAAGACGCCGTGCACTCCGCTGATACGAGGCCACTCCTCCGGGGGCTCGTCCGCCAGAGCATATGGATAGTGAGTCTCGCCAACGTTCAGCAGATAGAACGACGGGTGCTCTTCCGGGAACGGCATATCCCGCAACATAGCCCGCATGTCGTTATGCTTGTCCATGAGCTTGTAGCTATCGAATCCCTGGTTCAGAATCGTTTTCGGATTCAGCACAGGCATTGAGACCCGCGCATTCGTCTGGTAGCCCAGCGATTCTTTGAGAAAAAGCGGCAGATATAACCGCGGGACCATGGACGCGAATTTCAGATCTTCCACGCCAAGCCGCTCATTGAATTTCAAAAACTCGGTTTTGTAGTACTCGGAAGCGTAAACGTGGCGGGGACTCTTATGTGGAAGCAATCCGATCAATAGATTGTAGTGAGAAGGGGATGTCCAGGAGGCGTAAGACCAGCGCCGCTCGACAGCGCCCAGCTTTTTCATCACGCGTGGCCGGGCGCGGACGAACGAATCGTATCGGCAACTGTCGAAAACAACCAGGACGTAATTGTTTCGAACGGGCCGATGCCTGGGCACGCCACCATTCTATTCCGGCGAAGCACCCACACGACGTATACAACGCCGCTCAGCCGTGCTTACGGCTTTATTCCAGGCACGTTCGCCCGCACCTTGTACACGCTCGTGCTGGCCGTAATGTAAAGGCTCTTTCCGTCCGCATCTCCCCACGCGAGATTCCCGACTCTTTCGGGAACGTGAATGGTTCCGAGATGCTTCCCCGAAGGTGAAATCACCCAAACGCCGCCAGAGCCCGCGCCCCAGACATTTCCCTCTTTGTCAACCTTGATTCCATCCGGACCGCCTGGTCCCGGCGCCGAGCTCGCATCCAGCAGGACTTTGCCGTCCGCAACCGTGCCATCGGATTTCACCCGATAGCGCATCCAGACTTTCTTGCCGGAATCGCTCACATAGAGAACCGATTCATCGGGTGAGAAGGCAATCCCGTTCGGCCGCGGCAGATCCTGAATCAAAAGCTCCAGTGCGACCGTATCCGGCGCCGCCCCGGCGCGGTGATCGCGCGCGCCCTTAATCCGGTAAACTCCGTTCACCTTCAGCTCTTTCCTGGGGTCCTGGTCGCTCTGCGTCTCGAGTCCGTAAGGCGGATCCGTGAAATACAAAGAGCCATCGGACTTGTAAGCCAGATCGTTCGGACTGTTCAGCCGTTTGCCCTGATACTTGTCGGCAAGGATCGTGATCTGCCCTTTCGCGTTCAGCGATTCGAGGCGCCACACGTCCCGCTGCGCATGCCCGGCGACCGTCAGCCGGTCCTTCGAATCCACCGTCATCCCGTTTGAGCCCGGCTCCGGACCCTTAAACGGAGCCGAACCCTTGTATCCGCTGGGATGCATAAAAACTGCGGGTTTACCGCCTGGCCGCCATTCAATAATGTTGTTCGCCGGAATCTCCGCGAAAAACAGGACGCCCGTGTGCGTCCACACCGGGCCTTCCGTCCATTTATCAAAGCCCGAAACCACTCGTTCGACGGTCGCTTTGGAAGAAACGAGACCTTCGAACGCCGGATCAAGCTTTTCGATCGTCTGAGCAAATATGCTTTGCGCAGCTAACGATCCTGCTATCGCAGCGATCCACAATTTGGAAACACAACGACGATGCCATCTTTTCACGGACAAATTTTACATGACCGCCTGCAGGCTCTCGACTTTAATCGCGCCGTTTCCGCTGGATATCGCGAAGGTTATTCAGGTCTTTCTTCACAGCCTCGAGCGGAGGTTCAGCGCTGCCCTCCTGCTGGACGAGATAGAAACGGACTCCCCCGGCGCCTTCGGCGGCCTCGAAGATCCGCCGCCACGGCGCAGTTCCTTTTCCGATCAGCGGTGGATGCCCGGTCGCGTCATTCGGCCAGTCAGAGCACAGCACCGCCTGAATGCGGCCGGGATACTGTTCGATAAATGAGACAGGGTCCGTTCCGGATTGCCTGCACGGGCCCACATCGAGATGGAATACCAGATCGCGGTTCGCTCCCAGCACGTCAATCGGTCTTGTCCCGCCGATCGACTGAAACTCTACCGCGTGATTGTGGAAGCCGCACGTCATCCCGAGCGGCTTCAGGCGCGCGGACGCTTCACTCAGCCTTTCGGCCATGCGCTTCCACCCATCGAGGCCTTCGCCCGGAAATCCGTTGCTTCTTCCCGGCGCCGCAAGTCCACGCACGCAGACGATGTTCTTTGAGCCGAGAATCCGGTTCAGCTCTATCGCATGCGCCAGTCCGTCGCCCGTGAATGCGGGCGCTTCGTTATGAGTCGAAAGGCAGAGCAGATTCAGATCGTCGAGTTGCGCCCGGACCTGCTTCGCGTGATCCGGCTGCCAGGCGGAGTAAGGACCGAAGAACTCCACGCCCTCGTAACCCATCTTCGCCACGGCTCGAAGCGTGCCCGGCAGATCGCGCGCCAGGTCGTCGTGCACCGCAAACAGCATAAGCCCAATCGGAACCTGCGTATTCGCTGCCGCTCGCGCGGCGATCGGGGCGGCGCACGCCAAAGCAGCAAAGCCGCGCCGCGAGAGCAGACCGCCACCTGGTAAATTGCCCCTCATTTCATCCTCCCCCGTTAAAGCTTATTCCCGCTGCGGCCAGCACGCATCATCTTCGGAACCGGAACAGATCCGCCCAGGTCTGCACCCGGAAAACCTCCGTCTCAAAGAAACCGAAATTCTCTTTAGCAATAGCGAACTCGCGCTCGATCGTCGTCTCGAAAATCCCCGGGTCATCGGTATTTAGCGTGATCGGCACGCCCGCGTCCAGCAGCCGCCTTACCGGGTGCTCGTGCAGAGAGGCCACCGCGCCGGTCCTCAAATTGCTGGTAATGCAAACTTCGAGGGGGATGTTTTCATCGCGCAAACGTCGCAGCAGGGCCCGATCTTCCACTGCCCGAATCCCGTGTCCGATTCGTTCGGCCCCAATATCAAGCGCCGCGCGCACGCTCTCCGGCCCGTCGGTTTCGCCTGCATGAGCCGTCAGCCGCAAACCCGCATCGCGCGCGTAGCGGAATGCGTCGCGGAAAGCCCGCGCGGGGCCATTCACCTCATCGCCTCCGATGCCGAACGAAACCACGCCGTCATCCACGTAATTCGCCGCAAGCCGGGCGATTTGCATTACGTGATCCGGCCCGAACTGGCGGATCGCATCCAGATTCCACCAGATCTCCACCTGCAGTTCCTCCGCGGCTTCGCGTTGCGCCGCGCGGATGGCTCGCCACACTTCATCGAAATCGAGGCCGCGCCACAGAATTACCCCGGCGCCCACGGTCACTTCGGCGTAAGTCACGCCTTCGCGAACCAGCATCTCCATCATTCGCTTCGTGATCAGCGCGTAATCGCGCGGCTCGCGCAGGCGGCGGGCGACGAACTTGAAACATTCGATGAAACCCGCAAAATCGGTGAAGCTCCATGCCGCATCCACCTCCTCGCGAGTTACCGATGGGTCCAATAGCATCGCGGTTTCGCGGTCAACCGTACCTTCCAGATGAAGGTGGAGTTCAGCCATCGCCATATAATCGAGTTTTCCCATGACTGCCGCCGAAATGGAAGCAATCATTGGTGGATACCACGGCGATCCGTTCAGCGTACTTGGTCCCCATCCGATAAACCTTGAGGCCAGCAAGACCGCGTGGAGTATACGCGCGTTCCTCCCGCAGGCCAAATCCGCCTGCGTCGAAATGGATGGCAAGTCCGTTTCAATGGAGAAATGTCATCGCGCTGGCTTCTTCATTGCCGATCTGAAGAACGAGCCCGGCCCTTACCGCTTTCTCGTACGCGACTGGCAGGAGGTCGAAAGCGTTATCGAAGACCCCTATCGCTTCGGGCCGATCATCACGGATTTCGATCTTCACCTGCACGCCGAAGGTACCCTCTATGAGTCATGGCGGTCGTTCGGCGCGCACCTCGCCACGCTCGAGGGGGTGGATGGAGTTCGCTTCGCCGTCTGGGCGCCCAATGCCGAAGTTGTCGCCGTCGTCGGCGATTTCAACCAGTGGGATACGCGTCGCCATGTAATGCGGCGCCGCAATTCCGGCGTCTGGGAAATCTTCATCCCCGGCGTAAAAAACGGCGATGCGTACAAATACCAGGTGCGTTCCCGCGTCCAGGGTTATCAGCAGATGAAGGCGGATCCGTACGCTTTTCAGTCGGAGACGCCGCCAAAATCCGCATCCGTGGTCTGCGATGTCGACGCTTACGGGTGGCAGGACGATGAGTGGATGCTGGCGCGGGGCGAGCGCCGCTGGCTCGAAGAGCCGGTTTCCATCTACGAAGTGCATCTCGAATCCTGGATGCGCGGTCCGGAAGGCGAAATCCTCAGTTACCGGCAGCTTGCCGTCAAACTGGTCGAGTATGTCAAGCGCATGGGTTACTCCCATGTGGAGCTGCTGCCCATACTGGAATATCCGTTTTCAGGCTCCTGGGGATATCAGGTTACGGGGTATTTCGCGCCGACTTCGCGCTTCGGCTCGCCGCTCGAGTTCATGTATTTCGTCGATGAATGCCATCGCGCAGGCATCGGCGTCATCGTCGACTGGGTTCCCGCGCACTTCCCCAAAGATGCGCACGGCCTTGCGTACTTCGATGGCACGGCGCTTTACGAACACGCCGATCCCCGCCAGGGCGAGCATCTCGACTGGGGAACTCTCATCTTCAATTTCGGCCGGAATGAAGTCCGCGAATTTCTTACTTCAAGCGCCCTCTTCTGGCTGAAGCAGTATCACATCGATGGCCTTCGTGTGGACGCTGTAGCTTCCATGCTTTATCTCGATTACTCGCGCAAGGAAGGCGAATGGATCCCCAACCGCTTCGGCGGGCGCGAAAATCTGGAAGCAATTGAGTTTCTTCGCCGCTTCAACGAACTCGCGCACAGCGTCCCGGGCGCAATTACCATCGCCGAGGAATCCACCGCCTTCCCCGCCGTCTCTCGGCCCGTCTACTCGGGCGGCCTCGGATTCACCATGAAGTGGAACATGGGCTGGATGCACGACATGCTCGCGTACTTCGAGACGGACCCCATCTACCGCAAGTACCACCACAACAGCATCACGTTCAGCATGCTCTACGCTTTCACGGAGAACTTCGTGCTGCCGATCTCGCACGATGAAGTCGTCTATGGCAAGCGTTCGCTGCTTTCCAAGATGCCCGGCGATATGTGGCAGAAGTTCGCGAATGTGAGAGCGTTTCTTTCCTATATGTATGCTCATCCCGGCAAGAAGCTGCTGTTCATGGGATCTGAGATTGGTGACTGGAATGAGTGGAATTCGAACGCAAGCCTTCCGTGGAATCTTCTTCAGTACCCGATTCATTCCGGGCTTCAGCTCTTCGTTCAGGAACTGAACGACTTCTATCGTGCGCAGGCGCCTCTTTATGAAGTCGATTTCAGCCATACCGGATTCGAGTGGATCGATTTTTCAGATGTGGAGAAGTCCGTCATCGCCTTCATCCGGCAGGGCGCCGATCGGTCGAACTACATTGTTTTCGTCTGCAACTTCACTCCGGAGCCGCGATACGATTACTCAATCGGCGTGCCCGAAGGCGGGTATTACAAAGAACTGTTGAATTCGGATGCGGAGCGATTCGGCGGCAGCAATGTGGGGAACGCCGGCGGAGTAATGGCGACGGATCAAGCCGCGCATGGCCGGCCCTTCAGCATCAACATCACTCTCCCTCCCCTGGCCGTGCTCGCCTTCCAGCCCCAGCGAGCATAATGAGCGCCAGTCTGACGCGCGCCGCCGTATACGATGCCATCATCATCGGCGGTGGTCACAACGGTCTCGTCACCGCCGCATATCTCGCAAAGGCGGGAAAGCGGGTCGTGGTTCTCGAGCGCCGCAAAATGCTCGGCGGCTGCGCCGTTACCGAAGAAATCTGGTCTGGCTATAGAGTCTCGACGGGAGCCTATCTCGTCAGCCTGCTGCAGGAGCGCATCGTTCGCGAACTGGAACTCGAGCGCTTCGGTTATCGCGTCATCCCGAAGGATCCGGCTTTCTTCTCGGCTTATCCTGATGGCCGCTATCTCTTTTTCTGGCGCGATGAGAACAAGACGCTGAACGAGATCGCGAAGTTCTCGGTGCGCGATGCGGAAAACTACCCGAAGTACGAAGCGTATCTTGAATCGCTCGCGCGCGTTGTCGAATCGCTGCTGCTTGTCACGCCCCCGGAACTACCGCCGCGCCGGCCATCCGATTTCCTCGAATGGCTGAAGCTGCTGGGCCGTTTTCGCAAACTCGGCCCACGCGAAATCTCGGGCCTGGTCAAGATCTTCACCCAAAGCGCGGCGGACCTTCTCGATGAATGGTTCGAATCGCCGCAGATCAAAGTCACTCTCGCGACCGATGGCGTCATCGGCGCGAACGGCGGCCCGCGTTCCGCAGGCACGGCTTACATCCTGATGCATCATTGCATGGGCGGCGTCGGCGGACAGCGCGGGTTATGGGGATTCGTGAAGGGCGGCATGGGCGCAGTCTCGGAGGCAATCGCCGCTTCGGCCCGCGCATCGGGCGCGGAGATTCGAACCAATGCTCCCGTGGAGCGCGTGCTCATCCGCAACGGCCGCGCATACGGAGTCGCGCTCGCGGGCGGCGATGAACTGCACGCCGATATCGTCGCCTCGAATCTCGATCCGAAACAGACGTTCCTCAGAATCGTTGATGCCCGCGAACTCGATCCCGAATTTCGTGGAAGCATAGAAAACTATCGGGTCGAAGGTACGTCCCTCTAAATGAATCTGGCGCTCGCGGGCCTGCCGGATTTCAAGGCTTTCCCCGGTTCCCCCGGTCCGCAGCATGGCGCCACCATGCACATCTGCCCTTCCATCGACTACGTCGAACGCGCATGGGATGACGCGAAATACGGCCGCCCTTCTTCCAGTCCCCTGCTCGAAATGACGTGCCCGACGATTTACGATCCTTCCCTCGCGCCCGAAGGCCGCCACATCATGGGCATCTTCCTGCAATACGCGCCCTACACACTGCGCGATGCAACGTGGGAGGATCTTCGCGAGCCCTACGGCGACCGCGTTCTGGAGTTGATTTCCGAATACGCGCCCAATATGCGGGAGATCGTGGTCGAGCGCCAGGTCCTGAGCCCGCTGGATCTCGAGCGCCGCTTCGGCATCTCCGGGGGCAACATCTTCCATGGCGAGATGAGCCTCGACCAGATGTTCTTCCTCAGGCCCGTTGCCGGGTGGGCTCGATACCGTACTCCGATTCGCGGCCTTTATCTGTGTGGGTCAGGCGCGCACCCGGGCGGTGGCGTCATGGGCGCCCCAGGCTATAACGCGGCGCGAGAGATCCTCAAGAACCCGTCCGCAAGGACTTAAGAACCAAAGACTCGTTCGTACTCGCGATCGAAATACCGGTCCGTCATGCTCGCGATGTAATCGCACACCCCGCGATGCAGCGCCGAACGCCGGTAGTCTTCCGGCAGAAGTTCCGGGTGCGATATCAGATATTCGAACAGGTTTCCAAGCCTGCGCGTCGATTCGTGCCGGTCTTTTTCCAGAGTTGCAGACTCGTACACTTTCGCGTGCAGAAATCGCTTGAGCCTCCGGCTGGTCTCGCCCGCCGCATTTGTAAAACGCGCGATCCTTTCCGGAAACCGCCGCACATCGTCCACATTCCCGCACTGCGCAGCATTCGCTGCCATTACAGTACCTTCGATTAAACCGGAAACCAGACCGTCAATCAGCTCCCGCACGGATTCCTGAAACTGCTCGCGTTCCGTAGCGCCCGGATATTGCGTCTCCACCGCGTCCAGAATTTCGGCGTATGCGGGAACGTCCGCGGCGATCCGGGCCGCGTCGATCAACCCGACTTCGAAGGCGTCGTCCAGATCCGCCGCGTTGTAAGCGATTTCGTCGGCCAGATCGATCAACTGCGCTTCAAGCGGCGGCCGCAGACCCGCAAGGTACTCGTCGAGCACCGGTATCTCGCCCTGCTCGAAATGCCGCGAATGCTTTACCATACCCTCGCGTACCTCAAAGGTCAGGTTCAGGCCGGGAAACCGCGCATAGCGCTGCTCGAGATGTTCCACCGTCCGCAGCGCCTGAATATTGTGATCGAATCGTTCGCCAAAGCGCCGCATCTGCCGGTCGAGTTCCTCTTCCCCCGCATGCGCGAAGGGCGGATGCCCGATATCATGCGCGAGCGAGAGCGCCTCGGTCAGGTCTTCGTCGAGTTCAAGCACGCTCGCCACAGTGCGCGCGATCTGCGAAACTTCCAGCGTGTGCGTCAGCCGGTTGCGGAAATGATCGGAGATTTCCGGTGAAAAGACCTGAGTTTTATTCTCGAGCCGTCGGAAAGCGCGCGCGTGAATAACGCGATCGCGATCCCGCTGGAATGCGTTTCGATACCGGTGTTCCGGCTCGGGGTAACGGCGGCCGCGCGAGGCTTCCACGCGAAACCTGAGGTGCGGCAGCATTCCCGGGTCGGACTATTTCTGCGGTATTTCGGAAAGCACCTGCGCGGCGAGCGGCGCTTCGTCTCCACCCGCGCTCACCAGCGGCTGAATCAGCTTCCGCGCTTCGGCGGGTTTTGTCTTCGAAAGGCCGCGGGCAAGCGCGATCGTCGCCTGGGTCTTTGAAACAAGGTCTGTCGGATGGTCGATCAGATCTCGCAGCAGAGGCTCGGCTTCGGCCGAATTCCCCGTCGCAAAATCCAGCTGTGCCAGCGCCAGTTTCCCGAGCGAAGCGTAGTTCTTGTCGGCGTGGTCCGCCACCTCGCGGAATCCCCGCTTTGCATCGTCCGTTTTACCAGCCTCGATCGCCATCGACGCCAGATAATAGCGCGCGATGTAAGCCTCTTTCGATCCGCCGTAATCGTTCACCAGCTTGTTGAAAGCTTTGCTGACCGCGTCTCTTTTCTGAGCTTCCGTAGTAAACGCAGGGCCGCCGTTCTGCGATGGCGTGCCCACCTGAACATTCTCCAGCGTCAGCGCCTCGGAAAGCAGCTCTTCACGCACCTGATGCTGCGAGGACCGGTAATAAAACACGGCCGCAATGATCAGAACGATCGCGATCGCGGTGCTGCCCCATCGAAATATTTCCTTGCGATGGGTATTGAAAAAGTCGAAAGTTTCTTCGACCCGGAGCGCAATGTCGTCGTGCTTCAACTCCTTGCGCGTGAGATGTGTCGCCACGAAAACCTCTGGATGGATTGAATGAATTATGTTAACACGTCAGGCATTTAGCTCGATAATTCGACTCCGGCGAATCTGGTAGAATTCAGGGTGCTCGGACAGCGGGCACAGAGGCGCGGGAAAATGTTCAAAACAAAAAAGGAGCAGCCCGTGAGCGTATCGGAGCAGGATCGATACACCAGCGGAGAGGTGGCGCGCATTGCCGGAGTCAGCCTCCGTCAGTTGCAGTGGTGGGATGAGCGCAACGTGGTCTCCCCGCGCCAGGAAGGGCACCGCCGGGTTTACCTGCCGCAGGAAGTAGTGGAAGTTTCCGTCATTGCCGAGCTGCGCCGCAAGGGGTTTTCGCTTCAGAAAATCCGCCGCGTCCTTCGCTTTCTTCAGAAAGAAATGGGCAAGCGCCTGAGCGACGCCATTTCCACGCAAAGCGACGTTCACCTGATTACCGACGGCAAAAACATTTATCTGGAAGACCAGCCGGATCGAGTGATCGACGTTCTCAAGAACGCGAAGCAGCCAATGTTTCTGGTCTGTGTGACGGATCAGTTGCGGCGCTTCAACTCATCTTCGAATCGCAAGCCGGTGAAATCGGAAGGTGGAGCGGCTACGGTAAAGTCGAAGCTTGGGTGAGGCGCGTTGTCGATTTTTGGTTCGAAATGTCCGATGTGCGGCGGCTCCGGCGAATGCCCGAAATGCTTCGGGTCGGGTAAGAATACGCGCCTGAACACGTCCGAAGACCAGTGCGGCGCCTGTCGCGGCACGGGCAAGTGTCCGGCTTGCGGCGGCGCGAAGCAGCCAGGGATGGTTACCCGGTTTCTACTCTGGGTCCGCGGAGACAGGTAGCCGCCGGGCTCTCAGCGCTTAAGCGGCGGAAGCAGGATCAGGTAGCGCCCGGGGTTTGTTCATCATGCCTCCGCCGATCGTGATGGCATAGAGGTCGTGAGGAACCACGTACGGTCATCAGGCATCCAGCCGGGGCGGAGTTTCGTTCCGCGCCAACCGGCAAAGTAATGCCTCCTCCGTATTGACATCCCGCGTCCGCCGTAACGAAAGCGCCTTTTGGGACGACGCAGCTACGGCTATTGAGGTTATCGTTATACCGGACCTGGACGCCATCGCCTGTATGAATTCGCCGGGTGGCCGCTTATAGCCGTGGGCTATCGTGGCTAAACCGACTCGTCCAGGAACAGCTTCTCTCCCTTACCGAACGGCGCAAATCCGACGAAAGCCCCTCGAGTGTGATGAACCGAACCCGACCTCCCCGCCGGGATCGAACGAAGACCCGTCGCCCCTTCGGCATAATGGCTTTAGGGGATTTAACTAATGATACGGACTTTAATCGGTTTCATTCTCGCAGCAGTATTCACCTTCGGCGCAGCGGCGCAGGACTGGTATCACGACCGCGATGCCCGCCTCCGCGGAGATCGCGGGCGACGCCAGATCTTTCTTCAGGTAAGAGAGGATCTGGATCATATCTGGAGTGCCCGGCGGGCGGCCGACCGGGAACGCGAGCGCCTCGATCGCACGAGGCAGGAGCTAACAGAACTACAGGCGAAATTCGATCATGGCCAGTGGGACAACGGCATCGTGAACGATGTAATCGACTCTCTTCGCAAGTCGGCGAACGATGATCGTTTGTCTGAGCGTGATCGCCGGGTGCTGGCCGACGACGCGGAGCGGATCCACGACTTTCAGGCCATGCACAATCGCGGGCGTCGCTAGTCTGCTCCGCCAGTCTGGCGCTCGAGTATCTCCCGCTTCCAGCTTCCGGAGAGCGGCGCGCGTAACGCGCGCTGGAGTAACTCGGCGTCCGTCTTCTCGCGCCGGTAAAGCGCCACCACATCGGCCACGCTGATTCGCTCGTTCTCGCCGCCGGCATTTTCGATTCGATCGCCGGCGGCGAGATCGCCTTCCTCCACTATCGAGAAGTAGAAACCCGGCCGGCCGCTTCGCCAGAAACGCTTCACCATATCCGGGCGCCCGAATCGTACGCCGAGTTTGTAACAGGGCATTCGCGGCTGCGTAACCTGCAGGATCGCCGAGCCCACACGGTAGCGATCCCCGATGCACACCGTTCCCTCACCAA
>Ga0157369_10002483_pt1 | contig 22088 bp, 25 predicted proteins | sample C25metaG_FD_113461 | JGI IMG/M metagenome (GOLD analysis project Ga0157369, IMG submission 113461) | Corn rhizosphere microbial communities from Kellogg Biological Station, Michigan, USA - C2-5 metaG | ecosystem: Host-associated > Plants > Roots > Rhizosphere > Soil | place: USA: Michigan...
AGCCTGGTGGAGAAGTCCTTCAATGGCCACGGAGAACCTGGCGACGACTGACCTGCCGCCGATCCCCGCGAAGCGCTACTTCACGATCGGTGAGGTGAGCGAGCTCTGCGGGGTGAAGCCGCATGTCCTGCGCTACTGGGAGCAGGAATTCACCCAGCTGAAGCCCTTGAAGCGCCGGGGCAACCGCCGCTACTACCAGCACCACGAGGTGCTGCTCATCCGCCGCATCCGCGAGCTGCTCTACGAGCACGGCTTCACGATCAACGGCGCGCGCAACCGCCTCGATGACCCGAACCCGGGTGTCGTGCCCGCCACGCGCACGATGACCGTCCCGCAGCCGATCTCGCCCAGCAACATCCGCAAGGAGCTCAAGAGCATCCTCAAGATGCTCGAGCGCTGATGTTCTCCCTCTCCCCCGGGAGAGGGCTGGGGTGAGGGTCAAACTCCCTGTATAATTCCCGGTTCGGTCGGGGCGTAGCGCAGCCTGGTAGCGCACCTGCATGGGGTGCAGGGGGTCGCAAGTTCGAATCTTGTCGCCCCGACCCATCCTCACCTCGCGTCGGACTTCCTGTCCGGCTCTGCCGGTTGATGCGGCGCTAGAGATCCGCCGGAACCCGCGTCGCCACGCCCTGCGACGACAATATCCCCACGGCGATCTTGATCGACACGAGCAGGTAGAGGATGCGCGGCAACCAGACCGCCAGCTGCTCGTGGAAATGTGCGATCGCTTCGGTTTCCATCGCGGCGTGCCGCATCAGCATCTCGGGAAGGGTGCCGCTTGCCTCGCCCGTTTGCGCGAATGCGACTGCGGGGGAGCCGCGCAGGTACGAAACGCCCTCGAGGGCCGCGGCGAATGTTTCTCCCTTCTCGACGCGCTGCCTCACCCGCGCCAACTGGCGCCGGATGTCCCCATCGCAGACCGCTTGAAGCGCGGGCGGCAGCGCGCCCAGCATGGGAATACCGGATTCGAGCATGAGCCCCAGGCTCTCGAAGAAGTCGCGCAGGTTCGCGCGCACGAAGACGGGGCCATAGAACGGGACGTGCTGGTAAAGCGACTTGCCCCTCGACGTGGCGTCCCGGCTTCCCAGCCAACGCAGCACCACCACGATGGCCGCGACCGAAAGGAGCGGCCACGTCACTTGCCATGCGTACGCGGCCAAACCGATTTTCCCCGTCACCAGCGCAGGCACGGGCGGGACCATGAGCGAGAGCGCGAGCATGAAGACCGGCAACATGAGCCGCGACTTCATCGCGTGCGCCTGCATCGCGCGCCGGGAGTAGTCGTCGGCGAAGCGCTGGTAGGTCCGCGCGGGGCTGCCCGCATCCAGCGCCGCACGGACGAGGCGCGCTTCCAGCACGGTGAAGAGTCCGCTCTGCTCACCCGCCTTCGCGGCGTCGGCGCCTCGAGCCGCGAGCGCCTGCATCGTTTTCAATCGCCGCGCGGCCGGCGAGGGAAGCCTCACCGTCGCCAGGGCCCGATCGTAGGGAAGTCCCGCCGCCTCCAGCCGCGACAGCTGCAGGAACAGCTCCGCGCGGATGCGGTACGACAGCGGCTTGAAACGGCTCGATGCCATGGTCATTCGAGGGATGCGTGATGACCCATGATGAGCCCTGGCCCGGGCGCTACAAGCCTTTGAAGGTATCGGGGGACTCTATTCGACGGGCTTGAAAGCCGGCAGCGGCGCTTCGGTGTCCCACTGGTCGCGCGCACGGGCCGCGGCGCGCCGCGTGTAGAAGAAGCCGCCGCGCTCGAAGCCCGAGATGATCGAGGACTTCACGCGCTTCACGCGCCCGTTCGCCGCGCGGTCGAGAACCACGTCCTCGGGCAGGCCATCGAGCAGGTGGAAGGGGGCGGGGCGGCCGTCCGCGAAGAGCGACGGATAGACCTGCATCGTGGCGCAGTCGAGGAACGCGGGACGGAAGCCCAGGCGCCGGTTGCCGGCGCTCACGCCGCCGGTCCCTGCGTAGGCCGCATTCTCCTTCTGGAGACGTTCCTGGTTCACGAGGCGTTTCATGGTGCACCCCTTGCGCCGGATGGACGGGCCCATTGGGCTCCCCCCGGGCGTCGGGATGATTGCGGAAACGCCGCGCCGTGTTTCAGCCGTCACAGGGCCGCAACCGGGCTGGAGACGCTGCCGGCACGTCGGCGGTGCACCGACAGGTAGTCCCGACGGGCCACGGCACGCCTCCCATCCGGAGCATTAGGCGCGCAAAACGCCGGCACCTTCGCCGCTGCCCAACGGCAGGATCGTCCACGAGTTCGGCAGCACGCCCGACCTCGGGCAACACGAACGACAAGAACAACACCACGCGCAGCACGACGACGTCGCGTAGAGGCGCGATGCGCCATTCCTCAGGGAGACCGCACCATGATCGCAGTGCTCCATCGACACGCCGCCGCGCTCGCCGCGGCAGTGGCGCTTGCCATGCCGTTCGCGCCCGCCCGTGCCGCGGCGGATGAGCCGCCGGCGATTCCATCGAACATGTCACCCGATGTGCTCGTGCAGTCGATGCGCGACGACGACGCGCTGCTGCAGCGCGTGGCGACCGCGCTCGCCAACGACCCCGAGCTTGCCGACGCGGACATCACCGTGCTGGTAGGCGAGGGCAAGGTCGCGCTGGAGGGGCTCACCCACGATGCGGGCCAGGCGGTGCGCGCGGTCGCGGTCACGCGCCGCGCCGCGGGCGACGGCGTCGAGGTGATGAGCGGCCTGCGCAGCGTGGACCTGCGCGACGCCGCCGGCGCCTGAGTCAGGGCTTCTTGTCGGCCGGCGCAGGCGGCTCGGGCGGCTGCGCGGTGATGGCCGCGCGAATCTCGCGCAGCTTCGCCTTCACGCGCCGCTCGTTCTCGACGCCCATCCGCACCATCACCTTGCGGCCGCTCGACAGCGACTGCAGGTCGGGGTCCGCGTACTCGTAGAGCACGTGCGGCACCGTGAGGCGGATGGGACCCTGCACCTCGGGCGCGTCGAGGAGGTGGTCGATCACCTCCACCAGGCGGTCATTGAAATAGCCCTTCGGGTAGCCGAGCTCGACGTACGCCTGCTGGAAGAGCGGGTAGAAGCGCCGGTACACGTCGACGAGCCGCCGCGTGTCCACCGCCTCCATCGCCTTGATGAACGGCGTATAGCGCGCGCTGTTCGCGGGCGCGAGCTCCAGCGTTGCTCCCTCGCCGCGCGTGACGGGCAGGCCGGACATCGGCCTCACCGGGTCCAAACGCGTGGCATACGACTCGCGCGGCAGGTTGTCGATCGTGGCGACCACGCGCCGCACGAAGCCGTCGAGGTTGAGCAAGCGCGCGACCGCATCGTGCCCGAGCGCGGCGAGCGCCGCGCCGATTTCGCCGTCGCTCTGGTCGAGGGCGGGCAGCGGCGGTGACGCCGGCGTCTCCAGCGGATGGCGCGGGCCCGCGGGCTCGGCGGGCGGGGGCGCGGCTGGGGCGGGCGCTGGCGCGGGCGGCGGCGGGATCACGGGCGGATGCGCGTTGTTCCAGTACCAGAGGCCCGCCGCGACGAGCACGGCGAGGACGATGAGTGCGGCGACGGCCTTCGTGGCGTTGCTCATGGCGTTTCCGGGGCAGGAGGCCCGATCGCTCCCATGGTACGTCCCGTTCCGCGCGATTTGCCGCCGCGTATTGCGCGGCGCTATGTCGACGAGGACGCCAGCATGTCGCCCAGGATCGCGCGCCACGCGCGCACGCGCCGCGCGCCCACGCCGGGCAGCGACTCGAGGCGCCCGTCGTGCGCCGCCTCGTAGAGCTCCTCGAGCGTCGCGATGCGCAGGCTCGCCCGGATGCGGCGCGCGAGCGAAGGGCCCATTCCCGGCACCGCCTGGAACACCGCGACCGGATCGGCTCCGGCACGCAAACGCTCGAGCAGCGACCAGCGGCCCGTCGGCAGCATCTCCGCGATGGCGGCGGCGATGCCCAGGCCCACGCCCGGGATGGCGTCGAGCCCCTTCACGCCCTGTTGCGCGAAGACCTGGCGCACCGCGCGCGGATGCGAGGCGATGCCCCGCGCGGCCTCGCGAAACGCCTTTACGCGGTACGGCGACGCACCCTGCGCCTCGAGCAGGCGGGCGGCTTCGTGCAAACGCTCGGCGATGCGGCCGTTGGAGGCCAGGCTCGTGGTGCGTGGATGCATTCGAGAACAACGCGCGGCGGCGGAGCGCCGATGACGCGCGTCAGGCGCGGTGCACGCACTTCTCGTAGAGCGTGGGAAAGCGTCCGCGCGGGTCGTACTTCGCCTTGAGCGCGCGATACGCGGCCCCGCCGTAGGCGGCGTCGAACTCGTCGCGCGGAAAGAAGCTCTCGGAGTAGAGCGACTTGATGCCGCCCAGGCGCATGACCTCGCGCTCGATGAGCCGGTTGAAGTGTCCGCGCTCGTGCGCGTCGCGCCCGCGCACCACGTCCCAGAAGCCGAAGTTCACGTACCAGCGCTGCTCCATCGGGTAGAGCGTGAAGCGGGATGCGTTCGCGCGCGGGCCGATGGGACACATCCATACCGGCCAGATGCCGATCTCGCGCGCGAGGAACGCGAGGAAGCCGGGCGCGTGCTCGATCGGGACGTCGACGTCCTGGATCACCGACTCGCCGTGGACGCCGCGGACGCGATCGATCGCGCGCGTGAGGCCCACGCGGCTGTTCCACCGCATGATCTTCGTGTACGTGCGCGAGCCGAGGCGGGCGCGTCCAAACAGGCGGCGCACGAGCGGATTCTGCGCGAGCAGGTTCTTCGAGCACCAGAACCAGTCGGTGTCCCAGCGCCAGACGAAGTCGCGCACCGTGAGCCAATCCTCGCGCTGCTGCGCGATGGAGCGGTAGTAGATGCGATCGAGGGTGTAGTCGCTCGTGCGCGGGGCGGCGGGCACGAAGGTGCCGAGCGTGAGGTAGAGGCGATCGGGCGCGAACATCGTGCCGTCGATGAAGTCGGCGGCGCGGTCCGCGCACGCGCGCTCGACCGCCGCGAAGTACGACGACGCATCGGTGAACGGCCGGTGCTCGACGTGCACGAAGGGCTGCACGGGGATCGTGCGGCTCTTCACGCGCAGCGCGTAGCCGAGCGTGCCGTAGGAGTTCGGAAACGCGAAGAAGAGGTCCGCGTGCTCGTTGTCCGCCCGGCACGCGAGCACGCGGCCCTCGCCCGTGAGCACCTCGAGCTCTTCCACGGCCTCGTGCACCAGGCCCTCGCGAAAGGACGTCGCTTCGATGCCCACGCCCGCCACCGCACCACCCAGCGTGATCGTCTTCAGCTGCGGGACGACCGCGGGCATCACGCCGCGCGCCAGGCAGGCATCCGTGAGCGCCTCGTAGGGCACCATGCCCTCGGCATCGACCGTCCCGGCTGCGGCATCGACCGCAAGCACCGCGGTGAGCGAGCGCACGTCGAGCCTGCGCCGCCCGGCCGCGTCGCGATCGCGGAACAGGTTCGAGGTGTCCTTCGCCAGCGCAAAGCGGCCGTCACCGTCGCCGAGCGATCGGGCGAGCGCCGCGACACGCGTCGCATGAGCGGCCTGCGCGGTGGGGACCGCGTCCGGGCTCACTCTGCGGCGCCGCCGGCGGCGCGCAACGGCCCGGCCGCGCGGCCGCGACGCGCCTCGGCCTCGTACATGTAGGCGCGGCTCTGGGGGAAGTTCGCCCATGACACGTTGCCGCGCGAAAAGAGGATCTGGAAGAGGTGGGTGCGGCCGTTGGGCAGGCGGAACATCTCCGCGCAGCCGAGCAGGTAGGTGCGCCAGATGCGCCGGAAGCGCTCGTCGAACCTCTTCGGGTCGATGGCGTGGATCTTCGGCCAGTTCGCGTCGAAGCGCTCGGCCCAGGCGTCGAGCGTGAGGGCGTAGTGGCGGCGCAGGTTCTCGATGTCGATCACCTCGAGGCCGGCATCCTCCATGGCGACGAGGGTCTCCGCGAGGCTCGGGATCCACCCGCCGGGAAAGACGAACTCGCGGATGAAGTACTCGGTGGGGCGGCTGCCCACGTGGCCGATGAAATGCAGCAGCCCCAGGCCGCCCGGCTTCAGGAACTTCGCGTGCGCGCGCACCACCTCGGCCAGCTGGTCCCGTCCCGCGTGCTCGAGCACGCCGATGGAGACCACCTTGTCGAACTCCTGGAAGTTGTCGCGGAAGTCCGTCTCCACCACCGAGAGCGAGTCCTGCAGGCCGCGCTTCGCGATCTCCTCGCGCACCATCGCGTTCTGCTCGGGCGTGTTGTTGAGCCCGACCACCTTCACGCCGTGGTGCTCCTGCGCGTGGAACATGAACCCGCCGAAGCCCGTGCCCACGTCGATCACGCTCTCGCCCGGCTGCAGCAGCACCTTGCGGCAGACGTGCTCGACCTTGTTGCGCTGCGCTTCCTCGACCGTGCGCGTGCCTTCCTTCCAGTAGCCGCAGGTGTACATCAGCAGCTCGCGGTCGAGCCACAGGCGGTAGAAGTCGGTGCCGAGGCCGTAATGGAAGCGCGCGTTCGCCTTCGCCTGCTCCCATGTCGCGTTGGAATGGCGCCATTCGTGGAGGTGATTGCGCGCGGCAATGAGCCAGTTCGGCCGCTCCTTGCCGTGCAGCATGCCTTCGCGAAGGGATGCGCGCAGGTCTCCCTCGACGTCGACGTCGCCGTCGAAGTACGACTCGAGCAGCCCGATGTGGCGGAAGAGGGCCGTCCGTGCCTTCGCGCGGTTGTTCCTGAAAACGAGGCGAAAGTCTGCGGCGTCGACGGCCATGGCGCAAAGTCTATGCGGAGAGGTCCGTGCGTTGTCAATCGGTGAAAAATTTCCCTGCATGGCCCGGCTTTTGACGCCGATCAACCAGGGGCTGTGGCGCGGGAGCATCTTCGGGGTGCGACCGGCATCATGCACGAGCCTCTCAAGACCATCGAAGCGTTCTACGCCCAGGCGCTCGCCATCGAGCGCGAGGCGGCGGACCGATATCGCGAGTTCGAGGCGTACTTCGCCTCGCGCGGGGAGGCGGTGCTGGCGGCGATTTGCGGAATGCTCGCGCGCATGGAGGCGGAGCATTACGCCAAGCTCGCGCGTGCCGCCGAAGGGCTCGCGTTGCCGGAGGCGGATCCCGCATACGGCTGGAGCGCCGAGGCGCCTCCCGAGAGCGCGCCGCGCAAGGACTTCTACCGCATCACGACGGCCGAGCAGCTGCTCGAGATCGCGCTCGAGGGCGAGCTGCGCGCCCAGCGCTTCTTCGCCTGGGTCGCGACGAGCGCGGAGCACGAAGCGGTGCGCGCGATGGCCCAGGAGATGGCGCAGGAGGAGTCGCGCCATATCCGCTGGGTGAGCCAGGCGCTCGCGTACCGCAACCCGCTGCGCGCCTGAGACGGGCAAGCCCCTAGTCCTTCCGGGATACGAGCGCATGGAAACAGCACGCGCGCCGCGGGGTCGATATCTCATCGTCCCAAAGGAATTTCCATGGCCGCCACCACGCAGGACCTGCGGCGCGAGCGCCGCAGCGGCGCTTTCGACCGCCGTGCCAACCCGCTCACGTTCGCCCGTTCGCTCAATACGGAAGGCATCCGCGTCTCCTGGGGCGGCATCTGGGGCGGCGTGCTGACCGCTGTCGGGCTGCTGCTGCTCCTGGCGGCCCTCGGCATGGCCGTGGGCATCACGGCCACGGATCCCACGCAGGCCGACGGCGCGAAGATCGGCATGGCCGCCGGCATCTGGGCGGGCGTGTCGCTCCTCGTCTCGCTCTTCGTGGGTGGCATGGTCTCGACGCGCATCGGCGCGATCTTCGACGGCGCCACCGGCTTCTGGGAAGGCGCGCTGGTCTGGGTCGTGACACTGCTCGCGGTGGTGTATCTCGCGACGACGGGGCTCAGCTCCCTCATGGGAGGGGCCATGCGCGTCATGGGCGCCGCTTCGCAGACGGTCGCGACGGCGATGCAGGGCACGCCCGTGGCGAACGACGCGGCGAGCCAGGCCGCCAGCGCGAATCCGTCCGCGATGGTCGACCGGCTCAAGTCGGAGCTCTCCAACGCGCAGGCCAACGGGACCATCGAGCAGAAGGCCGCCGACGCGAAGCCCGCGGCGACCAAGGCCGCGTGGGGCACCTTCGCGGCGCTCGTGCTGACGCTCATCGCGTCCGTGCTCGGGGCGGTCGCCGGGCGGCGCCGCCATCCGCTGCTCGAGCGGCGCTAGCGCTGCCTCGTCATCCCGGGGACGCGAGCGAATCCCCGGGCGCAGTGCCGCGAGAAGAACAACATGAAGATCGCGACCTTCAACGTGAACGGCGTGAATGGCCGGCTGCCGCGGCTGGTGGAGTGGCTGCACGAGACGCAGCCCGACGTCGCTTGCCTGCAGGAGATCAAGACGGGAGACGCGACCTTTCCCGCCGCGAAGATCGAGGCCGCGGGCTATGGCGCCGTCTGGCATGGGCAGCGCGCGCATCATGGCGTCGCGATCCTCGCCAGGGGACGCGCGCCCCGCGAGATCCGCCGCGGCGTGCCGGGCAACGAGGACGACTTTCGCGCGCGCTACCTCGAGGCGGAGCTCGACGGCCTCGTCATCGCCTCGGTCTACGTGCCCAACGGAAACCCCGTCCCGAGCCCGAACTTCGACTACAAGCTGCAGTGGACCGAGCGCTTCCTCGCACACGCGCAGCGTTTGCGCGACTCGGGCCGCAGCGTCGTGCTCGCCGGCGACTTCAACGTCGTGCCGACCAACTTCGACATCTACAACGCCGGGTCGTGGCGCTTCGACGCCGTGCTCCAGCCCGAGACGCGCGCGTTGCACGAGCGCCTGCTCGCGCAGGGGTGGACGGACGCCGCGCGGCACCTGCACCCGAAGGCGCGCATCTACACGTTCTGGGTGAATGCGGCGGCCTTCCAGCGCAACGCCGGCTTCCGCATGGACTTCCTGCTCGTGACGCCCGACCTCGTGCCGCGCCTCGAGGAGGCCGAGGTCGATGCCGAGTACCGCGGGCGCGAGAAGCCGAGCGATCACGCCCCGACCTGGATTCGCCTTTCACCGATCCGTGGTTGAATGAGCCCCATGGGGCACGACCACGATCACGATCACCACCACGACGGGCATTCGCACGATCACGAGCACGGGCACGGCTCCGAGCTCGGCCCCATGGACCTGCGCGTGCGCGCGCTCGAGTCGCTCCTCGTGGACAAGGGCTACATCGACCCGGCCGCCGTCGAGGAGATCATCCAGACGTACGAGACCCGCGTCGGGCCGCGCAACGGCGCACGCGTGGTCGCGATGGCGTGGTCCGATCCCGCATACAAGCGCTGGCTGCTGGAGGACGCGACGGCCGCCATCGCCTCGCTCGGCTACACCGGGCGGCAGGGCGAGCACATGGTGGCGCTCGAGAACACCGGGAAGGTGCACAACATGGTCGTGTGCACGCTCTGCTCATGCTATCCATGGAGCGTGCTCGGGTTGCCGCCGGCGTGGTACAAGTCCGCGCCGTATCGATCGCGGGCGGTGATCGATCCGCACGGCGTGCTGCGCGACTTCGGCGTGCGGCTCGGGCGCGACGTCGAGGTGCGCGTGTGGGATTCCACGGCCGAAGTGCGCTATCTCGTCCTGCCCAAGCGCCCGGCGGGCACTGAGGGCTGGAGCGAGGAGCGGCTCGCGGCCCTGGTCACGCGCGACTCGATGATCGGCACCGGCGAGGCACTCGCTCCATGAACGGCCCGCACGACATGGGCGGCATGCAGTGCTTCGGGCCCGTGCGGCCCGAGCGCGACGAGCCGCTGTTCCACCATGCCTGGGAGCGGCGTGCGCTGGGCGTCGTGGTCGCCATGGGTGCGACGGGCCGCTGGAACCTCGACATGTCGCGCGCCGCACGGGAGAGCCTGCCGCCCGCGACCTACCTCGCGAGCAGCTACTACGAGATCTGGATTCGGGCGCTGGAGCGGCTCCTCGTCGAGCGCGGCCTGGTGGAGGTTTCCGAGCTGGTGGATGGCCGTGCGCATGGCGGGCCCGTGCCGGGCGTGCGCCGGCTCGAGGGCGCGAACGCGGCGGCCGCGCTCGCGCGGGGGTCGCCCACCTCGAGATCCGTCGCGGCGGCCGCGCGCTTCGCGATGGGCGATCGCGTGCGCACGCGCAACATGAATCCCCCGACGCACACGCGGCTTCCGCGCTACTGCCGTGACAAGCCGGGAACCATCGTGGCCGTTCACGGCGCCCACGTGTTCCCCGATTCCAATGCGCGGGGCGAGGGCGAGAATCCGCAGTGGCTGTACGCCGTGCGCTTCGAGGCCCGCGACCTCTTCGGGGACGACACCACGGCCACGGCCGTGCATGCCGACCTGTGGGAACCGTACCTGGAGCGCTTGTGAGCTTCCCGCAGGAGCCCGTGTTCAACGCGCCGTGGGAGGCGCAGGCTTTCGCGATGGCGGTGGCGCTGCACGAGCGCGGCGCGTTCACGTGGAGCGAGTGGGCCGCCACGCTCGCCGAGGTCGTCGCGGAGGTCAAGGCGCGCGGTGAGCCGGACACGGGAGAGCGCTACTACGAGCACTGGCTCGCGGCGCTCGAGCGCCTGGCGCGTCGCAAGGGCTTGGTCACCGCCGACGGGCTCGAGGCTCGGCGCGATGCATGGGATCGCGCGGCCCGCTCGACGCCGCACGGCCGGCCCATCGAGCTGCCGCGCGAGGAGCCTGCGTGACGGGCGCAGGCGGGGTGCGCGCGCTCTTCTTCGACGTGTTCGGGACGATGGTGGACTGGCGCACCGGGGTGGCGCGGCAGGCTCGCACGATCCTCGAGCCGCTCGGGCATCGCCTCGACTGGATCGCCTTTGCCGACGCGTGGCGCGCCGAATACCAGCCCGCGATGGAGGAGGTGCGCTCGGGGGCGCGCGGCTTCGAGCGGCTCGACGTGCTGCACCGGCGCATGCTCGATCGCGTCCGTGCGCGCTTCGGCCTGCAGGCGCTGGACGAATCGACGCTCGCGGCGCTGAACCTCGCGTGGCATCGCCTCGACGCGTGGGAGGACGTGAAGCGCGCGTTCCCGCGGCTTCGCGCGCGCTGCCTCATGGCGCCGGTGTCCAACGGCAACATCTCGCTCATGGTGGATCTCGCGCGGCACAACGGCTTCATGTGGGATGCGATCCTGGGCGCCGAGATCGCGCGCGATTTCAAGCCGAAGCCCTCGGTTTACCTCGCGGCCGTCGAGGCGCTCGGCCTGCAGCCGTCGCAATGCATGATGGTCGCCGCGCACAGCTACGACCTGCAGGCCGCCGCGACCGTCGGCCTTCGCACGGCACATACCGCACGTCCCGCCGAATCTCCGAAGGGCGAGCCGCGCCCGGTCGTTCCGGTCGACCTCGCCGTGGGCTCGTTCGACGAGCTCGCTGACGCGCTCTGAAACCGGGGACGCAGTCGGATTTCAATATTTGAATTCCGACTGCGTCCCCGGTTTCAGTCCCCGGTTTCAGTTCTTCAGCGAGAAGCCCGCGATGCGCTTGTAGCTCTCGGAGAGCTCGCGCAGCTCGTCCTGGCTGATGACGTCGTCGATGTGGCGGAACGGGCGGCCGCCGGTCAGCTCGTCGACCTTCATGATGATGTAGTCGGGCGGATGCTCGCGGTTGGTGCGCACGACGCGCGCGGTGGGCTCGAGGCGCGCGCGCTCGTACTCGCGCAGCGCCGCCTCGGCGTCGGAGGACCGCGCGAGGATCTCCGCCAGCGTGCGCGCATCGATCAGCGCCTGCGCGGCGCCGTTCGAGCCGCGCGGATACATCGGATGCGCGGCGTCGCCCATGAGCGTGATGCGCCCGAAGCTCCAGCGCGCGACCGGGTCCTTGTCCACCATCGGGTACTCGAGCACCGCGTCGGCGCTCGAGACCAGCCCGGGGACGTCGAGCCAGTCGAAGTGCCAGTCCGCGTAGAAGGGCAGGAAATCCTGCAGCCGCCCGGGCTTGTTCCAGTCGTTCATCGGCGCGCCCGGCATGCGCCGCTCCGCCATCCAGTTCACGAGCTGGCGCCCGGTCCCATCCACGTGGTCGGCGATCGGATAGATCACGATCTTGCCGGTCTCCACGGTGCCGATGCGGATGTAGCTGCGCCCGGTGAGGATGGCCGCGCGCCGCGTGACCCCGCGCCACGTGTTGATCCCGGTGAACGCGAGGGTCTCGCCGGGATAGAACTGCCGGCGGATCGTCGAGTTCACGCCGTCGCAGGCCACCACGACGTCGCCACGCACGCTCCCGATCTCCGCACCGGTCGAGCTCTCGCGCAATTTCAACGTCACGCCGTCGCCGTCCTGCGTGGCCGCGATGCACTCGCGATCGAGCACAATGCGCTCCGGGCCCAGCCGCTCGCACGCCGCCTCGTACAGCACGCGGTGCAGGCGTCCGCGATGGATGCCGAGCTCCGGGGTCGCGTATCCCGCGAAGCGCCCGCGGGGCTCGCGGTAGATGAGCTGGCCGTGGCGATTGAAGAAGACGCTTTCCTCGTTCTCGATCGCCACGGCGCGCAGCCGCGGCTCGAGCCCGAGCGCCGCGAGCTCGCGCATGCCGTGGGGCAGCAACGTGATGCCGACGCCGAGCTCGCGCAACTGCCGTGCGCTCTCGAACACGCGGCAGGTGAGCCCGCGCGCATGCAGGCAGAGCGCGAACGCGAGCCCCGCGATGCCGCCGCCGGCGACCAGGATCTCCACGCGCCTACTCGGCCTTGATGCCGGCCGCCTTCACGATGTGGCTCCAGCGCGCGGCCTCGCTCTTCATGCGGCTCGCGAGCTGCGCGGGCGTGCTGGTGAGGACCTCCATGCCCTGCTTCGAGAGCGTCTCGCGCACGTCGGGCATGGCGAGCGCGCGTTGCAGGTCGGCGTCGATCTTCGCGACGACCGGCTCCGGCGTGTGCGCGGGCGCCCAGAGCGCATACCAGATGTCCGTGTCGGCATCGCGCAGGCCCAGCTCGCCGAGCGTCGGCACGTCGGGCGCGAGCGGCGAGCGGTGCGCGCCGCCCATGGCGAGCGCGTTGAGCCTTCCGGCCTGCACGTGCCCGATCGCCACGTGCACCGGCAGGAACATGAGCGGCACCTCGCCGCCGAGCAGTTGCGTCACCGCGGGACCCGTCGCGGAGAAGGGAACGTGCACGATGTCGATGCCGGCGCGGTTCTTGAAGAGCTCCATCGCGAGATGGTGCGGCGTGGCAATCCCCGGAGACCCGTAATTGAGCTTGCCGGGATTCGCCTTCGCGGCGTCGATGAGGTCTTGCGCCGTGCGCAAGCCGGTGGCCGGGTGCGCCACCAGCAGCAGCGAGGCATTCGCCGCGAGCCCGATGGGCGCGAGGTCGGTGAGCGGGTCGTAAGGCAGGTTGGTGTAGAGGGCCGTGTTGATCACCAGCGTGCTCGCCCCCATGACGAGCATGTACCCGTCGGGCGCCGCCTTCGCGACGAGGTTCGCGCCGACGTTGCCCGACGCTCCCGGCTTGTTCTCGACGATGACCGGCTGGTGCCACATCCGCGAGAGCTTCGGTTGCAGCGTGCGCGCGAGGATGTCCATCCCGGTGCCGGGCGAGAAGGGCACCACGATCCTCACGGGCTGCGACGGCCACGCTTCGGCGGCCGCGGCGAAGCCGTTCGCGAGCAACCCCCACGCTGCCGCGGCGGCGGCGATCCAGCGCTTCATGCGCTCAGCCCTCGAGGCGGCGGATCTCGACCTTGCGGAAGCGGATCACGTGCTTGCCGGCCTTGTCCACGCCGGGAGCGCGCTGCAGGCCGAGGCGTCCCTCGCTGCGCTTCGAGTCGTGCACGTCGGCCGTCTTCACGCCGTTCAGCACGACGACCAGGTGATCGCCCTTCGCGGTGATGTCGTACGTGTTCCACTTGCCCCCCGCCTTCGGCATGGGGTCCACCGCGGCCACGTCGACGATGCCGCCGGTGCCGTACTTCTGCACGGGGCGCAGGTCCCAGATGTTGACCTCGTAGCAGTATTTGCTCGCCAGCGTCTTCGGGTCGGTGCAACGCAGGAACACGCCGCTGTTGGTGTCGGCCTCGGCATAGAACTCCACGCGCACCTCGAAGTCGCGGTACGTCTCCTTCGTCACGAGGAAGCCGTCGCCCGAGTCGGCGCTGATCATGCCGTCGGCCACCTGCCAGTTCGCGTCGCCGACCTGGTAGAAGGCGCCCGTGTCCTTGCCGTCGAAGAGCACGGTCCATCCGGCTTCGGCCTTCGAATTCGCGAAGTGCGAGCATCCCTGCAGCGCGAGGGACAACGTGATCGCGGCGGCGCAACCGAGCGTACGCTTCATCGGCAAGTCCTCCCTGGGGATCGTGCGTTGCAATGCAGGGCGCAAGGATGGGGCGGATCGGCGCGGCGCGTCAACTGAGCGACAATGGGCGCATGGCCACCCTCGCCGGCAGGACGGACGACGTCGCCGGGCGCGTCGACGAGATCTACCGCGCCGAGTCCCGGCGCATCCTCGCGACCCTCATCCGCCACGTGGGAGACTTCGACGTGGCCGAGGAGGCGCTGCACGAGGCGTTCGTGGCGGCGGTGGAGCAGTGGCCGCGCGACGGCATCCCGGACAATCCGCGCGCATGGCTCATCACGGCGGGGCGCTTCAAGGCGATCGACCGGCTGCGCCGCCGCGCGAAGCACGACGTGCCCCTCGACGAGCACCTCGAGGAGACGCTCGAGGCGCTGGCCGATTCCTCGCAGCCCGGCGACGCGGGCGGCATCGAGGACGACCGCCTGCGCCTGATCTTCACCTGCTGCCATCCGGCGCTCGCCGCCGAAGCGCAGGTCGCGCTCACGCTGCGCGAGGTGTGCGGCCTCACCACCGAGGAGATCGCGCGCGCATACCTCGTCCCGGCGCCGACCGTGGCGCAGCGCATCGTGCGCGCCAAGGCGAAGATTCGCGACGCGCGCATCCCGTATGAGGTGCCCGAGGCGGGCGAGCTGCCCGAGCGCCTCGAGAGCGTCCTGCGCGTGATCTACCTCGTGTTCAACGAGGGCTACCTCGCGTCGTCCGCGCCCGAGGCGATCCGCGCCGACCTGTGCGGCGAGGCGATCCGGCTCGCGCACCTGGTGATGGAGCTGCTCCCCCATCCCGAGGTGATGGGGCTTGCCGCCCTCATGCACCTGCACGAGTCGCGGCGCGCCACGCGCACCTCGCCATCCGGCGACCTGGTCACGCTCGAGGAGCAGGATCGCTCGCGCTGGGACCGCGGGCGCATCGACCGGGCATTGCAGCTGGTCGAGGGCGCGCTGGGCGGCCGCAGCGCGGGCCCTTACGGCATCCAGGCCGCGATCGCGGCGCTCCATGCGCAGGCCCCCTCGTGGGACGCCACCGACTGGGCGCAGATCGTCGCGCTCTACGACGTGCTGCTGCGCTTCGATCCGTCGCCGGTCGTGGAGCTCAATCGCGCGGTGGCGATCGCCATGCGCGACGGGCCCGCCGCCGGCCTCGAGCTCGTCGACGCGCTGCTCGCCCGCGGCGAGCTCGATGAGTACCACCTCGCCCACGCCGCCCGCGCCGATCTCTGCCGCCGCCTCGGGCGCGCGATGCAGGCGCGCGAGGCTTACGAGAGGGCGCTCGCCCTCGTGCGCCAGCCCGCCGAGCGCCGCTTCCTCGAGGCGCGCCTCGCTGCGCTGGGCTGAAATGTTTTCGCGCGGCTGTCGAAAGGCCCGGGCGCCGTTCGACTCCCGCAGGAAGGCGCCATCCGCCTTCGCGGCCGCCTTGCCGGCGTGCCGCCCATGGGGAAGGAGCGGTCGATGCGGTACCTGTGCCTGATCTATCTCGACGAGCAGCGGCTCGCGGCCATGCCGGAGCCCGAGATGGGGGCGCTCAACGCACGGCACCTCGCCTTCAACGACGGACTGCTCGAAAGCGGCCACTTCGTCGAGGCCGAGGCGTTGCAGGCCGCCTCGGCGACGACTTGCGTGCGCGTGCGCAATGGCAAGGTCGCGCTCACCGACGGGCCGTATGCCGAAACCAAGGAGATGGTGGCGGGCTTCTACCTGATCGAGGCGCGCGACCTCAACGAGGCGGTGCAGGTCGCCTCGCGCATCCCCTCGGCGCCGCTGGGCACGATCGAGGTGCGTCCGTGCCGCGACCTGGAGATCGACGGTGTCGCGCACAGGGCCTCGCGCAAGACGCGCTGATTTTTTTCCACCGGGAGACAGGACGATGAGATTCATGGTGATGGTGCGGGCGACGCAGGATTCCGAGTCCGGCAAGATGCCCGACCAGGCGATGCTCGAGGCGATGACGAAATTCAACGAGGAGCTCGTGAACGCGGGAGTCATGCTCGCCGGCGAGGGCCTGCACCCGAGCTCGAAGGGCGCGCGCCTGAAATTCTCGCGCGACGGCAGGCGCAGCATCGTCGACGGGCCGTTCGCCGAGACGAAGGAGCTGATCGCCGGCTTCTGGATGTGGAAGGTGAAGTCGAGGCAGGAAGCGATCGAGTGGCTGAAGCGCTGCCCCGCGCCTTTCACGGCGCAGGACTGCGAGATCGAGCTGCGCCAGGTCTTCGAGGCCGAGGACTTCGGCGCGGAATTCACGCCGGAGCTGCGCGCGAAGGAAGATCGGTTGCGCGAGCAGGCGCAGCTCAACAAATAGCGGCATGGGCCATGGGGAGGATGGGACGGCGCCGACGTCCGCGTAGCGCGCCGTCCAGCCGATCCTCCAACAGGCCGTCGAACCCGCCAAAAAGCGCGGGCGTCCAACGGACAAGGAGGAATTGCCATGAAACTGTCCAGGACGCTCATCGCGCTCTTCGCCGTGGCCGGCACGGCGCAGGCGGCGCAGCTCACGTTGTACAAGCAGCCCAACTTCAGCGGCGAAGCGCTCACGCTGCACAACGACTCGAGCGACCTTTCGGGCGCCCGCTTCCAGGACCAGGCCTCGAGCGTGGTCGTGGGATCGGGCCGCTGGCAGGTCTGCACGCAGCCCAACTTCCAGGGCAATTGCAGCGTGCTCGAGCCCGGACGCTACGGCACGCTCGAGCAGGACCTGAACCACCGCATCGAGTCGGTGCGCCAGCTCGCGGGCTACGCGGCGAACGACTGCGGCGATCGCAACGCGAACTGCGGCCCGCGCTACCACGGCTATGCCAGCCGTGACGAGCGTCTGCGCGGCTACGGCAACGACTCGCGGGACAACGGGTACGCCTACGGCTCGGACAACCGCTGGAACGACCGCCAAGGCGACGGCAGCGACCGCTCCTACGGCAACGACCGGTACGGCTATTCGGACCGCGACCGCTCCGACAGCGACCGCTGGTCGTCCTACGGCCGCTGATGCGCTGTAGCCGACGCCCGTAAGGGTTGCGCGCGGGGGTAACTTTTCCCCGCGCCCGCCGGCGCTCGCACCCGCGCGGCGGGCGCAACGAGCGGGAACGGAGCTTGCTCGCCTGCTTCCCATGCAACCCTTCTCCTACATCCGGGCCGACCGCCTCGAGGACGCGGTCGGCGCTGCCGGCCCCGGATCGCGCTTCCTCGCCGGCGGCACCAACCTCGTCGACCTGATGAAGAACCGGGTCGAGCGCCCGACCCGCGTGATCGACATCAGCCGCCTGCCGCTGGGCGACGTGGGCGAGACGCGCGCGGGCGGCGTGCGCATCGGGGCTCTCGTGCCGAACAGCGACCTCGCCGCGCATCCGCTCATCCGCAAGCGCTTCCCGCTGCTGTCGCAGGCGCTGCTCTCCGGCGCCTCCCCGCAGCTGCGCAACATGGCGACGGTGGGCGGCAACCTTCTGCAGCGCACGCGCTGCTATTACTTCATGGACACGGAGCTGGGCCCGTGCAACAAGCGCGAGCCCGGAAGCGGCTGCGGCGCGATGCACGGCCGCAATCGCATCCACGCCATCCTCGGCACGAGCGAGCAGTGCATCGCGGCGAACCCGTCGGACATGTGCGTCGCCCTTTATGCGCTGGACGCCGTCGTCGAAGTCCAGGGCGCCTCCGGCACGCGGCGCATTCGCGTGACGGACTTCCACCGGCTGCCGGGCGATGCGCCGGAAATCGACACCATCCTCGCGCCCGGTGAGCTCATCGTCGCGGTGGAATTGCCGCCGAACGCGTTCGCGGGCCGGTCGCACTACCTCAAGGTGCGCGATCGGGCGAGCTACGCCTTCGCGCTCGTGTCGGCCGCCGCGGCGCTCGACGTGGCCGACGGAGTCATCCGCGGCGCGCGCCTCGTGCTGGGGGGTGTCGCGCACAAGCCGTGGCGTTGCGCGGAGAGCGAGCGGCTGCTCGTGGGCTCCCGTCTCGAGGCGGCGGCGATGGAACGGGCGGCGGCAGGATGCATCGAGGGCGCGCGCGGGTTCGGCGACAACGACTTCAAGGTGGAGCTCGCCCGCCGCACCGCGTTGCGCGCGCTCAACGTGGCGGCTGGCCTCGCGTGAGGCGCGCTGCTAGAATGGCCGCATCCGACCGGGAGAGCGCGTCGACGACGCCGCCGAAGGGGTAGCACCCGCAAACTCTCAGGCAAAAGGACCGTTCGGAACCGGGACAGAATCCCGGACTCTGGAGAGCGACGGGCAACCGTCCACCGAAGGGGCGCGCGGCCGCGAGGCCGCCAATCTCTCAGGTACCAAGGACAGAGGGGTCGGGCGAGCGAGGCTCGCGCCGGCCCTTTTTCTTTTGGGGGGTTGCCGCAATGCCGAAGACGACGCCGCTTCACGAGACGCACCGCGCGGCCGGTGCGCGCATGGTGGACTTCGGCGGCTGGGACATGCCGCTGCACTACGGCTCGCAGATCGACGAGCACCACGCGGTGCGCCGGGACGCGGGGCTCTTCGACGTCTCCCACATGCTGGCCCTCGACATCGACGGGAAGGGCGCGCGCGATTTCCTGCGGCATGCGCTCGCCAACGACGTGGCGAAGCTCAAGTCGCCCGGCAAGGCGCTGTACTCGTGCCTGCTGAACGATGCCGGCGGCGTGATCGACGACCTCATCGTCTATGCCCTCGCGCCCGACCTCTATCGGGTCGTCGTGAACGCGTCGACCGCGGACAAGGACTTCGCCTGGCTGGAGGCGCTGCGGGTGAAGATCGCGCGCGACACGCGCATCGCGCCGCGGCGCGACCTCGCGATGATCGCGGTGCAGGGGCCCGCCGCGCGGGAGCGCACGTGGCGGGCGCTGCCCGCGCTCGCCGAAGCGACCCAGGCGCTGAAGCCCTTCCACGCGGTGCAGGCAGGCGATGTGCTCGTGGCACGTACCGGCTACACCGGCGAGGATGGATTCGAGATCGCGCTGCCCGCGGCACGAGCGCCGCAGGCGTGGTCCGCGCTCGTCGCCGCGGGGTGCAAGCCGTGCGGGCTCGGTGCGCGCGACACGCTGCGCCTCGAGGCGGGCATGAACCTCTACGGCCAGGACATGGACGAGAGCGTGTCGCCGCTCGACGCCGGTCTCGCATGGACCGTCGATCTCGCGCCCGGGCGCGACTTCGTGGGCCGCACGGCGCTCGAGCGCGCCGGCAGCCGCCATGCATTCCTCGGCCTGCTGCTGCTGGAGCCGGGCGGCGTGCTGCGCGCGCACCAGCAGGTCGAGACGTCGCGAGGCGAAGGCGAGATCACGAGCGGCACCTTCTCGCCCACGCTCGCGCGCTCCATCGCGTTCGCGCGCCTGCCCGCCGGCACCGCGCCGGGCGAGACCGTCCACGTTCGCGTGCGCGACAAGCGGCTCGCGGCGCGGGCCGTGAAGCTGCCCTTCGTGCGCCACGGGCGCGCGCTCATCAACCTCGAAGACGAAGAAAGGGAAACGACATGAAGCTTCCCGCGGAGCTGCGCTACACGGCCTCCCACGAATGGGTCCGCCGCGAGGGCGATGGCACGTTGAGCGTGGGCATCACCGACCACGCGCAGGAGCAGCTGGGCGACATCGTGTACGTCGAGCCGCCGAAGCCCGGCCGCCGCGTGAAGGCGGGCGAGGCGGTCGGCGTGGTCGAGTCGGTGAAGGCCGCGTCGGACATCTACGCGCCGGTCGCCGGCGAAGTGACGGGCGCCAACGACGCGCTTTCGACCTCGCCCGAGAACGTGAACGAGGACGCCTTCGCCGCCTGGATGTATCGCATCAAGCCCGACGATCCCGCCGACGTCGACAAGCTGCTCGATGCCGCCGGCTACGAGAAGGCCGCTTCCGCCTGAATCCGGAGAAGACCATGCCCGACACCGTCGTGCGACCCGACGCAGCCCCCTCCCTCGCCGAGCTCGAGGACCATGCCGCCTTCGTCCACCGCCACATCGGGCCGGATCGCGAGGACCAGGCGCGGATGCTGGCGTCGCTCGGCTTCGCGTCGCGCGCCGACATGGTCGATGCCGTGGTGCCGGCGGCGATTCGCCGGCGGGAGCCCATGGGCGTCGGCCCACGCCGCGACGAGCAGGAAGCGCTCGAGAACCTGCGCGGCTATGCACGGCGCAACCAGGTCTTCCGCTCCTACATCGGGCAGGGCTATTACGGCACCGTGACGCCGGGCGTGATCCTGCGCAACGTGCTCGAGAATCCCGCGTGGTACACCGCGTACACGCCCTACCAGCCCGAGATCTCGCAGGGCCGGCTCGAGGCGCTCATCAACTTCCAGACGATGGTGGCGGACCTCACCGGCATGGCCATCGCCAATGCGTCGATGCTCGACGAGGCCACCGCGGCGGCGGAAGCGATGACGCTCTGCCTTCGCTCGTCGAAATCGGCCTCCCGCACCTTCGCGGTCGCGAGCGACGTGCTGCCGCAGACCCTCGACGTCGTGCGCACCCGCGCCGAGCCCCTCGGCATCGAGGTGCGCGTACTGCCCGCCGCGTCGCTCGCCGAAGCCGGCGCGTTCGCGGTGCTGGTGCAGTATCCCGGCGTCGACGGCGACGTGCGGGACTTCCGGGACCTCGCGCGCAAGGTGCACGCGCAAGCGGGCCATCTCGTGGTCGCGGCCGACCTGCTCGCGCTCGCGCTTCTCGAGCCGCCGGGCGCGTGGGGCGCGGACGTGGTCGTCGGCAGCGCGCAGCGCTTCGGCGTGCCGATGGGATACGGGGGTCCGCACGCGGGCTACCTGGCCACGCGCGACGAGCTCAAGCGCAGCATGCCGGGGCGCCTCGTGGGCGTGAGCGTGGACGCGCAGGGCGCGCCCGCGTACCGCCTGGCATTGCAGACGCGCGAGCAGCACATCCGGCGCGAGAAGGCGACCTCGAACATCTGCACCGCACAGGTGCTGCTCGCGGTGATGGCCTCGATGTACGCGGTGTATCACGGGCCTCGCGGCCTGGAGCGCATCGCGCGCCGCGTGCACCGCCTCGCGTGCATCGCCCGCACGGGGCTCGAGCGCCTGGGCTTCACGGTCGCACCGGCGGCGTTCTTCGATACCCTCACCGTCGATGTGGGCGCGCAGCACGACGCCATCGTCGCGCGCGGATGCGCCGCGCGCATGAACTTCCGGCAGGTCGACGCGGCGCGGATCGGCCTCTCGCTCGACGAGACCACGGCGCGCGGCGACGTGGAGGCGCTGTGGCGCGTCTTCGCGGGCCGCGATCCCGGCTTCACCGTCGCGGATCTCGAGGGCGCCTCGAAGGATGCGATCCCGCCGGAGCTCGCGCGCAAGTCGCCCTTCCTCGCGCACCCGGTGTTCAACCGGCATCACTCCGAGACCGAGATGCTGCGCTACCTGCGGCGCCTGGCGGACCGCGACGTGGCACTCGACCGCTCGATGATCCCGCTGGGCTCCTGCACCATGAAGCTCAACGCGACGAGCGAGATGCTGCCGGTGACGTGGCCGGAGTTCGCGCACCTGCACCCGTTCGCGCCCGCGGAGCAGGCCCAGGGCTACCGCGCGCTCATCGCCGACCTCGAATCGCGGCTCGCGCGCGCCACCGGCTATGCCGCCGTGTCGATCCAGCCCAACGCGGGCTCCCAGGGCGAATACACGGGCTTGCTCATCATCCAGGCCTACCACCGCGCGCGCGGCGAAGGCCATCGCGACGTATGCCTGATTCCGAGCTCCGCGCACGGCACCAATCCGGCCTCGGCGCAGATGGCGGGCATGAAGGTCGTGGTCGTCGGCTGCGACGACCACGGCAACGTGGATCTCGCCGACCTGCGCCGCAAGGCCGACGAGTACGCGCGCAGCCTCGCCGCCCTCATGGTGACGTATCCCTCCACGCACGGCGTGTTCGAGGAATCGATCCGGGAGATCTGCGATCTCGTCCAC
>Ga0157369_10002485_pt1 | contig 22083 bp, 16 predicted proteins | sample C25metaG_FD_113461 | JGI IMG/M metagenome (GOLD analysis project Ga0157369, IMG submission 113461) | Corn rhizosphere microbial communities from Kellogg Biological Station, Michigan, USA - C2-5 metaG | ecosystem: Host-associated > Plants > Roots > Rhizosphere > Soil | place: USA: Michigan...
GAAAAGCGCACCGAACGCCATGCCGCACCCCTTATTTGTCCGCAGGCTGCAAGATTTCCAGAAGCACGAAATTCTAATTGAGACCGAAGAGGAAATCGACAAAGATGCCGGCAATTCGGGGATGGCCTCAAACTATACCGGTCTGTATATGGGATATATTTTTCCGACCCTTGCTCCGCCACCGATGGCAAACACCACTTTTTACCGATTCACCGGCGATGCCTGCAATTAGCCGTTATGAGAGGAGTCGTCGCTCGCGTTTTACAAGGAAGCCAACGTCAATTGGCGAAGTACGTCGCACAGACATGGCTGTAAAACCCATCCGGCCCCGCCACGGCAACCGCCTGAAGAACGCACCGGACGCCGGCGGCCGCCGCCCCAAGTTTTATGCGAATGAAACATTCAATCGCTTGAAGATCCGCCGCGCCCATGCGATGTTTCGCAGATTCGTAGCAGTTCGCATCGACGAAGGCACAGCTCACATGAAGACGCTAACCGACCAACTCGCGCAGTACGCGTCCTACCATCGCGATCGACGCAACATCGCCACCCATTTCGTCGGCATTCCGATGATCGTGCTCGCGTTGGCCATTTTGCTCAGCCGTCCCCAATGGTCTGTCGCGGCGTTGCCGTTCGGCCTTTCCCCTGCGCTGATCTCGTTCCTGTGCGCTACCGTCTATTACATCGTGCTGGATGCGGCGCTCGGATTGCTCATGGCGTTGATCTCGGCCGTCTGTCTAATCGTCGGCGCCATGCTCGCCCAAGCATCGACGGTCGTCTGGGCGGGCAGCGGCGCCGGTCTATTCATCGTCGGGTGGATTTTCCAATTCGTGGGACACGTCGCGTATGAACATCGCAAGCCCGCCTTCGCCGACGATCTGATCGGCCTTGTCATCGGTCCTCTATTCGTTCTCGCCGAAATCCTGTTCGGTTTCGGTTGGCGCAGCGCACTGCGCGATTCCGTCGACCGAAAAGCCAACGCACTGCTCGAAGGCCAGCACAATCGGCATCAACCGATCTGAGAAACGCCGTCTCGCATACGCAATAGAAGCACGCTATGTACGGCCGTCACCACGACGGCGATCCAAATAGGTACATAGGTGCCGAGCTGTTGCGCCGATAAGGATTCACCCAAAAACGCCACCGAAAACAAGACGAGCAAGACGGGCTCGACATAGCCCAGAATGCCGAACAACGCCATCGGCAACATACGGCTCGCCTTCAGATAGCTGGCAAGCGCAATCGTGCTCAACACGCCCAGCCCCGGCAGCAGCAGCGCCCACAAAAGCGGCCGTTGCAACGCCGCCTGTGCGCCGGCGCTCATCGCGATGACGGGAACGGCCGCAGGCAGCAATAGCAGCACTTCCACGGCGAACGTCACCAGCGAGTCGCCGCCCAACTTGCGACGCAGCACGAAGTAAGGCGGATAGCCGATGGCCACCACCAGCGTCGGCCATGAAAACGCGTGCGTGACCCACAATTCGTGGGCCACGCCCACGGCGGCACAGGCCACCGCCAGCCACTGCAAGGGCACGAGGCGCTCGCGATAATAGAAGCGCCCTACCAGCACCATCGTCAGCGGCAGCAGAAAATAGCCCAGCGACACCTCGAGCATGCGCCCATGCAGTGGCGCCCACATGAACAGCCAAAGCTGAGTGCCGAGCAAACCGCTCGCGAGCAACAACATCAACCCTCGTAACGGCTCGCGCACCGCAGCGCCCATAAGCTGCAGCATCTGCGCACTGCGCCCTCGCAGCGCCACCAGCAGCAACGCCCCCGGCACCGTCCATACGATGCGCCACGCGAAAATATCGAGCCCGTCGAGCGGGCGCAGCGCCCGGGTATACACCGACAAAAGCGCAAATAACGTCGTCGCCGCAACCGATAGTGCGATGCCACGCCCCGTTTCCTGTCGTTTCATTTTCTGACTCAGCAGTTCAGCGCCGAGCGGGTTCGTTAGCGCAGCTCGTACAGAACTCAAATTGTGGGATTTCTCAATGCTGTTCGAAACGTGCAAACCGTTTATCGATCTTGCGTTCCTCGCTGACACACTCGGTCACACGCGCCGAAGGCGGCCCGCGTCGCATCCATTCGAGCATCCGATCGATTTGATTGGCCGTGCCCTGCAACATCGCCTCCACAGAGCCGTCCGCCACATTGGCTACCCAACCGGTGATACCCAGCGCATGCGCTTGCCTTAGGGTCGCATGCCTAAAACCCACCCCTTGCACGACACCGCGCACGCGCACATAGTATGTCTCGACCTTCTTATCCAAATCCGGTCCTTCCATCGCCCGCTCTCCAGCATTCATTTAGCCAACGCAGCATTGTAATCGCCGTGCCGGAAAGCCTTTGAAAGCCATCGCCGCGCTCGGCGCTAAAGAAAAGTCGCTTGCCGGTCGTTAAATGCATTGATTGCCTATGCGCGACAGGTCAATTGGCGAGAGGAGACTCAAGGTGGCGCTACAGGATCATGGGGCGAAAATCGGTCGCACCCGCTTGCTCAGAAGCTGGTTCGACGACAACAGCACTACCATCCTGACCGTCGCGGTGTGCGCGATCGCGGTCGGAATCGTCGCGTTCGGCGCCAGCCAGATCTTCGCCGCACGCGAACTCGACGATGCCCACTTCGCGCGCGCGTTACAACTTCGTGACAATGTCGAGCATCTAGAAAGCATTTACGCGGATGTAGACGCCGATTTTTTGCGCTTGATCGCCAATCCAGCCTCGCGCGCAACGCCATGGCCTGTCTCGCGCATCGAGCGCGCAGAACAAGCGCTCGATGCATTGGCGCGCATTCGCGATGCGTCGCAAGAACGGACGGAACACGTCGAAGCGTTGCGCACGGCCACGCACGAATGGCAGCGCAGCGTCGCCCAAGCCGTAGGCGACGTGCAGCCCCAAGCGGCGGATTTGCCACGCGATGCGCTGGTGGCTGTCGAAACGAGTCGCCATCGAGTGAGCGTCGATCTGCGCCGCCTCGACGCCGAGCAAGACCAGTCCGCCGGCGCGCAGGCAAGCAGGATGGCGCGCCGCTATGCCTCCGAGCGCATTGCATTCGCGTCCGCCGCGGCAGCGGCCTTCGTCTTTCTCGTCTATGGGTTTCTCGCGAATCATCGGTTCGGCCTCGAACGCGCCCGCGCCCGCATTTCGGCAGAGGAAGGCGAAGCACGTTTTCGCGAGTACTTCGAAGAGCATCCCTTACCGATGCTCATCTACGATGTCGAAACGCTCACCATCGCCGCAATCAACGGCGCCGCGGTGCGGCAGTACGGGTACGAGCGCGACGAACTCGCGGGCATGTCGATCGCTGCGCTGCGTCCGCATGAAGACAGCGCCGCCTTCATGGCGACCTTCACCAAGTTGGCATCGTCGAGTAACACGACGAGCGGCTCCACCCATGTGCGCACGCACGTGCGCAAGGATGGCTCGCGCTTTTCCGTCGAAGCGTCGTATCACTTCATGACCTACGCGCATCGGCGTGCGTGCTTCGTCGTCGCCATCGACGTGACCGAAAAAGAAAACGCGAAGGAAGCGTTGCGCGAATCGAAGCAAATGCTCGAAGCTGTCATCGATAGCGTGCCGCAACGGATCTTTTGGAAAGATACGCAATCGCACTACCTCGGGTGCAATCGCGCGTTTGCGCACGATGTGGGCGTGACCGATGCCTCGCAAATCATAGGCGTCACGGACGACGATCTACCCTGGCGCGCCGGCGCCGAGCTTGCTCGCCTACGCGACCGCCAAGTCATTCACAGCGGCGAGCCGCTGGCGAATTACGAAGAGTTTTCGCCCGCGGCGAGCGGCGAGGGCCGGTGGCTGCGTAAAACGAAGGTGCCTCTGCGCAACGCGCATGGCGACGTCATCGGTCTCTTGGCCACCTACGAGGACATTACCGACCGCAAAGGCGTCGAGCTCGCCCTGCATTTGCGCAGCCGCGCGCTCGATGCCATCGTCAATGCCGTTCTCATTACGCGCGTGACCGAAGACGGCAACTTGATCGAATACACGAACCCCGCATTCGAGCGCATTACGGGGTATTCGGTGGAGGACGTCAAAGGTTTGGATTTCCGGTTCCTGCAAGGCGAGGATCGGCAACAGGAGGGCATCGATTCGATCCGGCGCGCCTTGGCCGAAGAGCGCGAAATCACGACGTTGCTGCGCAATTACCGGCGCGACGGGACACTGTTTTGGAATCAGATCTACATCGCGCCGGTACGTGACGATAACGGTAACGTCACGCATCACATCAGTGTCGTCAACGACGTGACCGAGCTCGTCCAATCGCGCGACTTACTGCGCCAACAGGCCAACTATGATTCGCTCACATCGCTCCCGAACCGCTATCGCCTGAACGAACGCCTCGCTCAAGCGATCGGCGATGCCCAGCGCGACGAGACGCGCGTCGCAGTCGTGTTCATGGACATCGATCACTTCAAGGATGTCAACGACAGCCTTGGCCACGGTATCGGCGATCGCCTGCTGCAGGAGATCAGCGCGCGTCTCTCCGCCTGCGTGAGCGCGTCGGACACCGTGGCGCGCTATGGCGGCGACGAGTTCGTCATGGTGATCCCCGAGAGCGGCGAACAAGACCGGCTCACCGACGTGCTCGCACGTGCGTCGCAAGCGTTCGCGAAGCCTGTGTGGATCGACGATACGGAGTTCTATGTCGAAACGAGCATCGGCGTCGCCTGCTTTCCCAACGACGGCGGCGATCCGGAGACGCTGCTGCGCCGCGCCGATCTCGCCATGTATCGCGCCAAATCGAACGGCCGCAATTCGCTGCAACGCTTCAGCCCCGATCTGGGCCGGCGCGCCGACGAACGTCTAGCGCTATCGCGCCGTATGCGGGCCGCGTTGGCCAACGGCGAATTCCGCCTCGAGTATCAGCCTCAAGTCGATCTCCATATGAATCGCGTCACGGGCGTCGAGGCGCTGTTGAGATGGACCGACAGCAAACTCGGACCCGTCAGTCCCGCGACCTTCATCCCGATCGCGGAGGAAAACGGCCTCATCGTTCCGATCGGCGAATGGGTGATGCAGCAAGCATGTTTTCAAGCGCAAGTCTGGCAAGCGTCGCTGCCCGGCTTGCGCATGTCGGTCAATTTGTCGCCGCGCCAATTCGCGCGTGCCGATATTCTGCGCGTCGTGCAGCGTGCGCTCACGCGCGCTCAGCTCTCGCCGCGGTTGCTCGAGCTCGAAATCACCGAGGGCGCGCTCATGACGATCGGCGCGCTCGACGTGCTGCGCGCGCTGCGGGCGATGGACATCGATATCGCCATCGACGATTTCGGCACGGGTTATTCGAGCCTGTCCTACATCCGCAACTTCCACGCCGAACGACTGAAGCTCGATATGTCGTTCGTCTCCGGCATCGGCCGGCATCGCGAGGACGAAGTCATCACGCGCGCGATTCTTTCGCTCGGTCGCGCGCTCGGCTTCAAAGTCGTGGCCGAAGGCGTCGAGACCGAAACGCAGCTCGCGTTTCTGCGCCGGCACGGCTGCAGCGTGGTGCAGGGCTATCGCTTCGCTCGCCCGATGCCCGCCGCCGACGCGCACGCTTTCATCACGCAGTTCAACCAAGGCACGATGACCTACGCCTGAAGTCCGGACACAACACCAAGTACAATCTCGGCGCATCGACGTAATCAACCCATACGCGCCATACCATGACCGAATCTTCCCGCGATCTCGTGCTCGTCACGGGCGCATCGGGCTTCGTCGGCTCAGCCGTCGCACGCGCGGCGCTCGCGCGCGGCATGCGCGTGCGCGTGCTCGTGCGCGCGACCAGCCCACGCAAAAACCTCGAATCGCTCGACGCTGAAGTCGTCGTCGGCGATATCCGCGACGAACGCTCGATGCGGGCCGCGCTGCGCGGCGCGCGATATCTCCTTCACGTAGCCGCCGACTATCGGCTATGGGCGCCCGATCCTTCCGAGATCGAACGCGCCAACCTCGAAGGCACCGAGGCCACGATGCGGGCAGCCCTCGCCGAGGGTATCGAGCGCGTCGTCTACACAAGCAGCGTCGCAACGCTGAAAGTCACGCGCGAAGGCCGCATAGCCGACGAAACCGCCCCCCTCACGGCGCAACAGGCGATCGGCGTCTACAAGCGCAGCAAAGTGCTGGCCGAGCGCGCGGTCGAGCGCATGATCGAACGCGACCGGCTACCCGCCGTCATCGTCAATCCATCTACGCCTATCGGCCCGCGCGATGTGCGCCCCACGCCAACCGGCCGCATCATCGTCGAGGCCGCGCTCGGCAAGATCCCGGCCTTCGTCGATACGGGCTTGAACCTCGTGCATGTCGACGATGTCGCCGAAGGTCATTTGCTGGCGCTCGAACGCGGAACGATCGGTGAACGCTATATTCTGGGCGGCGAAAATTTACCGCTGCAGCAAATGCTCACCGACATCGCCAAGGAAATGGGCCGCAAACCGCCATCGATCACCTTGCCGCGCTGGCCGCTCTATCCGCTCGCATTCGGCGCCGAATGCGTGGCGAAGTTGACCAAGCGCGAACCGTTCGTCACAGTCGACGGCCTCAAGATGTCGAAGAACAAAATGTATTTCACGTCGGCGAAAGCCGAGCGGGAAATCGGCTACCAGGCGCGGCCTTATCTGGACGGCTTGCGCGATGCGCTGCAATGGTTTCGCGAAGCGGGCTACCTGCGCACGTGAGCGCCGCGCGTGCATTTTGTTACAACTGGACGGCGGCGCGCGCGAATAGAGCGGCCACGCAGCCGGTAGAATCGCGTCTCTTTGGTTGAAGTAGCCGCCGCATGAACTTGGAAGAACAGATCGGTGCGATCGACGCGCAGGTCGATCGGCTTAGCGAACTCCTTCGGCTCGCCCAAGCGGCCGCCGCGCAGGCACAAGCGCCCGCCGCGGCACAGGCGCCCGAGCCCGCCGCGACACATGAAGCGAAGCAATCCGCTGACGATACGCCCGCGCCAAACGACGCACGGCCGACCCTGCGCGTCGCGCGTCCGGCGCATAACGCACTGACGCTCAGCATCGGCTCGCAGTCCGTCACGCTGCATCCGGAGCAAATCGGTCAATTGATCGAGGAACTCGCCAACGCCCGCGCCTCGATGACACCCGAGCCGCCGATGGCGCTCCCGGCGGGCTGGCGTTTCGCTTCGACCAAAAATCCCGCCATGGCGATGCAGAAGCAAGCGAACGGCGACCGTCTGTTGGTCGCGCGGCATACGGGTCACGGCTGGGTGCCGTTCACGTTTTCCCCGGACGCCGCCGTGCAGCTCTACCTCATGCTGACGCAGTCCTGACGGCGCAAGCTCAATTGCCCTGCGCGGGCGCTTGCACGCGAGCCTTCCACTGGCCCCCTTTGCCGCGCCAGTACCGCACGGCGGACGCAACCGTCGCACCGACGTAAAAGAGCGCAACGAGCGGCAAAGCGGGCGCCCACCAAGGCGAGCGGCCGTAATAGCGCAGCATGGGCGCATACGCGCAACACATCGCCGCCCAAGCGAGCCACGCGGGCCAGCCGAGTGGGCCGAGCGTCATCGCCACCACTGGCGGCGCCAAGTAGATCACGCCCATCCCCGCCAACGTTCCCGCAAGCAACCACGGCGAATACCGCAACTGCGTGAAAGCCGTGCGCGCGATCATGTTCCAGATTTCGCCCGGACCGTCGTACGGACGTAGCGAGTGGCTGCTCGCGGCCACGTCGAGGCGAATCGCATGACGGCCTTGGCCCCGATGCTTGATGCGCGCCGCGAGCGAGCAGTCGTCGATCAAGGCTGAGCGGATCGACGCCATGCCGCCCGCCTCCTCCAGCGCCGCCCGCTTGACGAGCATGCACCCGCCGGCCGCCGCGGCGGTCTTGTTGCGAGGATCGTTGACCCACTTGAACGGATAGAGCTTGGCGAAAAAGAAAACGAACGCGGGAATGAGCGCCTTTTCCCAGAACGAATCGCAACGCAGCCGCACCATCAGCGAAACCAGATCGCGGCGCTCGATCGTTGCGCGGGCAACGAGCTGCGCGACGGCGTCAGGCGGATGCGCGATGTCGGCATCGGTCAACAGAAGAAAATCGGCAGGCAGGCCGCGCGCTTCGACGGCAGCGACGCCCTGCGACTGCGCCCATACTTTTCCGGACCATCCGGCGGGCAACGGCTCGGCGGCGATCACCGTCAACCGCTCGGGCACGCCCCGCGCAAGCGCCGCGGCGCGCGCCGCATCGGCGGTGCCGTCGGTGCTGTGATCGTCCACGACGACAACGTGGAAGGCCCCCTTGTACGCTTGCTCGATCAGCGACATCACGGCCGCGCCAATCACGTCCGCTTCGTTGCGCGCCGGCACGACAGCGACCACGGCGGGCCATGCGTCGAAGGCTTCGGTGGCTTCGAAGGCTTCGGCGGCGACCTTCGGCGCGCAGCGCGTGCGCCAAAACCCGCCCCGCGCGAAGAGCAGGACGCACCATATGATCAGCGAAAGCACGGACAAGCCGAAGAGCGCGATGGTCATGCGCGTCCCCTCACGGCAACGAGGACGACGGGCCGATAACCGCGAACGGCTGCGCCCGTGACCGGATGCGGACGCCGGGCGGCGCACGGCGTGAAGCGGTATGAATAGTGAGCGGAGAGCATCCTACGGGGCCATCGAAATGAAAATGAAAGGATTTGCGCAAACAAAACGCAATGAAATGCGTGCGGCCGGCTAGGTGCGGCCAGCTACGCGCGGTCGCTAGTTTACCGGCTTGCCGGCGCCATTGGCGCAAGCCGCGCCGCAAGCCCTGCTGGCATCTGCTGGCATTCTTGCAACGCCCGCCTGGCTTGCAGGCAGCGTTCGAGGCCCGATAGCGTTAGAATGCGCGTTTGGGTTGGTTTGCCGGCTATCACGCCCGCTTTCTAATAATAGGTTTGGAATCTGGGCGATCATGCCGCTAAGTGCCGGCGGCCCGATATCCCGATTCGGTCGGAGTTCGCCATACATGCGAGTCATCCTTGCTCAACCCCGCGGCTTTTGTGCGGGCGTCGTTCGCGCCATCGAAATTGTCGACCGCGCATTGCACCGGCACGGCGCACCCGTGTACGTGCGGCATGAGATCGTGCATAACCGGCACGTCGTCGAGAATTTGCGCAGTAAAGGCGCGCGTTTCGTCGAAGAATTAGACGAAGTGCCGCACGGGGCGGTCGCTATTTTCAGCGCACACGGCGTGGCGCAAAGCGTCGAGCACGATGCACAGGCGCGCGGGCTGGACGTGCTCGACGCCACGTGTCCGCTCGTCACCAAGGTACACGTTCAAGGCCGCCAATATGTCGCAGCCGGCCGCACGCTGATCCTGATCGGCCATGCGGGGCATCCTGAAGTGGAAGGCACGATCGGCCAGATTCCGGGCAAGGTGCTGCTGGTGCAGAGCGAAGCCGAAGTCGCCAAGCTCGACCTGCCCCAGGACACGCCGCTCGCCTATGTGACGCAGACCACGCTGTCGGTCGACGATACCCGCGGCATCATCGAAGCGCTGATGCGGCGCTTCACCAATATCGTCGGTCCCGATACGCGCGATATCTGCTATGCCACGCAAAACCGGCAAGCCGCGGTGCGTGAATTGAGCGCGCAAGTCGACGTCTTGCTCGTGGTGGGTGCCACGAACAGTTCGAACTCGAACCGTCTGCGCGAGATCGGCGCCGAAACAGGTGTGCCGAGCTATCTCGTCGCCGATGGCTCCGAGCTCAAGAGCGAATGGTTCGCCAACGCGCAGGCGGTTGGCATTACAGCCAGCGCCTCGGCGCCGGAGGAAATGGTTGAACACGTGATCGATGCGCTGCGCGCGCTGGGCCCTGTCGAAGTCTCGACGATGACGGGTCGGGAAGAGAAAGTCGAATTCAAGCTGCCGGCAAAGCTCATGGAGCCTGCCGACGCACGCCAAGTTTAAGGAGGTTGCCTTGTCGATCCCGCTTTTGCAGAAAGTCCGCGTCGGCGCTTATATCGCGCGCCAACATTTCAGCGGCAACAAACGCTATCCGCTCGCGCTGATGCTCGAGCCGCTTTTTCGTTGCAATCTCGCCTGTAACGGCTGCGGCAAGATCGATTATCCCGATCCCATTCTGAATCAACGGCTGTCGATCGAAGAATGCCTCGGCGCAGTCGACGAGTGCGGCGCCCCCGTGGTCTCGATCGCCGGCGGCGAGCCGCTGCTGCACAAGGACATGCCCACCATCGTCAAGGGCATCATCGCGCGCAAGAAGTTCGTCTATCTCTGCACGAACGCGTTGTTGATGGAAAAGAAGATGGACGATTACCAGCCGAGCCCGTACTTCGTTTGGTCGGTTCATCTCGACGGCGACCAGGCGATGCACGATCATTCGGTGTCGCAAGAAGGGGTGTACGAGAAGGCCGTCGCCGCGATTCGCGAGGCGAAGCGCCGCGGCTTTCGCGTCAACATCAACTGCACGCTGTTCAACGATGCGCAACCCGAGCGCGTCGCGGCGTTCTTCGATACGCTGGGGCCGATGGGCGTGGACGGCATCACCGTCTCGCCCGGCTACGCCTACGAGCGCGCGCCGGATCAGCAGCACTTCCTGAATCGCGATAAAACCAAGCATTTGTTCCGCGAGATCTTCAAGCGCGGCAATCGCGGCAAGAACTGGTCGTTCAGCCAATCGGCGATGTTCCTCGATTTCCTCGCGGGCAACCAAACCTATCACTGCACGCCCTGGGGCAACCCGGCGCGTACGGTGTTCGGCTGGCAGCGCCCCTGCTATCTCGTCGGCGAAGGGTATGCAAAAACCTTCAAAGAGTTGATGGAAGAAACCGATTGGGACGCGTACGGCACCGGCAATTATGAAAAATGCGCCGATTGCATGGTCCACAGCGGTTTCGAAGCGACCGCCGTCATGGATACGGTGGCCCATCCGCTGAAGGCGCTGGGCGTGAGCATGCGCGGCCCGAAGATCGAAGGTGCATTCGCCAAGGACATTCCGCTCGACAAGCAGCGTCCCGCAGAATACGTGTTCTCGCGCCATGTCGAGATCAAGCTCGAAGAAATCGGGCGCGCGGCCAATACGAAAAACGCACGGACGGCGGCCGTACACTAAGCGTCGGTTCTTGGTACGCCTCGCTAAAGCGGCGCGGTCCCGATGGGCCGCGCCGCTTTGTTTTACGGCGAAACATCAGGCGATTCTGTTCACACGACTGCCCGTTTGCAAGAACGCGGCGCTCTCGAGATGAAGATCAAGACGAAGATCTTTTTGTTGGCGATCGTTCCGTTCGTCATCGCCATCGCGGGCATCGGCATCGGTGTGCGCCTGCAAGCCGCCGCGCTCGTCAAAGCGCAGCGCGAGACCGTGGAAGCCGCGTATCTCTCGAGCAAACGGACCGAACTCAAGCATTACGTCGACCTCGCGGTGACGGCCATCACGCCGCTTTACGAGGCGGGCGGCGACGCGAAAGACGACGAGGCGCACCAACGCGAGGCGCTCGCCATGCTGCAGCGCATGGACTTCGGGCCGGATGGCTACTTCTTCGTCTACGACATGAAGGGCAACTCGCTGATGCATCCGCGCGAGCCCGATCTCGTCGGCCACAACTGGTGGCAGCTCAAGGACCCTCGCGGCGCATTGACGATACAGCGGCTCATCACGGCCGCGAACGCGGGCGGGGGCTACGTGCGCTATGTCTGGCATCGTCCGTCCACGCATCGCCTCGAACCCAAGCTCGGATACGTCGTACCGTTGCCGCGCTGGGGCTGGATGATCGGCACGGGCATTTACCTCGACGGCGTCACCGAGGCCCTCACGCGCATCGACGCAAGCGCTTCGACCAACATCACGCGCACCATGACGTGGATCGGCGTCATCGCACTCGCCGGCTTCGGGGTCATTACGGCCTGCGCGCTGTTCTTGAACGTATCCGAATATCGCAGCGCCGACGCCAAGCTCAAACGCCTGGCGCAACAAGTCGTCGAATCGCAGGAGCATGAGCGCGCGCGACTTTCCCGCGAACTGCACGACGGCATCAGTCAAATGATGGTGTCCGTCAAACTCTTACTCGAATCGGCGCTCGCGCGCCTCGAACACGCGAGCCACCCGCAACTGCGCGTGCCCAGTGCCGAATCGGCGCTCGGCACCGCGCTTACGCGGCTATCGCATGTCCTGCGCGAAGTGCGACGCATCTCCCATGCGCTGCGTCCCTCCATGCTCGACGACCTCGGTTTGGCCGCCGCGCTCGAGCAGTTGACGCGCGAACTCGGCGAGGAGACGGGGATCGACATGCGTGTCGAAACGGACGCCGCCTCGCGCGCCGCCGTGCTGCCCGCGGCGATCAACACGGCATTGTTCAGGATTGCTCAGGAAGCGCTGACCAACATCGTGCGGCACGCGCAGGCGGCGCATGTCGTGCTGTCCTTCTCCGTTGCAGAGCGAGCCGTCAGCCTGACGATTGCGGACGATGGGCGCGGCTTCGATATCGAACGCGTGCACGCGGATGCTCGCGGCGGTATCGGCTTGCGCAATATGCGCGAGCGGCTCGACGCACTCGCCGGTACGCTGACGATCGCATCGCAACCGGGTCGAACGGTGGTCGCCGCGTCGGCGCCGTTGCCGCACCCCGCACCGGCGCGGGCGGCCGATTCTTCGCAAAACACTCATCGCCTATGAACCTACTTGCCTCCTCGCAACCCGCCAGCATCATCCTCGTCGACGACCATCCGCTCGTGCGGGACGGCCTGCGGCTACGGCTCGAAGGCGTGCCCGGCTTCGTCGTGGCGGGCGAAGCGGGCAACGCAGACGAAGCGCTCACCCTGGCGCAAAAGCTTTCACCCGATCTCGCGTTGATGGACGTGGGCATGAACGGCATGAGCGGCATCGCGCTGGCCGGTGTCTTCCATGAACGCTTCCCGGCCGTGCGCGTGCTGATGCTGTCGATGCACGACAACATCGAGTATGTGATGCAGGCCGTGCGGGCCGGAGCCAGCGGCTATGTGCTGAAGGATTCGCCGGCCACCGAGATCGTTCATGCAATCGCGGCCGTGCTGCAGAACCGCACGTTCTTCAGCGCCGGAATCGCGGCGCGCATGATTCAAGCCAGCACGTTGCAAACACCGGTGGAGCGGTTGACGCCCCGCGAGAGCGAAATTCTCGATGCGCTCGCGGAAGGGCTGTCGAGCAAACAGATCGCCGAGCGCTACCGGCTTTCGGTGCGCACGGTGGAAACGCACCGGCTGAACGTCAAACGCAAGCTCGAGATCGAGGGACAGGCCGAACTGATCAAGTTCGCCGTCGAGCGGCGCCGGCGTTGACCGGGGCCGCTCGCTCACTCGCTGCGGGCGTTGTGCTCGGTGAGGTACTTGATAAGGCCATCGACGCCGCCTTTGGCCAATTGCGGCTTGAACTGGCTCTGGTAGACCTGAATGAGCCACGCGCCGGACATGTCGATGTCGTAAATCTTCCATTCGCTGCCGGCTTTGCCGAGCCGATAGCCGACCTGCTGGCTGTCGCCGGGCGTCGAGACGGTGGACATGACCAACGCGTCGTTGCCCGTCGCCTGATCCTGCTTGAAGGCGAATCGTGCATCTTGGCTGCCGAGTTGCGCAAGCGACGCCGCGTAAGTGCGCGTCATCAGGACTTTAAATTGCTTCGTCAACTCTTGTTGCTGCGCCGGCGTGGCTTGCTTCCACGCATCGCCCACGGCGATACGTGCGGTCCGCTCGAAGTTGGTGGCGGGCAAAAAGTGGGTTTGCACGATTTGCGTGATCTTCGGCATATCGCCGCCGCGCGCCGCCGGGTCTTGCTTCATGGCGTCCACGGTGCCCACGACAGCCTGCTTGACGACATCGACGGGCGCCGATTGCGCCCAGGCGGCGGCGCTGACGAACGCCGCGGTGAAAAATGCAAACAGATGACGTTTCATGGAATGTCGAACTCGAATGAAAGGGGATCGATAACACCGCTCGAGCCTAGGCATGCGAACGCGGTCATCGTGCGATCCGGGCAGTATACCGGGCCTGGTGCGGCCATCCTGGGGTTGGACGCATGCCGGGCATGGCCGGTTCCGCGCTGCCGTGCGTGGCGAGCGGTGGCCATGAGCCGTCCGCCGGTATACTTGGGCGTTTTGCGTCCCCGATTTCCCCTGCCGGCCGATTCATGCTGACGCCTCTCATCGTTCGTCTCGTCGCCTTTTCCGTGCGCCGCCCGGTATGGATCGTCGCGCTCGCGCTCGTCATGGCGGCAGCGAGCGGCGTATACATGGCGCGGCATTTCAAAATCAACACCGACGTCAGCAAGCTCATCGAAACCGATGCGCAATGGTCCGCGCTCAGCGGCGCAATGGACCGGGCGTTCCCCGATCGCGATCAGACCATCCTCGCCGTCGTCGAGGCGGGCGCGCCCGAATTGGCGGACGCCGCGGCCGATGCGCTCGCAACGGGGCTCTCGAGCCCCGCGTACCGCGCCCGGGTCGGCGCAGTCTCGCAGCCGGGCGGCGGGCCGCTGTTCGAGCACAACGGCATGCTGTTTTTGCCGACCGACAACGTGGCGAAGACGACGGCGCAGCTCTCGCAAGCGCGCCCGCTCATCAACACGCTGGCGCACGATCCGAGCGTCACGGGCCTTGCCACGACGTTATCCACGATGCTCGGGTTGCCGTTGCAGTCGGGCCAAGTGCAATTGCCCGCCCTGGCCAATCTGCTGACACGGGCGGCCAATACCGTGGACGCCGTCCTGGCCGGTAAAAACGCCGCTTTTTCATGGCGAGCGCTCGTCGATGCCGATGCGGCCCGTCAACCCGCCCGAGCGTTCGTCACGGTGCAACCGGTCGTCAACTACGGCGCATTGCAAGCCGGTGCGCAGGCGTCGGAGACGATTCGCACCGTCGCACGCGAGCTGGGTCTGCAAAAGCGCTATGGCGCCGTCGTGCGCCTGACCGGCGCACAGCCGCTTGCCGATGAAGAATTCGCTTCGGTCGAAGACGGTGCGGTCGTCAACGGCATCGGCACGCTCCTCGTCGTCCTGGCCATTCTCTGGTTTGCCTTGCGTTCGAAGCGGATGATTCTGGCCGTGCTCGTCACGCTGGCCGTCGGTTTGCCGATCACGGCAGCGCTCGGACTCATGATGGTCGGCTCGCTGAACATGATCTCGGTCGCGTTCATGGTGTTGTTCATCGGCCTGGGCGCCGATTTCGCCATTCAATACGGCGTGAAGTACCGCGAGGAACGGCACCGCGACCCTCGGCTCGACCATGCGCTCGTCGGCGCCGCCCACTCGATGGGGCTGCCGCTCACGTTGGCGGCGGCAGCCGTCGCAACCAGCTTCTTTTCGTTTTTGCCTACCGCCTACCGCGGCGTCTCGGAACTCGGGCTGATCGCGGGCGTGGGCATGATCGTCGCCTATTTCAGCACGATGACGTTACTGCCCGCGCTGCTCAAGCTGATGGCGCCCCCGGGAGAGGCGTCGCGTCCCGGCTTCGCGCGCTTGGCGCCGATCGACGATTTCCTGCAAGACCACCGCAAGCCGATCTTGCTGGGCGCGCTCGTCGTCGTGCTCGGGGCCACGCCGTTGCTGCTGCATCTGCGTTTCGATTTCAACCCGCTGAATTTGAAAGATCCGACGACCGAATCGATGGCGACGCTGTTGTCGCTGAAAAATTCGCCTGAAGCTTCGATCAACGATGTGGCCGTGCTCGCGCCTTCGCTGGCGGCGGCCGATTTGACGGCTCGCCGCGTCGGCGCGCTGCCCGAAGTTGGGCGCGTCACCACGCTCACGCGCTTCATCCCGCCCGACCAGCCGCAAAAAATTTCCCTGATCGAGCAGGCGGCGCAAGGCCTGCTGCCTGCACTGACGCAACCGCCCGCGCCCACGGCGGCCGACGCGCAGCGTGTCGCCGCGCTGAAACGCGCGTCGAAGCAGCTTACGTATGCGGCCGACGACCACCCCGGCCCCGGCGCGAACGAAGCGCGACGGCTCTCGGCCTCGCTCGCCAAGCTCGCGGCCGCGGACGCCGCGGTGCGCGACCGGGCCGAGGCCGCCTTCTCGGCCCCGCTGCGGCTCGCCCTGCGGCAACTCACAATGTTGCTGCAACCGGCGGTCATTACGCGCGAGACCTTGCCGCCCGCGCTCGTGCGCGATTGGGTCGCCCCCGACGGCCGTGCGCTCGTGCAAATTTCACCGCGCGTGCCGCCTGGGGTCGATTCGAACGACGATGCGATGCTGCGCCGGTTCGCCCACGCCGTGAAGCAGGCCGAGCCGAATGCGGTGGGCGGGCCGATCTCGATCCTGCATTCGGCCGATACGATCATCACGGCGTTCTTACAAGCGGCGGCCTGGGCAGTGCTGTCGATCACGCTGCTGCTTTGGGTCACGCTGGGCCGATTCGGCGATGTCTTGCGCACGATGATTCCGCTGCTCGTCTCCGCGCTGGTCACGCTCGAGCTTTGCGTCGTGTTCGACATGCCGCTGAACTTCGCGAACATCATTGCGTTGCCGCTGATGCTCGGGGTGGGTGTAGCCTTCAAGGTCTATTTCGTCATGGCATGGCGGGCCGGCCAGACGAGCCTGCTCGCATCGAGCCTCACGCATGCGGTATTGTTCAGTGCCGCCACGACGGCCACGGCCTTCGGCAGCTTATGGCTATCGCACCATCCCGGCACGGCCAGCATGGGCCGCCTGCTGGCGCTTGCGCTGACCTGCACGCTCATCGGCGCGGTCGTGTTCCAGCCGGTGCTCATGGGCAAACCGCGCGCCGCCCGCGCCCAAAAGAATGGATTAGAAGGAATCGATGGATAACCTACGAACCTTGGCCGCGACCGTGCTCGCCGCGGCCCTTTTGAGCGGCTGCGCGAGCCCGGATCAGCGCACCGCGGGCGATCCTTTGGAGCCCATGAATCGTGCGATCTTCAAGGTCAACGACACCATCGATCGCACCGTAGCCGTGCCGATCGCCAAGGGCTATCAGAAGGTCACACCGCACCCGCTGCGCACGGCGATCAGCAATTTCTTCTCGAACTTGGGCGATCTGAACAACTTCGCAAATGAATTGCTGCAGTTGAAGATCACCGATGCCACGCAAGATCTGATTCGCTTCGCGATGAACACGACCTTCGGCATCGGCGGGCTGATCGATTTCGCCACGCCGGCCCGCTTGCCGAAGCATCATCAAGACTTCGGCCTGACGCTCGGTCACTGGGGCATACCGTCGGGTCCTTACCTCGTGCTGCCGATTTTTGGACCGAGTTCGTTCCGTGACGGCGTGGGGCTTGCCGTCGACACGCGCTTCAGCCCGCTGATTTACGCGCCTACCGATTCGCGCAGGCCGCTGTACGCCTTGCAATTTGTCAGCGCACGGTCCGACATGCTCGGCGCGACGAATATCCTTGAACAGGCCGCGCTCGATAAGTATTCGTTCGTGCGCGACGCGTACACGCAGCAACGTCGCGCCGCGCTGGGCGCGGATTCGTCGAAGCCACCGGCGCTGCCCAATTACGGTGACGAAGACGAAAGCAGCACGGGCGCCGCGGCGCCCGAGGCGGCAAGCGCGGCGGGGGCCGAGGGCGCATCGGCGCCATCCGCGGCTTCTGCGGCTGCACCTGCTGTCCCTGCCGCGCCTGCCGCTCCTGCTTCGAATCCCTCCGCGGCGGTGCCGGCTTCCGCGGTGCCAGCTTCCGCGGCGTCGGCTGCGCCCTCGCCCGCATCGGCGCCGGCAGCGGCATCCGGCGTACCGCCGTTCAATACGCCCGCTGGTGCGCCCCAGTCGAACGGCACGAACCCGCGGCAATGAATCGAAGGCACGCCTAAATCATGTTTCCCACCGCTCAGGGCATGCTGAGTTCCACCTTGCATGCGATGGACCCTTATGCCCTCGCGGGTATCGTCGCCGCCCTGCTGGTGGGCGGGATGGTCAAAGGCATCGTCAGCATTGGCGTGCCGCTCGTGGCGATGCCGATCTTGAGTCAAATGATGCCGGTCAAGCAGGCGGTGCTGCTGCTGTCGATGCCGGTCATTCTCGGCAACATCCCACAGGCATTGGAAGGCGGAGAAACGCTGGCCACGGCGCGGCGCATCATTGCGCCGCTCGTGGGAACGGTGCTCGGCAACATCGTCGGCGTGTCGATCCTGATCTCACTCGATCCGCATCACGCGCAGGCGGCAGCGGGCGCGTTGCTGGCATTGGCCGCACTGTTGCTGCTGGTTTCGCCGCGCTTCACGCTCGCGCCTGGCTGGGTCAAGCCGATCGGCTTCGCGCTGGGCTTCGGCGCGGCCCTGATGGAAAGCATCGCTTCGATTCCTGGGCCACTGCTCGCCATCTACCTCATTTCCTCCGGCGCCCGCGGCAAAGCGTTCACGAAGCAAATGGCCATGATTCTCGTCGTTTCGATCGTGACGCTGCTGCTCGCTTTCAAGAGCGGCGCCCATGCGTCGAGCGCCGACTTGCTCATATCGGCCGCCGCCAGCGTCCCCGTCATCGCCGGCATGCTGATCGCGCGCCCGCTGCGCGACAAACTGCCGCCGCACGCCTTTCGGATCATCGTTTTACTGTTCGTGCTCGGCGCCGCCGGCCAAATGATTCGCAAAGCCATAGGCGTATAGCCCTTCCTCGACGGCCAAAATCGAACACCGACAATCAGGCTGACGATATACAGCTCGTTCTGCACGGGAAATATTTCCGATTCCGAGAATGCAGCCCACGAAATTCTGCATCTTTTTCTGACGCCAATGCGGAACGATCACGGCATAGCTCGATAAATCTCATTGCGCGAGTCATTCGCTCGTTTTGAACGCAATCACTATCGATTTCGTCATGTAGGTCTATTAAAATCACCGCCTCCCTGGCGCTGTCGATAGCGCAACCCTTGCTCTAAAGGAATGGCGGAATGACGTCCAATACGCTTGTCGATGCGCTCTATTACGGCGCAGCCCAGCGCAATCGCCTTCTCAAGCTGGATACGCCGCTCGGCGCGGATTGGCTGGTGCCGCTTCAAGCAAAAGGCAGTGCGCAGCTTGGGCGCGATTACGAATTCATTGTCGATACCGCCTCGATCCGCGGCAGCGAAATCAAGCTCGACGCCCTAATCGGGCAGCCGGTCACGCTCTGGCTGCAGAAAACCGACGGCGCCTATCTGCCCTACCACGGCTATGTCCATGCGTTCAGCCGTTTGGGAACGGATGGGTCGCTTACTTACTATCAATTGCGATTTTCCTCGTGGTTGCATTTTTTGCGGTTGCGGCGCGACATGCGCGATTGGCAAGAGCAAACGGGCGAACAGATCATCGCCGATGTTTTCGACCAGCATCCGCAAGCGCAAGGAGCCTATCGTTTCGATTTGCGGCAGCCGATGCCGCAGTATTCGAATCGCGTGCAATGGGAATACGACTGGAATTTCGTCCATCGCAGTCTCGAGGAAGCGGGCGTCTTCGGCCGCGTCGAACAAGCGCCCGACGGCAAATCGCACACGCTCGTGTTGATGGACGACGCGTACTTGCTGCCTGAACTCGAGCCCAAGACGGTCGAGTTTCGCCGCACCGGCTTGCGTGAAGAAGTGGACGGCCTCACGCAATGGAAGGAACAGCAGGCGATCCAAAGCGCGACGCTCAAGACGCGCACGTTCGATTACAAGCGTCCCGACTTGCCGAAGGAAGTCACGAGCGCGATCAACGCACGTGAAGACATTCCCGCGCAAGGCGAGGTGTACGACTACACGGGCGCCTACACCTGGGGGCCGCGCGATCGCGGCGAGCACCAGGCCGCCGTGCGTACGGAAGCGTGGCAATCGCAGGCGAAGCGCTATCACGGCATCGGCAGCTTGCGCTCGGCCAGCCCCGGCTATTGGTTCACGTTGACGGGCCATCCCGTCCACGATCGCGATGCACAGCAAGATCGTGAGTTCGCCATCATCGGCACCACGTGGATCATCCGCAACAATCTGCCCGGCATGGACGGCGTGGCGGATTTCCCCGAGAGTTTGCGCGCCGAGGTCAATCACGCCGCCGCCGCGAGCATCGGCGGCGTCGCGGTTAGGCATCCCGATGGAAGCGAAGGCTTTTTTCAAGTCGAGATCGAAGCGCAACGCCGGCGCACACCGTTTCGCAGCGCACTCGAACATCGCAAGCCCGTCATGCAATTGCAGACCGGGATCATCGCGGGGCCGAACGACGAAGAGATCTATACCGATGCATTGAACCGGGTGAAGGTTTGGTTTCCGTGGAATCGGCGCAACGAAGGCGATGAAGGCGCATCGGTTTGGGTGCGCGCCGCGTTTCCCGATGCGGGCAGCGATCGAGGCGGCCACTATCCGCTGCGAAAGGGCGACGAAGTCATCGTCGGATTCATGGAAGGCGATTGCGACCGCCCCGTGATCTTGAGCCGCATGCATGGGGGCGCAACCCCGCCGACGTGGCACACGCACGGCTTGCTGTCGGGGTATCGATCGAAGGAATACGCGGGCAGCGGCTTCAATCAGCTCGTGATGGACGACGCGACCGGGCAAAACCGCATCCATCTTTATTCGACCAGCGCCGATTCGCATTTGCACTTGGGCTATTTGGTCGATCACACGAACAATACACGCGGCGCATACCTCGGCAGCGGCTTTGATCTGAAGTCGAATGCTTACGGCGCGATCCGGGCGGGACAGGGGCTTTACGTCTCGACGTATGCCAAAGGCTCAGGCAGCCAGCCGCTCGACGTCGGTGAATCGCAAAGCCAGTTGATCAACGCCGAGAGCGTCGTCGAGGCGTTATCGCAAGCGAGCGAGCAACATCAAGCCGAAAGCCTGAAGGACGGCTACGAGGCCATGCGCGCTTACACGGACGCCACCCGTAAGAGCGTGCCGGGCGCCGTCTCGGGCAGTGGCCGCACGGCGGGCGGCGGGTCGGGCAATGCGAACGGGTTCGAGCAACCGGTGCTGCTGTTCGGCAGCCCGGCGGGTATCGGTCTGTCGACGCAGCAGTCGGTTCATGTGTCGGCGACGGATCACGTGAACTTCGCAACCGGCCAGAGCATGCACCTGGCGGCCGGAAAGTCGTTGCTGGCGAGCGTCGGCGAAAAGCTGAGCCTGTTCGTGCAGAACGCCGGAATGAAACTGTTCGCGGCGAAGGGAAAGATCGAAGTCCAAGCGCAATCGGACAACGTCGAACTCACCGCTCAGAAGGGCGTGAAGATCGTCTCGTCCACCGACGCGATCGAGATCGCGGCGGATCAGGGGATCGTGCTCACGAGCGGCGGCGCCTACATCAAGATTGCGGGCGGCAACATCGAGATTCACGGGCCCGGCACCGTCGATGTAAAAGGCGCGCAGCGGCTATTCAACGGCCCCGCCAGCATGGGCTATCCGCTGCCTTCGGCGCGGCCCGACGCGCCCGGCCAGCTCGAACTCGTGCATAAGTACGCGAACGAAGCGGCGGTGAAAGGCGGCGCGTTTTCGGTGTTCGATTCGAGCGGCGCGATGCTGAACAAGGGTGCGCTCGATGCGAGCGGAAAAACGATCGTGAGCGGGTTGCCGTCTGGCGTCGTGCAAGTCAAATTCGGCGACGATCCCCGCACACAAGATCAAACAACGAGCAAGTTCAAGATGCCGCAGTGGCCTACAGCGGACGGCGCAAACAGCGAACAGAGCGTCGCAACCGCTGACGAGGGAGACTCGCTCGGGGCGTTGATGCCGTCGATGGCAAACGGGTTGGGCAACGGATTCGCCGGTTCGTCGGCGCCTTCCTCCGAAGGCGCTGCTTCGGGGATGGGCACAGCGATGAAGCAAGGCATGAGCTTCGCCGAACAAGCCATCGCCAAGGTGCTGCCATCGGGCGCGCAAAGCGCCCTTTCGCAGGCCAATCAACTCGGCACCGCGGCGCCCACGATTAGTCACTTGTTGCAAAGCGGCCTCGGCGGGCTTTCGATGCCGAAATTCGGCTGATCGTCGATTCGTTAGTGATCCTTAATAATTTCAAAGAAGCATAACGACGCCATGGCCGACGCGACCGTCTTGCAACCGAAACCGACCGATATCTTCGTCTCCCCGCTAACTAAGCTGCATCGCGAAGATGTCGATTCGGCCATCAACGAGTTGGACGCGTGGCTGCGCAAGATCAGCCATAACTTCATCACGGTCGAGCGCTTAAAGAGCGTCGCGCAA
>Ga0157369_10002486_pt1 | contig 22081 bp, 19 predicted proteins | sample C25metaG_FD_113461 | JGI IMG/M metagenome (GOLD analysis project Ga0157369, IMG submission 113461) | Corn rhizosphere microbial communities from Kellogg Biological Station, Michigan, USA - C2-5 metaG | ecosystem: Host-associated > Plants > Roots > Rhizosphere > Soil | place: USA: Michigan...
GCAGACAGCCCCCCCAAGGCGAAAGGCGGTGGAGAAGATGGTACGGCTCAACATACCGTTGGACCCGGCCAAAACCGGAAGAGACGCGACACAACTGGAGACCGGACTCCGTCGAATGATCGTCGGGCAGGATGAGGCGATCCAGCAAATCGTTAATATCTACCAGATGCACCTGACGGGGATGAACCCTCCCGGACGGCCGATTGGGAACTTTTTGTTCCTGGGACCTACCGGTTCTGGTAAAACCCGGATCGTCGAGGCTACGGCCGAAGTATTACTCAAGAACCCACGCTCAGTAATCAAGATCGACTGTGCGGAGTTCCAGCATAGCCATGAGATCGCCAAGTTGATCGGTTCGCCTCCCGGATACCTGGGGCATCGCGAGACGCATCCGCTGCTTTCGCAGGAAGTGCTCAACCAGCATCACACGGAGAACATCAAGCTTAGCTTCGTGCTGTTTGACGAAATTGAAAAGGCGTCTGACGCCCTGTGGAACCTTCTGCTCGGCATTCTGGACAAGGGCGTTCTCACGCTCGGCGACAACCGCAAGGTAGACTTTTCGCGGGCCATGATCTTCATGACCAGCAATCTGGGTGCGTCCGAGATGAGCGCGATCATGAGTCCCAAGCTGGGTTTCAATGTTGGCAAGGTGAACGCTGACACCATGGCGGGAGTCACCGACGATAAAATGTCCGGCAAACTGGCGCGCAGCGGTATGGAAGCCGCCAAGCGCAAGTTCACGCCCGAGTTCATGAACCGGCTGGATAAGATCGTTACTTTCCAGCCCCTGGGAAGCGAACAGTTGAAGCGGATCCTGGATATCGAGCTGAACCTGGTCCAGCAGCGGATCTTCAATGCGCCGGCCGAACGCGCCTTCGTTTTCACTGTGTCGGAAAACAGCAAGGATTACTTGCTGGCTGAAGGCACCGACATGAAGTACGGCGCCCGGCATCTGAAGCGTGCTATCGAGCGCCTGTTGGTCCAGCCTATGTCTAACCTCATCGCTACCGATCAGGTACGTGGCGGCGACTGGATCCGTGTCGACTTCGATGAAAGCCTCAAGATCCTGAGTTTCGCTCGCGAAGCCGAAGGATTGCCGGTGGCCGACATGGCCCGGTTAGTGGATACGTCGGTCACCATTCCGGCTCTGACTTTCTCGCAGGGTGCGGTTGCCGAACCGGCTCGCACACAGAGCGCACGCAGTTCCAAACGAAGCTAGCTGTTACTTGTGAAACCGAAACGCCCCGGGCCGAGTGCCTGGGGCGTTTTCTTCTTGGTGGGTCCGCTTCCAGGCCTCATGCGGCACATTCGCCACGGCCGAGCTTCAACGAGAAGGCCACGTCGTCGCCCCAATCGTTGTACATCTCCGGAGCCATATCCGAGGGCTTGACCAGATCCGCGGTGAGTTCCTTAAAGAATGCGACTTTGTGACGCATCACATAGGCGCGAAATGACTCGCCCTCCTGGTGATTCGCCTGGTAATGGTCCAAAATTCGCTCGACGGCAACCGGCGCCAGACGCGCAGGCAAACTTTGCACAGCCAGGCCGAATTCATGCTGGCCGCCGCCCAACAGCATTAGGTAGTACGGTACTTCCTTGCCATCAATCTTACGGGAATTGCCGTAGAAGCCCAGATCCCCGATCCAGTGCTGCCCGCAGGAATTCGGGCACCCGCTAATTCGGATCGTCAAATTCCGGATAACGGGATCGTCGTACTTGCGGACCGTTGCCGCGAGGGCGTCACCGAGCCCCATGGATTTCGTCAGCGCCAGGTTGCAGCTATAGGCTCCCGGACAGGTGACCACATCGCTGATCTCGTTGGCGCGATCTTTGTTGAGTCCCAGTCGTTGGAGCGCGCCATATACACGCTGGAGCGCGCCCACGGGTACGTAAGCAAACACGATATTTTGCGCCATGGTCACCCGCATGGCGCTGTCGGCCGCTTGCTCGGAGATCTCTGCCAGACCGCGCATCTGATCGCCGGTCAGGTTGCCCTGCGGCGTCATCACTGTGACAATGGCGTAACCTGACTGCTTTTGCGGCCGGACGTTGGTGTCGCGCCAAGCGTTGAATTCGGGCGACGCGTCGAAGAGCGGGAGCATTTCGCCTCTTGCGGGTGGTGGTGCAACCGGCTGAAATCCACCGAAACTTTCGGGGACGGTTTCCGGCATGGGGATGCCGCCGTTGGCCAGGATGTCCTGATACTGCTCCTCGACGGTGTCGCGGAGCCACTCAAACCCGCGCGCGCGCAATACGAATTTTAATCGCGCTTTGTTCTTGTCCTTGCGGTTCCCGTGAACGTTGAACACACGCAGGACAGCTTCCACGCGGCGGACAATATCCTCGGCGGGAATGAACTCGTGGAGAAGTTTAGCTTCGACGGGCAGCGGTCCCAGCCCGCCAGCCACGGTCATACTGAACCCCTTCACGCCGTCGCGAATGATCGCGCGGAGGCCGACATCGTTGATCGCGCTGGCGATACAATCCTCGGGACAGCCGGAAAACGCGACCTTGAACTTTCGCGGCATCGCGTCGGTCAATTCTTTGTGCAAAAACGCGAACGCCAGCCGACGGGCGTAAGGCTGCACATCAAACGGCTCTTCGGGGTGGATGCCCGCAAGGGGACACGCCGTCACGTTGCGGACTGTGTTGTAACAGGCTTCGCGAGTGGTGAGGCGCATATCGGCCAGCAAATGCAAGGCGTCGGGAACCTGCGCCAGCGGCACGAAGTGATATTACATGTTTTGCCGGGTAGTGAGGTGGCCTTTGCCGCCCGCGCAATAGTCGGCAACCGCCGCCATCTGCCGCATTTGAGCAGACGTGAGCAAACCGCCGGGGATCTTGGTGCGGACCATCTGAACGCCCTCTTGGCGCTGTCCGTAGATACCGCGGCGCAGGCGAAATGCCCGGAACTCGTCGGCTGTCAGCTTACCCGCGAGGAAGTCCTGAGCCTGGGAGCGGAACAGTTCGATATCCGCGCGAACGGTGCTATCGTATTCCTGTTCAAGGACTTGCTGGTGATTTAAGACGTCCGCTGTGGCCATACTCTAATTCCCTATAGAGATTATACTACTTCCCCGCCACGGACGCGCTCTGTGCCGTGGTTCCCTGATGATATCACTGGCAAGGGCGATTGGCGGTGTGGTCTTTAGGCACCCTATTCCCACTATCTGAAAAAACGTGGAATGTCTTTGCGGCAGACGTACCGCAGGTGAAACTCGCCTGGCAGCGCCACGCCGTCAGGATCCTCAACGTAGCGAGTCTCGGCTATAGGTACGTATTTGTCGAGCATTCGATTCACGGCAACGTTCCTCGTGCGCGTTTGGTGGATCAAGCGCTCTATCGGGACCAAATCGAAATAAGTCTTCATACGGTGGGGATAAAGGGCTGTCGATAGACCGGCAGCACGGAGGAGTGGATTCGTGATGTGCCAGTGAGAGTAGTTGGTTTCGGGCGTATACCGGTTCAGCAGCGTGTAACCAGCAAAGTCGTCATCAAGCGTGATCGCGAAGGCGATGTTTTGCTGATTTGGATCGCCCTTCCAGATCGCGCGACTAAAGCGTTGGCGCGTATCCTCCGCGGTCCCCAAACGAGATCGGTCAATTCCAAGAAAATCCAGGAAATCGTCGCCGCTGGTATACCAGAAATCCAAGATGGCGTCCAGGTCTTCTGAACCGAGGTCTCTAATCGCGGCTATCCCACCCGGCGTGTTCGCAAAAGCGTAGACGGCCATCCGTGATGCGGCTAGAATTTCACCTTGGGAGCGTCTTTCGCGCTCGCCTCCGCCGTGAAGTAGGCGTTCTCGCGCTGGAACCCGAACATCGAGGCGGCGATGTTTTTCGGAAACAGTTCGATGTCGGTGTTGTACTTCTGCACCGCCTCATTGTAGCGGCGGCGCTCGACCGCGATGCGATTTTCGGTGCCCGCGAGCTCATCCTGCAAGCGCAGGAAATTCTCGTCGGATTTAAGCTGCGGATAGTTCTCCACGATGACGAACAGCCGTCCCAATGCGCCTTCCAACTGATTGTTGGCGGCGATCCGGTCAGCCGGCGTCTTGGCGCCCATCATGGCCGCGCGTGCGTCCGTAACGGCGGTCATGACCGCCAGTTCCTGTTTGGCGAATCCCTTGACCGTCTCCACCAGGTTCGGAATGAGGTCCAGCCGGCGTTGCAGATCGACGTCGACTTGCTGCCACTGCGCCTTATAGGCTTCCCGCTCCGTCACCAGATCATTGCGTGAACCCAACAGGCTGCCGCCTAGAATGAGCACCACTAAAACGATCACACCCAAAGCAATCAGTACACCCTTCATAGTCTCCTCACTCCCGCTGGCCGTCTAAGCCGTCGACAAACGTAATCAGTCTATAAATACATACGAGATATTGCGCAAACAGTTCGCCGGGATCAATCGTCTCGGCGCTCTTATCTTCACGGATATCCAATAGAATCTCAAACGGCGTCATATCGGCATGCAGGACTTCCGCCAGTTGCCGGACGACGGCCCGCCGCTCGGATTTGGACTTTTTCCCGTCCAGTTCCAGGGCATGGCGTCCCAGCACGCAAAAGGTGTTCACCGAATCCACGCACAGCACCAGCAATTTGTCCGATTGAGATAGCAGCGAAGCCCCTTGCTGCCGCAGCCGTAAAAGTTTGGAGCGAAGTTCGTGCTCCACCTGCGTGCGGTAGTTGCGCATATCGACATGCAAGTCCGCGATCACGTCCAGCCCGTACAGCACGCGGCGCCGTTCCTTCATATCGTGGAATTCGATGGGGAAGCAGTCGGCCGAGTTGTGGACTTCATCCTCGCTCATCAGCAGCGGCCAAGGATGGCCCTTCTGTCGCCACCAGTTGAGGACGGGCTCGCCTTCCATCAGTTCCTGAGGCATCACCTGCTTCAGCACGCATAAGACGTTCAAGTCGGAAAACCGGTCGGCATGAACTGGCGAGGCAGCCGATCCGTACAAAATCACCGACACCAGCCGGTCGCTGAAGGCGTGCTCCAGTTTTGAAACCAATTCTTTCAAGAGTTCCATGTTGTCACCAGCGACGCGATCATTACCATCCACCGGACGCACCTCCTCCGCCTGAGCCGCCTCCGCCGAAGCCGCCGAATCCACCGCCTCCGCCGCCCCCACCGAATCCGCCGCCGCCCCAGCCGCCTCCCCCGCCCCAGCCTCCCCGGCGCCCTCCACCCATCATGTTGCCCAGAAGCATGCCGGTGAGGAAACCGCCCATGCCACTACCGCCTCCACGTGCGCCTGGGCCGCCTCGTCCGCTGAGGGCGCGAAAGATAAACATCATGATGACGAAGAAGATTATGATCCCGACAATTCCTGCGCCGCCGCCATCCGAATCCCTGGAGCCAGTTTGAGCGGGTGGCTGGCCCTGAATGGTGACGCCCTTGGCTTCCGCGATACGCTGGCCGAACTGCTGCGCGGCGGCCAACAAAGCTCCGCCATAATTCCCCGACCGCAAGATTGGGCGGATTCCGCGCAGAACGCCTCCTGCGTATCCATCCGTAATGACGGGTTCCAGCCCATATCCAACCTCGACGCGATTCTTGTGGTCCTTGATCGCCAGCAGGATCAACAGCCCATCGTCAGTCCCTTTTTTTCCGATGCCCCACTCCTTGAACAGGCGGACGGCAACATCCTCGACCGGCTCATCCTCGAGCGAATCCACGGTAACGATGGCAAGTTGTGCGCCGGTGGCACGCTCCACATTGCCGCAATAGGCTTCGATCTGCGCCGCGGAACCCGCATCGATCACGTGAGCGAAATCGTTCACGTAACCCGTGGGCTTGAGTTTGGAGGTGTCGAGTGCTGAGGCGACAGCGCAAAAGAAAATCGCTAGGGCCGCCGCTTTATAAAACCGCTCCGCCACCCCGCGGAAAGGCTGCATAGAAGATGACGTTAGCGTGTAAGGTCCTCGCGGCGCAACTTGAACCCTTCAAGCCGACCGAGCATAGCCACCGCCATCTGTTTAGGATCGAAGAACTGCCGGGCCAGAGCCTGAACTTCGGCAGCGGTCACCCGCTCGATACGTTCCAGCATTTCGTCCAGTGAAAAGAACCGCTTGAAGTACAACTCCTGCCGCGCTAGGTTTCCCATGCGGCTGCTGGTGCTTTCCATGCCCAGCACGGTAGAACCCTTCAAATGATCCTTGGCGCGGCGCAACTCTTCATCACTTACGAGTTTTTCCGACACTTCGTTCAATTCGTGAACGATGGACTTAATCACCCTGCGGGCGGACCGGATGGACGTACCGGCGTAGACCAGCATGCAGCCCGCGTCGTGATACATGGACAGCTCGGAGAAGATCGCGTACGCTAGTCCCTGTTTTTCACGGATATTCTGGAACAACCGTGAGCTCATTCCGCCGCCCAGAATCGCATTGAGAATGTAGCAGGCGAAGCGCTGTTCATGCGGCATCGGAATAGAAGGAACGCCCACATAGAGGTGAACCTGTTCGAGCGATTCCTTGTTGAGGAAAACCAGAGGCGCGTGCGGGTGAGGCTTGGCTCGCTTGGAGCGGAATGGGCGAGGCTTTAAATCACCCAAGTGATCGCCCACCAGCCGGACCATGTCCTTGTGGCTCAGATTCCCGGCCGCCGTCACCAGGATGTTCGAGGGCGAGTAAAAATGCCGGTAATACTTGTCGATCATGTCGCGATCGAAGCTGCGGATAGTCTGCTTGGTGCCGAGAATCGAGCGTCCCAGCGCATGGCCTTTCCAGAAGCGGCTGGAGAACAGTTCGTGGATCTGGTACTCGGGATTATCCACTTCCATTTTCAGCTCTTCGAGGATGACGCTCTTTTCCTTCTCGATATCGCTAGGCGCAAAGAGAGGATTGCGGACCAGATCGGCCACTACGTCGAAGGCTTCCGGCACGTGTTCGTCCAGGACTTTGACGTTGTAGCTGACTAGTTCTTTGGACGTGAACGCATCCAGGCCGCCGCCGATTGAATCCACCGATCGGGCAATTTGCTCGGCCGTACGGTGCTTGGTGCCCTTGAACACCATGTGCTCCACGAAGTGAGAAAGGCCGGTTTGGTGCAGTTCTTCCTCGCGGGAGCCCGTGCCTATCCATAGACCCACGGAGACGCTACGCACGTGCGGCATGCGCTCCGTGACCACGCGTACACCGTTGGGCAGAACCTGGCGTTCGATTTCCCTGGGTTTGCTCTGGTGAAGGGACTTAGAGGTGCTTCGATGTGACGTGCGAGTCATCTCGTCCATCTTACCAACGCGGGATTCCGAACTCTGAATGATATCCTGGGCGTGTGAACCAAGGTTTGGCGCAAAGCATTGTAGGGATGGAAGTTGCCGATATCGCGGCAGCACTGGGTCCAGAACATCCCCGATTTCGCGCAGTTCAAATCTATCAAGCCGTTTACCGCCAGCGGGTTACAGACCTGCACCGCGTTTCGACGTTACCCAAGGCTCTGCGCGACGAATTTCCAGTAGGTATTCCCGAGGTCGAACGCCAGTTCGATTCTAGCGACGGCACACGCCGCTATTTACTAAAGCTGGCGGACGGAAAAACGGTAGAGACGGTCTGGATGCCGGAAGGCGAACGCTCGACGGTCTGTATCTCCACGCAAGTCGGGTGCCCCGTGGACTGCAAATTCTGCCTTACGGCGCTGCTGGGCCTGGAACGAAACCTGACCGCAGGCGAGATCGTGGGGCAGGTCCTGCGGGTGGCGGCCGACCGCGGGCTCGAAGCAAACGTCGATCGCCTGAATATCGTGATGATGGGGCAAGGCGAGCCGCTGCTAAATCTGAACAACGTGATCAAGGCTACGCGGCTGCTGACCGATCCCGAAGGCATGGCGATCTCGCCGCGCAGAATTACCCTGTCGACGTCGGGGATCATCCCGAAGATCCGGGAACTGGCACGCGAGGAAGTGCGCCCGAAACTCGCGATATCGCTAAACGCGTCGACCGAGGAACAGCGCCAGGCGCTGATGCCGATCACGCGCAAATATCACTTGCGCGAGTTGATCGACGTTTGTCGCGGGTATCCTTTGCGGCCCTGGGAGAAGCTTACGTTCGAATACGTGATGCTCAAAGGCGTCAACGACAGCGATGCGGATGCCCGCCGCGTGGTGAAGCTACTGGCGAATCTGAATGCCAAGGTAAATCTGATCGCACTGAATCCCGGACCCGGGATTGAGTTTGAGACTCCCAATCCGCAGCGCGTAGCCGCTTTTCAAAACATTGTTCGCCGGACTCTTCCCTGTTTCCTCCGGAAGCCCCGGGGTCTGGATGTGTACGCCGCCTGCGGGCAGCTCAAGCGAATGGAACTGGTCGAGATCCAGTAGAACCGGTCACGCCATTCCGCGCGCAAGCATCTCGGCGAATTGCCGCCAATTTTTTTTCAGGGCGTGAGTCTTGTTGCCGCTGGGCCACCACTGCACGCTGCCGCGCCCCATGAGCAGCCGACCCAGCAACTCTTCGCCGCTTCGAACCTCAATGTCCAGAGTGTTGTTGCTTTTGAGCTTCGTCAGGTCGACCGAGTACGGAAGAAACGCCGTTACCTTGGTTACGTGAACCTTGCGCTTTCGGGGCATGCGCTTGGGGCCTAGCGCTGCTTGCCTTTCGGCGCACCGGGTATCGGCAACTCAACCTTCTTGGCGTTGCCCAGGGAAAAATCGGCGTCCGTGAAGCTTACCCGTGTGATGGACTTCAGTTCCCCGCGCCTGGTTGCCTGGCCGTTCTCAAAGTCCACTTTCTGGATCGGAAATCCTTCATAGCCGGACTCGAATCCATAGCCCTTTGGAACGCTGGCACGCATCGGAGAGTTGGCCAGCGCGCTCAAAAGATCGCTGGAGAACTGCCTCATCTTTTCGAAAATCTGCAAATCGCCAGGGGTGAGCTTTAGTTGCGCCGGAAGCGCGGCGCATACTTCCGATTCCTTTTGCCCGCTTAGATCGCCCTCATATTTGGTGCAACTGAATCCATTGACGCTGCCGCTGCCTTTCGCTGTGTACACAGTCTTGGGAGCCGCGGCGGCCGCCTGGGGCATCTTGCCCTTCATCATCTTCTCCATCATGGCGCGCTGTTCGGGCGTCATGTTTTTCATGGCCGCCTCCATCTGCGCCGACATTCCCGCCATCTGCTGCCCCAACTGCTTCATGGTCTCCTCGTCGATCTCCTGATACGTATTGCGGGCTTTGTCGAGCATGACAAGCCGATTCCTTCCGCCGTCGGTCAGGAACAGGACCGATTTCCCATCGTCGGATTCGACGCGAATCCGGTTCGTGTCCAGCAGAATCTGGTCGGTTGTGACCTTCTTAGTGGCCAGGTCGGTATTTTCTGACTGAATCCGCACTCCGGCAAACAAGGGCGCCACACCAAGCGCGGCGATGGCAACAAAGGCAACGTGTTTCATGGGTTATCCTCCTCCAGGCTTTATTCTGACCTACTTCCAATCGGCGGTAAAGACGTTAAATTCATAGTCGCCCTTACCCTGATAGCTCGAAACAAAGACGATCTTTTTGCCATCCGGCGAGAATTCCGGGAACGACGTAAACCCGCCGTACGACGTGATTTGCTCCAGGCCAGTACCATCCGCGTTCACCGTGTAGAGCTCAAAATCCCGGCTATCGCATTTTTGTTTATTGGACGAGAACAGGATCTTCTTTCCATCCGGCGTGAAGGTCGGCGCGAAGCTGGCGCAGCCATAATTGGTGATCTGCTTGGCATTCGATCCGTCGCTATTAGCGACCCACAGCTCCATCTTCATGGGGGTCGTCAGGTTATCTTTTAGGAGATCGCGGTACGTCTTGGTTTTGTCCGGAGTATCCGGGTGAAAGGCCCGCCAGACGATCTTCGAACCGTCCCTCGAGAAGACCGCCCCGCCGTCATAACCCTCGGTCTTGGTGATCTGCTTCTTGCCGGAACCGTCCAGGTTCATGGTCCACAGATCCAGGTCGCCCGATGCCATGGAGGTGTAAATAATCTTGTTCGTCTTCCAGTTGATAGTTGCCTCGGCGTCGTATCCGGCCGTATCGGTGAGCTTCTTTTCGATCTTGCCTTTGTCGTCCGCCAGATAGATATCGAAGCCGGGGTACACCGCCCACACGTAACCCTTACTCCGATCCGGACGAGCCGGGCACGACGGTCCCGCCTGGTGCGTCGAGGCGTAAACGATGTGCTTTCCGTCCGCGAGGAAATAGCCGCAAGTGGTGACTCCCTTGCCGGTCGAAACCATATGCATGTCCGACCCGTCGGCGTTCATGATGTACTGCTGATCGCACTCGCTGGTGTCGCGCGTCGACTGAAAGATAAGCCGTTCACCGTCGGGGGACCAATAGGCCTCGGCGTTCTGCCCGCCGTGCGTGATCTGCTTGAGGTTCGAGAAGTGCTTGGCGGCTTGCCCAAAGCACAGCAGAGGAATCAGAATCAATATCGACCGCAGAAGATATCTCATAAACCCTCATTGTAGTTGTGGCAGAGGCCGCAATGCCTTAGATCCCAGCCACGCCTCGCGGAACGCTGCGATCTCAGGCGTCACTTGCCGTCCCGCCTTCTCGAACGAAACGATTTCGACGTCCGGGGACTGCGCCCAGACGATATCCACCTGCTTCCTTCCCGTGCGCGCCTCGACAGTCAATGTGCCGCGATCACCGGGCCGGTGCGATGCGACCAGATCATTGAAGTCCTGCCGAGTCTTGAGGATCTTGCCGTCGGCTTCGACAATCCGGTCGCCGCGATCGATACCCGCAATATAGAGCGGCGACCCGCGCAACGTCGAACCGTTAATGTCGATACCCCGTTCAGAAAAGCTCATCGGCGGCGTTCCGATCCAGGCTTTACCGGCGGCCGCGGATTGCAGCACGAGCCCGGCAGGCGCCAATAGAGCCGCATATTCCATTGGCTCCAAGCCATCGATGTGGCGCTGAAATATCTCTTTCGCGAATTCGCTGTTGCCGGTGGTGTCGGCCAATGCCTGCTCGAGATCCTGTTCGATATACGGTTGTTGAACATCGGGATGCCTGCGCCACATCGCGCGCATCCAATCGTCCAGTGACTTGCCCGGGAATCGCGACCGGATCGCCAGGTCGATTCCGAGAGCGATCGCGCGGCCATAGGTGTAATACGAAATATAGATGTTGGCCTGATTCTGCGGATCGACCGACGCGGCACCATCGGCGAACGCAGCCCGCCGGCTCATATCGACGGCGCTGAACACCTCGCGTCCCGGCGCGGTGAGCGCGGTATTGACGGCGTTGCCCACCACGGCGAGGAACTCGTCGCGCGCCATGAGGTCCGCACGCGTCAGAGCAAGGGGACCGTAGTAATCCGTGAACCCCTCGGCAAACCACAACTCGCCGGATATATTGGCGCGCTCGAAATCGAACGGCTCAAGCGAGCGCGGCCGGATCCGTTTGACGTTCCAGGAATGAAAGAACTCGTGCGCGACCGATTCGATCAGCTGTGGCGCGGACTGCCGCGTCAGCGCCTGCGCGCTGGTGATCACCGTCGAGTTGCGATGTTCCATGCCGTCGCCGGAGACGTAGGGCAGATAATCCACTAAAAACGTGTAGGAGCCGGTATCGTACTTGGGAAACGCGCCGAAGACACCTTCTTCTTCGAGAACCACCGCTTCACACATGCGCTGAAAACGGTCCACCATATCATCCGACGCCTGCGAATGCAGCGCCAGACGGAATCGCGCGCCGTCCGCGTTCCACTCCCGCAGCATGTGAGGACCGATCTCGATCGGAGCATCCATCAGAGCGCCCAGGCTCGGCGCCGTCCAGGTCGCGCCCTCGCCCTGAGCTAACTGCGTCGCCACCGTCCAGCCTGACGCGGCCGGGATCTCGATTTTAACGGAGACAGGACTCCGCTCGAAGCCTCGCGCCCATACGAACGTCGCCGGAGGATTCAGATGGGCGTGCGAAGGATCGATGGCATCGTAGGTCCCGTCGGCACGATCCCCAAACAAGGTGTAGTCGATCACCACGGTTCCGCGTGAAGTTTCGACGTTCCACTGATAGGGAGTCGGGCGAGTAACCTTCAGGTGCTTACCAGCGTCGTCCGTCGCACGCACATTGTAAATATTTTTCGCAAACTCGTGCAGCGCGTAGCGTCCGGGCGATGACCGGCTCATCACTACTTCGAGCACGCGGCCGCGCACACCGGTAAACGTCGTACGTACTTCGGCTTCGTGGTGGACGGCATTGGGGAATCGCAGCTCATAGCGCACTGAATCCTGCGCCATGAGAGGCGACAGCAACAGCGCGAATGCAAGGACCCTCGTCATCTAGGGAGTGTTTCCGCTACGCGATTGCGGTTTGGATAAATACGAATAAAACCCGAGGTCTTCGCCGGTGACCATTTTCGCGATGAAAATAATCTGCGACGTGTGCCCGGAGAAATGCTCGACCACATGAAAGATCGCTTCGAGTAACGTTACGTCGTGCCCCTGGATCGTGGTGCGTTCCGCCAGCCGTTTCGGCGGCAGCGACCGGATGATCACAACTGCTTCATCCACTGTTCCTCGCAACAACATTCCCAGCGCTTGAGGTCCCATGCCGCCGCGCGCGGCGAATTCTTCGTCGCGATGACGCGCATTCGGCTGTCCGCGGACCCCGCTCAGGATCCACTGGCGCACGTTGCCGTTCAGGTGCAGCACCAGGTTCCCGACAGCATTCTGGTTTTCACCGCCCCGCATCCAGATCCGGTCCGTTGTTAGCTTGCCGAGGCAGGTCTCGACGCGGCCGCAGAGCTGGGTGAGTTTCTCAGCGGCGTAATTCAAGAAGTCGGTCTCGATGGTCATGATTTAGTCAGGACCATTCTCGCAAAGCGTAACGCAGCCGAGGTCGAGTCTCCAGAGGATTCGTCCAGCTCCTTTTTCGCCCCGCGTTGAAACCAGGCAAAATGTCAGAAGCATCCCAGACAATCTGAGGATTGCCGGCCAGCGCGGTCGTGTGGTGCAAACCGAGCAGCATCTTAGGTCTAAGTTTGACAGAAAGCCCAGGTACTGAAGACAGCGTAGTGCGCTAACTGTGTGTCTCTGGAATCGTCGTACGTATTGATCGGCAGGATGCTTGCTGTTAACGTGGCTGCATGAGCCACGAAGCGGCATTCACAAGACTGACAGACCTACTGCGGCTGGCCCTTGGTGCGCCCAACCTGGAGGATTCCCGTCAGCTAGTGGAAAACGCTCTTGTGCGCGCGGAAAGGCTTGCCAAAGCTGTAACGACGGCAGCGGTCAAGCGCGGGCGCAAAGGAGGATTGGCGACTGCCCAACGTGATCCTGAATACTTCAAGCAAGGCGCGCCTAAGCGTAAGACTGTAGCTGGCGGACGCCCCAAGAAGCCCTAATACTTATGCACTACGCGTTGGATTGGAAGATTTGGCAGGTTCGAGGAGATAAGGAACTGGCCGCCGCGCCGCATCTTTAGCCCTTAGCGCCGACTTCGTCCTTGCCTCCATTTGCGCCGCCCAACGCAAATAGCGCAGCAGCTCTCCTCGATGGTTCCAGAGAAACACGCGGAACTCAGCCGGCGTGATTCGATCGGCGTGCAAGCCCCAATAGGTTTCGATCCGCCAGCGTAGATACGGGCTGCGCCACGGACGCAGGCGGTTCCCTTTAGCCGACCTCCACAAAAAGCCGATCACGGTTGGATGAAGGTCATGGCTTATTCAGCAAGCTGGAGGATTTGGGTGCAACCGGCGTAGCATAGTACCCGTTCTTTGCTCGCACTGTGGCTCCCTTATATTGCGGGCTGAGCTCGACCTTTATTTTCCGGAACGAACCGTCCAGATTTTCATTGAGAGGCGAATACACGATGGTGTATTGATTGCGAATCTCGTGCGCGATCTCCGGCGTGACCTTTTCCACTTCCGCCAGATCCTTGGGATAGTACGCCGCGCCGGCGGAAGTCTCGGCCAGCGAATTCAGAGCGCGCTTGGCGGCACGGGATTCGCGAGGTTCTTCTTCTGCGAGCAGACCGATCGAATACACCAGCACGCCGCTGTCCCGGACCTTGCGCAGAAGCTGCTCGAGAGTAGTCTCGCCGCTGGCGTTGTCATTCCCGTCGGTGACCACGACGAGCACTTTCTTATCCAGCTTGGCGTCCGTCTTCATATAGTCAAGCGCGCCGCTGATGGCGTTCCGCATGGCCGTGCCGCCGTGGGCGTCGATGCGGGTGAGTGCCTCTTCGAGCTTCTTCGGGTCATGCGTAAACGCCTGGTCGAGATAAGGATCGTCATTAAAATTCACGATGAAGACTTCATCTTCCGGATTGGACGCCTTCACCAGGGCCAGAGCCGCCGCCGCCACCCGCGCGCGCTTGTCGTTCATACTCCCGCTGTTGTCCACCAGGATCCCCATCGACACCGGCACATCTTCGCGGCGGAAAATCTTGATCGGCTGCTCGACATTATCCTCGAAGACCTTGAACGCCGACTTCGGGATGTTGGTAATCAGCTTGCCGGACTTGTCGAGGACGCTGACGTGCAGCGTGACTTCTTTGATTTCCGTGGTAAAGATGGGGACTTCGTCTTGGGCGTAAATCGCCAGTGCCGCCAGGACGGCCGTTAGCAGTCCCGCGAACAGCCACTTCTTTCTATTGAGAGGGTGCAACATATCCCGGACGGTAGCGAGCCCGCAGGGGGGGCAAGTCCTTCACCTTAACCAATTTTACTTCCACTTTTCTGTATTTGCCATCGTGAGCCGCATTCTTAGGGCTGTAGCCGAGCACATACTGATTGCGCAACTCCAGGCCGATCTTAGCCGCCACGTCGGGAAGATCCGCCAGATTTTCCACCGAGAAGTTCCGCCCGCCGGTTTGTTCGGCCAGATCGCTGAGCAGCCCCGGACCACTCATTTCCTCGGGCGTCCGCCCACGCGAGCCGATAGGCTCGAAAATCCCTATCGAATAGATTTGAACGTCGGCTTCGCGCACCCAGTTGCGTACCTCACTCTCGGTAAATCGGCTGGAATTGTCTCCTCCGTCAGAGATGATCAGGATCGCTTTCCGGCCATTGTGAGCCTTTTTCATCTCGTTCATAGCCATGGCGACGCCATCGAGCAGGGCGGTTCGGCCTTTCGATTGAACCCAGGTGAGGTGGCTCTGGACCTCCTCAGGCTGAGAGGTGAACGGAACACTTAGCTCGGGCCGATCGTTAAACTGAACCAGGAAGAATTCATCCTCGGGATTGGCAGTGCGCATAAATTGCGCCACCGCCTGGCGCGACCGTTCGAGCTTATTCCCCATGCTCCCGCTGCAGTCGAATACCACGCCGACGGAGAGCGGCACGTCTTCGCTTCCAAAGCTGGCGATCTCCTGCGAGACCTTGTCCTCGGTAAGCTCGAAGTTGTCTTTCTCCAGGCCAGTGAGGAGTTTGCCTGTTGCGGCGATGGTCACGCCTACGGGAACCAGGACCAGAGTCGTGTCGATACGAAGGTCCGCGCGACGATCCAGGATGGTTTCGGCGGTACCAGAGGACGAAGGCCGGATGCGAGGCTGAATACTGACGGTCGGCGCCTTTGGATCTGCCCGTTTTTCAACCGGATCGTCTGCTGTCAACGGCAGCAGCGCAATTCCCAGGAGCGTGATCGTCCAGACCGAACGCATAATGGCCCGCAACCTGAGTCGATTATAGCAGGACATGGCATTTTCAATGCACACAAAGTTCCAAAATCTGGATTTGGATATGACTTTCGGAAACCCTTCGCCGGCGAGTTCCTTTATGCTATATTCGAGTGTGCCGCAACGGATTCTTGGTGTAATCCCAGCACGGTACTCTTCCTCTCGTTTCCCCGGCAAAGCCCTCATCTCCATAGCTGGTAAGACTATGCTGCAGCATGTGTGGGAACGTACCTCCCAGGCACGCTATCTTACCGATGTGGTAATCGCCACGGACGACGAGCGCATCCAAGCCGCCGCCCGGGAATTTCGTGCACGAGTCGTCATGACGCGGGCGGATCATGCATCCGGGACCGACCGGGTCGCCGAGGCTGCTTCGGCCTCCCAGGCGCAGATCGTCGTCAACGTCCAGGGCGACGAGCCGATGATCGATCCCGCCGCTATCGACGCTGCAATCCTGGGCCTGCTGGACGACGATATGGGCGCTGTTCCCATGGGAACAATCAAAAAGCGTATTGAGCGGCCGGGCGACATCCAGGATCCCAACGTGGTGAAGGTGGTCACCGACGCCCAGGGCAACGCCCTGTATTTTTCCCGATCACCGATTCCGTACGCCCGCGAAGGCGAACAGGCCAACTATTTTAAGCACATCGGACTCTACGTCTACCGCCGCGACTTTCTCTTGTCCTATTCGGATCTGCCGGTGGGGCCCCTGGAGCGCGCCGAGCGCCTGGAACAGTTGCGTGCACTAGAGAACGGGTTCAAGATTCGCGTGGTGGAAACCGAGTACGAGTCGCTAGGCGTCGATACGCCCGAAGATTGGAAGCAGGTCGCGGAGTTATTCGAAAAACCAATGGTGAATCGGTAGCATGGCCAAATATATATTTGTCACTGGTGGCGTGGTTTCCTCCCTCGGCAAAGGAATCGCCGCGGCGAGCCTGGGGTGCCTGCTGGAAAGCCGTGGCCTGAAGGTCACGCTTCAGAAATTCGACCCTTACCTGAACGTAGATCCCGGCACCATGAGCCCGTTCCAGCACGGCGAGGTGTTCGTCACCGACGACGGCGCCGAAACCGACCTCGATCTGGGACACTACGAACGCTTCACGCACTCACCGCTTTCGCAGACCAACAACCTGACTAGCGGACGTATCTACGAACAGATCATCTCGCGCGAGCGCCGCGGCGACTATCTGGGCAAAACGGTGCAGGTGATTCCGCACGTGACCAATGAGATCAAGGCTGCGGTGAGGCGAGTATCCAACCCGTCCGATCAATCGCCCGCCGATGTGGTGATCTGCGAGATCGGCGGCACGGTGGGCGATATCGAGTCGTTGCCCTTCCTTGAGGCGATCCGGCAACTGCGTCACGAACTCGGCCGGGACAATACCTTGTTTGTACACGTCACGCTGGTTCCCTGGATCGCAGCCGCGCAGGAGCTCAAGACCAAACCAACGCAGCACAGCGTGAAAGAGCTGAGGGCCATCGGTATCCAGCCGGACATTCTGCTGTGCCGCAGTGAACGCCCAATCCCTCAGGAGATGAAGGAAAAAATCGCGCTGTTCTGCGACGTCGACGTGCAGGCCGTGATCACGGCTAAGGACGTGGACAGCGTCTATGAAGTCCCGCTGGTGTTCGCCGAACAGGGCGTGGATGAAATCGCCATGCGCCTTTTGGCTCTCGACGCCGGACCCCGTGACCTGACCGCCTGGACCGAGATGGTACATCGCATGAAGCAGCCTTCACGGGAAGTATCGATTGGCTTGGTGGGCAAATACGTCGAGTACGAGGATTCCTACAAGAGCCTTAAAGAAGCGCTGCTGCACGGCGGACTGGCGCACGACGCGAAGGTCAACATCACCTGGATCGAGGCCGAGCGGCTTAAGTGGCCCGAGGCCAGCGGCGAGCTCGAAGCCTTCGACGGGATCCTGGTGCCGGGCGGATTCGGACGCCGTGGAATCGAAGGCATGCTGCAAGCCATCCGCTACGCACGCGAATCCAAAGTGCCCTATTTCGGCATCTGCCTCGGCATGCAGACCATGGTGATCGAGTTCGCCCGCAATGTGTGCGGCCTGGAGCAAGCCAACTCCACCGAGTTCGATCCGGCCACGCCCGATCGCGTGATCTATAAGCTGCGCGAATTGAAGGGCGTCGACGAACTGGGCGGCACCATGCGGCTGGGGGCGTATCCTTGCCAGCTCGCGGACAACAGTTTCGCGCGCCAGGCGTATGGCCGGCGCGAGATCAGCGAGCGTCACCGGCATCGCTACGAATTCAATCGCGAGTACGAGGCGATTCTCAAAGAAAACGGCCTGAGGCTGACCGGAGAGACTCCGGACGGCGTGTACGTCGAGATTTGCGAGCTCGCTGATCATCCCTGGTTCCTGGGCTGCCAGTTCCATCCCGAGTTCAAATCGAAGCCGCTGGAGCCACATCCTTTGTTTCGCGCGTTCGTGGGCGCCGCGCTCGACTATCGCCGGGCACAAGCCGAAACCCAACCTGACAAACACGCTCATGCCGCGCCTGGGCGGACGTCCGTACTCCTGCAATAGTGCGCATTACTTCCTCAGTGGAGATCGGCAGCGGCCCACTCGCCTTGATCGCCGGACCCTGCGCGATCGAAAGCGAGGAGCATGTCAACATGCTCGCGACGGCTCTTTCGACGCTTTCGAAGCGGCTAGAAGCCGCGTTTATTTTTAAGGCCTCCTTTGATAAAGCCAACCGTTCGAGCGTGAATTCATATCGCGGCCCGGGGATCAAAGAAGGCTTGCGGATTCTAAAGAGCGTGCGGGATCGCGGGATCGCGGTGCTCACGGACATCCACGAGCCCGCGCAGGCAGCGCTGGCCGCCGAGTCCGCGGATATTCTCCAGATCCCGGCGTTCCTCTGCCGCCAAACCGATATTCTTGTCGAGGCGGGTAAGACCGGACGCGTGATCAACATCAAGAAGGGCCAATTCGTTTCGCCGGCCGATATTCGTCTAGCCGCGGAGAAGGTCGCGTCCACTGGCAACGATCGGATTCTGCTCACGGAGCGCGGAACTTCCTTCGGCTACAACAATCTGGTGGTGGATATGCGCGGTCTGGCAATCATGCGGGGCTTCGGATGGCCTGTGGTGTTCGACGCGACGCACAGCGTCCAGTTGCCGGGCGCGGCAGGGACGGCGTCCGGCGGGCAGCCCGAGTTCATCGAGCCGCTGGCAAGCGCCGCGGTAGCTGTGGGCGTCGATGCTGTGTTCATCGAAGTGCACGAAGCCCCCGAACGCGCGTTGTCGGATGGCGCGAATGCGCTGCGGCTCGATAAGCTTGAGGGACTCGTGCGGAAGCTGCAACGTATCTCGGCAGCGGTGCGGTGAACCCCCGTCTTCACGGACGGGGCTCCCGGGGTTTCGGTCCAGCCCCGCCCGTAAGGGCGGGGGCAGCAATTAACAAAATACCCACAACGAGCCCGGAGAAGCTCAACGCCGCGCCGAGTATAACCACTCCCGGGCGATATCGCATCTCCACTCGATGATTGCCCGCATCGAGCACCACTCCGCGTAGAGCGCCGAACACTTCATAAATAGGCGAGGGCTTGCCATCCACAGTGGCCTCCCATCCCGGATAAAACGTCTCGCTCACGACCAGCAAACCGCGACACCCCAGTTCCGCATTCATCACCGCCCTGTCACTATCGGGACGTGAGAAAGATGCCGGGCCAGGGTCCCCGCAATGCTCCAGCGCAGGAACAGCATCCAAAGAGACAGCAGTCGTTGCGAGATTGACCGCCGGATCCTCGATAGAGCGCCGTAGTTCATCCACATCCTTCGCCGCAATCACGTGGTGCACGACCCACGCGCGCGGCATCGCCCCAGCAACGGCCGTCACTCCCAAGAGTTGCTGCGTGCGAGTCGTCTGAAACGCGAAACGCAGAACGTGATCCGGCACAGCGGACACGAACGATTGGAGTACGTCCACTCCATACAAGTCGCCGAGATCAGTGAACCGCGAATTGTAATCAGAGACAATCCGACCTTCGCCAGTTCGCGGGAAACTCTTCGCCAGACCCGCGAACTTCCGCAGCGACGGGGCCACTACTGCGTTTCCGGAATCCATGTCCGTCATGCGATGGGTAGCGACAGTTCCAGCCTCCGTCACGACGAGCGTCAACAAAACGATTCCGGGCCAGACCGCGAACTTGCGCCACATCAGGACCGCGACTGCGACCGCCGCGATCAAGCCCTTCACCACATAATGAGATTGGATCGGGAACTCCATCTCGGGCAAACGTCCCGACCAATACACGCCGAGCATGGCCAACGCAGCAGCCGCCGGAATCAAGATGCCTTTGCGCGGAACCAAGCCGCGGATGACGAGATCGGCGCCCACGGCAGCAAGCGCGCTGAGCGCGAACCCGGCCAGAAAGATTCCGCGGCCAGGGCTGCGAGCCTTCTCCACCAGTGGAAGGAACTTGTAGGCCAGCCAATGCAGCGGCGTGTTTGCACCTAGCGCATACACCACTGAACCGAGCGTCAGAAATCCCAGTATCCTGACGCGCCGGTCGGACCAGCGATAGAGGAGAGCGGCGGTCGCAAGAACGATAACAGTGATGCCGGCAAAGGCGGTCCAATGATCCTCGGGCGCGCCGCCGGGCGCGAAGAATTCGCCCAATCCGAACCAGGGCAGCGAGTACCGTGCATGCACTTCGTAGGGCACTTTATCCGACCAGCCGATCGGATTTGCGACGCCCACCCAGCGCCGGGAGGCGTGTCCGAATTCATAGAAAGGCAACGTCTGGATCGCGCTGATCGGAATGGCAAGAGCGTACGCGAGCACCGTTCCTTGGATCACTCGCCAGGATTTACTAGTAGCCGCGACGCACGCGCTCCCGAACAACACGGCATAGCACAGGATCATGGGGATCTCATGATGCCCGGTCCACCAACTAAGCCCAAGGACGAGCCCCAAGGGAGCGGCGTTCTTCAAAATGCCGTCTTCGGTCCAAAAGCGAAATGCAAAATAGAAAACCAGGGGGGTCAGCGCGACTGCGCTGCTAAGATCGAGCCAGGCGGCGCTCCCCAGAAATCCGGTACACGAGAACGCCATGGCTCCCAGCAGTGAAGGCAGAGCTTGTAGCGCCAGATACCGGCAGAATAGGTACGCGAAGAGCGCGGCAATGAAATGCATCGCGACGTACAGCCAGTTCAGTTCGGCAAAAGAGAGGAGTCCGTCGCGCAATGGCAGCAATCCGGCGAACAGAATGACCAGAGGATTCAGCGGGCCTGGCTGCCCCGACCCCAATACTGGTTGCCCCAGCCAGATGTGGGGATTCCACAAAGGGAAGTGCCCGGCGTGGAGACTTCGCGCGAAAAACTGGAGCCGGGGTATCTGCAGCTCCGTGAGATCGTAATGATCGAACCATACGAACCGGGATGGGAAGAAAAGCAGCTTCCAATAAACCGCGGCTAGAAGCAGGAAAAGACCCGCGGCGATCGCGGTCCGGTTGGTGAGAAGGCGCATGACTTGCGGTGAATTACTTTAACATGGGATGCTTACCATCGCGCCGGAATCGGAGGGACCGGTTCCTTGTGCAACTTGGCGACGCGGCTCAGCAGGAATACGCGATTCGCTGAGTAGCGGAAAATCTGGTGAGTGGGCTCGGCTTGGGAGATTACATCGGTCCAGCCTGCAGGGACATAGAAATCGATTCCCGGGTACGTGCGGATAACTGCAGATAGATCGGCCGGGACAGACAGCATGAATGCCGTGCCGATTGGTTCAGACGAATTCTCGCCCCATTCGCGCAGGCGCCGTGCATAGGCTGGCTCAAGCTCTGGAAGCGCTAAAAACTCATCGCGTGTGAGCACATTCCGAGCGAAACATAATACGGCTTGCCTGTTGCCAAGGTATGCGAGGTATCCACCGCGGCATAGCGTACGTGGAACGGAAGCGTCTCGCTGTATAGATCATCATCCGTCTCGGCGGCGATTAGTTCCGTGTCCCGTTGCAGATCGTAGTAAGCGCGCATGGCTCTGGTACCCTCCATCGGCGGCGTAACGGGTTGCGTCTTGAATATCAGCAGCAGGGCTACCGGGAGGATCGCTCGCCGTGGAATAACCAGTCCACCTAAGACGCACAAAGGCGGCAACAGCATCACGATGTACGTCAGATATTTCGCCTGAAACGAAGCCAGTGCCAGAATGGTGACCGCAGTCCAACAGAGAGCGAGAAGTTCCGGCAAGCGGTCGCGCGATCGCACGGCCCAGATGGCGCCAGCGATCCCCGCAGCCGCGTACAAAGAAAGAATCGGATCGAGTTGCCATAGTCGCGGTGCGTAAAAAGTCTGCGCCTGGTTGAGGAGACCGTTCGTTTCCGGATGCATCCCAATTCCCAGGAGCTGCATGTCGACATATTCCGTCCAAAACCACTGTGGATGTGCGCGCAGCTGATAAACATGCCAGGGGGCGGCAACCATCACGGCCACCCCTGCAGTCCCCACGAGC
>Ga0157369_10002488_pt1 | contig 22075 bp, 17 predicted proteins | sample C25metaG_FD_113461 | JGI IMG/M metagenome (GOLD analysis project Ga0157369, IMG submission 113461) | Corn rhizosphere microbial communities from Kellogg Biological Station, Michigan, USA - C2-5 metaG | ecosystem: Host-associated > Plants > Roots > Rhizosphere > Soil | place: USA: Michigan...
TCCGGATTCGTCGGCCCCGGCGAGAGACTCAACACCATCGGCCGCCCGGTCTTGTCGATGGCGCGCCGAATCTGCCGGATCTCGCTGACCTTGTACGGATGGTCCGCGATGCAGTCCACCTTGAGCAGATCAACCCCCCAGTCCGCATATTGGCGGATCTGCGCGTCATACCAGGCCTGTCCCGCTGGGTTGTCGCGCACGCCCCAGTTCGTCGGGTCCCACCCGCAGGCGTCGTTCGTATCCGCTGCATCTTGCGCGTGGAAGTTCGATCCTGCGATAGGGAGATTCCGTTCGACGGAAGCGCGTGGAATTCCACGCACGATGTGAATGCCAAACTGCAGTCCCTGCGCATGCACCCAATCGGCCAGCGGCTTGAAGCTTGTCTCCTCAATCGTTGCGGCCAGCTTGCCCTTCGTGTCCGAGACAGCAGGAGTACTGCTCTTCGCTGACGGAAACCGCGCCGGTACCGGGACATACCGCCCGTGCGCATCGATCGCATAGCGCAACGTCTCCGGCTTCGGCCTGTCCTGCGGGTTCTCGAAGAACCAGCCTTCATCGATCACCGCGTAGCGCCAGCCGAAGGGCAGCAGCTTATTGCGCAGCACGGTGGCGTTGGCGCGGAACTGGGCCTCAGTGATTGTGAGGCCGTAGGCGTCCCAGCTATTCCAACCCATCGGAGGCGTCGGAGCAGGGGTTTGAGCCGAGGCGGAGAAGGCGCAGAGCATTACAGCAGCAGTCACAAGCAGCCGACGAATCATGCCCGGAGAATACAACGACTCAACAAGCACCAAACGCTCGATCTCTTGCATCAGAAACAGGGCAGCCTGAAAGCATCAGACTGTATCCTTAGACAAGCGTAGTTTCTCGACCACAGAAGGACCCGTAATGCCTCTTTACGAGTACGAATGCAACGAGTGCGGTCGCCGCACCGAAAAGATCCAGAAGTTCTCCGATCCCGAGCTGACCGTGTGTCCGCACTGCGGCGGTCGGATCGAGCGCACCCTGACGGCGCCTGCTGCCCACTTCAAGGGCGGCGGATGGTACAAGGACCTCTACTCCTCCCCGAAGCCGGCATCAGCCAACGGCAGCAAGGACGCCAAGTCGGGAAGCGACACGTCGAAGCCGTCCGAGAGCTCGACACCCGCGGCGAGTTCCGGCAGCTCGAATGGTTCCTCCAGTTCATCGAGCACGACTGCTTCTTCGACGACTGCAGGAACCTCAAAGAGCTGAATCCAAAAGCTGTGTGGCCGCAAATCGCGATTGACGCATCTGATTCCAACGCTGGACTGTTAACTTATGTGCAACTTGCACAGAGGTCGCATTAGGCAGTAATGAACAAATTTTGCAGGGGTGCGCTATTATCCATCGCATGAAATCGAATCACTCACTCCGCAGAGCACGTCATGAGGACATCGCCTCGGAGTCGGGCGGGACCTTTATGCGCAACGTGGGGCTGGTATCAGCTGGGATCACCGTGCTGGCCATTGGCGTCGTCGTCGGAAAAGAGCTGCGGGACCGCTACAAGTTTCGCCGCCGGACGCCGTACGACATTTACTCCCATTCGGGAGACCAGACGCAGGAACTCGAGTTCGGCGTCGGGGTTTAGATCGCGCAGACGGGCCAACGCTGTTGTATTCCGGGCTGTTACGCTTCAGGCTGCGCCAGTCTTCGTGATGCGTGGAGAGGCCTGTAGCAGCCGAATCAGGTCCTCGACCGTAACCAGCGGTGTGGGCTGAAGTCCGGGGCTGTACTCGCGGCGCAGTGCCAGCGCGAGATCACGCACACTTTGATCGACGTCCTCGGGGGTGAGCCCGAGATCCTTCTCAAGGTCGTCTCCGGGAAGCACCGGGAACGGAACCAGTTGCACTTCGCGCAGATAGCGGAACGTGGATCCGGTGATGACCGGATCGAAGCCATATTGCTCAAGCTGGGCGGTGAAGGTGTCCTGTGTGACGCCGGCGCGCTTGCGCCGCAGTTCACGCTCGCGGGACCAGGCAGACAGGCGCAAAAGCGCCACGCAGGCCACGATGAGGGCCAGCAACAGCCAAAGCGGCCAGGCACGATGCCCCAGCCACGGCGGGATGGATAGCGTCCGCACGCGCAACCTTCCTCGCAGGAGGGAACAGCTCAGCCTGCCGCCGGGGGTGCGGACCCTGGATTTCCTCCATGAGAGTGGCCCTAGTATGCCACGAGTGGCCCGGAAAGGCTTCCGAAAACTGCATCGAAAGAATACTGTTGCCTTATGGCCGCTATCCTGCCGCCCATTCTCGATCCGTTAGCCGGTGCCGCTCCGGCGCCTTGGAGCGACGATTCGGGCGCGGAGGCACGGCTCCGGGACAGGCACGGCCGGGCGATTACGGACCTCCGGCTTTCGGTGACCGACCGCTGCAACTACAAGTGCGTCTATTGCCGAACTGGTAACGAGGGTGCCCAGTACAGCGAGCTGCCGATTGAAGAGTACGCGCGCATGGTGCGGCTGTTTGTGTCGCTGGGCGTGGAGAAGGTTCGGCTGACGGGCGGAGAGCCGCTGCTGCGGCGCGGGCTGTTGGACCTGGTCCGCCAAGTCTCAGAAATGCGATCCGCGTTTAGCCCCGAACCGCTGGACATCGCCCTCACCACGAATGGCCATCTGCTGGCCGGAATGGCGAAGGACCTGAAGCGCGCCGGTTTGAGTCGCGTGACGGTGAGCATGGATGCGGTGGATGCGGAGACCTTTGCGCGCATCACGCGGGTTCCGGGCAGCTTCGAACGCGTGCGCAGCGGGATTCGCGCAGCACAGGACGCGGGCCTGGGACCAGTGAAAGTGAATGCCGTCCTGCTGCGCGGCTTCAACGATGGTGAGATCGAGGCGTTCGCCGAATTCTCGCGCATTGAGGGCGTTATTGTCCGGTTCATTGAGTGGATGCCGCTGGAGGAGGACCGCACCTGGACGCCGGAGGCTGTCGTGCGTATGGACGAGATCATCACACGGCTGAACGCAGTGCGCCCGCTCGTGGCATTGCCGGCGACGCATGTGTCGGAGACGGCGCGGCGATACACCTTTGAGGATGGCGTGGGGGAGATCGGAATCATCGCTCCGGTATCGCATCCGTTCTGCGGACACTGCAGCCGCGTGCGTGTGACCTCCGATGGGAAGGTGAGGACCTGTCTGTTTTCACAGAGCGATCACGACCTGGTGGGACCGATGCGACGCGGCGCGAGCGATGACGACCTGCGAGCGCGGATTCGCAAGATCGTTGACCGTAAAGAGGCTCGGCACCATATCGGCGAGCCTGGGTTCCGAAAGCCTTCGCGATCGATGGTGCATATTGGCGGCTAATTGCGACGTGAGACTCATGTCGCAATCTCGTACATCTCTCGTGGGAGCAATGCAACGGCCGATGCACCTAGTATGCAAACTCATGGCGAACAGTTAGCGCTAAAGCCTGTAAGAATCTTGCGCTATCCTTGGGGGACTGACGCAGAGTACGGCCCTACCCGAAATACAGGAAGGCACGTGGCAGACAAGCGGCATTCCGAGTTGATGGACAGCAGGCAGATGGACCACCTGCGCGTCTTTCACGAAGTTGCACGCGCACTAACAGCGAACCTCGAACTAGAGCCTTTGCTGCGCGCGATTCTCTCGCAGATGGAAGAGTACTTCGGCCCGGAGCAGTGGTCGCTGCTGATGCTGGACGAAGAGAGCAATGAACTCTACTACGCGCTGCATGCGGGCATCGACGCGGAGAACATCGGCGACCTGCGCATCAAGCTGGGCGAAGGCATCTCGGGTTATGTTGCGCTGACGGGCAATCCGCTCGTTGTGCCGGACGTGACAGCGGATCCGGACTGGGCGAGCTTCGCCAAACAACATCCTGAGTTGCACCTGCAGTCGATTGCCTGCCTTCCGCTGCGGCACGGCGGACGCACGCTGGGCGTTCTGCAATTGCACAACAGCAAGCTGGATCTGCTGCCGGATTCGTCCATCTCGTTTCTGCGCGTGCTTTGCGATTATGCGGCGATTGCGCTGGCGAATGCGCGCTACGTGAAACTTGTGCAGCACCTGACCATCACCGATGACTGCACAGGGCTGTTCAATGCGCGGTACCTGTACACGATGCTCGAAAATGAGATCGCAGCGGAGAACGACCCGCGCGTGATTCCGATTCAGCCTCACTTCAGCCTGCTGTTCCTGGACCTCGATCACTTCAAGAGTGTGAACGATACGCACGGTCACCTGGTGGGTTCGCGCCTGCTGGCCGAGGTTGGCGGCGTGATCAAGCGCACGCTGGGGCCGGTGCACGCGGGCTTCCGCTACGGCGGCGATGAGTTTGTGGCACTGCTGCGCGGGCTTGATAAGCAGGCCGCGACCGATCTGGCGAAGAAGCTGCGCGAGGCGATTACGGGCACGGCCTTTCTGACTGGAGAGGGACTTGCGCTGCGGCTGACGGCGAGCTTCGGGCTGGCAACGTATCCGCAGGACGGCGACACGCTGCACGCTATCATCCGGTCGTCCGACACGATGATGTATCACGCAAAGGCAAGAGGGCGCGACCAGATTGCGGTGGCAGATCGTGACACCCTGACATCGATGCCTGCGCCGAAGACGTCACGGCACGCGTAGAAGAAAGTTAGGAAGTGAGGGAGTTAGGAGTTAGGCAAGGATTCTCTGCATCCCCTGACTTCCTAACTCCCTAACTTCTCAATTCGGCCTGCGGCGTCCGAGCGAGGGCGCGCGCTTCTCTTCTGGATGAATCGCCTCAACATTTTCACGTGCGTCTGAGTGGATGCCGAAGTCCCACACAGCGAGATTCATGGTGTTGGGGCCGAGCACCTCGATGAGCACGTACTCGCCAAAGTCGAGCGGCTGCAGCGGCGTGAGCTTCATCCAATGGCCGCCCGGAAGAATCTCGGACTTCATCTCGATGACGTCGCGCTGCGGGTGGCCGGTGCCGAGCCAGGCGATGCGAAGGCTGTCGACGATGCGCAGGTCGTTTCGAACGTCGACGCGTTCGATGACGTAACTGCTGTTGGCATCGCCGCCGGAAGGAGTAGCGCGTCCGCTGGCTCCGTGTGTATTCACCGTGAAGGTACCGCCGCTGGTCACGGGCTCGTCGTCATGGCCGCTGTTGATGCGCACATAGAAGACGGGGTCCGGGACGTGGAGCTGGATGTCGGCACGTTCGCGCGGAATGTCAGTGATGCGGTGTGGACTGGACGCGGGATTAATCGTTCCCTTCTGCACGGCGTGGGCAGTCTCTTTATTGAGGTCGGAGGCGCTCTGCGGCATCGGCACGAGCTCGGGTGTGCCGCGGAAGGTGTCAAGCGCGAGGACGCTGTCTTCCTCGGGGAGGCGTAGATCGGGGGCGACCTCTGGCGTGAGCGCGGCACGAGCCGCCTCTTCCTTTGCGAGCTCCGGACTGATCACGGGAGTCTGATCGGTTTGCTGTGGATTCGCGCCGGGCTCGTGGTCCTTCTTCCACTTCTCCGTCGCGGGCATATCGACGAGCGCCAGCGGAACCTCTTCCTCTTCACCGTCGCGCTCTGCGCTGCTATAGCGGACAACGTCTCCAACGATCTTGTAGCTGTAAACGAGCTGATAGCTTCCATCCTTGAGGATGAGACGCGCGCGTGTGCGCTCATCAGGACTCTGGGTGGGGCTGGGAACGTCCATCGGCCGATGTTGCTTCGGTTGCTGGCAGAGAGCGGACGAGCAGAGCAGAATGCCAAACAGAATCAGGCCTATGGCTCCAGGCGATCGACGACTCGTATGCGGCGAGTTGATACTGCCGACCACCTCAATCCCTCCCTGCAGCGTGCACGCTACAGCACCAAGCTAGCAGAGTTGCGCGCACTCAGGATTTGACTCTCACGGTGAACGATGCGGGGATCCTCGTTTTATCGTCTTCGTTTTGCTCAATTTGGAGTGTGACGCGCAGAGAAGCGCCGGGTGGAAGATCGCGCGTGGGCAGTGTCGCGCAATGCAGGCCGAGACCCGTGTCTGTCGTCTCGACCTCGCCGCTGAACTTTCCGGAGGCCCAACGAACACGTGCGGGCACAGGTAGATCGATGCGCAGGTCCTTGCCCGGAGTGAGCCAGCCGCGCTGCTGATCGGGCGTCCAGATCTGAAAGCTCGCGGTGCGGCGCTCGCGTTGATAGCGCTGCTCGGTCTGCGGGATGCGATCCCAGACAGCGCCTTCATGAAGCGAGCGGAGGAGCTTGATGTACTCTGCGTGCGCCCAGGCGAGCGGCATGCCTGAACCGGTGGGATGGCCGTTGAACAGAAAGTGTTCAGGGATGTCTTCTGCATCCCAGATTTGCTCAGGAATCATCCCGCACTCGCTGGTCTGTCGCGCGATGGTCCTCAGCAGTTCCAGTGCAACATCTGGGCGCCCTGCGGCGAGTTCATAGTGTGCGCGTTCGCCCGCGAGCAGCGGCCAGCAGCGGCCGATGCCGCGCTTGTCGAAGGGACGACCGTCGGCCTTCTCGCCATAGCCGTCATCGGTGGAGCGCTTCCATCCTGCGCCCGTCTTTGTCTCGACGCGCAGCGTGGCATCGAGGAGCTTCACCGTGTCCACGATGCGCGGATCATCCGGCGCGCGCAATCCCATTCGCACCAGCGAAAGCGCGCCCGGGCTGATGATGTCGACGGCGCGGCGGCTCCTGGGACCGGAGGACACATTGGGCAGGCGAATGCGAAGATGGCCAATGTCACGCGCTTCGATGCGACGTGGCGGCGCCATGCGCACGTAATACCCCTGAACGCCATAGCGCTGTGCGAGCGGCGTGTGCTCAACATATGTCAGTTCATCGATTGCATCGTTCCACGCGTCTGCAGTGTCCCGAAGAAATTGCGCGCGAGCGTGCGAACCTTCAAGGTCCGCGAAGTCGGCTGCGGCGAGCAAAGCGGCAACCTCTGCAGCCATGGTGTTGGGGGAGTAGCCCGGTGTAGTCTCCCAGCGGTCCTGCTGCGTAACGGGCCCGTGGCGCAAAAGAAAGCGCACCGCATTGTGCATACTTCGTTCGGGGCAATAGCCGTCAAGCGCGTTTTCGCGCCGCATCTTGTCGGCAAGCAGCATGGGCAGCGCAATCGCGTCCATCTGAATGCCCTCCCAGTGCGGCGTACCGTCGAGCCACATGTTCTGGCTCCAGCCGCCATCCGCGTTCTGCGTGCACGCCAGATAGAAGAGTGCGGAGCGGGCGCATTGCGCGTCACCGCTGGCGAGCTTGCCCATGGCAATCTCTACCATGTCTCGCGGCCAGACCACGTGATAGCCGCCGATGTCTTTGTCGCCGCGCGCAAAGCCCCATGGAACCGAGAGACTCGCGACAAAGCCGCCGGGGAATCGCTTGGACTGATGCGTCTCGAGCACGGCCGTGCTGACGCGATACATGTCGAGCCGGTGCCCGGAGAGATCGGGCATATCCCGAAACTGTGCCTGACGATCTTGCCACTGGCGTAGAAAGAGATCCCGCGCCGTATCGAAATCTTGCAGAAGCCCCGCGCGCGCCTGCTGCCCTGCCTCAGCAGAGTCTGCACCACCGGCGAGCGCAATGACGAAATCTCCGTCATTGCCGTAATCGATCTCGAGCGTCATTCCAACATTTCCGTCAGGCGCATAGTTTGCATCCGGCAATGGCTCGCCGCGGCGCAAAACCGTAAAGCCGTCTGACTTGCCGATGTAGCCAATACTCGTCTGTCGCGCCGGTGGCAAACAGGCGATCGCGAAACAAGTGGAGGCGCGCTGCGCGAAAACCATCGGCAGACCCTTGTACTCGCCGGCCCACGCTTCATTGTTCGCGCCGCAGTCGCCGATATGTGCATCGATGATGACGTAGAGATGGAGCTTTCTTTGCTCGGCAGGCCGAAAGCGACCGCGCAAAAGAAGGGCGTCTCGTAAGGGGTCGGGCACAATCTCCTTTGTCAGACGGTAAGCACCCTTTTTGCAGTGCGATTCAATACGGCAGGCGGGCGCGCCGGGGGCGATCCGACTCCATGTTCGGCATCCCACTTCTCATCGGAGAAGAAGTTATCTTCGCCCGTGATGACGAAGCGCACAGATCGCGTGTTCGCCTCATCGACATCAGGGTGGTAGATCTCGGAAAGAGTTCCGTCGTCGATGGTGTACCAGATGCGACTCTCCGGCGAGACAGCCGTGCCGACGATGGTCTTCGCACCGGAGGCCCAGTGCGGCTTGACGCCCGGTTGCCCGCGCGCCTTCTTCGGCTTTTGAGGACGCGTGATGTCCTTACTCTCGATCCCCTTGTCCATGGACGTACCAGCTCAACAAATGACCCTGAGCGGTTGGATGCAGAGAGCGACAAAATTTCTGGTTATGTATTTGAAACTTAGAAGGTCTGGCGCTGCAGCCATTCCCGGAAGCGTGGGCCGAGGTCGTCGCGGCGCAGCGCGAACTCGACGGTGGCCTTCAGGAAGCCAAGCTTGTCGCCGGCGTCGTAGCGCGTGCCTTCGTAGGTAAAGCCGTAGACCTTTTCGTACTGCAGAAGCGCCTTGATGCCGTCAGTGAGTTGAATCTCGCCGCCGGAGCCGGGCTTTACGGTCTCAAGCATCTCGAAGATGCGTGGCGTGAGAATATAACGCCCGATGATGGCGTGTTGGCTGGGCGCCTCTTCAGGCTTCGGCTTCTCCACCATGTTGGTCACGTCGAGCAGGCGCGGATCATTCGGATCCTGCACGCAGTCGAGGCAGCCATATGCGGAGATGGCTGCGCCCTCGACGATCTCCGAGGCGAGGATCGAGGACTGCGTCTGCTCGAAGGCATCGACCATCTGCTTGAGGCAGGGGACCTGCGAGTCGACGACGTCATCGGGAAGGATGACAGCGAAGGGCTCGTTGCCAACAAGCTGCTTGGCCTGCAGCACAGCGTGGCCGAGACCGAGCGCAGCAGGCTGGCGGGTGTAACTGAACTTCGCAAGGTGCGAGACGGAACGAACCAGCTCCAGCATCGCGGTCTTGCCGCGCTCTGCAAGCGCTGTTTCGAGCTCGTAGGACGTGTCGAAGTGATCTTCGAGAGACGACTTGCCGCGACCGGTGACGATGATGATCTCGGTACAGCCGGCGGCAACAGCCTCTTCGACGCCGTACTGAATCAGCGGCTTATCAACCAGCGGTAGCATCTCCTTGGGAGTTGCCTTGGTGGCGGGCAAAAAGCGAGTGCCGAAACCGGCTGCCGGAAAGACAGCCTTGCGCACCTTCATCAATGACATTCGTTGTTTCCTATTCTCCTGCGTGGCTGCAGTAATGGTACCAACGGCTTCGATGCAAAAATCTGAATCCGTGGCCGATGCCTCGAAGCTCTGCGGTGCGGGCCCTAGCCTAGAGTACAGGCGAGTCGTCGTGCAACATTGATTTGCGAATCACTTTAATTGGCGCGAAGCCCTGGCGCATGAAGTCGTCATGAAAACGCTCGAGCGAGAAGGATGCACCGTCGCGCTTTTGCACATCGGCTCGCAATTTCAAAATCTCGAGCTTGCCAAGTGTGTAGTAAAGATAGAGCGCGTCAGAGGTGCCGCGTTTGGTCTCGACCTCTGCGATGGGCCGCGACTGATAACCCTCGTTGACGAAGAAGTCTTCGGCCTGCGGGATCGTCAGTTCACCGCCGACGCCGGTGTGCATGCGGATGGCCACGATGAAACGCGCATCGCGGAGAAGCGCATCCTGCAGTTGCCCGAGACGGATGAGCTTCGACTCATGCTCGTCCTTAGCGCCGACGCCGGGCGCGTTGTATCCCTCGTCAAGCATCATCTGCTCGCAGTAGTGCGCCCAACCTTCGATGTTCGTGTTTGCGCCGAGGAGCTTGCGTATTGTCGATGGGAACTGCGGCTGCCACAGAAATTGCGTGTAGTGGCCGGGGTACGCCTCGTGCACGCTGGTGGAGACGATTGTGCCGACGTTGAATGCGGCCATATACTCTCTCGTCTTCTGCGCGCTCCAACCCGGTTCCGGCAGCGTGACGTTGAAGAGTGCCTTCGTCGAGTGCGTCTCAAAGGGCCCCGGCGGATCCATCGACGCCTGTGTTGTGGCGCGCATGAAGGGCGGCGTCTCCTCCAGCGTGGGCTGCACGTCGCTCGGAATCGTAACGATATTGTGCGAACGGATGAAGGCTATCTCGGAATCGAAGCGGGCTTGGAATGCTTTCAGGAGATCGGCGGGCGCCGGGTGAATCGATGCTAGCTCGGCGAGCTCCTGCTGCGGCGTCTTGGTTGGATCGATCTCCTTGGCCACACGCGCAAACTCCGCCTGGTTCTTGTGCAGGTCGTCGTAGCCGATCTGCAGGAGATGGTCGAGCGGAATATCAACCATCTCGTTCAGCGCGAGTGTCTTGCGGAAGGTGTCGGCGCCATAGCGGAAATCGCCGTTCGATCGCGGCAGGAGATCAGACTTCATCCAAGCGGCATAAGACTTCATCGCCTCGAGGACGGCAGCGTTGGTTTTTGCAAACTCGGCTTTCGTCTGCGCGTCGGTCGCTTCGGCAAAAGCCCTCGGTACGTCGTTCTGGAAGAAGCTGACGTCGTCGTCGATCTGCTGAAGTGCGATCTCGGTGTAGATGCGCGGCGGATTCCTGAGATTCTTACGCGCCTCAACGAAGGCCTGCGGGATCAACTTCTCGCGCTCGACAGCAGCGTGCAGCCGAACATTCACCGGAGCGTACGGCCGCTCCATGATGGTGAATATCGCGTTGGTAATACCTGTGGAGTAGTTGTCCGGATTCTTTTCCCATCCTCGAATCACTTCAAGCTGCAGGAGCTGCGCGCGAATAGAGTTCAGCAAAATGTCGCGGTCCGCCGCAGGCTCCGCATCGAGCGCAGACGAATCAATCGCCGCAATTTTCTTCTCCCATTCACGCAGCGCAGCGATGTGCTTCTGAATATTCGCCGCCGAGTAATCCTCAAGCTGCGTGTCGTACTGATGCAGCCCCGCGGAGGTGCCAGCCGTCGGTGCGTACTTGAAATAGAGCTGCTGGAAGTACTGCTCGGAAAGCGTGTTGAAGGTCTGCCCCGCGCCGTCGGCGGAAGGATGTTGCGCGAAACCGGATGCAGTGTTGAGTGAAAGCATTAGGACAAGGGAAGCTGAAGCCAGGCGCATGTTGAGTCTCAGTCTACACAGACGATTTGGCATCTTCGAGCGAGGCAAGCAGCTCGCGAGTTTCGGAAAGAACGGTCTCGGCGTCAGAGCTCGAAAGCGGCCAGCGAAGAACGCCCTGCGGGGTGAGTTGCGCACCGTTCTTCGCGTTGCGTGAGACCAGCTTCATCAGTACGCCGACGTTGATTCCCTTACCGGACTCAGCAGGCGCGGCATGAAGTTTCTCACTAAAGGTAATGAAGAGCATGTCGCGCATTGGCTTCATCTTGCCCGCTTGTGCGAGTGGCGAGTTCGTCGCTCGCGTGGCCGTCGCTTCGCGAGCAGCCTTCGCAGCGTTTGATTCACTGCCGCGGTTGAGTGCAGCACGGGAGGAAAACTGCAGCGACGCAACCTGAGGTGCCTGTCCGTGACGCCCCGCAAGTGGCTGCTGCGTGCGGCTCAGCATCGTCGACGGCTGCCACGCGTTGCCGGGACGAGCAGTCTCACGGCCCGCCCACTGCGCGGTTTGGGGTGCGGGCCTGGATGAAGAAGGCGCAGACTTCTTCGGCTCATCAACCGCAACGCGCTTGCGCTCGATCTGCGAGATAGAAAGCCTCTCGCAGATAAGGCGAATCTCACCGACCCCGAGGAGATGTTGCACGTTCTCCGGCGGCTGACCGTAGCGGTCCTGCAACTCGTCGCGAATCTCCGTGAGCATCGCGTCCGAGCTTGCGCCGGCGATGCGCTTGTACATGCGCAGCCGCTGGTTCTCTTCGCCGATGTAGCTTTCGTCGATGCGCAGCGAAATGCCAAGGTTGACCGTAACCTGGATGCGCTCTTCGTGGCCTTCGCCCTTGAGCTTGCTTACAGCTTCTTCGAGCATCTGTGTGTAGAGCTCGAAGCCAATGGCCTCGATGTGGCCCGACTGTTCGCCGCCGAGCATGTTGCCTGCGCCGCGGAGTTCGAGATCAAGCGCGGCGATCTTGAAACCCGCGCCGAGATCGGAGAATTCTTTGAGCGCAGCAAGACGGCGCCGGGCTATCTCTGTCAGTTGCTGCTCGGGTGGGATCAGCAGATACGCATACGCGCGGCGATTCGAACGCCCGACGCGGCCGCGAAGCTGATAAAGCTCGCTGAGCCCGTGTCGATCCGCGCGGTTGATGATGATCGTATTCGCGCGCGGAATGTCGAGGCCGTTCTCGATGATGCTCGTCGCGCAGAGCACGTCGTATTCGCCATTCATAAAGGCAAGCATCGCGCGCTCCAGCTCGGCCTCCGGCATCTGACCATGGCCGACGACGACGCGCGCCTGGGGCACCAGCTCGCGAATCTTCGTTGCCATCTCGTAGATGGACTCGACACGGTTGGAGACGAAGTACGTTTGCCCGCCGCGCTCGAGCTCAACCTCGATCGCCGTGCGAATGAGCTTCTCATCGAACTTGGCAACGACAGTCTGGATCGCCATGCGGTCCTTCGGCGGCGTCTCAATCACGCTCATGTCACGAAGGCCAACGAGACTCATATTCAGTGTGCGCGGAATCGGCGTTGCGCTCATGCTGAGCACGTCGATGGCAGCGCGCATCTGCTTCAGGCGCTCCTTGTGGCGGACACCAAAACGCTGCTCCTCATCGACGACCAACAGACCGAGATCCTGAAACTTGAGGCCCTGCGCCAGGATGGCGTGGGTGCCGATGAGGATGTCGACCTTGCCATCCGCGACGCGCTCGAGGATCTCTTTGCGCTCCTTCGGCGTACGGAAGCGCGAGATCATCTCGACGGTGACGGGGAAGTTGGCGAAGCGGCGTTTGAAGCTTTCGAAGTGCTGGAAACAGAGCACTGTCGTCGGTGTGAGAACGGCAACCTGCTTCGAATCCTGCACGGCTTTGAACGCCGCACGCATGGCGACTTCGGTCTTGCCATAACCGACATCGCCGCAGAGCAGGCGATCCATCGGTTGCGTCGACTCCATGTCAGCCTTGATATCGGCGATCGCAGTTACCTGATCATCGGTCTCGTTATAGTCGAAGGCGTCCTCGAACTCGCGCATCATGTTGTTGTCCGGCGAGAATGCGGTGCCAAGTGCTGCTTTGCGCTGCGCGTAAAGCTTCAGCAACTCCTCGGCCATGTCCTCCATGGCCTTCTTCACGCGCGCCTTGGTCTTCGACCATGCGGGATTGCCGAGTCGATTCAACTGGGGTGCGGGTCCGGCCTCGGTGGAGCGGTACTTCTGGATCAGATCGAGACGAGTGAGCGGAACGTAGAGCTTCGCGTCGTCTGCGAAGGTGAGGATCATCAGCTCAAGCTGCGAACCGTCTGACCCATTTGTCTTTTCGTCGATTATGCGCAGGCCATCGTAGCGAGCAATGCCATGCTCGACATGCACAACGAAGTCGCCGACGGCGAGATCGCGAAGATCAGAGACAAAGGCGGAGGCCTTTCCGCGTCGCACAGGACGTGCGTGCACGTCGACGTCGTCATTGAGATCGTTCGCCCCGAAGAGCACGAACTGCCGCGCAGTGGCGCGGTCGAGATCGAGCACCTGCACACCGTTTGCAATGGCAGCGCGCACGATCACCGGAGTGCGCAGATCGCCGGCGAGGTAACTCGATTCAGAGAAGATCGTTGTTGATGAGCCTTGATCCGTGCGCCAGCCAATCCGGTACGGAACGCCATAGTCCTGCAGCAGGCCCGCAAGCCGCTCGACTTCTCCTTGATTGGGAGCAGCGATGAGCACGCGCGCTTCGCTCTCCATCAACTTCTTCAACTCGTCGATGAAACTCGGAATCGAGCCGTGGAAGCGCAGCGTAGGACGTGTGGCAAACTCAATCTCGCTGGCGTCGCTGCGCGTGCCCTCGAGCACATCCACAGCGCCCAGCTGATCAAGATCGCAACCGGGGAACGCGCGCAGCCGGTCCTCCATCTCCCACGGCGACAGATACAAATCTTCAGCACGGACGAGCGAACCAATGCCTGAGCGCTCGTGCCGCTGCTCAACTTTGTTCCACCAGCGCTCGCCCTGGTTCAACACCATTGCAGGCTCTTCGACAAACATGCGCGTGTGCTTTCCCATGAGGTCCAGCAACGTCGAGCGCGCGCCGGCGACGGGAGCGTAGAACTCCCATCCGGGAAAGATCGTGGCCTCGCGTGCATTGCCAGCGACATGCGTCTGCAGCTCACTCGGAGTCTCTCCGCCTTCAAGAGCAGCGCCTGCGGCCCCACTTCGCGTGAGGCGCGCGTTGATGGCCTCCAGCAGAGCCTCAGTTGCGGGCGTCTCGGTGAGCGGGAGAAGCAGAACTTCGTCGATCGAGGTGGATGAGCGCTGCGTTTCCGGATCGAAGCGGCGAATGGATTCGATCTCGTCGCCAAAAAAGTCGATGCGCACAGGCCGCTCCATCTCCGGCCCGTAGACATCGAGGATGCCGCCGCGGATCGTCACCTGTCCGGGCATATCGACAACATCGACGCGCGTGTACCCGACGGAGATGAGGTGGTCGACGAGCATGTCCGGGATGTGCTCCTCGCCGCGCCTCAGGCTCAGCGCAAGCGCCGCATAATGATCGCGGCCAAAGAGCCGCATGCATACGGCCTCAATAGGCGCAACGACGAGCCTTGCCTGGCCACTCGCGATCTTCCATAGCGAAGACGCACGTTGCTCCTGAATTTCCGGGTGGGGCGAGAGATTCTCAAAGGGGAGAACATCGTGCGTGGGAAGACGGAGAACCTCCTCCGCCTGCAGTGCACCGGTAAGCTGGCATGCGGCGAGCAGATTCGCATGGAGCGTTTCCGCAGCCTTGTTATCCGCGACAAGCACGAGCGCCGGCGCATCCGATGCGCGAACGAAGTAGGGAAGATAGAGCGCCCGTGCTGTCGCAGTGAGTCCGGACACACGTCTCCGGCCCGTGCCGGCCGCAAGATGGCGACGCACACGCTCAAAGACTGGAGATCGTTCAAGGTCCGCGACCAACTCGCGGACGAACGGAAGAATCATGCAGCTTCCAGTGTAGCCCGGTCCGATTGCCTCGACCGGGAGCGCTGGCGACAGGCGAGCGTTGATAAACTCAAATCATGCCTGCCCTTGCCGGTCTTGCGCCTGACGTGATTGCCAAATACCAACCCGTGATTGGCCTCGAGGTCCACGTTCAGCTTCTGACGCAGACGAAGGCCTTCTGCGGCTGCAAGAACGAGTATGGCGGCGAGCCGAACACGCATATCTGTCCCGTGTGCCTCGGGCTTCCGGGAGCTCTCCCCGTCCTGAACCGCCAGGCTGTCGAGTTCGCCACGCTTGCGGCGGAAGCACTGGGCTGCACCATCAACGAGCGCAGCGTCTTCGCGCGAAAGAACTACTTCTATCCGGACCTGCCGAAGGGCTACCAGATCTCGCAGTACGACAAGCCGCTCGCGGAGCACGGCAAGCTCTTCGTTCCGGCTTTGAGCACGAATGGTGAGTCAATATCAAAGCCCATTGGCATCACGCGCGTCCACATGGAAGAGGATGCGGGCAAGAGCATCCATGACGGCTTCGCGGACTCCGCTTCGCGCACCTACATCGACCTCAACCGCTGCGGCACGCCGCTGATTGAGATCGTCTCCGAGCCCGACATCCGCACACCCGACGAAGCGTTCGAGTACCTGACGCGCCTCAAGGAGATTCTGCTCTACACCGGTGTCAGCGACTGCAACATGGAAGAGGGTTCGCTGCGGTGCGATGCGAACGTCTCCGTGATGCTGAAGACCGACGCGGAGTTCGGCACCAAGGCCGAGGTCAAGAACGTCAATAGCTTCCGCTACATTCGCGCGGCGTTGGAGTACGAGATCGAGCGGCAGATCGGCGTGCTGGAAGAGGGCAGCCGCGTCGTGCAGGAATCGCGCCTCTGGAACAATGCCGAGGGCCGCACCTACTCCATGCGATCGAAGGAGCAGGCCCACGACTACCGCTACTTCCCTGAGCCTGACCTGCCACCACTGATTGTCAGCAAGGCATGGCAGAAGGACATCCTCGCGGCGATGCCGGAACTTCCCGAAGCGCGGCGCGCGCGCATGATTGCGCAATACGGGCTCAGCACCCAGGATGCCGCCACGCTCACGACCGACCGCGAACTCGGCGATCTCTTCGAGCGGGCAGCGAAGCTCGCGAAGTCACCGAAGCGCGTTGCGTCGATCCTGCTCAGCGAAATCACGATGCGTCTTCGCGCGGCCGAGATCACTCTCGATAAGAGTCCCGTGTCGCTCGACGGTCTCGTGCTTGCGGCCGACCTTACCGAGGCCGGCGCCATCAGCTCGAAGCAACTTAAGCAGCTGCTCGACTCCTGCTTCTCCGAAGGCCGCGACTTCGCTTTCATCTACGATCGCGACAAGCCGCAGCAGATCACAGACAGCTCTGCAATCGAGAAGATGATCGATGAGGTCATCGCAGCCAACCCCGCGCAGGTAGCGCAGTTCAAGGGAGGCAAGCGCACCGTGGCGGCCTTCTTTGTCGGTCAGGTAATGAAGCTCTCAAAGGGCCAGGCGAATCCTGCCCTGCTTAATGAGCTTGTCGTGAAGAAGCTCGACGCGTAGACTTTGGCTCCTGCAACTCGGCGGAGGTCCCTCGATGCGGCGCACACGTACGTCCGTGATCCTCGTTGCCGCTCTGCTCGTTTCCGGCTGCCGAAGTCGCTACACGCCGCCGGAGACGCCGATGCCGCCCAACACGATCCTGCTGTCGCAAATGATGCGCGAGCTCTCCGTGCAGCCCGGTTTCAGGGATGCGGTCGAGAAGGCGATTGAACGTAATGACGACGGCAAACGCGGGCCCGCGCTGCTGACCCCGGATCTCACCAGGAGACTGCGTGAACTGATTCTCGGATCCGACTGGCAAGGGCTCGATCGCTTCCCGGGATGGACGATGCGCGCGGTCAATCCCACGGTGCGCGTCGTGAGCCGCGTAGCCGAAAAGAAAGCGGACGAGAAGGCCGCCAGCAACCCCGGTGCCTCTGCGGGCGCACATGAAATCCAGAAGTTTTTGGACCTCGGCTCCTATCCGCTCGACCAGGAACAGACTGTTTCCTTTGATGAGCCTTCAACGCTGCCACCGTTCACAACGGAAGGAATCGTCACTCGCCTTGGCCCGAACACCGTGCGCGGTGACGGACCGAATCAACTCGCGTCAGAGCACTCTGAGAGTCAGCGGCTCGCCGATGCGATGAACCGGCTTGCGGTGAATTCACTGGACGGAGCGAGGCCGTTTGCGGTGACACTAGGCGGATCCTCTGTCTCGACGCCGCAGGCTCTCATCGCCGCACTCACAGCAAGCGGACATCAGGTCACCGTCGTCGATGCGCGCTACTTCGCGAACTTCGGCCACCTCCACTACAAGGACCAGGACGTAATGATGCCGTTCTGGATCGACACGAGCTTCGCCGTCCCCGGTACCGGCAGCCTGCTTGGATGGGGAGCGCGTCCGCTGCTTGTTCCCGTCTCGCACGCCGAATATGAGTGGCAGGTTCGCGGGCCGAAGATCAACGCCGACATCAGCTACTACTTCGGCATCGACGGCAAGAGCGAGTGGCGCACTATGGACACACTCGATCAGGCCTGGGCGCTCAAGCGCGTCGCGCACACGTACACCGGAACGCAGGCCCTCGAGGTCACGAGGCTGACGGGACTGCTCACGATTGCTTATGTGCATCAGCATCAGCGGCGTCCAGATTTACCCTTCGGCGGCTACTATGCGCTCGGTGTCTGTCAGGATGGCGTCGCCGCAATCGAAGAGCGAATGACCGGAAGCTCAACGCTCTTTCCAAACACCGCCGACGCAACGCTCTTTGATGACCCACGTGACGCCGAGGTGAACAAGCTTATCGCTGCAATTCCCAAGGACCGTGGCGGAGACCCCCCTGAACCAGAACGTATCTTCGGTTCGCTTCCCGCAGAGCCTGGACCTGATGGAAGTTTCAGTGCGATTACGATCCCCGGGCTCGCAGACGATCTGAAAGCAACCTACGCCGCATGGCACAGCGGCGATCTGAATCGCATTCGCAGCCGAACCTTCTATTGGACTGTTACGAGCATTGCCCTTGCTGGTGCAGGCGTGCTGATTGCGCTACTCCTCCGTCGCCGCCGGAGTTAATTCCGAAGTACACTCCTATCGCCGCGCAGGATCGGGATCGACGAACGAAGATCCTGCGATGCAACGAAGTTGGTGCGTTCGTGCTCCAACTTCACGGGAGGTAGCACCCAAATGGCAACCAAGAAGGCAAGCAGTAAGAAGAAATCTTCCGGGCGCAAGTCATCCTCGAAGAAGTCTTCCAGCAAGAAGACCACAAGCCGGAAATCTCCATCTAAGAAGAGCTCAACAAAGAAGTCCTCTTCGAAAAAGAGCTCCGGTCGCAAATACAGCAAAGGCGCCGGCAAGCAGGTAGAGCGCGAGATGCGCGAGATGCATCAGGGCAAGCTGAAGAGCGGCCGCAGCGGAAAGAAGGTCACGAGCCGTAAGCAGGCCATCGCGATCGGTCTTTCAGAAGCGCGCAAGAAGGGCGAAAAGGTCCCGCCCAATCCGAACAAGTAACCGCTCAAAATTTCAAGCGCGGCTGTCATCCACATGGACAGAGGCCGCGCCTTTTCTATTGCCCTGAAGGCTCTACTGATCGAGAGAGGACGAAGCATTGCGGACCTGTGCGAGATCCGCAGGCTGCGTCCCGGCATAGCTGCGATAGACGCTGATGTGGAAGCAGGCCTGCTGAAACTCCTCTTCCACGTCAATCATTCCGGCGTTCATCAGCGGTGCGAGATACAGGCGCATCCACGCAATCTCCGCCATCGTCATGCCCTTCTTGCCAAAGTCAATCGCCTGGCCGGTCAGGTGCGGAGAGGCCGTCTCACCTGCAATCGCCGCGGCGTTTCCGTTCACGCGCTGCAGCCGCATCTGGTATGAGATCGTGCGCACAGCCGAGTTCAGCTCCAACGGCCGCCCAAAGCGGGCATAGTATGCGCGGGCAATGTCCGCAGCGAACTTTGCCGTCCACGGCCGTGCGAAGCGGCGGTTCTCCGGCAGCTCAGGATTCACATGCAACCCGGAGCCTCCGGCCACTTCGACCAATTGATGCGAGTTGCGCAGACGCTCAAGCTCTTCTTCGTTCTCAATGCGCTCGAGACCGGCAGCGTCTGCCATTTCGTTCTGATGGACAAGAACCTCACGCGAACCGCGCAACGGCGGCGGAACAATCAGCCGACCAGTGCGGGTGTACATCGGTGTCACGCGCGGCTGAATGGCAGCCTGCGCCATCTCATTCGCAGACAACCCTGAGCCGGGCACATTCGCCGTCATCTCGGTATTCGGAAGGGCCACAACACTGCCGGGCGCTGCCTCAACAAGACTGCCCGCTCCTCGCGTCGGCTGCGCCATCGGCGTGGCACGAGTCACTGAGACGTCTTTCACAACCGCCGAGTGCGCCGAGTGTGTCGTGCGCCTCGTTCGGTGCTCTGCAACGGCTGAGCGGCGACGCGCATGCTGATGGGGCGCGGCTTCTGCTGCCTCATGCCTTTCGGATCTCGCCCGACGCGCCTTCACCGTTGTTCGTCGCGTTCTGTGTCGCGACACGGAATACGAGTGCGTCAGGACATGCGCCGGCGCCGAGGATGTATGCCGCTCCGACTGCTCGCGCGAAGCCGCCTGCACCGGTTGACGCAAGGTCGCGGCGAGAACAAGTGCGATCACAAAGAAGATCGCCAACGGACGAAGCAGGGACAAATGTGTCTCTGCGTTCTCCTCAAATCGGGAGGCAGGGTTCAACATGGGCCAGGTTTTCAGAGGAGGCGGAGAGCCACCAGAGCTTCTTCAGAGTACCGTTACCCTTCCGTCGGAGCCAGTGCTCATCCGGGTTCTGCCACTCCTACTTCTGTGGAAGGCTGTGGATTCGCCAAACAATCGGGCGCGGCAGATTCATGTCGCGCAAAAAGTGCGGCCTCCGCGGCCCTCCTCCGCACCAGCCCGGGAACGACCTTGCCGCCGGCATGGACCCAGAGTCCGAACTGCACTACAGCGCTCTCGAGGTCGCCCTGGTTGAGGTATCGCAACAGGCTTGAGCCCTGAAAGCTTCCACGCCCCACATTGAAACAGAAGTCGACGAGCGCATCGAACTGGTGCTGCGCCAGCCTCACTCGCACAGCCCGCCGCACGCATTGCACAGCGGAGGCGAGGTCGGCACGAAGCAGCTCCTCCGCCTCGGTTTCGCTGACGCACTGTCCGCGGTGCACCTCTGGACCTGTGTGCCCATAGCCGATCGTCCAGACACCAGCGGAATCCTGGTAGGCCGCCAGCCGGAGCCCTTCAAAGCTGCGTGTGAGCGCGAACCCCGTGTTGCTGTATTCATACTCATTCATGAGTCGGGCACGCCTCCTCCGCGTGCAAGTCAAGGCAAAGCCAGTCGATTGAATCTTTTTGGTCAGCTTGCGCATCGAATACCGTTCGGCAAGCGACTGTGGGGCAGGCGTAAACTTAAGAACGTTCCCTGCACGCGCGTGCAAAGCCCCTGACGAATGGAGCGCATTCCCTTGGCAACAGAGACAACCTATGACCTCGCGGTCCTTGGCGGAGGGCCCGCCGGATACACCTGCGCAATCCGCGCCGCACAGCTCGGGCTGAAGGTCGCCCTCATCGAAAAGACCGACAAGCTCGGCGGCACATGCCTGCATTGGGGCTGCATCCCCACCAAGTCGCTGCTCTTCTCAGCCGAAGTGTGGGACCACCTGAAATCTGCCTCCGAGCTGGGCATCGACAATGTCGACAAGCCCGCGCTGAACTGGGACAACCTGCTGAAGCGCAAGAACAGCGTCGTGGCCACGCACACCAAGGGCCTCGACTTCCTGATGAGAAAGAACAAGATCACCGTAGTGCGTGGGCACGGCCGCCTCATCGGCCCCGCCAACGGCGGCGTCTTCACCGTGCAGGTGACGGACGAGGACAAGGGCAAGGGCCGCGACCTGCAGGCCGAGGGCTTCACGCAGCAGACCAAGGCCGACGTGAAGGCCAAGAAGGTCGTGCTCGCCATGGGTTCGGACGCACGCATGCTGCCCGGTTACCAGGCCGACGACACGATCCTTACAAACATGCAGGTCCTCACTCTGCCCAAGATGCCGAAGTCGCTCGTCGTCATCGGCTCCGGCGCGGTGGGTGTTGAGTTCGCCTCCGTCTTCAAGAGCTTCGGCGCGGACGTCACCGTGCTCGAGGCTCTGCCGCGCGTCGTTCCCGTCGAAGACGAAGACGTCTCCAAGGAGCTGACGCGCCAGTACAAAAAGCGCGGCATCGAGATCAGCACCGGTTGCAAGGTCGAGAAGATTGAGAAGACCAAAGGCGGCGCAAAGGTCTCCTGGACCGACCCGAGCGGCAAGGCGCAATCCAAAGAGGTCGAGAAGGTTCTCGTCGCTGTTGGCCGCGCTCCGCGCACCTATGATGCTGGTCTCGATAGGGTGAACCTGCAGCTCGACCGCGGCTTCGTGACCGTGAACGAGTGGATGGAAACCTCAGTCCCCGGCCTCTACGCTATCGGCGACATCGTCGCGGGGCTGCCACAGCTCGCGCACGTCGGTGCGATGGCCGGCATCGTCGTTGCGTCGAAGCTTGCGGGCAAGTACGCTCGCGCCGTCCGCAAGGACCGCGTCCCTGGTTGCACCTACTGCGATCCGCAGATCGCCAGCGTCGGTCTGACCGAAGCGCAGGCGAAGGAGAAAGGCTATCAAGTCAAGGCGGGCAGGTTCCCGTTCGTCGGCAACTCAAAGGCAACGATCGTCGACGCGCACGACGGCTTCGTGAAGGTCGTCTCCGATGCGAAGTACGGCGAGATCCTCGGCGTGCACATCATCGGCCCGCAGGCCACAGAATTGATCGCCGAGGCTGTGACTGCGATGGAGCTCGAAGCCACGGTTGAGGAGATGATGTTCACCATCCACGCCCACCCCACGCTCTACGAGTCGCTGCTTGACGGCTTCGCCAGCGTCGAGGGAATGCCGATCAACGTCTAAGACCTACCCAAGGCA